>Ga0207674_10007013_pt1 | contig 13170 bp, 9 predicted proteins | sample KBSCornC72_FD_184303 | JGI IMG/M metagenome (GOLD analysis project Ga0207674, IMG submission 184303) | Corn rhizosphere microbial communities from Kellogg Biological Station, Michigan, USA - KBS Corn C7-2 (SPAdes) (version 2) | ecosystem: Host-associated > Plants > Roots > Rhizosphere > Soil ... | reverse complement strand
AGCGCCGCCAAAGCTTTGCTATTGAGGAAAACCTGATAGTAAGACTCCTGCAGCGACACTGGATTGTTCGGCGCGATTTGGTCCAATTCTTCCCGCGTGAACGGCTTCGGATCGTCCGCAAACTGCTGATGCGCCCAGCCCCCGATGTTGTAGACCCATTCGCCCGGCCCAGCCGCCTTCAACCGCGCACGCAGCATTTCGATCGCCTGCTTCCGTGAATCCACACCGTCAAAGCGCAGCTCTTTCGCCCACGTCGACCCCGCGCGCAGCAAATGCATGTGGTTGTCAATTAGGCCCGGGATCACCGCCTTACCCCTCAGGTCAATCCTGCGCGTGTTCGGCCCAGCCAGTTGATTGATCTCTTGATTTGTTCCAGTCGCCAGGACCCGGCCGCCCCGGATCGCCACAGCCTGCGTGATGGAGAAGCGCTCATCCACGGTGATGATTTTCCCGTTCGAGAGCACCAGATCCGGCGGGGATTGTTGCGCGTAGAGCGTAACCGCCAGCAGCGAAATCAATGGGATTTTCAGCATCTTTATCGCCCCGCTTTATATGTTTTACTGAAGCCGTTCCGCGCGTTGGTTACCGTGAACGATCCGTCCTGTTGCGCCGACAGCTTAATCCAGTATGCCGTTCCGTTGTGGATCGGAGCCGGAGTCGCACCCGGTCCCGGCGGCGGTGCGGGTGTTGGAGAAACTGGCATTGCAGGCTGCTGGTCGTCAATGGTATTGGCGATGAACATCCCCGGTACGGTGTATTCCTGCCCGCTCAAAGTTGAAAAGTGCAGCTGCCAGAGATCTTCCAGGCCCGGTGAAGAATGTATGGTCTTCATCACATCCGGCTCACCGCCTTTTCGGGTGCCGTTGTTCATGATCGCGACGCGAGGATGCAGAGCGTGCACTATCACCTCGGAGTTTGAACTGGACTGCCCGTGGTGCAGCCCCAAAAGCACATCCACTGTACCCAGACGATTGTTCGGGCACATCAGCTCGAATTCCTTGTTCTTGGTCAGGTCGCCTAAGTGAACCGTCCGGAATTTGCCGAACGTGACGTGGATACCAACCGACTGCGGATCCTCCGGGTTATTTTCTCCAGCCTTGTACGCGGCGCAATACGGATTTGCCCCACCGGCGCCCGGCAGCGGCGACTTAATTGTCTGGCCCGCCGACGTGACCACCCGCACATCCATTCCTGCCATGGTGATCTTGTCTCCGGGTTTCGCGACGGTGTGTTTTGCCTTCGCGATCAACGGCGCATAGGTCTTCTGGAGAAACGTGTCCGCGGCTTCGGCCGGCTGAACATTAGGACCGTGATCGATGAACTCGCCAATCGGAATCTTCGATGCTATTTCCGCCAGGCCGCCAAAGTGATCGCCATGCCAGTGCGTGATGATTAGATGATCTATTCGTTGGAGTCCCGCGTCCTTGATCGCATCAAGAATACGGCCCGCATCTCGAACCGCCGCGGCGCCCGTATTGCCCGTATCGATTAGCAAGGATTCACGGGAAGGCGAGACGAACAGCGTAGCGTTGCCGCCTTCGACATCGATCACATACACGTCCAGCATGCGCGAAGCTGGCGTTTGCGCCCGCAGCATCCCGCCCGCAAGCAACAACGCGATCGCAACCCCTTTTACTTCCAAGAGTCCATCGCCTTTCTCGGAAGCGAATCCGGGAGGAAGTCCAGTAGCTCCAGTCGCACCCCGTTCGGATCCGTCGCATTCGTAATGGTCGTCTTGGTCGCGCCCGTTCGCGGATCATCCACTTTAACGCCGCGCTGCCGCAGCGAGGCGACAGTCTTGTTCAGATCTTCCGGCCAGATGCCCACGTGGCTCAGCCCCACGGGACGATCCGTAGTAGCCGGGGCGATCTCCAGGAAAGTATCCTTGCTGATCTGCAGATAGGAGAGCGTCGGCTTGCCGTTCGCATCCCTAACGGTGAATGCTTCGCGCAGTCCGACAATCTGCGTGTAGAAGCGCATCGACTCGTCGTAGTCTTTGGCATAAATTCCGACGTGATTGAGGCGCAAGCCTGGATTCGGAGTCTGCTGCGCAGCGCCAGGCTGCATCAGGAAAACTCCCACGCCAATCCCCACTGCGAATAACGACAAACTTCGGATCATATTTTGCATGTCATTTCCCCACCAGATGCGCAACATCTTTTTCGTTTTCGAGACAAACGAACTCGAGCATTTCTTGATCCACTGCCAGCGACTGATTCACCCGAATGCTCCACGGCTTGGTATACGCCTTAGGATCGTCAACCGTGATGTCGATTTCCAGCTTGCCGAAAGTCGGTCTGCGGAATCGCTCCGTCACCTTGGCAGCGTCAGTGATCGGCGTGCCGCTGATATCCAGCCACAGGTTGTCCTTGAAGCCGACCGATTGCACGATCAACGCGTCGCCATCCCACCGGGCTGTTGAGTAACCGTTAAACGAAGGTGTCGGATCCTCCGGCAGCGGACGCCCATCCGTGAAGATCTGACGATAATTCGTGTCGCGCTCAAACAGGATCAGTGTCAGACCCGGAACCTGCACCATCCTCCGGGGATAAGGATGCAGATGCATCTTGACCAATCCCAGCGGCTGGCAGTGCCCGTCCGGATCGTCCTTGTTCTCGGCCGCGCGGCGCGCTTTCACGATGTCCGCGGCCCAAGGTTGGAACGGCAAGCCTCCCTTGATCTCTCCCGCGATATCCAGGAACTGTTTGTCTGCTCCGCCGGATGCCGGCTGCCACAAGCCTGACAGATCGGGCTTCCCATCTTCCGTCCGAGGCGCGGGCGCAGACAGATTCGGCTTCCCGTCTGGCGTGCGTGGGATTCCGGGCGTCGGGTAATTCATCCATTGCGCCGATGCCGATACCACCAGCACAAGCGCGGCGGATGTCTTACTTACCCACCACCATGTGCGGAATGTCTTTTTCGTTTTCATTGCAGACGAACTCCAGAATGTCCGTGCCCAACTGCAGATTCATCGTTTGGACCGTCGTCGTCCACGGCTTGGCGTAATTTTTCGGATCGTCGATGGTGGCCACCACTTCCAGCGTTCCGAAATTCTTTCGCCGGAACCGTTCCGTAACATGCAGTGCTTCGCTGGCGGGCCGGCCCTTTTGCGTGTCCAGCCACGCGAGCCCGTTCAGCCCCGTCGTCTCGATCACCAGCGTGTCGCCATCCCATTTACCGGTCGAGTATCCCAGCCACGTCGGATTCACGTCGCTCGCCAGCTTGCGGCCATCCGTAAAGATTTGCCGGAACAGATTTAGCTGCTCGTACAGGATCACCACCAGCCCGGGAGTCTGGACAATCTTGAAAGGAAACAATCCGTTGGTATTGATGCGCGGAACGCCATGAGGCAGGCATCGGCCCAGAGGATCGTCGCCATGCTCATTATCCACGTGCTTCTGCTGCAGCGCCTTGGCCGAGGGCAGCATCACGACATCTTCCGGTTTCAGACCCGCCGCGAGATCGAAAAAGTATGTTTGACCGTCGGCCATCCACACTCCTGAAAGATCCGGCTTCCCATCCGATGTTTTCGGCGTGGGCGCCGCCAGATTAGGTTTGCCGTCCGGTGTGCGAGGGATTCCAACGGTAGGATAGTTCAGCCACTGCCCAGATACCGCCGTCACCAGCAACACGGCCGGCCACATGTTCATGGTCCTTATTGTATAGAATTGACAGCCAGGAGACGTCTATGACGAAAAGCTCTCTGTTCGTGCTGTTGACCTCGGCAGCAATCGCCTCGGGTCAAACCAAGGCACGACCTTTGCCCGCCGGCCCCGCCAAGTCCATCGTCGAAACAGCGTGCACCACGTGCCATGAGCTCACGCTGATCTCGGGCGGGTCCGGGCACACCCCTGCCGATTGGAAGCTGCTGGTCGAGCGCATGGTCGCCGCCGGCGCCGACGTCCCCAAGGCTCAGATCGCGACGGTCACCGACTACCTCTCGAAGAGTTTCCCCGAAGGCAATATCCCGAAAGCCGTCATCGTTCCTGGTCCCGTCAAGATCACCTTTAAGGAATGGACCGTTCCCACCAACGGTTCGCGGCCGCACGATCCCTTGGCCACGCGCGATGGTTATCTTTGGTACACCGGCCAGTACGCTAACGTGCTCGGCCGCGTCGATACCAAGACCGGCGAGATCAAGGAGTTCCGCCCGCCTACCAAAGGCTCCGGCCCGCACGGCCTGGTCGAAGATAAGGACGGTAACGTCTGGTTCACCGCGAATTCCAAGGGCTACATCGGCAAGCTGATTCCCCGCAACGGCGAGTTCTCCGAATACAAGCTCCCGCCCGACGCTAAAGATCCCCATACACCTCTGTTCGACCAGAAGGGCATCCTGTGGTTCACCGTGCAGAATTCCCAGAAGGTCGGCCGGTTGGATCCCAAGACAGGCGCGATCAAGATCGTGGATGTGCCCACTAAGCCGTCGAATCCCTACGGCATGGTGATCGATTCCAAGGGCACGCCGTACTACTGCGCCTTCACCGCCCCCAAGATCGCCTCCATCGATCCCAACACCATGGCGATCAAGGAGTGGACTCTGCCCAATCCAGGCGCGCGTCCCCGTCGCATCGCCATCACCAGCGACGACGTCATCTATTACGCCGACTTCGCCCGCGGGTATCTCGGCCGCCTGGACCCGAAAACAGGCGCCATGAAGGAATGGCTTTCCCCCAGCGGCAAAGATTCGCAGCCTTACGGAATCACGGTGGTCGATGGAGCCATCTGGTATAACGAATCCGCCGTAAAGCCGAATACGCTGGTGCGTTTCGATCCAAAGACCGAAAAGTTTCAGACCTGGGCGATTCCCGCTGGTGGCGGCGTGGTTCGCAACATGATGACCACTCGCGACGGCAACATCGTCATGGCGGAGAGCGCTCTCAACATTGTCGCGCTCGTGACGATCGCTAAATAGGCTAGGAGGGCGGGCTTCAGCCGGCGCGGGACTTCAGTCCCGCTATTTCTTGCCGGGACTCACGAATCCGAACGGGCGGCGAGGCGCCAGTGGCGGAGGCTCCAGCAGCTTCCGCAACATAGCGAGAATTCCCTGGAGATCGACGTCGTGCTTCCCGACCTTCTTCTCCAGCGCTTCGATTTTCCGGGCGAGCTGCTGGTTGGTGGCAAGGAATTGGCGTAAGTGGACGAATGCCCGGACCACTTGAATGCTGGCACGGATCGCAACACCACTCTTGAGAACGTTCGCGAGCATGACGACTCCGTGTTCGGTAAAGGCATATGGCAAGTACTTGATATTCTTTCCACGCTTCAAGATCACAATTTGTGATCTTGAAGGCAGAACAGCTTCTGCCTCCTCAGACGTGAGCTGGAACATGAAATCCTCAGGGAAGCGATCCTGGTTCCGCTTCACTGCCTGATTGACGGCTCTGGTCTCGACCCTGTAGAGTTTCGCAAGATCGCGGTCGAGCATTACGCGGTGACCGCGGAGTATGAAAATCTTTCCTGTGATAACTTCCACGGGGATCAGTGCGTGCTCGGTCTTCTTTGCAATAAGCCTTAAGTGATAGTGCGAGTCAGCCGCAGGAAATATCGGGAAAAATTCTAGTCTCCCGAGTCCGGCGCGAATGCTCTACACTGGCCAAGGGGCAACCACTACTGCCGTGACTCTTCGCGGTCTTCTCATCCTCGCGATCACTGCCGGCGTGGCCGCCGCGCAGACCCCCGACGCTGTATTCCAGACCAATTGCGCCGGATGCCACAATGCCGGCAACGCCGTCGGAGCACCACTGCCTCAGACACTTCGCCAGATGCCCTGGCAGACGATCTTGGCCGCTCTCGAATCCGGAAAGATGAAGGCTATCGGTGGCCGGATCAGCCCCGCTAATCGCGAAGCTGTGGCAAAGTACCTCGGAAGCAGCAACTCGGCAGCGCTTGTTTCCGCAGCCAGGTGCGCCGCGCCTCCGCCGAGCGCCAGCACTGCCAGTTGGAATGGCTGGGCCGACGCCCCCAACACTCGCTTTCAGCCCGCCCGCGCAGCCGGCCTGACCAGCGCGACCACGCCTAGGCTGAAACTCAAATGGGCGTTCGGCTTCCCCGGCGTCACCACTTCCTTTGGAAGCCCGTCGGTGTCCGGCGGCAGGATCTTCGTAGGCGCTGCCGATGGCACAGTATATTCTCTCAATGCCCGCAGTGGATGCGTCTACTGGGCCTACACCGCCGCGGCCGGTGTCCGCGTAGCGCCGGTCTTCGACAACAAGGCCGTTTACTTCGGCGACCTTCGCGGCAACGTGTACGCGCTCGATTCCATCAAGGGTTCGCTGCTCTGGAAAACCCGCGCCGACGACCATCCCTTGGCGGTCATCACCGGCTCTCCCAAGCTCGACCGCGGCCGTCTATATGTTCCCGTCTCCGGCAGAGACGAATCCATCGCCGCCATCAGCCCCACCTATGAGTGCTGCACATTCCGCGGAAGCGTTGTCGCACTGGACGCCGCAACCGGCAAGAAGCTCTGGCAGGCCTACACGATTCCCGATGAGCCCAAGCCAACCGGACAGAATGCCAACGGCGCCAAAATCTGGGGACCTTCGGGAGCCGTCCCGTGGTCATCGCCCACACTCGACGTCACGAAGCGAGTGCTCTACATCGGCACCGGCGTGAACTATTCCAATCCTCCTACCCAAACCAGCGATGCGATTGTCGCCTTCGATATGGACTCCGGCCGTCTTCTGTGGTCCCGTCAGTTCACCGAGCAGGACAGCTATAACTTCGCCTGCGGCGCTGATGACAAGACCAATTGCCCCAAGCTCCCCTTCGTCGATGCCGATTTCGGACATTCACCCATCCTGCGCAACGGAATTCTGGTCGCCGGCGACAAGGGCGGTATGGTCTATGGAATCGATCCCAATCAACAGGGCAAGATCCTTTGGAAGCAGAAAGTCGCCTCAGGCGGTGTGAATGGAGGTTTCATGTGGGGAGGCGCGAGTGACACGCGGGGTGCCGCGTACTTCGGCATTTCCGATTTCACTGCCGGCAAGCCCGAGATCGGCGGTGGTTTAGTCGCGTTGCAGCTCTCCACGGGCGAAAAGCTGTGGACCACACCGGCTCCCAAACCCGCGTGCCTGACCGTCCCCGGATGCAGCGCCGCCCAACCCGCTCCCGTGACGGTGATCCCGGGCGTGGCCTTCCTGGGGTCCTGGGATGGACATATCCGGGCGTATGAGACCAGAAAAGGCAAGATTATCTGGGATTTCGACACCGCGCGCGATTTTGAGGCTGTGAATGATGTCAAGACCCGTGGCGGGTCCATCAACAGCATGGGTCCCGTGGTCGCCGGAGGGATGCTTTACGTGACTTCGGGTTACTCGGGCAATGCAATGCCGGGGAACGCGCTACTGGGGTTCTCGGTGGATGGAAAATAGCGTCCCGGGAGGGACCCTCCTCCGAGGATCTTGCGATCCCCATTGGGCCCCTTCCGGGCTTCCTCCGACGCAACCTATTTGCTTTGAAACGAGTATGCCGGATTTCGCACTCTATAACGTGAAGGTTCCGTTGATTTGCCGTGTAGTCGCCGTGGAGCTTTTGTATCGCTATTGTGGGCCTGTACAATAGAACTCCTTGAGCACCACATTCACTCACCGGGTCTTTCCGCCGTTCAGGCTGGATCCAGTGAACCAGTGTTTGTGGCGCGAAGGCGACCGTATCTCATTGGCCCCAAAGACTTTCGCGGTATTACGATACCTTGTGGAAAACCCGGGAAGGCTGGTGACCCAGGACGAATTGCTGGAGGCGGTCTGGCCGGGAACCTACGTCCAGCCAGAGATTCTCCGTAAATATATTCTCGATATTCGAAAAGCCTTGGGCGATCCCCCCAAGAGGCCTCTCTTTATCGAGACCCTGCCCCGGCGCGGCTATCGGTTTATCGCCATGGTCCGCCCGCAGGCGGCGATTCAGATCGATTCGGAGCCATCGCCCGCCGAGCAGAACCTGGTGGGCAGGGGCCGCACGTTGACAGCGCTAACCGGCCATCTCAACTCCGCCTTGAAGGGGCAGAGAGAATTTGTCTTCCTGACAGGCGAGGCGGGAATCGGCAAGACCACCGTTCTGGATGTCTTCGAGAAGCGCATCGCGAGTTCGGAGAACGTCCTTGTTGCCAGAGGGCAGTGCGTGGAGGGGTTCGCCGGCAAGGAAGCGTACTATCCATTACTCGACGCGCTTGGGCAGCTGCTCCGCGGGCCTCAATCCGAGACGGTTTTACAGGTACTGTCTACGCACGCTCCAGCCTGGCTGATCCAATTCCCGTTTGCCGTGAAGGCGGATCGGCGGGAAGCGCTCCAGCGTGATATCGTCGGCGTCACCCGCGAACGCATGGTGCGTGAGATTTGCGAATCGATCGAGAAGCTGGCCGCTAATCACACGCTGGTGCTGATTCTTGAGGATCTCCATTGGGTGGATGATTCGACTCTTGATGTCATCTCGGCGCTAGCTCGGCGGCGCGGAACCGCGAGATTCCTGTTGCTGGGTACTTATCGTCCGGCCGACGTCATTCTTTCGCGCAGTCCGTTGAAGGGACTGAAGCAAGACCTTCTGGTCCGCCGGCTGTGCCATGAGCTGAGTATCGAGCGCCTCACCGAATCGGAGGTCGGGCAGTTCCTTGACGAGAAATTCCCCGAAAGCCCCGTCGCGGAGGACATCCGCGAGCTGATTCACCAGCGCTCCGACGGCAACCCGATGTTCATGGTTGCCATGGCGGAGCAGATTCGTGAAGAGGGCCTGGCCATGCAGGGCGTGCCCCCTACATTGCAACAGATGATTGAGATCCAACTGGAGCAGTTGGGCGAAGAGGAGCTGCGCATCTTGCGGGCCGCAAGCCTCGTCGGGCAAAGATTCTCCGCATGGGCCGTGGGTGCATTACTCGGTGGCGATGCGGGCCAAGAGGAAATCATCTGCGAACAATTGGCCGGCCGCCAGCAGTTTCTCAAACGTGTAGGAGTGCAGGATCTGCCGGACGGTTCCGAATCCCTGCAGTATGAGTTCAAGCACGCGCTTTATCGGGATGTTTTGTATCACCAGATTCCCGCCACCCGTCTTCGTCAGATGCATCTCCGGCTGGCGGAGCGGCTGGAAGCGTTCGCCGCGCCTCGGGATCTATCGATGCTCTCTGAGCTGGCGATTCATCTTGAAGAAGCGCGCAGCTACGAACCGGCGGTCAAGTATTTGATCCTCGCTTCGGCCGAATCCGCGCATCGCTATTCCCATAGCGATTCGTTGCGTAGGTTGCAGCACGCGCTGGCACTGCTTCCTCAGATCGGATCGGACGCGAAGGCCGAACTCGAGATCCAGATTCTTGAAAAGCTCAGTGACGCCTACTACGCTCAGGGCGAAATGCAGAAGTCGGCCCAGATCGATGAACGAGTAGTGGAACGGGCTGCGCAGCTCGGACAGAAAGTCGTCCAGGTGAACGCCTTGACGCGACTGGCTCGCGCGCTGGCGTTTCTCGATCCGGATCGCGCTATCGCCGTGTGCGAAAAGGCTGTCGAAGTGGGCCGAACTCTGAACGATCCCCTGCTTCTGGCCCGCGCGGAAATGCTGGCGGCTTGTTGGCGCATTATTAACCGGGGATGCAGTCAGGAAGACATCGCCATCTGCGTGGCGGCCAGGGAAAAGATTCACGATCTCAGCGACGAGGTGCCGGCGTACTACGAGATCCTCTTTGCGCACGTACAGGGCATCCTCGGCGACTACCAGGGAGCGTATGAGACCGCGCAGGCCGGAATTCCGAAGGCTTTGGGCGACGACAATCTCACGGTCTATCTGTCGGCCCATTCCTCGCTGGCGCAGGCTCTGCTGCCATTGGGGCGTTGGGGCGAACTTCAGCAAGTGCTGGACAGGGCGTTGGATGTGGCCGGAAAGAACGGGAACCTGCCGTGGCTGGGAATTTTCCGGGCGACCAAAGCGTGGCTGCTGTTGCAGGTGAGAGACCTGGATGGCGCGCGCCGCATGGCTGAGGAGCTCTTGGGGCAGTATACGGAGGAGCCCGCGGGACAGGTCCGAACCACCAGCTTGCTTACGCTCGCTTTTGTGGATCTGGAATCGGGCCACGTGGACCAGGCTCTCGAGGGTTTCACGAAGGTCTGCGAGCGGCCCTCTCTTCCACGGTTCTTCCTGGATTGGCACTCGAAGCTTCTCGGGCAGATCGGGCTGGCCGTGGCGCGCCTGGTGAAAGGTGATCTTGAGGGAGCCAATCAGACTGCTGACGTACTGGTGAAAGCTGCGACTTCCTCCGCCAGTCCCGCCATTAAAGCAGTCGCGTGGGATGTGAAGGCAAAGATCGCCTTGGCGGCAGAGCAATGGGGCGTTGCCGGGCAAAGTATTGAGCGTTCCTTATCGATCCTGAGCAGAACCGACTCCCCTTGCGCAGCCTGGAAGATTCACGACACAGCGTCAGCGTATTACCAGCATTCCGGCGATCTAGATACTGCGGAACAGCATCGTGCCGAGTCGAAAGACGCCATCATGGTGATGGTGGGGTCTTTCCCAGTAGGACATCCGCTGCGGAATTCACTGCTCGCTGCCGAGCCCATTCGCAAGATCCTCGGCGATGAGGCGAGTAGCCGCTATCTCCAGGCCGAGTAAACCGGCTTGCTGACCAGTTGGGCCGGATTCGCGCCCGGCTTCGGCCGGAATTTCTGCACCCGTCCGCTGTCCACTTCAGCTGTGTAGAAGTTGCCTTCCTGATCCACGCTGAATCCGTGTACGCCCCAGAAGCCGCCCGCGAAGTCGCCCCAGGTGCCCCAGGAGTACAGAAACTTTCCATCCAGATCGTACTTCAGCATCTTGGACGTTCCGCGGTCGGCGGCCCATAGCGTGCGATCCGCGCCGATGTAGAGAAGGTGAATGTCCGACGGGTCCGGGCCCATGCTCCACTCGTTGAGATATTTTCCGTTCTCGTCGAAAACCTGGATCCGCTTATTGCCGCGATCGTTCACGAAGACGCGGCGGGTTTGCGGATCGACCGCGATGCCGTGCACGTTGTTCATGTAACCAGGACGCTTCTCATTCGGCTGCGTGCCGGGCTTTCCCCAGTCGAGCAGGAACTTTCCGTTCTTATCGAACTTCGCAACGCGCGTACCGTTGTAGCCGTCGGCAACAAACATTGTGCTGTCCGGCAGCCAGGCCAGGAACGTCGGACGGTTGAAATGCGTGCCGTCGGCGCCGGTCACTTTGGGAGTGCCGATGGTCTGCACCAATTCTTTCCCATCATGCGAGAACTTGTAGATGGCGCCCATGTGATCGTCCACGATCCATACGTGTTTCTCGGAATCGTACGGATTGATGGCGACGAAGTGCGGTCTCTGCAGGATCTTGTCCCACTGGGTCCAGCGCTCGATGATGTTGCCGTTGGCGTCGGCGATCACGATGCAGTTCTCCCACTTCGCATCGACTCCTACGGTTCCCGACCAGCCGTCCGTGGGCGCGCCTGGAATTGACCCGCCTGCACCGCCGCCCGGCAGCGACGCGGTGGTCGCATCACGCCAGGGAAGACGTCCGATGGGAAATTGGATACTGGGGCCGAACTCGGTCAGCATCTTCGATTGCGGCCGGCGGATGTTGGGCAATTCCCCGCGGTACAGCATGAAGATGCGGTTGGGACTCTCGGCATAAACACTTTGGCCCGCGCCGTAGGTCCACTTATCGTTGCCGGGCAGAGTGCTGATGTCCTTCGGCCAGCCTCTTACGATGTCGTACTGGCCGAACATGTCTTGCCCGCCCTTGGTTTGGGCGAACAGGAAAACAGCGGTACCGATTAATATCAACAGCGGTTTTCTACTCATCGAGTGGCTCCACTTTCACGATGGACGCACCGTGATTATTCCCGATCCACAGCACCGGCTTGGGCCCGGAGTTATCCACGAACACTCGGCGAATATTCGTGAAGCGCGGCATTAAATACTCGGTGTACTGTCCCGATTTCGGATCCAGCCGCAGCACGCGATCCGAGCTCATTGAGCCCGTCCACGCGTAGCCATTCTTGTCGAGTGCGACATCATAAGGCGCGCTGAACGGCGTGGGAGCTTCCCATTCCTGAAACTTCTCAGTCTTCGTATCGAACATCGCGATTCGATTCCCGCGATACTCGCCGATCCACAAGCGGTCATCGGCATCCATTTGAGCACGGCGCGGAGCGGAACCACGCGTCGGAGTCGGGAACAGCTTGATCTGCCCGGACTTCGCGTCGATCCTGCCGATGTGTTCGGCGTAGAAGTCGGTGAAGTAGGCGTTGTTGTGCGAATCCGGAATCACGTCGTAGATGTTGTGATTCTCGCCTTCCTTGGCGTCCTTGAACGGCGCGAAATCCTCGAACTTGCCGGTGGCCGGATCCAGGCGATGGATCATGGCGAATCCGTTATTCTGCAGCCAGACTTTGCCGTCCACGTGACTGCTTTGGGGCGACGCCATGTTCACCTGCGTCATGTCCTTGTTGAACTCTCCGGTGAGCGGAAAGGTCTGGAACTTTTCAGTCTTGGGATCGAATTTGGCAACCGTGGCCTGGAAGCTCACGCCGAACCACAACTTCCCCTGGCGATCGGCGCGCAGCCCCAGCTCGCCCAGCGGCCATCCGGGCTTGGTGACAGGGATGGAGAACTCCGTCAACTGATTTGTCTTGGGGTCGAACTTGCCAATCTCCTGTTCGCCAAAGTTCGAATACCAAATGATGCCGGCCGAATCGACGATGACGTCATGCGGCTGGATGGTCTTGCGCGGCAGATCGTATTCAGTGACGATCACCTGCGTGCCTTTGCCCTTGGGGCGCGGAAGAGTTTTCAGGTCGTACTTCCATGCAGCGCCTTCGCGAAGATTCACGTTGGCCATGAACGCAGCCTGACGCTCGCGAGCCAGGCGGCGGCTCTCGCCACGATCTTCGAGCAACCGCTCAGCCTTGCGCTTCTGCGGTTTCAAAGGCGTCGACTGGTTGGCGTAGGTGCTCATGCGCTCCATCACCTGGATGAATTCGGCCGGAGTGTGGCGGGAGCGCGTGATGAAGTCCAGGCGATGGCAGTTGACGCAGTTGAGCAGAAAGCCTTTCTGGTCGTCTGACCCAGGCATGCTCATCAGCCACTCGGCGTTCGAAAGCTGCGACGCGAGGTCCTTGGTGCGGTGGATCTTCAAATCGGCGGAGGCAGTCTTGGCGGCGGTGACTGCAACTGGCCCGGGATC
>Ga0207674_10007011_pt1 | contig 13171 bp, 11 predicted proteins | sample KBSCornC72_FD_184303 | JGI IMG/M metagenome (GOLD analysis project Ga0207674, IMG submission 184303) | Corn rhizosphere microbial communities from Kellogg Biological Station, Michigan, USA - KBS Corn C7-2 (SPAdes) (version 2) | ecosystem: Host-associated > Plants > Roots > Rhizosphere > Soil ... | reverse complement strand
CCTCCATGAGGTTGTAGAGCGGCACCGCGCCCTTCCCGCCGAGCCAGGCGGCGAGATACTGGACGCCGACGCGGATGTTCTCGCGGGCGCCGGCTTCGGTGCGGACGCCGTCGTGCAGCTTCAGCATCTCGTCGCGGCCGGGAGCGTGTTCCGGCATCTTCGACAGCTGATTGGGGCCGTGCATCGCGTCGAACGCCTGCATAGCGACCGGCACCAGGCCCGGGTGGGCGACCCAGGTCCCGTCATGGCCGTTGGTCACCTCACGCAGCTTGTCCGCGCGCACCTCAGCGAAGGCCTTCTCGTTCGCCGCCTCGTCGCCCTTCACCGGGATGAAGGCCGACATTCCGCCCATCGCGAAGGCGCGGCGCCGGTGGCACGTCGCGATCAGCCGCAGCGAATAAGCGGCGAGGAAGGCTTTATCCATCGTCATCAAAGCGCGGTCGGGCGTCAACCGCCCGGGCGAGCGGCCGAGGCGCTTGATGTAGGAGAAGATATAGTCCCAGCGGCCGCAGTTAAGGCCGACGATATTCTCGCGGAGCGCGTAGAGGATCTCGTCCATTTCGAACGCTGCGGGCAGGGTCTCGATCAGCACCGTCGCCTTGATCGTTCCGCGCTCGAGCCTCAGTTTGTGCTCGGCGAAGGCAAAGACGTCGCTCCACAGCGCCGCCTCGTGCCGGCTCTCGAGCTTGGGGAGGTAGAAGTAGGGGCCCGATCCGCGGGTCAGCGCCGGGCGGGCGTTGTGCCAGATGTAGAGCGCGAAATCGAAGAGAGCGCCGGCGACAGGCTCGCCGTGCACGGTCACATGATCCTCCGGCAGATGCCAGCCGCGGGGACGAACCATTAGCACCGCGGGATTCTCGCCGACTTCGTAGCGCTTGCCGCTGTCCGGATCGGTGTAATCGAGCCGCCCGAGCCAGTAATCGCGCAAGTTCACCTGGCCCTGGACCAGCTCGTCCCAGGTCGGCGAGGTCGCGTCCTCGAAATCGGCCATGTAGGCCTGAGCGCCGCTGTTGAGCGCGTTGATCAGCATCTTGGCGTTGGTCGGGCCGGTGATCTCGACGCGGCGATCGAGAAGGTCGCGCGGGATGGACCCAACCGTCCATTCGGCCTCGCGGACGTCGCGAGTCTCGGCCGGAAAGTCCGGGAGCTCGCCCGAATCAAAGCGCTCCTGGCGCTCCTCGCGCGCTTCGAGCAAATCGCGGCGGCGGGCGTCGAACCGCTCGTGCAGCTCGGCGAGAAAATCGAGCGCGGATTCGGTCAGCACCTCGCCGGCGCCGCCGATGGCCGACGGTTCGGCAATGATGCGGGGGCGGTCGAGCACTTCGGTCACTGTAGCACGGGCTCCACGCATATCGAGTAGCGTTCGGTGGCCTGGCAGCGGTCGCGGAAAGTCAGGCGCTGCCATTCCGTCCGCGCCTTGAGCTCATCGCTGTACGGGCCGTGCACGAGCTCGGTGCCCGGCTCAAGCTCGTTGAAGCGGCAATCCGAATAATGGCCGCCGATCACCCAGTAACGCTGTCCCATGTTCACTCTCCTACTCGGCCGCGACCGACGTCTCTGCGTGGAATTGCGCGGCTTCGGTCGATTCCTTGAGGGCAACGGTCGAGCTGCTGCCGCCCGCGACGGCGCTGGCGATCGCGTCGAAATAGCCGGTGCCGACCTCGCGCTGGTGGCGGGTCGCGGTGTAGCCCGCCGCCTCGCTCGCGAACTCGGCCTCCTGCAGCTCCGAATAAGCCGCCATGCCGCGGTCGCGGTATTCGGACGCGAGCTCGAACATCGCGTGATTGAGGCTGTGGAAGCCGGCGAGCGTCACGAACTGGAATTTGTAACCCATCGCCCCGAGTTCGCGCTGGAAGCTGGCGATGGTGTCGGCATCGAGCTTCGCCCTCCAGTTGAAGCTCGGCGAACAATTATAGGCGAGGAGCTTGCCGGGGGATTGTGCGTGGATCGCTTCGGCGAAGCTGCGCGCGTCCTCCAGATCGGGATGGCTGGTCTCGAACCACAGCAGGTCGGCATGGGCCGCGAAAGCGAGCCCGCGGGCAATGCAATGGTCGAGCCCGGTGCCCTCCTTGAGGCGGAAGAAGCCTTCGGGCGTGCGCTCGCCGGTGAGGAACGGGCGGTCCCGCTCATCGACGTCGCTGGTGATGAGCTTCGCGCTTTCGGCATCGGTGCGGGCAACCAGGATCGTCGGGACTCCGCAGACGTCCGCCGCGAGGCGCGCCGCATCGAGGTTGCGGATCGCCGCCTGGGTCGGGATCAGCACCTTGCCGCCCAAATGGCCGCACTTCTTCTCGGATGCGAGCTGGTCCTCGAAGTGAACGCCCGCGGCGCCCGCTTCGATATAGGCCTTCATGATCTCGAAGCAGTTGAGCGGTCCGCCGAAACCCGCTTCCGCATCGGCAAGGATCGGCGCGAACCAGTCCCGTTTCGCGCCGCCTTCGAGATGCTCGATCTGGTCGGCGCGCTGAAACGTCTTGTTGATCTTCTTGGCGAGCTCGGGCCCGGAATTGGCCGGATAAAGCGACTGGTCAGGATACATCGACCCGCTGACGTTCGAGTCGGCCGCGACCTGCCAGCCGGAGAGATAGATCGCTTTCAGGCCCGCACGGACCATCTGCATCGCCTGATTGCCGCTGAGCGCGCCGAGGGCGCGCACCGGCTCCTCCTCGTGCAGCAGCTCCCACAGCTTCAGCGCGCCGCGCCTCGCGAGCGTATACTCGATCGGGATCGAGCCCCGCAGATTCAGCACGTCCGCGACACTGTACGGCCGCTCGATACGATCGAACCGACCAGCCGGAGCGGCCACCACCTGCCCGAATTCAGCCATGTCGCCGAGTCCCTGTTCTGTGTGTCACGGCGGGAGGGAACGCCGGCTTTCCAGTAAACGCTGCATAAAAAAGTGCGGACGTGTCAGACAAAGACTTGTGCACTTGTGAATTTCTTGACAGCTTCACTGCCGATGCCGCTGCCACGCAAGCTCTTCCTCGGTGCGCGCCTCAAGCGGCTTCGCCGCGAGCGCGGGCTCAACCAGAGCCAGATGGCCGAACAGCTCGGAGTATCAGGCTCCTATCTCAACCATCTCGAGCGCAATCAGCGGCCGGTCACCGCGGGAATCCTGCTGCGGCTCGCCGAGGCGTTCGACGTCGACGTGAAGGCCTTCGCCGCGGAAACGGGCGAAGGCGGCGCGACGCAGCTCGGCGAAATCTTCTCCGACCCGATGCTCGCCGACCTGAGCATCAGCCGCTACGAGCTGGTCGAGCTCGCCGACAATGCACCGGCCGTCGCCGAGGGGATCGCGCGGCTCTACACGGCGCTTCGCGAGCGCCAGCGGCACGGCGAGGAGGAGCCGGATACCGGCGGCGCCGATCCGCGTGTGCTGATTACGCCCGAAACCTGGGTGCGTGATTACATCCAGGCGCAGCGCAACCATTACCCTGAACTCGAGGAAGCGTCGGAGACGCTCGGCGGTGCGCTCGCGCATCCGCTGTCCATATCCGAGCCGCTGCGGCAGCGGCTTAAAGAGGCGTGGGGGGTCGAGGTCCGCGTGGTCGACCCGGACATCCTCGAGGATGCGAGCCAGCATTACGATGCGCAGCGGCGGGTGCTGATGCTGTCGGCGCTGCTGAGGCCCGAGAACCGGACCTTCGGCATCGCCTACCAGCTCGCGCTGCTCGAATTCGCGCCGATCATCGCGCGGATGCTGGAGGTGGCGCGGCCGCCTGATCCTGGAAGCCGCCGCCTGCTACACATGAGCTTCGCCAACTATGCGGCCGGCGCCATTATCATGCCCTACGGCAAGTTCCTCCGGGCGGCCGAGGAGCATCGCTATGCGATCGACCGCCTCACCGCGCAGTTCGGCGCCAATGTCGAGCAGGTCGCGCACCGGCTGACGACGCTCAGCCGCCCGAACGCCAAGGGCGTGCCCTTCTTCATGCTGCGGGTCGACCCAGCGGGGAACATCTCCAAGCGCTACGCGGGCGAGAGCTTCCCCTTCTCCCATTTCGGCGGCACCTGCCCGCGCTGGCATCTGCACCGCGCGTTCCAGACGCCCGGGCAGACCCTCCGCCAGCTGATCGAGACCCCCGACGGCGAGCGCTTCTTCACCATCAGCCGGACGATCGAGCGGCCGATCCGGCCCGATCTGCGTGACGATGCGCTGCTCGCGATCGGCCTCGGCTGCGACGTCAAGCACGCGAACCGGATCGCCTATGCCGACGGGCTCGACCTGACGAACACGCCCGCGACGCCGGTCGGCCCTGCGTGTGCGATCTGCCCGCGGCTCAATTGCGCCTATCGGGCGACGGCACCGGCCGGGCGGATGCTCGCGGTCGAGGAAAACCGGAAGTCGATTTCGCCGTACCCGTTCGTGCCCTCCTAAGGCGCGACGGGCTCTCGCTCGAGCGCCGCCCGGTCCCACTTCGCCAGGCTTGCAGCGGCATCGTAGGCCGAATCGAAGAATTCGCTCAGCATCCGCTCCGGATCGTCCGACGCCCGCACGTCGGCGTAGGGCAGCACGAACTCGCCGAAGGTCTCGTCGAACCGGCCGTGCGCGACCTTCGCCCGGCGAAAGCCGTCCGGCTCCGGATAAATGTAGCTGTAGAAGAACGGCTCCGCGGCGGTCACCCCGCCGGCCCAGAAGCCGGCGCTTGCGACCTCGTGGCTGTAGGCCTCACGGGCGATCCGGTCGGGCAGCCCCGGCATGCCGCCGGGGTGCGGCGGCGCCGGTCGGCCGGAGAAGCGGCTGACGGCGAGGTCGAAGGCGCCCCACCAGAAGTGGACCGGACTGGCCTTGCCCGAGAAGCCGGCCCGGAAGCGGGCGAACACCGGCAGCATGGCCGCAAGCGCTTCCCTGAACCGCGCAGCCGAGTCCCGATTGTAGTCCCGCGGAGCATTGTCCTCGGCGAACGGAATTGGGTCGGGCACTTCGCTCGGGCGGCCGTTGAAGGTCGACGGCAGTGCATGCGCCTCGAGGATGGCGATGAGCCGGCGGTGGAGCGCGGCTACACTGCCGGCGTTCAGCGGGACCTCCTCGCGCGAGCCGTCGCTCACCCATAGCACCATCGCGTGACGGCAGACGTCGAGGGTCAGCGTGAAGGTGCGCCCGTCGCCCGCGGCCGTGGGCAAGGTCGCCAGCCCGCGCGCGTTGGGCTGCAGCGCGACATGCCAGCCGTGGTTCGTCCACGGCGCATGAGCGACGCGGATCTTGCCGAGCATCTGCGCGGCGAGGTGAAGGATCGCGAGCGTCTCATGGTCGCTCGTCACGCTCAGCTCGGGCCAGTCGCTCATTGGCCCGAGTGTAGCACAGGGCTTTGCATTTTGCGGCGCGGCGTTGCTAGAGCCGCCGCACGATGACCGACCCGGAGACCATGCTCGACCGCATCGCGGCCGCCAGGAGCCTCAGCGACCTCGAGGCGGTGCGCGTCTCCGCGCTCGGCAAGCAGGGCGAGATCACCGCATTGCTGAAGAGCCTGGGCTCGATGGATGCGGCGACGCGCGCCGTCGAAGGGCCGAAGATCCATGCCCTTCGCGAGCAGGTCACGACCGCGCTGGCCGATCGCAAGGCGGCGCTCGAGGCTGCCGACCTCGAGCGCAAGCTGGCGACGGAGAAGATCGACCTCTCCCTCCCGGCGCCGGAGAGCATCTCCGGCACCGTTCACCCCGTCAGCCAGGTGATGGACGAGCTCGCCGAAATCTTCGCCGACCTCGGCTTCTCGGTCGCGGAAGGGCCTGAGATCGAGACGCAATGGTACAATTTCACCGCGCTCAACATGCCGGAGAACCATCCGGCGCGGGCGATGCAGGACACCTTCTACCTCGAGCCGCGGACGCCCGATGAGGAGCCTTTTGTGCTCCGGACCCACACCTCGCCAGTCCAGATCCGCGCGGGCGAGAGCCTCGGCGCTCCGATCTATGTGATCGCGCCGGGCCGGGTGTACCGCTCCGACAGCGACGCGACCCACACGCCGATGTTCCACCAGGTGGAAGGGTTCGTGATCGACAAGGGCATCACGCTTGGCCATCTCAAATGGACGCTTGAGACGTTCCTCAAGGCGTTCTTCGAGCGTGAGGACATCGTGCTCAGGATGCGGCCATCCTACTTCCCCTTCACCGAGCCCTCGGCCGAGGTCGATGTCGGCTGGTCGATAGAGAAGGGGCGCCGCGTCGTCGGCGGGCAGGAAGGCTGGATGGAGGTGCTCGGCAGCGGGATGGTCCACCCGCGCGTGATCGCCAATTGCGGGCTCGACCCCGACGAATGGCAGGGATTCGCCTTCGGCTGCGGGATCGACCGCCTCGCCATGCTCAAATATGGCATGGACGACCTGCGCGCCTTCTTCGACGGCGATATCCGCTGGCTCAAGCATTACGGCTTTCGCGCGCTCGACGTGCCGACGCTCTCGGGCGGGGTGGGCGCATGAAATTCTCGCTCTCCTGTTCCCCGGCGAAGGCCGGGGTCCAGGTTCGCCCTTTGCTTGACTGGGCTCCGGCCGGCGCCGGAGCACGAAAGGGCAAATCATGAAATTTTCCCTTTCGTGGCTGAAGCAGCATCTCGAGACCGATGCTTCCGCGGAACAGATTGCCGAGAAGCTCACCGCGATTGGACTCGAGGTCGAGAATGTCTCCAACCCCGCCGAGGCACTGGCGCCGTTTCGCGTCGCCAAGGTGCTGACCGCCGAAAAGCACCCGCAGGCGGACAAGCTTCAGGTGCTGACGGTCGACGCGGGCACCGGCGAGGCGGTCCAGGTGGTCTGCGGCGCGCCCAATGCGCATGCAGGCATGCTCGGCGTGTTCGGCCCGCCGGGCGCGTACATTCCGGGCTCCGACCTGACGCTGAAGGTCGCGGCCATCCGCGGGGTCGAAAGTCGCGGAATGATGTGCTCGGCGCGCGAGCTCGAGCTCGGCGACGACCACAGCGGCATCATCGAGCTTCCGGCCGATGCGCCTGTGGGCGCGGGGTTCAGCGACTATGCCGCGCTCGGCGATCCGGTGTTCGACGTCGCCGTGACGCCCGACCGCCAGGACTGCATGGGCGTGCGCGGAATCGCGCGCGATCTCGCCGCTGCCGGCGTGGGGACGCTGAAGCCGCTCGCCGTCCCGCAGGTCGAGGGAAACTTTCCGTGCCCCGTGCCGATCAGGATCGAGGATCCGGACGGCTGCCCCGCCTTCTTCGGCCGGGCCATTACGGGCGTGACGAACGGCCCCTCGCCCGAGTGGATGCAACGGCGACTCAAGTCGGCCGGGCAGCGGCCGATCTCGGCGCTGGTCGACATCACCAATTATGTAATGCTCGACCTCGGGCGGCCGGCCCACGCCTACGACATCGCCAAGCTCAAGGGCGCCCTCACTGCGCGTCCTGCCAAGCCGGGCGAGAAGGTGCTCGCGCTCAACGAGAAGGAATATGCGCTCCAGCCGTTCATGACGGTGATCGCCGACGACGCGCAGGTCCACGACATCGGCGGGATCATGGGCGGCGAGGATTCGGGAGTCAGCGAGGCGACGACCGACGTGATGCTCGAAGTCGCCTACTTCACCCCCGAGCGGATCGCGCGCACCGGCCAGGCGCTCGGCCTCACCAGCGACGCGCGAAGCCGGTTCGAACGCGGCGTGGATCCTGCCTTTCTCGACGACGGCCTCGCCATCCTGAGCGGCCTGATCCTCGACATTTGCGGCGGCGAAGCCTCGGCTGCGCTCCGCGTCGGCAACCCGCCCATCGAGAAGCGGGTGATCGTGTTCGACTTCAAACGGACCGAGGCGCTCGGCGCGATCGACGTCCCCGAACAGCAGCAGAAGGACATTCTCGAGCGGCTCGGCTTCGAGGTCAGCGGCAGCGAGGTCACGGTGCCGACCTGGCGGCGCGACGTCGAAGGCCCGGCAGACCTGGTGGAAGAGGTCGCGCGCATCGTCGGCTATGACCAAGTGCCCTCGACCCCGCTCGACCGGGCACCGGGCGTCGCCAAGCCGACCGCGACCCGATCGCAGCTGATCGAGCGGCGCGTGCGCCGCACCGCCGCGGCGCGCGGACTTGACGAAGCGGTGACCTGGAGCTTCATCTCGGAAAAGGAAGCGGAAGTGTTCGGCGGGGGAGAGTGGAAGCTCGCGAACCCGATCAGCGAAGAGATGAAGGTGATGCGCCCGTCGCTGCTGCCCGGGCTGATCGCGGCGGCTCGGCGCAACCTTGATCGCGGCGCGTCTTCGGTGAGGCTATTCGAGATCGGCCGCCGCTATCTGGCCGACGCGGAGCACCCGACATTGGGCCTGCTGCTCGCCGGCGAGCGCCAGCCGCGCGGCTGGCGGTCGGGCAAGGCACAGAACTTCGATGCCTTCGACGCCAAGGCCGAGGTCACGGCGCTGCTCGATGCGGCCGGTGCTCCGGTCGGCAGCCTGCAGGTGCTGCCCGATGCCGGGCCCATCTGGCATCCGGGGCGTTCGGCGCGGCTCGGGCTCGGACCGAAGACGATCGTTGCCGCCTTCGGCGAGCTGCATCCGAGCCTCAGCAGGACGCTCGACGCACCGCCAGGTTCGGTCGCCGCCGAGATCTACTTCGACGCCATCCCCGCGCCGCGCTCGAGCAGCCGGGCACGGCCGGCCTACGCGCCGCCCGCGCTCCAGGCGGTGACGCGCGACTTCGCCTTCATCGTTCCTGCAGACCTTACAGCGGACACGCTGCTCCGGGCGATCCGCAGTGCAGACAAAGCCGCGATCACCGATGCCCGCCTGTTCGACCGGTTCGAGTCACCTGACGGCCTCAGCCTCGCCTTCGAGGTCACGCTCCAGCCGGCCGACAAGAGCTTTACCGACGAGCAGATCGGCGAAATCTCGAGGCGCATCGTTGCCGCCGCGGAGAAGCTAGGCGCACGCCTCAGGGGCTAGTTCGAGCGCGTTGATCGCCGCGTGCACGCGCGCTTCGATCTCGTCGCGCGACAAGCCTGCAGGGATCGGCTCGCCGACCTTGAACGTGACCACCCCGCTGCGGTGCACCAGGCCACTGCCCCACAGTCTGCCGCTGTCCACCGCGACCGGGATCACCGGAAGGCCAAGCGCCCGGTACAACGCGGCGAAGCCGGACTTGAGCGGCGGCGTTGCCCCGACGGGCACGCGCGTCCCTTCGGGGTAAATGATAATGGGCCGTCCGCTGGCGACCGCCTTTCGCCCTTGCTCGACCAGGGTGCGAAGCGCCCTGGCGCCGGCGGACCGCTCGACCGGAATGACGCCATAACGCCCGGTCATGAAGCCAAAGAGCGGGATGTCCGAGAGCTCCTTCTTCATGACGATGATCGGCAGGTTCGTGAGCCGCACCATCTCCAGGGTCTCGAACATCGACTGGTGCTTCACCGCGATCAGGTGCGCGCCCGCCGGAATGGCGCCTTCGACCCGCGTCTCGATGCCGAGAACTTGTCGGGCAAGCCAGTGATGGACGTCGACCCAGCTCAGCACGACCGCAAGCGTCGGCCGCTCGCCAAAGACCGAGGCCGCCAGACCGCCGAGCACCCACAACAGGGTCGCGGCATAGAACAGGGCCGCGTAGAGCAGCGACCGCAGGGTCGCCATCAGAGGTCGACCCAGACCGCCAGGCGGCGCAGCAGATATTTGTTGTACTCGCCGAATAGGGTGAGGAAACTCGGCTCGGTTCGGACTGCGTCAGGTACAATCTTGTACTTGTGACCGAGCGCACGGTCGAACTCGTAGCGGGCGCGGCGCATATGCCAGTCGCTCGTGATCAGCCGGACCGAGCTGTAATGGTGCTTCGCCATCCACCGCCCTGCCTCTTCGGCGTTCGAGCGCGTGTCGACCGATTCGCTGCCAAGGTCGACGCAGCAGGCAAGCCAGCTCCGCGCGCCGGGGCTTCGCCGCGCGAGATCGGGTTTCGTGACCGACGGATCGACACCCGACACCAGCAGCCGTTTCACCTTGCCCGCGCGGAGGACGTCCATCGCATGCTCGAAGCGCCCTGCGCCGCCGGTGAGGACAACGGCAGCATCCGTCGCAGGGGTGTTGGCCGGCGCGGGATTCCCGAGTGTAAACGCGAAGACGATGAAGGCGAGCGCGTAAAGCAGCAGGAGGAGCGCACCGGCGCGGGTGATCATAAGGCTTCGCGCAATGCCCGTAACACGGCTGTTCGGGCAACCCAGGTGGCGAGCGCCGTCAGCGCAAGCGGAAGGAGCGCGAGGATCAGCAGGTCGATCAGCCCCAGTGTCGCGCCGCCGGTCAGCTCGCCCGCGAAGCTCGCGCCCGTGGTCAGCAGCAGGAGCACGATTCCCGCGGCCAGCGCACCGCCGATGCTGCCGATGAAGGCGTCGATCGCAATCTTGCGCTGGAACAGGTGCGTGACCTGGAGGTCGGTCGCGCCGATCCCGTGCATCACGTCGATGGTGAAGCGATGCGTGTCGAGCGCCCCCCGGGCAGCGAGCACGACGGCCGCCGCCGCTGCCGCGCTCAGCAGCAGCACCAGCCCGAACGCGACCCACTGCAGCAGCCTCAGCGAATGGAGCAGCGGCGCGACGCTGTCGCGGTGCGCGCTGACGCGTGCGCCGGGCGCGATTGCCTGGGCCCGCGCCTGGATCGCATTGAGATTGGCGCCTGAACCCGCATCGAAGTTGATTAGCGCGGGCACCGGCAGCTCGGCGCTTTCAGCCGCGGGTCCCAGCCATTTTTCCAGTGTTCGGCGCATTTCGATTTCGGGCACCGCTTCGGCCGACGTGACTCCAGCGGACGAGCGCACCGTCTTGAGCAAAGCATCGAGGTTCGCCCCGCCGCCGGGGACTTCAAGCGCGTAGCGTGCCTCGATGGCCCGGCTCAGCACCCCCGCCGTGTTCGCAAGGGCAAGGCCGCTTGCGGCGATCAGCATGATCGAGAAGCTCATGATCGCGATGACCCAGGCCGTCGACGTCCGCCTCGCGGTCGCGCCGAGCAGCCGCCGCTCCGCCGGCGCGACAAACAGCCAGTTGAGCATCAGCCTTGCCCCTTCGAGGGGCGCGGCGGATTGCGGAGCGAGCCCGTCGGATCGACGAGCGTGCCGTTCTCTAACCGGATGAGCTGCGCCCCGGGGGTGGCGTTGATCAGGCCGACATCGTGGGTGGCGACGACGACAGTCGTTCCGAGGCGATTGAGGGCGGTGAACAGGCCCATCAGGCGGTTGGCCATCTCCGCGTCGACGTTGCCCGTGGGCTCGTCGGCGACGAGCAGCTCCGGCCGGTTGATCACGGCCCGCGCGATCGCAACGCGCTGCTGCTCGCCGCCCGACAGCGTCGGCGGCCGCGCACTAGCACGGTCGGCAAGACCGACCCACGCGAGCATCTCGCGCACCGGCCCCTCCACCTCCTCGTCAGGCACGCCGGAGACCCTCAGTGGCAGCGCCACATTGTCGAAAGCCGACATGTGGCGGATCAGGCGGAAATCCTGGAACACGACGCCAATGCGACGGCGGAACGGCGGCAGCGCATCCCGCGGCGCCTCCGTCAACTCCTCGCCGAACAGGCTGATCCGCCCGCGCGTCGGCCGTTGGGCGAGGTAGAGGAGCTTCAGCAGCGACGTCTTGCCAGCGCCCGACGGGCCGGTGAGGAAATAGAAGGCGCCGCTACGCAGCCGGAAGTCGAGGTCGCGCAGCACTTCGGCTCCGGTGCCGTAGCGCAGCCCAACGCTGTCGAATTCGGCAACTGCAGCCACTCACCCTCCCCGCCTGGCGGAACCCTTGCAGGGCTGCCCGCCAACTTGCCAAGCCATGCGCATTCCTGTTTACCTTGCGCTCACCGTCCCGGAAGAGGGCTTTTGCTGATTATGATCCTCACCTGCCCCAGTTGCGGAACGCAATATGTGGTGAAGGATAACGCCATCCCCCCGGAGGGACGGCAGGTTCGCTGTGCGGCTTGCAAGCATAGCTGGCACCAGGATCCCGAAGAAGGCGCGCAGGACGCGCAGCCGCCTGCCGCGACCGATGCAGCCTATGAAGAAGCCCCGAGTCCGATGGAGGCGGAGCAGGACGCCCCTTCGACTCCAGAGGCCGAAGAAGAAGAGAGCCTCGCCGAGGCTACGCTGATCGACCCGCGATCCGGTCCGGAAGCCGAGGAACGGGCCTATGAAGAAGCGGCGATGGAGGGCGAAACTGTTGCGCCCGACGCGGACCAGCCTGCCGGCATCGAAATCCCCGCCGAGGTCCAAGAAACGCAAGCAAGCTCAACAGCTTCGGCCGCAGAGGACTGGAAGGAGCCGCCCGAAGCGGAGGCAGCGCCCGACGTGTTCAGCCCCTTTGCCGCGCCCGACGAAGTCGAACCGGAACGGCGCAGCCGGCTGACGACCATATTGATCATCGCGCTGGTGGTGATCCTGCTTGCCGCCCTGTTCTGGTTCTTCGCACCGATGGAGCTGAAGGCGCGCCTCGGCCTCGTGGCCGGGGGGACGAGCCCGCTCGCGCTGGTCACGACGCACATGGACCGGCAGCGCCTCGAAAGCGGCAACGAGCTGCTGACGGTGACGGGGCGCGTAGTGAACCCGACCACAAGGGAACAGGACGTCCCGCCACTCCGTGCGCAGCTCAAGAGCCGCGCCGGCAAGGTGGTCTACAGCTGGACGATCGCCCCGCCCGCGCGCTCGCTTCCGGCTGGCGCGAGCGCCAGCTTCAACAGCGCCGAAGTCAACGTCCCACCCGGCGGAGACGAACTGACCATCACGCTCGGCGAGCCCACGGCCTGAACGGCTACGTTACTCGAATTCAATGAGTTTTGCTGGCGCGAGCGTACCGTCCGAAGCGCGGATGGCCGAATTTCGCGAGCGCGGCGCGCCTGGATTGGCCGGCGCATCGAGCTTTAGCGCAACGCCGGACACGACGCGGATCGTTGCCGTCGCCTGCACGACGGCCGCGGTTGCTCGCGGCGGTGACGGTGGCGCGAGCGAGGTCGCTAGAGCAGTTGCTGCGAACAAGAGCATGAGCACGCCTAACGTGCTCTCACGCAAATGGTAAATGCGGCTTTAACTATTGTCCCGTTATGGACCAAATTGAGCGGCATTCGGGGCGGCATTGCGCCCGGCGAGGCCCTTTGCTAGGGGCCGCGCCTTGCCAGTGCCGGCGCTCCCGAGCCGGCAATTTCATGACGTGCGGTCGTGGCGGAACTGGTAGACGCGCAGCGTTGAGGTCGCTGTGGCCGAAAGGCCGTGGAAGTTCGAGTCTTCTCGACCGCAC
>Ga0207674_10007008_pt1 | contig 13174 bp, 6 predicted proteins | sample KBSCornC72_FD_184303 | JGI IMG/M metagenome (GOLD analysis project Ga0207674, IMG submission 184303) | Corn rhizosphere microbial communities from Kellogg Biological Station, Michigan, USA - KBS Corn C7-2 (SPAdes) (version 2) | ecosystem: Host-associated > Plants > Roots > Rhizosphere > Soil ... | reverse complement strand
GGCCGTGAAGTACCGCGGCATCTTCATCAACGACGAAGCGCCGGCGCTGTCCGGCTGGACGCGCGAGAGGTTCGGCGGGTTCAACTCGAGATTTTACGAGAAGGTGTTCGAGCTCGTGCTGCGCATGAAGGGCAACTACCTGTGGCCGGCCATGTGGGGCAACGCGTTCGCCGACGACGACACATTGAGCCCGAAGCTCGCCGACGAGTACGGCATCGTCATGGGGACGTCGCACCACGAGCCTCTGACGCGCGCGCAGGCCGAGTGGCGCAAATACGGTAAGGGCGCCTGGAACTACGAGCAGAACGACTCCGTGCTCCGCGAGTTCTGGCGCGGCGGCATCCGTCGCATGGGCACCCGCGAAAACATCGTCACCATCGGGATGCGCGGCGACGGCGACGAGCCCATGACGCATGGCACGGCCATCTCGCTACTCGAGCGCATCGTCGCCGATCAGCGGAAGATCATCGCCGAAGAGACGCGGAAGGACCCGAGCCAGACGCCACAGCTGTGGGCCCTCTATAAGGAAGTGCAGGACTACTACGACAAGGGCATGCGCGTCCCCGACGACGTGACGCTCCTCTTCGCCGACGACAACTGGGGCAACATCCGCCGTCTTCCCTCGCCCGCCGACCGAGCTCGGCCCGGCGGGTTCGGCGTCTACTATCACTTCGACTACGTCGGCGGTCCACGCAACTACAAGTGGATCAACACGAATCCGATCGCGCGCGTGTGGGAGCAGATGCACCTCGCCTACGAGGCCGGCGCCAACCGCATCTGGATCGTGAACGTCGGCGACATCAAGCCGGTCGAGTTTCCGACGCAGTTCTTCCTCGACTATGCATGGAACCCCGTGCGGTGGCCGGCCGAGCGCCTGCCCGAGTACACGCGGCGCTGGGCGGAGCGGACGTTCGGCGCCGAACACGCGGCCGAGATCGCGGACATCGTCACGACCTACTCGAGGTTCAACAGCCGCCGAAAGCCGGAGCTGCTCGCGCCGGAGACGTACAGCCTAACGAACTACCGCGAGGCGGAGACGGTCGTCGCCGAATACAACGCGCTGGCCGCTCGCGCGGAGCGCATCTCCGCGGCGCTGCCAGCGGAGTATCGTGACGCCTTCTATCAGCTCGTGCTGCATCCGGTTCAGGCGAGCGCCAACCTGAACGACCTGTACGCCACCGTCGCGCAGAACCGGCTCTACGCACAGCAGGGGCGCGCCGCCACGAACGAGCTGGCCGACCGTGTGCGTAAACGGTTCGAGCGCGACGCCGAGATCTCGCGGTACTACAACACCGAGCTCGCCGGCGGGAAGTGGAGCCACATGATGGACCAGACGCACATCGGCTACACGTACTGGCAGGAGCCGCCGCGGAACGTGATGCCGCGGGTGGACGTGATTCAGGTGCCGGTTCCCGCCGAGATGGGCGTCGCGTTCGAGGGGCAGGTGCCGTTCGGCGTGCCCGGACAGGGCCCGCCGCCGGGCGGCCCGGTGCGACCACGCGAGCCGGCGCTGCCTGAGTTCGACGCGTATCAGCGGCAGTCGTACTACATCGACGTGTACAACCGCGGGCAGACGCCGTTCGCGTTCACCGCAACGGCGGCGGAGCCGTGGGTCGTGATCTCGCCGGCGAGCGGCACGGTGGAGAAGCAGCAGCGCGTGACGGTCAGCATCGACTGGGACCGCGTGCCTAACGGCGGGCATCGCGTGCCGATCACGCTCGACGGGCCGGGGACCCCCGGCATCGGAACGGGCCCGCGCGTCATTCAGGCGATCGTGAGCAATCCGTCGATTCCGAAGCGCGATGCCGTCACGGGCTTCGTCGAGGGCAACGGCTACGTGTCGATGGAAGCCGAGCACTACAGTCGTGCCGTCGCGGCGGCGCCGATTCGCTGGCAGCGCATCCCCGCCTTCGGCCGGACGCTGTCGGGCGTGACGCCGCTCCCGAGCACGATTGCATCGCAGACACCCGGCGGCAACGGGGCTCGGCTCGAGTACCGCGTGTTCCTGTTCGACACTGGCACCGTGACCGTCAAGACCTATGTCTCGCCGACACTGAACTTCTCCGGCGCGAAGGCGGGCGTTCGTTATGCGGTGTCGATGGACGACGAGGCACCGCAGCTGGTGAACATCACGGCGGACAGCTCCAACGCCGGATGGGACAGGTCGGTCGCCGACAACATTCGCATTCTCGCGACGAAGCACCGCGTCGATCGGCCCGGCGATCACGTGCTCAGGTTCTGGCTCGTGGATCCTGGTGTGGTTCTGCAGAAGCTGGTCATCGACGCGGGCGGTGAGCGGCCGAGCTACCTCGGACCATCCGAGAGCTACCGTCGATGAGCAGACGCGTTAGGCTGGAGACTTGGATATGATGGCGCGACTGACCATCCTGGCGTTCGCGCTCACGTCCATCCTGCTCGCCGGCGCCGATCTCGCACCGTCGGCCGCCGAGCTGCGCCCGGCGGGGGTCTTCAGCGACGGCATGGTGGTGCAGCGCGGCGTGCCGGTTCCGGTTTGGGGATGGGCGGCAGCGAACGCCCGGGTGACGGCGTCACTGGGTGGCCAGACCCGTACCGCGACGGCGGATGCGACGGGCGCGTGGCGTGTCGCCTTTCCGGCGATGAAGGCGGGCGGCCCTCACGAGCTCACGGTCGCGACTATCGACGCACGAGTCGTCATTCACGACGTCCTGGTAGGCGATGTGTGGGTCGCTTCGGGTCAGTCGAACATGGAATGGCCGGTGCGGATGTCGGACAGCGCCGACGCGGAGATCGCGCGCGCCAACGACTCGACGATTCGCGAGTTCGCGGTGCCGCACTCCTACTCCGATGCGCCGGAGGCGGACGTCGTTGGCGGCGCCTGGTCGCCTGCCACCCCGCGCAACGTCGGCGCGTTTTCCGGCGTCGCCTACTTCTTCGCGCGCGAGCTGCGGAAGTCGGCGAATGTGCCCATCGGCATCATCCACACGTCGTGGGGCGGCGCGAACATCGAGACGTGGATGAGCCGGCGTGCGCTCGGGATGACGGACAGCGCGTGGAACGCGATCGTCGCACGCGACCGTGCACGAACCGACTCCGTGCGAGCGGCGATTCTGGCGAAGCTCGGCGACCTACCGACGGTGGACCTGGGACTCGTCGAGGGAAAGCCCGTGTGGGCGGACACTTCGCTCTCCGATGACAGCTGGGCGACGATTCAGACGCCTGGACTCTGGGAGAGTGCCGGGTACGACGGCATGGATGGCGTCGCCTGGTACCGCACGTCGTTCACGCTCACGGACGACGAGGCACGGCAGGCGGCTCGACTCTCCCTCGGCCCCATCGATGACTCGGACATCACGTGGGTGAACGGGGTCGAGGTCGGCCGGACGGAGCAGAAGTACGCGGAGCCTCGGGTCTATGCGGTGCCGGCGTCCGCGCTGCGCGCGGGGAAGAACGTGATTGCGGTTCGTGTGGACGACACGGGCGGCGGCGGCGGAATCTACGGCGACCCGGCATCGGTCTACGTCGAGGTTGGCGGCGTCAGGCGTCCACTCGCGGGACCGTGGCGGTTCAAGGTCGGGATGGTGTCGTTCAAGCCGGACGGGCAGCGCATCAACAAGGTGCCCACCATCCTCTACAACCGGATGATCCATCCGCTGCTCGGCTTTCCGATCAAGGGCGTGATCTGGTATCAGGGCGAGTCGAACGCCAACAACATGGAGCAGGCCACGGAGTACCGGCGCCTGTTCTCGACGTTGATCACGAGCTGGCGGAGCGAGTGGCACGGCTCGGGGAGCTTTCCGTTTCTCTGGGTGCAGCTGCCTAACTACGGCACCGTCGACTCCGTCCCGCCCGCGACGAGCACGTGGGCGACGGTGCGCGAGTCGCAGGCCGCCGCGCTCTCATTGCCTAACACCGGCCAGGTCGTCGCGATCGACCTTGGCGGCGCCACTGAGCTGCATCCGCGCAACAAGCAGGCTGTCGGCGCACGGCTCGCGCTCGTAGCCCGCAACGTGGCCTACGGCCAGCACGTCGCGGCCTCCGGACCGACGTATCGCCGACACTCGACTCGCAATGGCCGAGTGATCATCGAATTCGAGAACGTCGGTGGCGGTCTCGTGTCGCGCGCCGGTGATGCTCCGTTGACAGGATTCGCCATTGCGGGCGACGACCATCAGTTCGTCTGGGCGGACGCGAAGGTCGAAAAGAACCGTGTCGTCGTCTGGAGCGATCGCGTTCCGCGGCCGGTCGCGGTTCGGTATCTGTGGACGAACAGCCCCGTCGCGCCTGCACTCTACAATCGCGAGGGGCTGCCTGTAGCGCCGTTCAGGACCGACGCCTGGTAGTTCGGCAAGAACAATGGAACAACGAGACAGGATGGACAGGATGGACAGGATGACTTCGGAACGGACCATGTCGGCGTGAGCATGAGACGCTGTCCCTGTGTTGCAGTTTTCATCCTGTTCAATCCTGCCATCCTGTCCTGCTGTTTGGTCGGCAGCCAATGACTCGAAGACCAGAAACCCCAATTTCGCTCCTCTCGATCGTGGCACTGCTCGCATGTCACCCCGGCGACGGGGCCGTGCCCAACGCGACGTCCAACCCCCGGTTCGAGTGGTTCGATTACGCTGGAGACGATTCCGTCTACAAGACGGTCCAGGCCGGGCCTAACGACTATCACAACCCGATCATCGCCGGCTTCTATCCCGACCCGACCATCATCCGCGCGGGCAGCGATTTCTATGCTGCCATGTCGAGCTTCGCGTATTTCCCCGGCGTTCCGATCTTCCACAGCAGGGATCTCGTCAACTGGACGCAGATCGGCAACATTCTCGATCGCCCGTCGCAGCTCAACGTCGACAGCGCCGGCGTGTCGCGCGGCATCTTCGCGCCGTCGCTGAGCTATCACGACGGCACGTTCTACATGATCACTACGCTCGTCGATCGTGGCGGCAACTTCTTCGTCACCGCGAAGAATCCGGCCGGCCCGTGGTCCGATCCCGTCTGGCTCTCGGAGATCGACGGTATCGACCCGTCGTTCTTCTTCGACGACGACGGCAAGACCTACATCCTCAACAACGGCCCGCCGGTCGGGACGGCGCTGTACGACGGGCACCGCGCGATCTGGATGCAGGAGTACGACATGGCGGCGCGGAAGCTCGTCGGCCCGCGCTCAGTGATCGTGAACGGGGGCGTCGACCTCGCGAAGAAGCCGATCTGGATCGAGGCGCCCCACATCTTCAAGCGGAACGGCACCTACTATCTCATCTGCGCCGAGGGCGGCACGGCAGATCAGCATTCGGAGGTGGTATTTCGGAGCACCTCGGTGCACGGCCCATACGTTCCGTACAAGGGCAACCCGATCCTCACGCAGCGGCATCTCGATTCCGGCCGCACGTTCCCCGTGGAGACGACAGGGCATGCCGACTTCGTGGACACGCCTGCCGGCGAGTGGTGGGCCGTGTTCCTCGGCACCCGCAACTACGGTCGCGATCTCTGGAATACCGGCCGCGAGACGTTTCTGTTGCCGGTCACCTGGGTGGATGACTGGCCGGTCATGCTCACGGGGAAGACCACGGTTCCGTACACGCATGCGCGACCGAACCTGCCCGCACAGCCGAAAGCATCGGTGCCGCACAGCGGAAATTTCGCATTTCGCGAAGAATTCGACGGCCGCGCCCTCGCACCGTACTGGGTGATGCTGCGCACGCCGCGCGAGCAGTGGGTCGATCTCACGACCACTCCGGGCTCGCTGATCCTGCGTGCGCGACCCGAGTCGCTGAGCGGCGTCGGGCAACCATCGCTGGTGCTGCGGCGGCAGCAGCATGGGTCGGCGTCCGTGTCCACGGCGATGTGGTACGCCCCGGCGCGTGCGGGCGACAAGGCTGGACTCGTCGCGTTTCACAACGGGTCGCACTACTACTTCCTCGGCGTCGTGCACGATGGTACCCGGCCAGTGATACAACTGCTGCGGCGCGCGAGTCGGGACGCGACGGCGGACAGCGTACTCGCGTCGGAGCCGTTGTCCGGGCCGCCGAGCGGACCCGTGTATCTCCGCATTCGAGCACGGGATAAGCACTACGACTTCTTTTACGCGACCGAGCCCGACGTGTGGAAGCCACTGCTGCAGAACGCGGACGGCACCATCCTGAGCACGAAAGTCGCCGGAGGGTTCGTGGGGACGATGTTCGGGATGTACGCCTACGGTGCCACGAGGTAGCGATGGGGATGGACGCGTTCACGCTGCGCAACAGGCATGGGATGACCGTTCGCTTCATCGACTACGGCGGCAGTATCGTGTCGATCGAGGCCCCTGACCGGTCGGGCCGGATGGCCGACGTCGTGCTCGGGTACGACTCGCTCGAGGGGTACGAAGCGGACCGCTCCTACTTCGGCGCCCTGATCGGACGGTACGCAAACCGCATTGCGAAAGGCCGCTTCACGCTCGACGGCCATGCGCACGCGGTGACGGTCAACGACGGTCCCAATCACCTGCACGGCGGTCGGCGCGGCTTTCACAAGGTGCCGTGGAACGTGACGCCGTTCGAGGCTGAGGGCGTCCATGGCGCACTGCTGTCGTACACGAGCGTGACCGGCGACGAGGGCTACCCGGGAACCTTGTCGGTGAGCGTGATGATGACGCTCACCGACGACAACGAGCTCGCCTTCGACTACGCGGCGGTGGCGGACGAGCCGACGCCGGTGAATCTGACGCATCACGGGTACTTCAACCTCGCGGGGCACGACGCGGGCGACGTGCGGGCACACGAGCTGACGATCGTGGCGTCGCAGTATACGCCAGTGGATGCGTCGTTGATTCCGACGGGCGAGCTGCGCGACGTAACTGGCACGGCGTTCGACTTCAGAGCACCGCGGATGATCGGCGCAGCGCTCCGCGGGGATGATCAACAGCTTCGCCTGGCGGGCGGGTTCGATCACAACTTCGTGATCGACCGGGAGGAGGGTGCGGAGCTGGCCCTGGCCGCTCGCCTCCACGACCCGGCGAGTGGCCGGACGCTGGAGATCTACACCACGGAGCCCGGCCTGCAGGTCTACTCCGGCCAGGCGTTAGGCGGTGTGGTCGGCAAGGGCGTCACCTATCCGGTGTTTGCGGGTGTGGCGCTGGAGACGCAGCATTTTCCCGACTCGCCGAATCAGGCGTCCTTTCCGAATACGATTCTCCGGCCCGGCGATGGCTTCACGTCGCGGACGGTTTATCGGTTCTCGGTTTCGTGATGCTGCGGCACTGGGGTCAGACTCGAATTCAATCGTTCGAACGCGGCGGTCGCGACGAACCGATCTCATTGGACGCTGACCCCAACTCCCACGACCATTCATGCGACTTTCGATCGGCCTCCTCCTGACCGTCGCCACGAGTCACGCACTCGCACAGCAGCCGTCATACCGCGATACCAGCCTGTCGTTCGAGCAGCGCGCCGCCGACCTCGTCGCCCGCATGACCCTCGAGGAGAAAGTCCTGCAGATGAAGGACGTCGCGCCCGGCATCGAGCGGCTCGGCGTGCTTCCATACAACTGGTGGAACGAGGCGCTGCACGGGGTCGCCCGGTCGGGGCTCGCCACCGTGTTTCCGCAGGCCATCGGATTCGCGGCGACGTGGGACGACAGCCTCATCTTCCGCATGGCCAGCGTCATCTCCGACGAGGCCCGCGCAAAGCATCACGAGTACGCGCGTAACGGCAGCTTCGGCCGCTATCAGGGCCTCACGTTCTGGTCGCCCAACATCAACATCTTCCGCGATCCCCGTTGGGGCCGCGGGCAGGAGACATACGGCGAGGACCCGTTCCTCACGGGCCGGCTCGCGGTACAGTTCATCCGCGGTCTGCAGGGCGACGATGCGAAGTACTACAAGACGGTCGCCACCGTGAAGCACTTTGCCGTCCATAGCGGACCCGAGCCCGAACGTCACACGTTCGACGCCGTCGTCAGCGAGCGCGACCTGCGCGAGACCTATCTGCCGCACTTCGAGGTGGGAATCCGCGAGGCGAAGGCGTACTCGCTGATGTGCGCGTACAATCGCGTCGACGGGAAGGCGGCGTGCGCCAGCGACGCGCTGCTGCAGAACATTCTTCGCGACGAGTGGAAGTTTCCCGGCTTCATCGTCTCCGACTGCGGCGCCATCGACGACATCTATCTTCGGCACAAGGTCGCGCCAACAGCCGCGGCAGCCGCCGCGCTGGCGGTGAAGACCGGAACGGACCTCGACTGCGGCCGAGTGTACCCGAATCTGGTCGACGCGGTGAAGCAGGGCCTCATCACCGAGGCCCAGATCGATACGTCGATCACGCGGCTGTTCCTGGCGCGCTTCAAACTCGGCATGTTCGATCCCCCCGAGGTGGTGCCGTGGGCGCGCACACCGTTCAGCGTCCTCGATCAGCCCGCGCACAAGGCGCTCGCGCGTGACGTCGCCCGGAAGTCGATGGTGCTGCTCAGGAACGAGCGGTCCATCCTGCCGTTGCGGAAGGACCTTCGGACGCTTGCGGTCATCGGGCCTAACGCCGATCAGTGGCACATGCTGCTCGGCAACTATAACGGCATTCCGTCCGACCCGGTCACGCCACTCCGCGGCATTCGCGAGGCGGTCTCGCGTCGCACGCGCGTTCTCTACGCGCGTGGCTCCGACCTCGCCGACGGCTTCCCGCTCCTCGAGACCGTGCCGTCCGCTGCGCTGAGAACGCCGTCAGGCCAGCGTGGCCTTCGCGCCGACTACTTCGCGAATCGCACGCTGGAGGGAACGCCGCTCTTTTCGGCGACCGACACCACCGTCGATGCCGACTGGCACGAGGGTGCACCGCGCCAGAGCATGAACGTGAACGACTTCGGCGTGCGGTGGAGCGGCACCATCCGGCCGCCGGTCACAGGCGCCTACCGGCTCGGTGTCATTGGCACGATGCGAGCCGAGGTGGCGATCGATGACCGTGTGGTGATGCGGACGGACTATGCGCAGCGCGACAATGAGTTCCCCGATCCGCGGCTCGCTCAGAGCGACACCATCCGACTCCAAGCCGGCCGCAGCTATCGCGTACGCATCGATGCGCGCGAGTCGTATGGCGAAGCCCAGCTCGAGCTCGTGTGGGCGCCGCCGACCGCGAGCCTCGAGGGTGACGCCGTGCGCGCGGCGCAACAGGCGGACGCGGTCGTGATGTTCCTCGGCCTGACGGCGCGTCTGGAAGGCGAGGAGATGCCGGTGCAGATCGAGGGGTTTCGTGGCGGCGACCGCACGTCGATCGATCTTCCGGCGGTGCAGCAGCGACTGCTCGAGCGAGTCGTCGCGGTCGGCAAGCCGACGGTGCTCGTGCTGCTCAACGGCAGCGCGCTGGCAATCAACTGGGCGCAGTCGAACGTCCCTGCGATCGTCGAGGCATGGTATCCGGGTCAGGCGGGCGGCCAGGCGATCGCCGACGTGCTGTTCGGTGACTACAACCCTGCCGGCCGCCTCCCGGTGACGTTCTACAGGAGCGTGAACGACCTGCCGCCGTTCGAGGACTACCGCATGACGGGCCACACGTACCGGTTCTTCACGGGTGAGCCGCTGTACGCGTTCGGCCACGGTCTCAGCTACACGACGTTCACCTACGCGAATCTCCGCACGAGCACCGATGCGCCCGGCGCGAGCGATACGGTGATGGTCAGCGTGGATGTCACGAACTCCGGAAGGCGCGCGGGCGACGAGGTGGTGCAGCTGTACGTGCAGCACGTGGGCTCGTCGGTGGAGCGCCCCGTTCGGGACCTGCGCGGCTACCGTCGCCTAACGCTGGCGCCGGGCGAGACCCGGACGGTGCGAATGCCGGTGCCGATCTCGTCGCTCGCGTACTGGGATGCAGCGGCGGATCGCTGGGTGGTGGAGGCGGATCAGATCCGATTGCAGGTTGGCGCGTCCTCGGCTGATGTCCGGCTCGAAAAGACGGTCAGCGTCACACCCTAACGGCAGGCATCAGCCTTGCGCGGGCAGGCATCAGCCCAGCGACAGGCATCAGCGACTCGAGGGGAACCGATTGGGCGGAAACAACGGAGTGGACGGATCGCTCCGTGATTCGCAGCGATTCGAAGCGCAACGAGCCGGAAAAATTCAGGAACGACCTCGGGAGGCATTGGGTTGCCGAGGTCGTTCCCATTTTGATCGACTCGTTGCGGTTGCAGAGCGTCCCGGCCGCGATCGATCCGTCAAATTCGTTGTTTCCGGCCAATCCGGCCTTCTTCGTCGTTGATGCCTGACGCGAGCGCTGATGCCTGCCTGCAAGAGTTCAGCTCACCGGATGATGCTCAGGATCCCACCGCTGAACAGCGTCGCGTACCCCTTCGAGGTGGGTCCGCATGCGCTCGATCGCGAGCGCCTCGTCACGTTGCTCCAGCGCTTCGAAGATCGCGAGATGCTCCTGGTGGTCGCGCGCGCGCGAGCCGAAGATGCCGAGGATCAGCCGCTGCTCCTCGGTGAACAGGTCCTGCAGCACGTCGCGGAGCTGCGCCAGCACCGTGTTGCCTGACGCGAGCGCGATCTGGCGATGGAACGCCATGTTGGTCTGATTCAGCACGTCGTCGTGATCGAGATTCTCGCCGGCCGTCGTCAACAGCTGGCGCATCTCGTCGAAGTGCTCCGGTGTCGCGTTGCGCACCGCGAGCGCCGTCGACTGCAGCTCGATCGGCATCCGCGCCTCGATCAGGTCGAGCAGCAGCTTCTTCGTGACCTTGCCCGCGAAGTCCGGACTTGCGAGCACGAACACATCCTGGCTGCGACTCACGTACACGCCCGACCCGTGGCGGATCTCGACGACGCCCACGGTCTCGAGCTTCTTGAGGGCCTCGCGCACCGTGGGGTGCCCGACGCCGAACTGGCGCGCCATCTCCATGATCGGCGGCAGCCGGTCTCCTTCCTTATAGGCACCGTTCTGGATCAGTCCCCGGATCCGACGCGCCAGTCGGTCGGCCAGGCTTTGACGCAGTACCGGTTCGAATGCGTGTTTCATTCCGTCTCCGACGAATGCGCGGGACACCAACACGACGCTCGCTGCGTGAGCGCTACGGTACGAACGCGGGCCTCTCAGTGGCGCGAATCACTGCGTCGAACGCGGGCTTGGGCTTCCCCGCGCGATCGAATAATAGCGGATAACTGGTCCGGCCTCGCACCGGCCATCCATTCAACCACGAGTCGCCATCGGTCACGCCCCAGAACGTCACACGCGTGATCGCGTCCCTGTGCTTCATGTATACCCCGAACAGGTCGGCATACCGCTTCGCCAACGCCTGTTGCACCGAGTCGGGCAGGCCGGCGGCGTAAGGATTCAGGCCCGCTGATGGTGCAGCGCTGAGCGACACATCCGCCGTCTGGGCACGCGTCGCACGCGGAAGCACGTCGATGTCGAGCTCAGTGATCGCCACCTTGACCCCGAGCGCCACGAACGCGCCGATCGTGGAATCCTGCTGGGCAAGTGTTGGCCAGTCCAACCGATTGTGTCCCTGCAGGCCGACGGCCGTGACGCGAATGCCCTTCGCCTGCAGGTTCTTCACGAGCGCCACGATGCCGTTTCGCTTCGGTGCGTTCTCGACCGAGTAGTCGTTGTAGTACAGCTCCGCCTGTGGATCGGCCTCGTTCGCCCACTGGAACGCCTTCTCGATGTAGTCCGGCCCAATGATCTCGAGCCAGAGTGATTTCCGAAGCGACCCGTCTTCATCCACCGCTTCGTTGACGACGTCCCACCCCTTGATCCGACCCTTGTACCGCCCCACCACCGTCTGAATGTGATCGCGCAGCCGAGCGAGCAGCGTGTCTCGGCTCACCCGACTGCCGCTCGCGTCGAAGAACACCCAGCGCGGCGTCTGCTGATGCCACACGAGCGTGTGGCCGACGATGAACATCCCGTTCCGTTCGCCGAACGCGACGTAGCGATCGGGCGCGTCGAACGCGTATTCGCCGTGCCGCGGATGCACGTTCTCCCACTTCAGGATGTTCTCGGGCGTGACGGTGTTGAACTGGGCCTTCACGATCGGCACGCCTCGCGAATCCTGCTCCGTGAACTGCGACTCGTTCAGCGCCGCGCCGACGAGGAAGCGTCCGGCGAAGGCATCCTTGAGCGTGGATGGCGCCGGTCCTGGCGCGGTCGATGGCGTTGCCGGCGAGCACGCCGCCACCGCCGCGAGCGAAACGAGCGCCGTGAGCGCGGACAGCGCGCGCCTCACGGGGCCACCGCAGCGACGGGAGGCGCCACGCCGGGCGTGTACATCCGCCGGCGCTCCGCCAGCTCGTCCGTGATCCGGATCTCGAGGTGCTTGTCGATGCGGTAGAAGAAGAGACAGACGACGGCGATCGCGAACGTGACTGCCGGGAAGATGCTCACCGTGAGCTTGATGCCCTGCAGCGCACGCTCCGTCTGAGCGACGTTAGGCACGTACCCGTAGGTGGCAAGCACCCAACCGCCGATCGCCCCGCCGAATCCCAGGCCCGCCTTGAGCCCGAACACGATGGCCGAGAAGACGATCGCCGTCGCACGACGCCGGTTCTTCCACTCGGAGTAGTCGGCGACGTCGGCCATCATCGCCCACAGCAGCGGAATCGTGAATCCGTACGCGAGCTGGCGCAGCATCTCGACGGCGAACATCGCGGTGAGGGCTGTCCGCGGCAGCAGCACGAACGCGGCCGTGAACACGACGGTGAGCGCCAGACCGACGATGAATACGTCGCGCTTACCGAACCGCTTCGCCAGCGACGTCGATCCGATCACGCCGACGATCGTCGCCCCGAGGCCGCACACGTTGAAAATGCTGAACAGGTCTTCCCGCGCGACGTAGTACTTGAAGTAGTACAGCATCACGCCGCCACGCATCGCGAGCGTGATGAACAGCACGATCGTCAGCACGAACATCGCGAGCCACGGCCCGTTGCGCGCGAGATCGGCGAAGTCCTGCCTGATGGAGCTCTGCTGCGTTGGATCGGGCTGTACGCGCTCGCGCGTGGTCGCGAACGTGATGATGAAGAACACGATCGCGAGCGCGGAGAAAATCCCCATCGTGACCTGATAACCCTTCGCGCTGTCGCCCTGCCCGAAGTAGTTCACCATCGGCAGTGCGAGCCCCTGGATCACGAACGCCGCGCTCATCGCGCACACGAACCGATACGATGACAGGCTCGTGCGCTCCGCGAGATCACCGGTGATGACGCCGCTCAACGCGGAGTACGGCAGGTTGT
>Ga0207674_10007006_pt1 | contig 13176 bp, 11 predicted proteins | sample KBSCornC72_FD_184303 | JGI IMG/M metagenome (GOLD analysis project Ga0207674, IMG submission 184303) | Corn rhizosphere microbial communities from Kellogg Biological Station, Michigan, USA - KBS Corn C7-2 (SPAdes) (version 2) | ecosystem: Host-associated > Plants > Roots > Rhizosphere > Soil ... | reverse complement strand
ATTTCATAGCCGTGCCCGGTCTGGTAGTGAACGATCCACTGTAATTCCAGACGCTACACTGAAAGAAGGCCTATGAAAAAATTCCTGCTCGGATTCTTGATCGGCATTCTTTTCGTTGCGCTGACGGCAGTCATATTAGTGGCTGCGGCGGTCCGGTTTGGCGGGAGCCGGCGGCCGCAAGTGGTCGCGAACTCGGCCCTGGTTCTGCAACTCGAAGGCGATCTGCCGGAACAATCGCCGGTCGAGTTCCCCATCCCGTTTCTGCAGGATCAGCAGCCCCCGACCATCGCCGAGACCTGGCAGATGTTGCGCAATGCCGCAGCGGATTCGCGCATCCAAGCCATCGTACTGGAGCCCCGCGGGCTCCGCGTGGGTTGGGCCAAGCTAGAAGAACTCCGCGCCGATATTGTCAACTTCAAGAAGTCCGGCAAACCGGTTTACGCATTCCTGCGCAGCGGCGGCACTAAGGAATACTATCTCGCCTCGGCGGCCGACAAGGTTTATATGGCGCCTGAAGATGAACTCGACGTGAAAGGTCTGCGCGCGGAGCTGATGTTCGTCAAAGGCACGCTGGACAAGCTGGGCGTGCAGATGGAATTCGAGCACGTTGGCAAATACAAAGACGCGCCCGATATGTTTACCAAGAACGAGTCGAGTCCGGAAACGCGCGAGGTGATCAACCAGGTTCTGGATCAGTTTTACGGCGACTTCGTCAACACCCTCGCCGAAGGCCGCAAGAAGGCGCCGGATGCGATTCGCGCGTTGATCGACAACGGTCCCTTCGTGGGTAAGGAAGCCTTGAATGGCGGGCTGGTGGATGCACTGATCTACGAAGACGAGATGTACGGGCTGCTGAAGCAGCAGCTCAAGCTCTCCGATATGGAGAAGATTGCAGAGCATGATTACGTCCGCGCGCGGCTAGGCAATTTGGGGTTGGACGGCTCCACCAAGATCGCGCTGCTGGTGGGCCAGGGGGACATCACGCGCGGAGCGACCAACGATCAAGGCAACGAGGGAATCACCGCGGCCGGCATGATCCGCCGAATTCGCCAGGTGCGCGACGACGCCTCCATCAAGGGCGTGATTCTGCGCATTGACTCGCCGGGCGGCGACGGGATCGCTTCCGACGACATCCTGCACGAAGCGAAACTGCTGAGCCAGAAGAAGCCGATGGTGATATCGATGTCAGATCTGGCCGCTTCGGGAGGTTACTTCATCGCCATGACCGGCGACCCCCTAGTCGCGTATCGCAACACCGAGACCGGCTCCATCGGCGTTTTCTTCGGCAAGGTCAATTTACACGGTCTCTACGACAAACTCGGGGTAAAGAAGGAGATCATGAAGCGCGGCCACTTTGCCGACATCGATACCGAATACCAGCCGCTGAATGACGAGCAGCGCGCCAAGCTGCGCACCGAAATCGAGGTCTTCTACCGCGGGTTCGTGCAACGCGTGGCGGATGGCCGCAAGCGCAAGTATGACGACGTGGAGGCGCTGGCGCAAGGCCGCGTCTGGACCGGTGCGCAAGCCAAACAGAACGGCCTGGTGGATGAAATTGGCGGAATTGACCGCGCCATTGAGATGGTGAAGCAGAAGGCCAATATCGCCGCGTCTGAAAAAGTGACGCTGGTAGCTTACCCGCCGCGGCGAAATCTCTTGCAGGTGCTGCTGGACCGCGACACGGATTTAACTTCCATCGAGTCGCAGATGGTGGATTCGCGGATCGCAGCGAAGGTAAAGGATCTGCTAGGAAACCTGCCGCTAGGAGCCCTGAGTCAGGGTGGAATCCTGCGCCTGATGCCCTACACCATTACTGTTCGCTGACGCGGTACTGTTCGCTGACGCGGTACTGTTCGCTGACGCGGTACTGTTCGCTGACGCGGTACTGTTCGCTGGCTCGTTACCGCTGGCTGAAGGAGCGTTGGCTTCAGCGGCGGGCGGCGCGGCGCGCAGGCCGCTCCACTCCTCGCAAACCAGAATCGAGTTGGCGGGATTCTGCGCCGCATACTTCATGTTCACCATTCCGCCGAGACGCTCGGGAGCGCCCGGCAGGTGATCGCGCAATGCGCTGATGTCCTGTGAAGCTGTGTAGTGCACGCCGCGCACTTGGTAGGTGTAGTAAAGCGTGTTTTCGTCACACTCCGTGAGCAGCGCATCGCCCAAGCGGCCGTTGAGATTGATGTCGAGTCTGCGGCGTTGCTCGCGTTTCTCCGGCGACAAGCGTGCGCGCACTGCACGCCACATCGCAAGCAGAGCAGCGCCGCCGGCCATACACGCGAGTCCGGTGATCACACCAAGGGGCATATATACTTCGGGGGGTGTCCCGATTATAGCTGAACTTTCCAGTTCTGCGCCGGAAAATTAAGCCGATTGCGCCGGCGCGGGCAGTGCAATCAAGGCTTTCTTGGCGAAGTCGCTCTGTTCCGCCTCGAAGGCCTGGACGCCTTGCCAGGTGATCTCGAAGTGATTGCTGTCGGAGCGATAGATGAGCCGCTGCTCGCGAAGCATCCAGAGGGCGAACTCCAGATGTTCCAGAGGGCAGGCCAGCAGTTCCGCGAAATCGCGCCCGCGCATGGTCGGCTGTTGCGGATCCGTGAGCCGTTTGCCGTACAGCAGCCGCAGAATCCCCACACGCTTGCGTATTTCCGCCTGCACGCCTTCCGTGCTCTGCAGCGTATCGAAGAGCTTGAACCGGATCTTGTCCTCGCGGGCCAGGAAAACATCGTGCGCGGCGCGCTTGACGGGATCGCTTAAGACCGTGTGCGCCTCCACTACCTGGCGGAATTTCTCCTGGTTTCCGGTCTCGCGATTATCCGGATGATAGCGCTGCGCCAGCACGTGAAACACGCGTCGAATGGTATCGACGTCGGCGGTGCGGCTCACCTGCAGAACCTGGTAATGATCGGCCTCCTCATCCGGGTTGTCCTTCGGCGCAGTGGACCCGGCGGATTGGGTGACTTGCTCGGCGGTTAAATCAGCCTGATATTTTCCGATGCCGGCGATTTTGCAGGAGGCCACGCGATACCTGCCCAGCAAGGGCTCGCGCCCGGCGCCCGTATCGATTTCACCCGCGATGCTCACCAGCAGGTTGAGACCAAGCGCGGTGGTTACGTGTACCTTGAGCGTCTCGCCCTCTTGCGCCAAAAAACGCGCGCGCATGCGCGAGGACGGGCTGCCGGTGGCATCCAGAATGATCGTCAATTCCGGATGGGCGTCCAGAGACTCTCTGATTCGCAGTCTGGCTTGGGTTAATGCGGCGTGCATGTCTCTCTCTTAAGTGAACCCATCGTCAGTTCTTTCGTGGTGGAACAGGACCAACAAAACCCTAGTACCGAACCTTACGGGTTCGTAAGCAGAATTGGAATGAGCCTGCAACCGGCCTAACTTGGCCGGGTAGGGTTTGTGTCGCACGACGCCCGGCCGCCCCGGCGTTTTGTTAAACTTGTTGTCTCACGGAGCAACCCGTCGCGCCGCCAGCCTCGTCCCGCTCGCACTCCTCCTAAAACCTTTTCTAAAACCGGGAGAAACGTGTCCACTCTTTCGCACATCCAGGAAATCATCCAAGACGTTTATGAAAAGTACAAAGACATTGACGAGGGCGAAGTAGCCACTTACATTCCTGAGCTCGCCAAGGCGAATCCCGATCATTTCGGAGTCGCCCTGGCGACCGTGGACGGACTGGTGTGCAGCGCCGGCGACGCGCAGCAGGAGTTTACCATTCAATCCATCTGCAAGCCCTTCGCGTTTCAGATGGCGCTGGAAGAATTCGGACGGGATCGAACGCTCGAACACGTGGGTGTCGAGCCGAGCGGCGATGCCTTCAACTCCATCGAACTGGAGCCGAGAACCATGCGCCCGTATAACGCCATGATCAATGCGGGGGCCATCGCGATCGCCTCCATGATCAAGGGGAAATCGCCGGAATCCGGGGTGCGCGAATTCGTGGAGAAGATGGGGCTGGCCGCGGGCCGGGAGCTGCACATTGACCAGTCCGTATACGCGTCGGAGGATGCAACCGGGCACCGCAACCGGGCGATCGCTTATCTCATGCTCAACTGCGGCGTCATTGACCCGGGAGTGGAACACACCTTGCATCAATACTTCTCCCAATGCTCGTTGTTGGTGACGGCGCAAGACCTGGCGATGATGTCGGCGACGCTGGCTAATATGGGTACGAATCCGGTGACGCAGGAGCGCGTGTTCGACTTTAATTTCATCAAAGACACGCTAACCGTGATGTTCACGTGCGGTCTGTACGATCACGCCGGCGAGTGGGCGTACCGCGTGGGCCTGCCGGCCAAGAGCGGAGTGGGCGGGGGCATTATTTCCGTGGTGAACCGGCAATTAGGAATCGCAGTGTATTCGCCGCGGCTGGATAGCAAGGGCAACAGCGTGCGCGGCATTCTGGCATGCAAGGAACTGGCGAGCCACCTGGGTCTGCATGCATTCGAATTCACAAACGTCGGTTCCAACTTCATGCAGTGGCTGGGTAGCTGAGCGCCCGCCAGAAGTTCCGGCTAGCGCCGCCGCGGGTGAGACGGCTTCAAGGCCAGCCGCCGGATTGGCCGGAAGTGGCGCAGATTCGCGGTAGCGAACACTTCACCGGCTTCGATAGCCGTGGCCTAACGAGCCTGTCTATCCGCGCGGGAAGCGTTGCGCGTAGGCCTCTAAATATTTCAAGCCGGCACCGGTGTTATAGATCACAATCCGCTCGCTGGGCTTGAGAAAGCCGGTGGCAAGCAGCTTGCGCAGGGCGGGTATGCATGCGGCTCCTTCGGGGGCGACGAACATGCCTTCGAGCGACGCCAGTTCAATGCCGGCATCCAAGAGCTCTTCGTCGTTTACTGCGATGGCGGTGCCACCGCTTTGTCGCACGGCGTCGAGGATCAGTTTGTCACCGAGCGGCTTCGGCACTCGCAGCCCGGCGGCCACAGTGGATGCGTCCTGCCAGAACTCGGCGCGCTGATCGCCGCGCTCGAAAGCGCGCACCATGGGCTGGCAGCCAGCGGCTTGCACCACGATCATTTTCGGGCGCTCGCTGCCGATCCAGCCAAGCGCTTGCATCTCATCAAAAGCCTTCCACATGCCGATGAGGCCTACGCCGCCGCCGGTGGGATAGAAGATCACATCGGGCAGTTTCCAGCCGAATTGCTCGGCCACTTCGTAGCCCATGGTCTTCTTACCCTCGATGCGGTAGGGTTCCTTTAGCGTGCTGACGTCGAACCAGCCTTCCTTATCCTTGCGCTCGTTTACGATCCTGCCGCAATCGCTGATCAATCCGTTGACCAACGTCACGTGCGCGCCCAGCGCCTTGCATTCGATGAAATTGGCTTGCGGGACGTCCATGGGCATGAAAATATGCGCTTCGATTCCGGCCGCCGCGGAATAGGCTGCGGCCGCGCTGGCGGCGTTGCCTGCCGAGGGGACGGCAATCCTGGTAACACCCAGCTCGCGCGCCATTGAAATCGCGGCACTCATGCCGCGCGCTTTGAAGGAGCCGGTGGGGTTGAGTCCTTCGTCCTTGACCCACAGATCCTTGGCTCCCACGGCCGCGCCGAGGCGCCTGGTCTCGATGAGCGGGGTCATGCCTTCGCCCAAGGACACTACCGATTCGCGCCGATTCACGGGCAGCACGGGCCAGTAGCGCCACAGGTCGGGCTTGGCTTGCGCTAGCGAATCGCGGGTCCAGGTTTTGCGAACCGAGTCGAGATCGTAGCGCACCAGCAGCGCGCCGCCGCACGAACAGAGATTGTGAATCTGGTTAGCAGCGAAGCGTTGGGCGCAGAGGCTGCATTCAAGATGGGTGACGTTGGGCATAAAGAGACAGGATAGTATACGCCGGATTGCAGAATTACAATTTGGGTAGGAAATCGCTATGTCCACCGCGGCAATCAAACCACGTCCCACCGCCGAAGACGACATTACTGCGGATGTTCATCGACAAATAGGTGGATGAGGACGCGGTCTTGGGCGCCGAGAATTCGTTGATCGCCGAATTAAAGGAGCACGCGACGCGCGATGAGGCTGCGCCCAAGTTCGGCGCCAAGCTGCCATTCTGCACTTGCGAATTCGATTCTGTGCTGGCGCCCGCGCAGTAGCTGCTGGCGCTAGCCGCGCGGGTTAGCGGCCGGCCTCCGCATCGGCAGCACGCCCGCCCCTGAGGATGTTTTCCACCGCCTGATTGCCTTCGTGGCACGCGTATTCGTAGATCATGTAATTCTGTTCGCGCGTCAAGGGAACCGACACTTGCCATGTCTTGGCATAAACCTCGGGATCGTCGATGGTGACCCGATAGTCGATGGTATTCGCATCGACGCGCTTGAAGCGCTCGACCACGTGCTCGCGCGTGCTCTGCGGAATGCCCTTGATGCGCGCGCCCGCGGCACTGGTGGCAATCCAGCCTTTGCCGTTGTAGTTGGTGGTGTCGACAACCAGCGTGTCGCCCTCCCAGTGGCCGCGCGGATCGCCGTTCCACTGGCGGATGCTGGCGGGCAGATGGGGACGCCCATCGATGGGGATGATGCGCGTCTCGTGAATCATCTCGTAGAGGATCACAACATATCCGGGGATCTGCAGAATCTGATACGCGTTGTTATAGCCGGCGGGAAACATGCCGCCGGGCACGCCGCGCGTGATGCAGCGATCCCATACGCTCATGTGCTCCCAGGAATCGGCGACGTGCGCCAGATCGTAGGCCCGCTTCTCCTCCGCCCACGGCTTGACCGGAACGCGGCCGTCAGGCGGGTCCACTACCAATGAAGTCTGCCGCGTGGAGACCACCGTGGTTCCACCGTCGCTCCAGGCCTGGTTATAGCTGCCGACGTCACCCGGTTTTGCAGGGCCGTCGACACGACCCTTCGCCGCCTGGGCTTCGAACTCGGCGGCTTCCTGTTCGGTAAAGAAGGCTTTTCCGGCTAGCGCGGCGGGCCGTTCGAAGGGAGTGATGGTGGCGTTGGTCCAGATTCCCTGCAAGTCCGGCTGGCCGTCGGCGGTGCGCGGAGCGGTCCACTTCTTTGCTGACGCCAGCTTAGTAGCGGGCGCCGTTTGAGCTTCGGCGGGCGCCAGCCCGATGATGGCAGCAATTGCGAGTAACGATGAATAAAGGCAGCGGTTCACCATTCTTTCGTATCACACGGGCAACTTGAACACCAGCGGGCTGGAACCTGCGCGAGTCTCGGGGATGGGTAGGGTTGCCGCAGGACGCTTGAGAACTGCCGGGCCGTTAGAGGCCTTCCGTTATAATTGAGGTCGATGAGCCTTTTGCAGTGCGCGCCATCGGGGGCTTTGGCTGTGGGTATATTGCTGGGACCCTGCCTGGGCGCTGGCGCCAATGATTTCACCATCAACCTGAAGGTGCAATCCGGAGGACACGAACAGACCGCAATCAGCGGACAGTCGGCGGCGCCTCCGACGTTCACGGCAAAGGCCAGGGAAGTGGTGTGGGTCCAATGGTCGGCGGTGAATGGAGTCTCCGGCACGCCTCTTTCCGATGTCACCTTGCACGTTTTTATGGACCGCGGCGATGCCCGCGCGGCCGCGCCCAAGCCCGGCCCCAAATCGCTTTACGAAAGCGCCTTGATCCAGGATTTTGAGCCGGGAGGGAAGAGCAGCGGCGAGTTTCGAATGCCGATGCCGGAACCTGGCACCTATTTCGTAAGAGTAGAGACGATTGGAGCGGCCAAGAAATTGGGCAAGGAAGCGGCAGCCGCGATGCAGGTGTCTGTGCCGTGAGGTACACCGTCTGGGCTTTTTCGTTGCTGTTCGCGTTGCTCCCGTCCGCTGCGCGCGCCGAGCACTTTGATATTAAGCTGACGGCCACTGCTCCCGGCGGCGCCAGCAAGGAGGCTTTCGCCGATCAATCTCCTCCCATTGGCGGCTTGAATCCGCGCCCTGTTTTGCGCGCCAAAGCAGGCGACACCATCGCGTTCCAATTCATGATGACGAACGTGTACGCGCATGAGAGCGCGCGCAATGCCGGCATACGCTTTTATATCGTACGCGAGCGTCAACTCGGCCAAAAAGCCGTTCCTCCGCTCGAAAACTTAGCGGCGGAAGGCAGCTTTACTTTCAACCTCAAGCCCGCGGCCAAGATCGGCACGAAAGAACGGGTCGTGATTTCGCAGCCCGGCTTTTATCTTCTCCGAGTAGAATCGCAGCGCACGCAGCGGGATCACGAACATTTTGCGGCCATCGATCTGGAGATTCAGTGAGCCTCCGGCTTCGCCGCCGCCAGATCCTGCTCAGTCTCTTGATTTGCGCGGCCGGAAGCGCTAGCGCCCAAAAGCCGCCGGCAGTCTCAGCATCGTTCGTCAAAGTGCAAGCCACGGGAGCGGCCGTTTCGGGATATCTGGCCAAGCCGGCTGCCGGGTCCGGATTGCCTGCGGTGCTATTGGCGCCGGCAAGCAGCGACCTCAAGGGCGCCGTGCTGGAAGCCGCGCGGGATCTGGCGTCGCATGGTTTCGTCGCACTCGCGGTGGATTACGATCCCGAGCATGTCTCTCAGGAATCGGACTTGGTGCAGAGCGTGGCGGCGGAACAACTCTCGCTTCGCTTGACAGCAGCCGCCGATTGGCTGGCACGGCAGCGCCCGCTGGTAGATCCGCAGCGCATCAATGCGATCGGCTGGGATGAAGCATCGCCAAGAATCTTAAAATTGGCACAGCAAGGTCAGATTCATGTGGGGGTGATGATCGAAAGCGAGCGGTGCGCAGCTCCGGAAAATCTGCCTGCCGCGCCCGCCGCGCCAATGCTGTTGGCTATCGGCGGCTGCACGCCGGAGCAGGTCCAGGAGTTGAAGGCGTCGGTGGAAGCCGGCGGGGCGTATCGTGTCGCATCCGCGCCCGCGTGGAGCGAGATCTATAAATTCCTGAATGAGGCGGTAGTTCGAGACACGGCCGTCCCGGCAATGCCTCCCGCGTCATCAACCCTTGTAGTAACGATTCGTGACATCATGCGCGTGATCAACTCCGACGATGGCGTACGAGGGAAGCTGGCGAGGCTGCTGGCGGGTTCAGCTTCAGCCGGCGCGGAGGTGCAATGGGATCAAGCGCGCTCGCACGCGGCCGTGCTGGTTGAATCCTGCGACTGGTTACTTGCGTTGCGTCCGGCGAAGGGATCGCTCGCAGGCTGGCGCCGGCATGTAACGGAATACCGGACCGCAACGCAGACGCTGTTGAAAGCGGTGGAGCGCCGTGATCTCCCGGACGCCGAACAGGCGTTGGGACGTCTCCCGCAAAGTTGCGGGTCGTGCCACGCGGACCACCGCTAACGCTTCGTGGGCGAAGTCAGCTTGGTCACAACATACGGATGCGGGCGTTTGCGCACTACTTCGGCGCGGACAATCAGATCGCCGGGAATGATTTTGCCGAACTCCCCTACCTCGCGATTCGTGCGTCCTTCGGTGACCTGATCGAGCACGTCCTCACCGCGGATCACCCGGCCGAATGCGGTGGAATTTCCATCAAACTCCGGCGCCGCGACCAAGGTGATGAAGAACTGGCTGCCTGCCCTTCCCGGCCCATTCTGCGCCATCGATATAGTTCCGCGGAAGTGACCGCGCGCCGCGGGCAGATTGAATTCGTCCGGAATGTTGTAACCGGGGCCGCCTATGCCATCGTCGGCGGGATCGGCATTTTTCGTATTGGGATCGCCACCCACAACCATGTGACCCGCTTCGGCCCAATAGAACGAAGTGCCGTTGTAAAAACCGGTCTCCACCAGATGAATGAAGTTACTCACGGTCGCGGGAGCCTGGTCTTCGAATAATTCGATCTCGACGTTGCCCCGTCCAACTACCTTCGTGCTGTCAGCTTGGGTCCCGTCCGCCGGTCCGGCGAATTTGCGATGCTCGACGACTAAGCGCACGACCGGCAGATCGCCTTTCTTTTGGTCGCGCAGCCGCTGCGACAACTCGCGCAGCCACGATTTCTGTAGTTGCTGGGCGCTGCGCCGGATCGTCGCTGCCCAGGGCGGCGTGTCTCCAGGAAAGGCTAAATCGATATTCTTGAGGACCTCGACGAAGCGCTCCATGGCAAATCCGGCACGCGCATAAATCTCCCACGCGTCCTGGCCCTTGGGATCCTCGGCGATGGCCTTGGCCGCATCCCGATAAGCCTCTTGAAAGTGATTCAGATCGAACTCGACCTTAGCCAGGCTCACGAATAAATGGGGCCGGTCGAGGTGGGCCGCGACCGCCCGGTTGAGATACGGCAGGATGTCTTCGGGCTCGCCGCCCACGATCATGAAGAGTTCGCCGGTGAGCCATTGCACAACAGGGTCGTTGGGGCGTGCGCGCCGCGCCGCCGTCAAGTCTTTTTGAAACGCCGCCAAACGGGCGTTCAAGAGCGACATGAGTGGCTTTCCGCGCTCGACCCCCTGTTGAACCGCGGCTTTGTTTTTCGACGCGGCGGCGGCTGCTACTTCGTTTCTGATCTTGTTCAACTGATCCTGGCTCGCCGCAATGATCGAATACTGCGCCTCCAGTTGAGCCGTGGTGGCCACCGGACCCGACTGGTCGGCCGCGTCTGGACCAGTGTCCTTGGCCATCTGCTGCAACAGACTGTCGTTGTCGCTGGCGCCGGGGTGTCCCGTCGGCAGATCATGTGGAGACGGAGAACTTTCCGCTGGCGCTGCGGCTTGTGAAGCCGGCTCGGCTTGTGGATTCGGCAGATCCGGCGCAACCGGCTTGTTGGTGCGCGGCCACCAGACGTACAAGACGATCAGCGCCGCCGCGATGGGCAGAGCGAGCGATACCGCTTGGCGGATGCGCTGGGGAGTCGGGCTAGGATTTTCTTCTTTCAAGGGCTGCTCGCGAACGCACCCAAATTATAGCTTGGCTTCCCGACGGAACCGCGGTCAGGGACGTTTGGTAAAAATCAAGCCGTGCTGGATGGGCAGCAACTCCAGCATGCGATCCAGCTCAAATCCCAGGGGCTCGATTTCGGCGCGGATCTGATTGATGGTCATCCTCTCCGCTTTATCTTGCGGACCGAAGGGACGCCCCTCGGCAAACTCGATAATGACCAGCCGTCCGTCCGCCTTTAACGCCCGATTCACGGCGGCGATGATTGCTCCCGGATCGGCAAATTCGTGATAGGCGTTGGCAATGAAAACCAGATCCAGCGATGCGGCCGGCAGGTGCGGGTCATGGTCTCCGCCCAAAACCAGCTGCACATTCGAAAGCTGATGCTTTTTGACTGCCTGGGCGGTCAGGTCCAGCATCTTCTGTTGCACGTCAACGGCGAAGACTTTGCCGCGGAGTCCAACTTTTTCCGCCAGGCGCCAGGTGAAATAACCAGTGCCGGAACCGATCTCCGCAACGGTTGCGCCCGCCGGAATCTCCAGCGCGTTTACCAGAGAATCGGGACGCTCTTCCGCGTCGCGCCCGATACGGTTGAGAAAACTCACATCGGAATAAGCATGGTGGGGCTGGCGCGGACGCTTCGCGTCTGCGGGGAGCGGAGGCCCCTTCAGCGTGCGAAGGTACGCCACCACGTCATCCATCTCCGTACCGGAAAGCCGCGATGCGTACGACGGCATCAAGGAGCGCTGTTCGCGATGGGCGCTCTTGAGGTCGTCCTTCAAAAACGATCTGGGATAGCCGTTGATGTCGCGAATCTGGATGGAGAGATCGTCTTCATTTAACGCCAGGCCGCGGATGGTTTCCCCGGCCTTGGTTTCGACGACCACGGTGTAATACTCTTTGAAGATCTCGGCGTCGGGATCGGTCAACGCGAGTCGCAGCGATTTCGGCGTCCGCGTGATTCCGATGTCGCCCAAATCGGGCCCTAAGCTCGCGCCGCGATCTCCGATGGAATGGCAGGAACTGCATCCGCCCTTGCCGTCGAAAATGGCTTTACCGGCGGCGGCATTGCCGTTTCTCACGCTGCCGCTTTGGGCAGTGAGAGGGGGCGCGAGAGTCAGCGCGGCAACCCACGCCGCCGCAACCATTCCGCTTGGTTTGAACACTGCTGTTGAACTCTTAATCTTGCGCTCTTAATCCAGGCCGAACGTGACGATCAAGTCGCCGGCCGGAATCGACACCATCTGCTTTCCATTCGCAAGGTAGCTAATGGGCGAGGCAAAGACCGGCCCGTTTGCGGAGAAAGTCCACAGGCGCTCGCCGGTGGTTGAATTCAGAGCGAAGACGACGCCTTCGAGCGTGCCGCCGAAGACCAGGTTTCCGCCGGTGGCCATCACGCCTCCCCACGGAGGAGTCAGAACCCGGTGTTCCCACTTGACGGTTCCGGTGCCAGGATCGATCGCGATGACCTTGCCCCAGCTTTCTTCAGGCGCGCCGAAGTTCTGGGTTTTGGCTCCGCCCATGGCCGGATCGTAGGCGCCTGCGTTGGGCAGGGCTCCAGGAGCGAGCGGCCGGTCGGGCTCTTCAGTGGTCGGATGCGGCACCGCGTTCTTTGAGAACAGACGGTGCTCCTCGCGCGCAAAAACGTACAGCCACTTGGTAAGCGGGCTGTAGCTGTGGGACATCCAATTGGCCCCGCCATCGACGCCCGGCCAGGTATGATCGTTGCCTTCTGGAGTCGGCTCATTGCCGGGAATCAACTCGGGACGGCCGTTGTCGTCGAAGCCTTTCGCCCAGGTTTGTTTGACGAACGCCTTCGCGGTCAGGAATTTTCCATTCGTGCGGTCGAGCAGGTAGTAAAATCCGTTGCGGTTAGCCCAAGCCAGAGTCTTTCTCATCTGGCCTTGGAACTCCGTATCAAGAAGGATGGGGATTTGCGTCGAATCCCAATCATGCAAATCGTGCGGCGTGAATTGGAAGAACCACTTCAGCTTCCCGGTGTCGGGATCAAGGGCCAGCACGGAGCATGAATAAAGGTTGTCACCCGGCCGGGTGTCGTCGTTGTAATCCGGCCAGGGATTGCTGGTGCCCCAAAAAAGCGTATTGGTTTCAGGATCGTACGATCCGTTGTTCCAGGTAGTCACGCCGCCAGTCTTCCAGGAATCGCCGGCCCAGGTTCCGAAATTCGGCTCTCCCGGCTGCGGGATGGTGTTGAAGCGCCACAGGCGCGCGCCGGTCTTGGTATCGTAGGCGTCGAGAAAGCCATTCACGCCATGCTCACCGCCGGCCATGCCGACGATCAGTTTGTCTTTGACGACTAACGGCGCGCCCGGAGCCGCATAGCCGCCGGCCGCAGTGTAATCGCCCATCTCGGT
>Ga0207674_10007005_pt1 | contig 13177 bp, 10 predicted proteins | sample KBSCornC72_FD_184303 | JGI IMG/M metagenome (GOLD analysis project Ga0207674, IMG submission 184303) | Corn rhizosphere microbial communities from Kellogg Biological Station, Michigan, USA - KBS Corn C7-2 (SPAdes) (version 2) | ecosystem: Host-associated > Plants > Roots > Rhizosphere > Soil ... | reverse complement strand
TGGATCGCGTACCTCTCCGGCGGCACGAAGCTGTTCATGAATGCGTACGTCGTGCCGACGGCAGGTGGCGATGCGCGGCAGGTGAGCTGGCTCGCCAATACGCGCGCGACGAGCCTGTCGTGGAGCGGCGATGGCGGCTTCCTCCTGCTCGACACGGGGATGCGCACGGAGCCCGGCGCCCTTGCGCGCGTCGACCTGCTGCCGTTCTCGCCGAAGTTCCGCGAGGATCAGTTCACCGCACTCTTCCGCGACGAGACGCCGGGCCGGACGACGCCACCGGCGCCCGCGCCCGCTCGACCGGCCACCGACTCGACGCGGCCCGACTCGTCAGGCGCCGCGAGACGCGCTGACTCACGCCCCGTCCGCATCGTGTTCGACGGGATCAGGACGCGACTCAGCATGGTTCCAGTCGGCGTCGATGTCGGTGTGCAGGCCCTGAGCGCCGACGGCAAGCAGGTGGTGGTCAGCTCGAACGTCGCTGGGCAGACGAATCTGTTCGCCTACGCATTCGATGAATTCGCCACCGACCCGGCGGTCACGCGGCAGATCACCACGACGCCAGGAAACAAGAACTCGATTCAGTTCGCGCCCGACGGCAAGAGTGTGTGGTTTCTCGAGCAGGGCAGGATCGTGAACGTCACGCTCGAGAGCAAAGCCGTGAGACAGGTGGCCGTTCGCGCGGAGGTCGACGTGGACTTCGCGCGCGAGAAGTGGGACGTGTTCCACCAGGCGTGGGAGTTCCTGAACGACAACTTCTACGATCCGGAGTTCCACGGGCACGACTGGGCCGCGATTCGAAAGACGTACCTGCCGTACGCTGCGGGCTCCCGGACTCCTGACGAGCTGCGGCGCGTGCTCAGCCTGATGATCGGCGAGCTGAACGCATCGCACATGGGCATCTCCGCGCCGCCGCCTCCCGGGGCGCCGACCGCGGCCACCGGGCGACTCGGGCTCGAGTTCGACCGCGGCGCGTACGAGCAGCGGAACCAGCTGCGCGTGACGGCCGTGATCCCCAACGCCGCGGCGGCGCTGAGCGAAGGCGTGCGCGTCGGCGACTACGTCCTGGCCATCGACGGCACGCCCGTCGCGCCTAACGTATCGGTCGACTCGATCCTGGCATTCAAGGTCGGTAAGCGTGTCGCGGTGCGCGTGTCGGCCGATCCGAACGGCGCCAATGCCCGCGAGGTCGCCATCCGCCCTCGTAGCACCGCATTCGAGAAGCAGATGCTCTACCGCGCGTGGACCGAGGAGCGCCGCGCGCTCGTGGCGAAGCTCAGCAACGGCCGGCTCGGCTACGTGCACATGCTCGACATGGGCGGCAACGCGCTCACGCAGCTCAACCTCGACCTCGACGCCGAGATGCACGAGAAGGACGCGGTCGTGTTCGACGTGCGCAACAACAACGGCGGCTTCATGAACGGCTACGCGCTCGATGTGCTGGCGCGGAAGCCGTACGTGGACATGGTGCGACGCGGCGTCCCGTCGGTGCCGGGCCGACCGGTCCTTGGCCAGCGCGCGCTCGAGAGGCCGACGATTCTGATCACCAACCAGGCCACGCTCTCCGACGGCGAGAACTTCACGGAAGGTTATCGCACGATGAAGCTGGGCACGGTCGTCGGAGAGCCGACGGCGATGTGGGACGTCTATACGGGCGGTGGCACGATGGTCGACGGAACGAACGTGCGGCTGCCGTTCATGCGGAACGCGCAGCTCGACAACGCCGCGCTCGAGCGTGCGTCGCGTCGGGTGGACATTCCGGTGGACCGGCCAATGGGCGAGAGCTATACGGGCCGTGACGTGCAGCTCGAGCGCGCGGTGCAGGAGCTGATGACGCAGGTGCGCTCGTCGCGCGCGCGCGCCGGCTCGGAGCGATGACCGTAGGGGGTCAAACGCCCCATTCGCGGCGATCGCCCCCGGTGCATCGTACGGTTGTCGGCTCGACCTCACCCTGGACCCTCCCATGTCACGATACTCCTATCCGCACACGATCGACGACGGCGCCGGCGAGCGCCTCACCTTTCTTCGCCGAGTGGCGGGTCAGAGCGGCGACCGGCTGGAGGTGCAGAACGTCGTCGCGCCTGGAGCCGGACCGATCATGCACGTTCATCATTATCAGACAGAGGGGCTGACGGTGCAGCAGGGGCGCATCGGCTATCAGCGCCTTGGTGAGGTGCCCCAGTTCGCCGGACCGGGCGAGAGCGTCGTGTTCCAGGCGGGTGAGGTCCACAAGTTCTGGAACGCCGGCCACGACGATCTCGTGTGCACGGGGTACGTCGAGCCCGCCGACAGCATCGAGTACTACCTCGGCGCGATCTACGAGTCGCGGAAGGCGAGCGGTGGGGTGCGGCCGAATCCGCTCGACGTGGCGTTCCTGTCGAGGCGCTACCGAAGCGAGTTCGGGATGGCGGCGATCCCGGCGGCGGTTCAGCGGCTCGTGTTCCCTGTGCTTGTGGCCCTGGGAACGCTGCTCGGCCGTTACCGGAAGTACGCCGACGCGCCAGAGCCGGTCTATCGCTGACCGTCCGCGTTAGGCGCCCGGCGGCCACCGGCGCCGGCGCACGTGGTGCCCGCGCGCGGTCGTCGGGCCGCGTGCGACGAGAGCGGGGTGGGGTCTGGCGCATCGCGCCAGACGCGAGCACTGTGGATGGTCCGCCGGGTGTCATTCCGAGCGGAGGCCGAAGGCCGGAGGCGAGGAATCGCAGTCGTCCCGGCCGGGAGGCCCCTCTCCCGGGAGGATGGCGATTCCTCGCCTCCGCGCCTTCGGCGCTCCGCTCGGAATGACAAACGGGACCACCCAGCACTCCAAACGAGTCACCCGATGCGCACCCCGCTCGCGCTGGCGCTGTTCGCCACATCCGTCTCCGCGCTCCACGCGCAGCCTCCCGCCACGCCCGCCGGGCAGACTCCCGCGTGGGACGTCACGCAGGCTCGCGGCACGACGCGCGACATCGACTTCACCACGAGCGAAGGGACGTGGATGTCCGTCGACATCTCGCCCGACGGTGCCTGGATCGTCTTCGATCTTCTCGGGCACATCTATAGAATGCCAGCAGCGGGAGGCGAGGCGACGGCACTCACGCAGAACAGCGGTGTGGCGCTCAACTTCCACCCGCGCATCTCGCCTGACGGCAAGCTCATCGCGTTCATCAGCGACCGCCGCGGGCAGAACAACCTGTGGGTGATGAACGCCGACGGCTCGAATCCGCGCGCCGTGTTCACCGACCTCGCCGTGCGCGCCGCCGAGCCTGCGTGGACCGCGGACGGCAGCTTCATCGTCGTGCGGCGATCCGCGGTCGGCGGCGGGGGCGGCGGAGGGGGCGGTGGTGGCGGACTCTGGATGTACGGCAAGGACGGCGGCACCGGCGTCGCGCTCGTCACGGAGGGGCGGCCCGAGTCGCCGTCGCTGTCGAAGGACGGTCGCTTCCTCTACTACCAGGTGGCGGTCACCGAAGGGATCGTCTCGGGCAAGAACGACGTCACGCAGGGATCGCGACAGCTCCGGCGCCTCGAGCTCGCGACGGGACGCGTGCTGAAGATCACCGAGGGCGTGTCGGAGCAGCAGTACCAGGGCTCGAGCGGCGGCGCCGTCGCGCCGCAGGTCTCGCCGGACGGGAAATGGCTCGCGTTCGGTCGGCGCATACCTAACGGGACGATCGAGTTCAAGGGACTGGAGTTCGGCCCGCGCACGGCGCTGTGGCTGCGCGACCTCGAGAGCGGCAGCGAGCGCGTGGTGATGGATCCCATCGAGGTCGACATGGCGGAGGGGGGGAAGATCTCACGCGTGCTGCCGGGCTACGCGTGGACTCCGGACGGGAAGGGGATCGTCATCATGCAGGGCGGGAAGATCCGCCGTCTCGATGTCGCGTCGGGTCAGGTGGCCGAGATCCCGTTCACGGCGCGCGTGCGGCGGACGATCTCGGAGCAGGCACTCGCGTCGCGGACCGTGCGGGACGACACGCTCGACGTGCGGTATCTCAGGTGGGCGTCCCGGTCGCCGGACGGGAAGCGCGCGACGTTCGAGGGAGCCGGGAAGCTGTGGATCACGGACGTGCCTAACGGCACGCCGAAGCGACTGACGCCGGCCTCGTTCACCGGCGTCGAGCTCTCGCCGGCGTGGTCCCCGGACGGCCAGTGGATCGCCTTCACGACCTTCGATGATGAGAAGCTTGGGACGGTGTGGAAGGCGCGCGCGGGTGGCGGCGAGCCGGTCCGCCTGACGAAGGTCGCCGGTGAGTATCTCCAGCCCGCATGGTCGCCGGATGGACGCGAGCTCGTGGTCACGCGCGGGAACGGCGGCTTCCTGCGGCTGCACTCGATGTCGAACAACACGTGGTACGAGCTGCGGCGTCTCGCGGCTGACGGCACCTCGGAGCGCCTCGTCACCGAGGTCAACCGCCCCTTCTCCGCGAGCCGGCCCGGCATGCCTCGGCGCCCGATCGTGCAGGCGTCGTACGGGCCCGGCGGTCGGATCTTCTTCCCCGAGACGCATGGCGCGGAGGCGGCGCGCGCCGGTACGCCCGCGGATCCGTCGGGCACCGACCTCGTGTCGGTGAATCGCGATGGCGGCGATCGGAAGGTGCACCTGACGTTTCCGTACGTCGATGAAGCCGCCGTGTCTCCGGATGGCCGGCGGCTGTTGTATCAGGAGGGCGACAACGCGTACCTGATTCCGTTCCCGCTCGCCGGCACCGGCGATGTCGAGCCGCGCATCGAGCACGGGAAGAACAGCCGCTTCCCCGTGCGTCAGCTCTCGCTCGAGGGCGGACTCTTCCCGCACTGGCGCGACAGCGTGACCGCCGAGTTCGCGAGTGGCAATCGCATCATCACGGTGGACACGCGCACGAACAAGGCGGACACCGTCACCATCGCGTTGAAGGTGCCGAAGCGCGTCCCGTCAGGCACGGTCGCGGTCACGAACGCGCGCATCATCACGATGGAGAACCGCCAGGTGATCCCGAGCGGAACCATCGTCGTGAGGAACGGGAGAATCAGCTGCATCGGCACATGCGATACGCAGGGCGCGCAGGTGATCGACGCGACGGGCAAGACGATCATGCCGGGCCTCGTCGATCTCCACGCGCATCATCACAGAGATCACGAGGGCGTGTTGCCGAGGAAGAACTGGGAGTCGGCGATCTACATGGCGTATGGGGTGACGACGACGCTCGACAACTCGATGTGGAGCGGCAACGTCTTCCCGACGGCGCAGATGATCGAGGCGGGGATGATGATCGGCCCGCGCACGTACAGCACGGGCGACCCGCTGTACGCGGGCGATGCGCAGCGGCAGAACGACCTCGCGTCGCTGGCGGTCACGGAGCAGAACGTGAAGCGCCTCCAGTCGTGGGGCGCGGTGACGATGAAGCAGTACTCGCAGCCTCGTCGTGATCAGCGGCAGTGGGTGAGCGAGGTGGCGCGGAAGCTCGGCCTCCGCGTGACGGCCGAGGGCGGCGATATCGAGTACAACCTGTCGATGATCATGGATGGGCAGACCGGGTGGGAGCATCCGTGGGGCTACGTACCGGTCTACGGTGACGTCGCGAAGTTCTTCGGCAAGGCGCACGCGTTCTACAGCCCGACGTTCAACGTTGGCGGGACGTCGTCGTGGAACGAGGAGTACTGGTACGCAGAGAGCGATGTCTTCAAGGATCCGAAGCTGCAGTCGTGGCTGCCGTGGCAGATGCTGATTCCGCAGACACGCCGTCGGATGCTGAGGCCAAAGACGGACTACAGCTTCCCGCTCCTCGCGCAGGGACTCGCGGACATCATCGCGGAAGGCGGCTATGGTGCGATCGGGTCACACGGTCAGCAGCACGGGCTGGGTTCGCACTGGGAGGTGTGGATGGCGGCGTCGGCGATGGGCCCGTTAGGCGCGCTGGAAGTCGGGACGATCCATGGCGCGCGGTTCATCGGAATAGAGAAGGAGACGGGCTCGCTGGCGGTGGGCAAGCTGGGCGATCTGGTGGTGCTCGACGGAAATCCGCTCGACGACATCCGACACACGCGGGACATCCGGTACGTGATGAAGGGTGGCATCGTGTACGACGGGATGACGCTGGATGAGGTGTGGCCGGCGAAGACACCGTTCGGAGCCCACTGGTGGGTGAACCCGGATGCGTTGAAGGCCGACAAGAAGGGGATTACGCCGGCGGTGGACCGGCCGTAGCGAGGTTTGGATTTCAACTCGATCAGGACCGAGGAAATGGGCGGCGAGCGTCTGCGCGTTGTTGCTGCGGCTGGGCTGGTCATCGGCGCCTTGTTGGGGATGGCGGGGTCGTTCGCGCCGTCCGCCGAGCTCCGGGCGCTCGCGTGGGGCGTCGATGGTACCGCGCTCATCGTCGCCAGTGCATTGCTCGTCGTCCATCACCTCCGCCAGGGCAACGAGCAGCTGGCGGCCGGGTTCCTGGTCTTCCTGGCCGGCGAGACGCTGATCGTCTCGGGCTCCGCGATGGAGCTCGCGGCGAGCGCCCCGACAGTCGCCGCCGGTTTCGGCTTGTGGGCCGCGGCCCTGGCCCTCATCAGCGCCGCGCCCGCGCTGCCAGCGTTCGTCAGGGCGACTGGAGCAATCGCAGCGATCCTGTTTGCCGTCTCGGCGGCGCGGATGTTCGCCGGTGCGGCGATGACGCCGCTCTCCAGGCCACTGCCGTTCTTCGCGTATCCATTCCTGGCGATCACGTTGTTCGGATGGGCCTGGGTGCACGTGAGATCGAATTGGGTTCGCTCCTTTCCCTGAGCCTGTCACTCCTCTGCGCCACATGCGTGCGGACCGGACCTCCACGCCCGGGCGCCGGCCAGGTCACGCAGGCGGTCCGTCAGGGGTACGTCGATGCCGCCGATGGCGTGCGGCTGTTCTATAGGATGATCGGCACCGGCCGCGACACGGTCGTCGTGCTCCACGGCGGCCCGGGGTTCAGCTCGAGCTACCTCGCGGACGACCTGAGTCGGCTCGCCCAAGGGCACGTGCTTCTCTTCTACGACCAGCGGGGTACGGGACGATCGACGCTGGTAACCGATTCCGCCGCGCTCGATGCGGAGCGATTCGCGGGCGATCTCGAAGCGGTGCGTCGCCACTTCGGGCTCGGCCGACTCACGCTGCTCGGCCATTCGTGGGGGGCCGGGGTGGCGGCACTCTACGCCGCGCGCTACCCGGAGCGCGTGGGACGGCTCCTCGTCGTCGATGGCATCTCCGTCAGACGTGCGTATCACGCGCCGGCGCTGGACTCCCTCAACGCGCGGCGCGACAGCGTCTCGCAACGTCGGCTGCTCGAGCTGAGCGCGACGCGACTCGCCAACCCCGGCGACTCCGCGGCGTGTCGGGCCTATTACGATCTCTTTTTCCAACCCGCCTTTGTGGACAGTGCTGCAGCCCACCGGAGCCGCGGCGACTTCTGCGCGGGTCCGCCCGAGGCCCTTGCCAACAAGGTGAGGAGCGTCGATCGCTTCACACTGCGGTCGCTCGGCGAATGGGATTGGCGGCCGGCGTTGCGCGCACTCGCGGCGCCCGCCCTCGTGATGCGCGGGACGGCGGACCACATCCCGCTGGAGAGCGCACGCGAGTGGGCGGCGGCGCTGCCGAACGGCCGCCTCCTTCAACTCCAGGGGAGCGGTCACTTTCCCTACCTGGATGTTCCCGATCGGTTCTTCGCGGCCGCCGAGGCGTTTCTCCAGGGAGGTTGGCCGCCCGGGGCCGAGGTGGTCTCGAGCGCAGGCCGCCGGTAGCGATATCGGCGGCGCGATGCCTCCGCAGCCTAACGAGTAGTCGTAGCGCGTGTTCGTGCGGACTGTCCGGCCGGGCTTGTCTGCGTGGCCGGGAGTGGCCGCTCCCGTGTCGTGGGCGCGTTTCCCTCATGGCGCTACCACGTGATCTGCCGCGGGCGGCGACGCGGCCGCACTCGTGCAGTTCGGGGCAAGTGCCTGTGGCGCGTTTAGGTAGCCCGATGCATTGTCTGCATCGTCGGAATGGTTCGGCGCTCACCGTCATCCGGAGGTTCCGTGGCGCTTCGTGAGGAAGTCGTCGAGAGTGCGCGTGTGCCGCGCATTGGGCCGTACGCGCAAGCGGTGCGCGTTGGAGATCTGGTGTTCACGGCAGGTCAGCCGGGCATCGATCCGGCTACCGGTCAGGTGGGCGTCACGTTCGAAGCGCAGGCGCGGCAGGCGTTCGCCAATTTGCGCGCCGTGCTGGAGGATGCCGGCAGCCGGATGGAGCGAGTGGTGAAGGTGACGTGCTTCCTGGCCGACGCAGGGGCGTTCGGCGTGCTGAACGCCTTGTTCGAGGAGTACTTCCCGGGGAGCCCGCCGGCACGCTCCGCGCCGGTCGTCGCGCTCCCGCGCGGGCTGCTCTTCTCGATCGAGGCCATCGCCGTCGCCGAGCTGGTCGGACAGCCCGGGCGAGCGGAAGCCTGACGGAGAAACGGGGCGTGCAGTCGCCTGGTGTTCGCTGCGGCGCCGCATGATGCTTGCGAACGCTCGCCGGTGAGGGTCTGGCGTTAGGTAGCCGGCCTCGGTCGCCACACTCAGCGGAGGAGTGCTCATGGATGGGAACCAGGTCGCCTGGATCTTCGAGTTGAACGTGAACGACGGGCACGACGCTGCGCTCCGTACGCTCATGACCGAGATGGTCGACGCGACGCGAACCGGCGAGCCGGGCACACTCGACTACGAGTGGTACCTGAGCGAGGACGGTCGCCGGCTCCATATCTACGAGCGGTACGCAGATGCGGCCGCAACGCTCGCCCACCTCGGGAATTTCCGCGAGCGCTACCTGACGCGCTTCTTCACGGCGCTGACCCCCGAGCGCATGGTGCTATACGGAGCGCCTGATGCGGCAGTTCGTAGCGCGCTCGCGCAGCTGGCTCCGCCGGTGATGCCGCAGGTGGGCGGGTTCACTCGCCACGCCCCAGCAGGGAAGACAGGCACACGGTAAACATCGTAGTGACCTAAGAGCGCAGCGCCCGAAGGACGCAGGCCGAACGGCGCAGAACCCGGACGGCGCGAGACCCGAACGACGCAGGGCCCGAGCAGCGCAACGCCCGAAGGGCGCAACGGCGCAGCGCCCGACCGTCGCACGACCCAACCGGCGCTGTTGGGGTTGTGCGATCTTGCGCCCTCCGGGCCTGCGCCGTCTGGGCTCGCGCCGGTCGGGCTTGCGCCGTCTGGGTCTCGCGCCGGTCGGGTCTCGCGCCGGTCGGGTCTCGCGCCGTTCGGGCTCTGCGCCGTTCGGGCTCTGCGCCGTTCAAATACGCCCCCGCTTACCCGGCTTCGACACACTGCGCCCTTGCCGGTCGACGAGCATTGAGGCATTGTATGTGTAGTACATCAGCTACTACACATACCGGCCCCGATGCTCGTCAACCTCGACCTCCACGACGCTCGGCCCCTGTACCTCCAGATCATGGATGCGGTACGGCGGGCTCTGGTGGTCGGAACCCTTCGGGCCGAGGACCCGCTCCCGTCAGTCCGCGAGCTTGCCGCGGAACTGCTGATCAACCCACGCACCGTCTCCCAGGCGTACCGCGAGCTCGAGCGCGAAGGTGTCATCTACGTCCGGCGCGGGCTCGGGACATTCGTCGCGCCCGACATTCACCCCGACCGACATGAGCGCCGCGCGCTCGCCCGGGGTGTGGCCAGGCGGGCGCTCGTAGAGGCTAGAAACAACGGGCTGGGGGTGGAGGAGCTGGTCACGATGATCCGGGAAGTGGCGGCGGCAGAGGGTGGCGAGCCGTCCCCGTTGCCCACACCCGCAATCCGAGACGAAGAGCAATGATCCGCGAGAGCGACTCTGAACACGGGGGCGCCGCCGCGGTGACCACCCATCATCTCACCAAGCGCTACGGCACCGACACAGCACTCGACGCCGTCGATCTGCTGGTTCCGGAAGGGGCCGTTTACGTCCTCATCGGAGGCAATGGGGCCGGAAAGAGCACCACGCTCAAGGTCCTCATGAACCTCGAGCGCCCGAGCTCCGGTACGGCGGAGGTCTTCGGGCTGGACACGGCGCTCCGCGGCCCCGAGGTGCGCGCGCAGGTGGGTTACGTGCCCGAACGCCACAACCCGGGCTACGGCTGGATGACTGGCGGTCGTCTGCTCCAGCACATCGCGAGCTACTACCCCTCGTGGGATGACGCCTATGCGGACCACCTGATCCGCGGCCTCGATCTGCGCGCGTCTCGGAGAGTCGGGAGCCTGTCGAAGGGAGAAACCCGGCGGCTTCAGCTGGTGATGGCCCTCGCGCACCGTCCTCCGCTCCTGCTGCTCGACGAGCCGACGGACGGCCTCGATCCGGTGGTTCGCAAGCGGACGCTCGCCCTGCTGGCCGAGCATCTGGCGGACACGCCGACGACAGTCCTGATCACGACACATCATCTATATGAAGTGGAGAGCCTCGCCGATCACGTGGGGGTGCTCTCCAACGGGCGACTCATCGCGCAGATGCCGCGCGACGATCTGCAGCGCACGGTTCGGCGCTATCGGATCGAGGTGCCGGACGGTTGGGAAGCGCCGTCCGACCTCCGGATCGCTAGCGAGCGGCGCTCGCGCACCGGCCGTGAGATCCAGTGCATCGTGGTGGGTGAAGAGCGCGCGATCACCGAGCGACTCACGTTGGCCGGAGCTCGGGTCCATGAGGTGTCGTCGCTCGCGCTGGAGGATGCCGCCCTCGCCTTTCTGCCCGCCGAGGCGACGCGATGACGCAGCCGGCTCTTCATTCCACGCCGGCTGGGCGTGCCGTGCTGGTCGAGCAGATCCGCGCCGTCGCGCTCGCACTCCGGCTGCCGGCCATCGCCGCCGCCGTGCTGCTGGGCGTCGCGACCCTGCTCGTGATCGGCGAACGAGTCACCGGAGGCGGGCCGGTCGGCTTCGCGACCGAGCTCGCGCTCATTCCCGGACTGGTCGCCGCCCTGCTGCCGGTTGGCGTGTGGAAGGGCGAGGACCTCTTTGATGCCGCGTTTCTCTGGACGCTCCCTGTAGACCGGCGCCGCCACGCGCTCGCCAAGGTCTGCGCCGGATGGGTATGGCTGATGGCCGCGGTCGCGTTCTTCATACTGTGGTTTCTCGGGCTCGCCTTCTTCACCGGCGGGAACGTGCTCGGCGATCAGATGCTTCGCGTTCTCCCGTCGGCCATCGTCCCCGGGGCGGGCCCGATCGACCCGGCAGCGCTGCAGATCGTCCAGTGGTCGCCTGACGCGTTTCTCTGGGTCGCGCCGTTCACCGCCGCGACGGGGGCGTACCTGCTCGCGAGCGCTATCGCGTTGGGTACGCGACACCCGCTGCGATGGATCGTCGGAATCTTCTTCGGCAGCCTGCTGGCGTCGGCGATCGGCTCGGCGGCCCACATCGAGTGGTTGACGTTCGGTCCCGCGCGCCTGTGGGCGACGCTGCACGCAGGACCGTACGGACTCGATGCGCTCCTCACGGCGAGGCTACAATCGCTCGAGACGCTCGTGCCCCTCTCCAACGGACAGGTGGTCGGTGCGTGGCGAGGGCTGCCGGACGTGGGCCATTGGGCGATGGCCACGCTGCTCTGGATCGGCGTGGGGCTGATGAGCCTCTGGGCCGCTGCCTCGCGACACCGCGAGCGCCGTCGCCCGTCGCGCGAATGAAGGCGCGGACTGATGTCGTCATTCCGAGCGCAGGCGAGGAATCGCAGTCGTCCCGGCCGGGAGACCCTTCTATCGGGAAGATCGCGATTCCTCGCCTGCGCCTGCGCTTCGCGCGGGCTCCGCTCGGAATGACAACGCCCGGCGATTCCTCGCCTGCGGCCTGCGGCCTCCGCTCGGAATGACAACCCACCTATAGCATCATGGAATTGCACATCCGGAACCTCTCGAAGACCTACGCCAACGGCGTGCACGCCCTGAAAGGCGTCAGCCTCGTCATTCCGCGCGGCATGTTCGGATTGCTTGGCCCCAACGGCGCCGGGAAGTCGACCCTGATGCGGACGATTGCCACACTTCAGGAGCCTGACGCAGGGACGATCGAGCTCACGGATCCGTCGGGGCAGGGGATCGACGTGGTGCGAGAGAAGGACAGAGTCCGCGAGACGCTCGGCTACCTGCCGCAGGAATTCGGCGTCTACCCGTACGTGAGCGCGGAGCGCCTGCTCGATCACTTCGCGGTGCTCAAGGGGATCACCGACCGTCGGGCGCGCAGGGAGGTCGTGGATGCACTGCTGCACCAGACGAACCTGTACGACGTGCGGAAGAAGAAGCTCGGCGGCTACTCCGGCGGAATGCGTCAGCGGTTCGGCGTTGCGGTCGCGCTGCTGGGCAACCCGAGGCTGATCATCGTCGACGAGCCCACGGCCGGCCTCGATCCCGCGGAGCGCGTCCGCTTTCTGAATCTGCTCAGCGAGCTTGGCGAAAACGCGGTCGTGATTCTCTCGACGCACATCGTCGACGATGTATCGGAGCTGTGCAGCAGGATGGCGATCATCAACGACGGTACGATCCTCCTCGAGGCCGAGCCGCTCGGTGCCATCGCGGCGCTGCAGGGACGAATCTGGCGGCGCGTGATCGAGAGGAGTGAACTGGCTCAGGTGGAGCGGACGCAGGCGATGATCTCGACGAAGCTCCTGGCCGGGCGGACTCTCGTCCGCGTGTACAGCGACGGCGCTCCGGGCGCCGGATACGAGCCCGTCGAGGCGAATCTGGAGGACGTGTACTTCGCCACGATGGGTGGATACTTCTCGCCAGCAGCCTCAGGGCAGGCGACTCGATCTGCCGATCGGCACGACAGCGGCCCCGTGGCAGTGGCGTGATGACCTTCGCCGAGGTTCTTCGTTTCGAGGTTGGTTATCAATCGCGTCGGCCCTGGACGTGGATGTACGTGCTCGCGCTCCTGGGCATCTCGTTCGCGATGACGACGCAGATCTACGCCGACAGCGCGCGCGCCGGCGGGTTTTTCGTGAATGCGCCATTCGTCATCGCGTCCGTCACCGTGCTCACCGGCGTGATGGGTTTGCTGGTCACCGCGGCACTCGCCGGCGACGCGGCCGCGCGCGATGTGCAGACGCGCATGCATCCCCTCGTGTACACCTCGCCAGTGAGCAAGGGCGCATATCTGGGAGGGCGGTTTCTCGCCGCGTTCGGTCTCAACGCGCTGATCCTGCTCGCGGTGCAAGTCGGCCTCGTGGTCTCCCCGGTCATGCCAGGAGTCCCGCAGGACCTGCTCGGACCGTTCC
>Ga0207674_10007002_pt1 | contig 13181 bp, 16 predicted proteins | sample KBSCornC72_FD_184303 | JGI IMG/M metagenome (GOLD analysis project Ga0207674, IMG submission 184303) | Corn rhizosphere microbial communities from Kellogg Biological Station, Michigan, USA - KBS Corn C7-2 (SPAdes) (version 2) | ecosystem: Host-associated > Plants > Roots > Rhizosphere > Soil ... | reverse complement strand
CTCCTGAATCGCCTGCTCATATGGGGTCGAGAGGTCGACATAGGAAGCGTCATTGTCCCCTTCGGTCGGGAATCGCGCGACCACCTTCACATCCTTGAAGCCGGCCGCGAGCAAGGGCATCGCGAAGCTCCTCTCCACCGCCTCGCGAGCCGCCTGATGCGCGAGCTGCATTGGCACGGTGGCGGTCGCCTGCTTGCGCAGGTCGGCAACCGCGCGTTCGCGATTGGCGGCATCGAGCTGCTGGTTGGCGTTGGTCAGCGCCGAAAGGACTCCCCCGCCGCCATATTCGCGCACCGCGTTGATATCGACGTCGGGGCCGGCGACCTCGATCTCCGGCAGCTTCACCTTCAGCGTGCGCGTCGATCCATCCCAGCTCACGTCGTTGTTCTGCAGCTTCGAGAGGTCGAGCTCGTAGCGGACGTCCCCGGGCAGGATCAAAGTCCGCTCGGAGCTCATGAGCCCGCCCAGGCGCTGCTGCTCGCTGCTCACCACCGAGACATAGCGCGCGGCGAACACCGTCAAGCGGTTCTCCGCGCGCATCGACTGGAGACTGGCGCTTGCGATCGTCTTCGGGTTCGGGCCGAACAGACGATCGGCGACGCCAGTCGAAATGCCAACGAGCACGCCGAGAACGAGCGCGACGGCTACCATCGCGAGCACCAGCGGCTTGTTCAGGCGGCGGTCCATAAGTCCTGCTGCTGTTCAACGAGACTGCGGCGCTCAAGGTCCAGCAAATGCGCCAGCACCGATCCCCCGGCGGCGACCACGAGCCGCGGGTCAAGGCCCGGATAGGCGTTGGCGACGATATCGGGGATCGCGCGCGGCTTCTCGCCGACCAGCCGCAGAATCTGCTTCTCTCGCTGCATCCGATGGCCGACGAGGTGACGCACATATTGCTGGGGCTTGTCGACCGGCGGTCCGTGCGCCGGATAATAGACGCGGTCGTCGCGCTGCCTCAGCTTGTCGAGGCTCTGCATGTAGGCGGCCATGTCGCCATCAGGCGGCACGACGACGGTCGTCGACCAGCCCATCACATGATCGCCGCTGAACAATGCGCCGCGCCAGGCGAAGCAGAGGTGGTTGGACGTGTGACCCGGAGTCGCGACTGCAATGATGCGCTCGCCGTCGACCTCGATCGCATCGCCGTCCGCAAGCTCTCGGTCGGGCCGATAATCGCCGTCGAACGATGCATCGGCGCGTGGGCCGACCGTCTCCAGCGCCAGCGCCGCGCAGCCGATGATCTGCGCTCCGGTGCGTTCGGCGAGCGGCCGCGCGGCCGGGCTATGGTCGCGGTGCGTATGGGTGCACATGATCGCAGCGACGCGCCGGCCGCCGATCGCCTTCTCGAGCGCATCGAGATGCTCGGGCAGATCCGGCCCGGGATCGATCACCGCGACTTCACCGCTACCGACGAGATAGGTCTGCGTGCCGTAATAAGTGAATGCCGACGGATTATGCGCGAGCACCCGCGCGATGCCGGGCTCCAGCTCTTCCAGTTTCGCGTAAGGGGCTTCCACGCCGCGCGCCTTGCCACGGGGTGCGCCCGCTTGGCTAGCAGCGCAGATCGTACTCGCCGATTGACCCAGCTGGCGTTCCGCTCGGGGCATTCGCTCCGAGCGCCTGGATCTCGAGCGTGCTTCGCACCACGCCCGCGCAGACTCGCGCCGGTAGCCGCAGCATTGCGGTCTGGCCCGGCTTCATTGCCGGAAGCGTCAGATCACCCCGGTCGTCACCATGGCGGACGAACCGCACGTCGAGGCCCGCCGGGAAGGAGTCATCGGCGCGGAGGACCAGCACCGTATCCTTGTCGATGCTGTCGCACTCGGTCGGACGATCCTCGTCCCCGGCGAGCGCGCACCGGAGTGTGACGCGCGGCGCGATCGCGGCGATTCCGCCTGGTCCCAGAACATCGGGCGCCGGGACATTTGACGCCGTCGGCAGCGGCGGCAGCGCGTCGTAATCCCGGTTCAGCGGCTTCTGCGGGGTGGTTGCGGTTGCGGTTTTCGGAAGCTTGGTGATGTCGCCGCCGCCTGGGATCTGCAGGGCCGGCATGCTCAGGCGCTCGATCTCCGCATTCACCGCTGCAACGATCTGCTGCTTGACTCCCGGAGGCATTTCGCTCGCTTGCGTCTTCTTCACCGCGTCCTTCAGCGTGCGAATCCAGTCCGCGTCGGTCTGTCCCTCGCTGCCGCACATGCGCACTTTCGACTGCTTGGGCTTGCCATCGACCATCTGCTTGATCGTGGTCTCGAACTTGTGAGCATCGCAACTCTGGACGAGCGAGGCCTCCGCTGGAGGGGTCTCTGGGGTGCTCGCCGGTTTTTCAGGCGCAGCGCTTGCCGCGGCTGCCGCAAACAGCGCGATTACGCCGATGATGTTCACTTGCCCCCGTCGCATCGCTTCAAATCTCGCCCCGTGCGCGTGAACCCGCGTTGAACCGCCTCTTAGGCGGCAGCAACTGCAGCGCCGGCGACGCCGAGCAGCCGTTCACGCCGCCGCTCGAACGCTGCAGGGTAAACGCGCCCGAACAGCGCTTCCATGCTGCTGTTCCAGCTGAACTGCAACGCATGCCCGCGCGCCGCCTTGCCGATCCCGACGCGGTCGCTGTTCCAGATATCGAGAATGTTCGCAGCCATCGCCGCGGAATCGCCGACCGCACCGAGCCGTCCGGTATCGCGCGTCACTCGGTCGATCATCGCCCCGGCAGCCACTCCGACGACCGGCAGCCCTGAAGCCTGGGCTTCGATGATCGATACGCCGAATGTTTCATCGGCCATGCCCGAGACATACACGTCGGCGCTGGCGAGCCAGCGGGAGAGCTCGGCGCGGTTCTTGACATAGCCCGGCATGATGATGCGCTCGTCGCCCAGAGCCTTGATCTCCTGGCGAAGCGGCCCTTCGCCAAGGAGAGCCAGCTTCGCTCCGAGCGCCGTCGGCAAGCGCCGGAACGCATCGACCACCACGTCGGGCTTCTTTTCGCCGTCGAGGCGCCCGACATAGATCAGCAGCGGCTGGCCGTCGGCCATCCCGAGCTTCGCCCGCAGCCGCGCATCGCGGCGGTCCGGACCGAATTCGCCCAACTCGACGCCGAGGGGGACGATCTCGACCGGCTCGATGCCAAGGGTACGCAACTTCGCAGCGCCCCCGTTCTCGCTCAGCGCGAAAATACTGTCGAACCGGCGATAGAGAAGCCCGCAATAGCTGTAGCAAATGCGACTCAGCACGCTCGCGACCGGCTTGGTGAGGACCGTCGACAGCGGCCGCTCGACATAAACCGTCGGAAAATCGGTCATGTAGGCGGCGATCATCGCAGTATCCGGATGCCGGCGCCGGTGAAGAATGGCCGCCCACGGCAAATTATAGGCGTCCTGGCATTCGATGAGGTCGGGCTTGAACCGCTCGAGCGCGGCGCGCACCGCTCCGTTACGCAGCATCAGGCGATAGTGCGGGCTTCCAGGCACGTGCGGCGAGGCAATCGTCACCGTGATTGCCCGCTCCTCCTCGATCACTGCGTCACGAGCGCCGGGAATGATCATCAAATGGCTGTGCGGCGTCGACTCCAGGATGTGGCGGCGCTTGTGCAGCAGGTAGGTGCGAACGCCGCCGCCGACTTCCGACCAGCTCTGGGTCAGGTCGCAGAACAGCTTCGGCCCGCCGTGACGGACCGGGTCAGGATCGTGCCGACTCACCGCGCAAACCAACACTGGAGCAGGAGCAAAGTGCCATCAGCCATCAATCGGACGTTCCTCTGTCGGAATATTTTACGCAAACGCGCTGTGCGCCGCGCGCTCCGTGACAGAAAACCGCAGAAATCTGCCACTTCTTCAATTTGGCACGCCGATTGCTACAATAAGCGCGTCCACTTGGTTCCACGCCACGAAAGGGCGGTGCAGCGGTTCTCTGGTCCAGCTGCACCGCCCTTTCCACGTCTAGGCTTCAGCGCCGAGCAGCTGCTGAAGCTCGCCGCTCTCGAACATTTCCATCATGATGTCGGAGCCCCCGACGAATTCGCCCTTCACGTAGAGCTGCGGAATCGTCGGCCAATCGGAATATTCCTTGATCCCGGCGCGGATCTCCGCGTCCTGCAGGACGTCGACAGTCTCGTATTGAGCGCCCAGGCGGTCGAGGATCGCGACCGCCCGGCTCGAGAAGCCGCACTGCGGGAAGAGCGCGGTCCCCTTCATGAACAGGACGACATCGTTCTTCTTGACGAGATCGGCGATGCGGATTTGGGCGTCACTCACTGTTAGTCTCCGTTTCGGGCACCGCGGTTTCGAGCTGCAGTGCGTGAAGCTCTCCCCCTACTCGCCCCCCAAGCGCCGCATAGACCGCCTGATGCTGGCGGATGCGGCTCATCCCTTCAAAGCTCTGCGCTACGACGCGCGCGGCATAATGGTCTCCGTCGCCGGCGAGGTCGCGAATCGTCACCTGGGCGTCCGGAATTCCCGCCTTGATCAACCGCTCGATCTCTTGTGCCGCCATCGGCATTAGAGGTTGGTCGCTTCGATGATCTGCCGCCGCGCCTCGATCTCCTTGTTGCGCAGCGCCTCACGGACCTTGTCCTCGTCGCAATCGACGCCGGCAGAGGTCAGGTCGCCCAGCACCTTGCGGATCACGTCATGCTCACCGGCTTCCTCGAAGTCCGAGCGCACCACGTCCTTGGCATAGGCGTCGGACTCGGCTTCGCTAAGACCCATCTGCCGCGCGGCCCACTGACCCAGCAGCCGGTTGCGGCGAGCGGTTATGCGGAATTTCATCTCCTCGTCATGCGCGAACTTGGATTCGAACGCGCGCTCGCGGTCGTCGAACTGGGTCATGCGGTCCCCTTGTGCATTTGCAGGGGCAGATAGGGGGAGCGGCGTCCCCGCGCAACGCCATGCTAGCCGCGCGAACGCCACCAGCGAACGATCGAGAGGACCACGGCCACAGCCGTCGTGTCGGCGATCCAGTCGACTATGTCGCTGTCGCGGTGCAGCACTGGAATGGCCTGCAACACCTCGATCGCCGCCCCGAATAGCGACAGGCGGGCCAGCAGCCTGATGAGCGGCGTTCGCGGATAGGCGAAGCTGCCGAGCAGAGCGAGCGTCGCGAACGCGGTGATGTGCTGGATCTTGTCGTTGGGCTCTACCGGGAGCCGCGGCGGGTGCGGCAGCACCGCCATCACCAACGCGAAGGAGGCGGCGGCCCAGAAAACTGCACGAGACGTCCGGCTCGCGCGCCATTCAGACAGTTTCAAAGCTGCACCACCAGCTTTCCGACGGCGCGGCGGTCACGGAGCGCTGCAATTGCCTCGCCGGCCTGCTTCAAGGGATAGATCTCGCTGATCCTTGGGGCGATCCTTCCCTCGGACCACCAGCCGAAGAGCTGGTCGACGTGGTCCGCGTTGCGCTTGGGATCTCGCGCCGCGAATGCACCCCAGAAGACACCGCATACGTCGCAGCTTTTGAGCAGAGTCAGGTTGAGCGGCAGTCTGGCGATTCCCGCCGGGAAGCCGACAACCAGGAACCGTCCTTCCCAGGCGATGCTCCTCAGCGCCGCCTCGCTGTAATCGCCCCCGACCGGATCGAGGATCACGTCAGCGCCCGCCGGCCCGACCGCGTCCTTGAACAGCTGGGACAAGGCTTTGAGCGCGTCCTTGTCGAATGGCCCGGCGGGATAAACGATCGTCTCATCGGCGCCCGCTTCACGGGCGACCCACGCCTTCTCCTCAGAGGAAACCGCCGCGATGACCTTCGCGCCGAGCGCCTTTCCGATCTCGACCGCGGCAATGCCAACGCCCCCGGCGGCGCCGAGCACGAGAAGCGTCTGGCCGGCCTGCAGCTTGCCTCGATCGGCCAGCGCGTGGATCGCCGTCCCATAGGTCATCAGCAGCGCCGAGCCTTCCTCGAAGCTCCGCTCAGGCGGCAGCGGAATCGCGCGTTCGGCCGGAACGATCACCTGCTCCACAAGGCCCCCGAACCCGAGCGCGGCGATCAGCCGGTCGCCGGCCGACCAGCCGCCGACGCCCTCGCCCACGCCGATCACCTCACCCGCGATCTCGCCGCCGGGCGCGAACGGCCGCTGCGGCTTCAGCTGGTACTTGTCCTCGATGATCAGCACGTCGGGATAGTTGATCGCGCAGGCGTGCACCCGAACGAGCAGCTCACCGCGCCTAGGTACGGGATCCAGCACGTCTGCCAGGCGCAGCGTCTCAGGGCCGCCGGGTTCATAAGAAAGGAGCGCCCGCATCAGTACCTCGTCATGCTGAACTTGTTTCAGCATCCATCCTCAAGACGGCTGCCGTCCTTCACGGAAATGGACCCTGAAACAAGTTCAGGGTGACGATTGGTTGGTTATTCTTCGTAATTCGCGCTCGTCTTTGCGCGAACTTCCTCGCGCGTGACCCCCGGCGCCAGCTCGATCAGCTTGAACGGGCTCTCGTGGTCCGGGCGCTGAAACACCGCGAGATCGGTGATGATCATGTCGACGACGTTCTTGCCGGTGAGCGGCAACGAGCATTCGGGGATGAACTTGGGATCGCCGCTCTTCGAGACATGCTCCATGACCACGATGATCTTCTTGACCCCGGCGACGAGGTCCATCGCGCCGCCCATGCCCTTGATCATCTTGCCCGGGACCATCCAGTTGGCGAGGTCGCCCCTCTCGCTGACCTCCATCCCGCCGAGCACGGCGAGGTCGATATGCCCGCCGCGGATCATCGAGAAGCTGGTGGCGCTGTCGAAAAAGCTCGTCTGGGGAAGCTGGCTGACGGTCTGCTTGCCGGCATTGATCAGGTCCGGGTCAACCTCGTCGTCGTACGGGAACGGCCCAATTCCGAGCATCCCGTTCTCGCTCTGCAGCGTGACCGTCATTCCAGGCGGAACGTGGTTCGCGACCAAGGTCGGGATGCCAATGCCGAGGTTCACGTAATAGCCGTCGCGCAGCTCCTTCGCCGCGCGCTGCGCCATCTGGTCGCGGGTCCAGCCCTTGGTCAGGGTTTCCGTACTCATTTCTTCGATCCTTTGGTCAAATTGGCCGGCAGCGGGTTGTCCGGCGTTTCCTCCTGCCAGAGGATCGAGGCGACCAGCCATTTGCCGTCGATCTTCACCAGCTGGAAGCTGTTGATGCCGCGCTCGTGGAAGCTGCCGTTCGCAGTGCGTCCGTCATAAGCCGACCAGGCCGTAGCGAGCCCTCCCCAGATCTCCACCCGGCGCCCCAGCTCGCGCTCGGTGAAGCCTTCCTTCTCCAGGATCGCGGAATTGCGGGTGATGTAGTCCTCCAACGACCCGCCGCGCAGGCCCTTGGGGCCGATGGCCTTCAGCGTCGCGCCGGGCGCGAACAGTGAGCGCATGTGGTCGAAGTTGCGCTTCTGCCCCGGCGGGCCGGAGATCACCGCATAGACTTCGCCGATCGTGTGGTCGATCGCGGCCATGTCGGCACTCGGCGGAGGCGCTGCGGTTGCTGGAGCAGCGAGCAAAGCCAAGGCCAGGGCAAATCTCATCATTGCTTCGGACTCCAGCGCTTGTCGGCGGGAAAGACCTCGCCGAAGCTCCCCTTGATCGCGGTCCCGTAGACCGGGTTGGGGAGCACGAACCACACGCGTCCAAACATGGCGGCGAGCACCGGCGTCTCGACGGCGGCACGGCGCTGCGGCGGCGTTCCAATGAATGCATCGCTGAAGTCGCCCAGCTGGTCGCCGCCCATCGCGACCACGCAATATTTCTCCGCGATCGCGGCGCGGCGGGAATCCTTCCCCGACCCGCTGCCGAGGTCGCCCTTCAGCCACAGGGTCTCGCCATGTTTGACGGGGCCGAACCCGGCATGATCGAGCGCGGCTTCGGTGAACGCCGCATTGGCGCTAACCCGGTTGCTGTTGAAGATGACCGTCACGCCCGCGGCTCGGAGCAGCTTCACCGCGTCCAGCGCTCCCGGCACCGGCGCCACCGCATCGACGCCGGTCTGCTCCCACTCGAGCCAGCGCTGCTCGCTGTAGGGACGGCCCGGGTGCGCGGCATCGTCGGCCTCATAGCCGAGGTTCAGCAGGATCGTCTCGTCGACATCGAACACCACCGCCTTCGGCTTGTCGCCGCAGGGCAGCATGGTCGGATTGTCCAGGGTCGATCCGGGTGCCAGCACCGCAGAGAAGGTGTCGGCGGGCGCCAGAGTGTGCGCCTTCTCGCGCCGCAGCCGCGCGAGCACCGCATCGCTCAAGGCGTTATACGCCTGCTCGCTGGCGGCGGCCGCTTCGGCGGAACCGTAGAGATATTGCATGCTCGGCGGCACGGGCATTTCGACACGGAAGATGTCCGTATCCATTCGGCGCATGCCGTCGTTGGCGAGTTGAGTCTCAACCCGCTGCTGCCGCGCCTGTGGGCTCACGCACCCAGTGAGCAGTCCAACCCCCGCTGCAACCGAGGCCAGGCGCGCCCAGGCCAATGCGACACGCGTCACGCGGGCTCCCGCTGGCGGACCGTGCGGAACTCGATCTTCTTCTCATAAGGCGAGCCTTCGATCAGCCGGTTCACGAAGATCGAAGGCAGATGGATGCAGTCGGGATCGAGCGAGCCGACCGGCACGATCTCCTCGACCTCGGCAATGCAGACCTTGCCGCAGGTCGCGGCCGGCTGGTTAAAGTTGCGCGCCGTCTTGCGGAAGATCAGGTTGCCCGTCTCGTCCGCCTTCCAGCCCTTGATGATCGACACGTCGGCGCGGATTCCGCGTTCGAGCACGTAGAGCTCGCCGTCGAACTCTTTCAATTCCTTGCCCTCGGCGACCTCGGTCCCGACGCCCGTCTTTGTGTAGAAGCCCGGAATCCCCGCGCCGCCAGCGCGCATACGTTCGGCGAGCGTGCCCTGCGGAGTGAACTCGACCTCCACCTCGCCGGCAAGGAATTGCCTCTCGAATTCCTTGTTCTCGCCAACATAGGAACTGATCATCTTCTTGATCTGGCGTGTCCGCAGCAGCTTGCCCAAGCCCTCATTGTCGATCCCGCAATTGTTCGACGCGATGGTGATGTCCTTGACCCCGCTGGCGACGATCGCGTCGATAAGCCGCTCGGGGATGCCGCACAGGCCGAACCCGCCGGCGGCGATGGTCATTCCGTCGAACAGCAGGCCTTCGACCGCAGCTTCGGCATTGGGATAGATTTTCTGCATGGCCCGCCCATAGAAAAGCCGCGGCGCTTGCTCAAGCGAGCGTCAGCGCGCCGGCTTCGCGGGCCGATACGTAAAATCGAACGACGGCTTCCAGGTCTTTCCATCGTCGATCGACTGCTCGCCGAACTGCCGAACCGATCCGTCAGCATTCTTGCTGTAGGTCATCCGGACCAGCGGCCCGCCCCATTTGCCCGTGATCACCATCGCCGAGCCGTTCCAGCCGCCGGTGAAGGTCGCGCGCGTGCCCTGGCCGTCGATCCAGAACTGCTCCCACCTTTTCTCGGCCGGCACATAGATGCTCAATGATCCGCCGGCGGGCTTGCCGATCGGCATCCAGTTCTCGCGGATTCCGCATCCGTAGACCTGCTCGATGAGGCTGTGGGCAACCAGCTTGTCGGTGCCGGTTGGATAAACGTCCCACCGCCCGGCCCAGAAGTCGAACTGATGATATTCGGAGCTCGCGCACGGAGACGCAGGGGCGGCCGCCGACGGTGACACAGAGATCACGGCTGCGACTGCAATCAGAGCTTGACGCATATGTCCTCCGTCATTGCGAGGAGCCGCAGGCGACGCGGCAATCCATGCTGGATTGCTTCGCTCCCGCTCGCAATGACGTTTCGACGAACTAGCTCTTCAGCTTCGCCAGCACCCCCTGGAGCTGCATGGCGTTCGACATGTCGCCCTCGACCTTGAGCTTGCCCATCATGAAGGCGGTCATTCCGTCGAGCTGCCCCGCGGCCATCTGCTGCCAGTCGTCCCAGCCCACGCGGATCGTCGTATCCGCCGGTCCGTCCTCTTCCGTGACCTGCTGAGCCGCGCCGTCGAGCATGATCGCCCCCTCGCTTTCGCCGAAGTCGATCTTGACCCGCTTGCCGGGGACCCACGCCTGCCCCTGCTGCATCCGCTGGACGAGCTCCTGCTTGGTCATCCTCTGCTTTCTCCTTTGTCAGTAGGGCCTAGCTGCGGCCTACCCTCCCTGCAAGGGAGGGGAATGAGGGGTGGGTGCGAGTGAATGGGCCCAATGCCCATGAACGAGCTTCTTCCACGGCATCGAGTCGCTCTAGAAGCGCCCACCCCGGCCCCTCCCTTGCAGGGAGGGGAGGCTGACGCCTATCTCGCGCCCCATGGGATACGAGACCGAGCTCAAGCTCTTCATCGACGGCGTGTGGAAATCGGCCGATGCGGGCCACACTGTCGTCAACCCGGTGGACGCTCAGCCGATCGCCGAGGTCCCATACGCAACGAAGGCCGATCTGGACGAGGCGCTCGCCGCGTCGGAGCGCGCCTGGCCCGAATGGCGGGCGCTCGACGTCGAGAAGCGCGGCGCAATCCTTCACAAGGCGGCGCACCTGCTCCGCGAGCGTGCGGACGTCATCGCCCGGACGATGACCCAGGAACAGGGCAAGCCACTCGTCGAATCCCGCTCGGAAGTTGTCGCCTCCGCCCAATTGTTCGACTGGTATGCCGAGGAGGCAAAGCGCGACTATGGCCGTACGCTCGTGCGGCCCGCGGGCCAGCTCAGCCGCGTGATCCGCCAGCCGGTCGGCCCGACCGCGACCTTCACCCCGTGGAACTTCCCGATCTACCTGCTTGCGAAGAAGGTGAGCGCCGCGCTGGCGGCTGGCTGCACGGTCATCTCGCGCCCGCCGCACGAGACGCCGGGGGTCGCGACCGAGCTCTTCCGCGCGCTCGCCGACGCGGGGATTCCCGCCGGCGTCGCCCAACTCGTCCACGGCGATGCCGACCTCATCAGCAGGACACTGATTGCCAGCCGCGTGATCCGCAAGGTCAGCTTCACCGGCTCGACCGCCGTCGGCAAGCACTTGATGCGCCTCTGCGCCGACAGCATGACCCGCGTGACGATGGAGCTCGGCGGCCACGCGCCCGTGCTGATCTTCGACGATTGCGACCTCGAAAAGACGCTCGACATGGTGGTGCCGCAGAAGTTCCGGAACGCCGGCCAGGTCTGCGTCTCGCCGACCCGCTTTTACGTCCACCGCGGAATCTACGACGCCTTCGTGAAGGGCTTTGCCGAGCGCACCCAGAAGGTAAAGGTCGGCAACGGGCTCGAGGAAGGCGTGAAGATGGGCCCGCTCGCCAATGCGCGACGGCCCGATGCGATCGAGACGCTTGTCGCCGACGCGAAGGCGAAGGGCGCGCGCGTCCTCGCCGGCGGCGAGCGCGGCGAGAGCGGCTTCTTCTTCCAGCCGACGTTGCTCGCCGACGTTCCGACCGAAGCGAACATCATGAACGAGGAACCGTTCGGCCCCGTGGCGGTCAGCCGCCCGTTCGACACGTTCGAGGAAGTGATCGAGCAGGCGAACCGCCTCCCCTACGGCCTCGCCGCCTTCGCCTTCACGGAGAACGGCCGCCGGGCGAACCTGATCGGCGACCTCGTCGAAAGCGGCATGGTCGGGATCAACACCTTCGCGATTAGCGGCGCCGACACGCCGTTCGGCGGAGTGAAGGATTCAGGCTTCGGCTCCGAAGGCGGGAAAGAGGGGCTGGAGAGCTATCAGGTCGTGAAGGCGGTGCATCAGGCTTGAATCGCCGCTCTCAGTCATTGAGAGGCGACAAAAGGCGACGATTTGGCCAATCCATAACGTGAGGCAGCCGAGGGCAGGACGCGATAGCCGCTCGGAGTTAGCTCCAAATCCTCAGTCAGGGGAATGGCGCCGGATGGTAAGATTGGCAGCGATACTGCGTTGGGCCAGCGGCGCTGAACATCCGCGAGCACCCGACTCCGGAATGCAGCCGAGCGAGCGATGTCCTCTCCTCTTGAGAATGTAAGCCAAACTCTCCCTGGATGACCCATGTCGTCCGCTTGGGCGATCGACTCGTCGTCATTCCTCCCTCGCCAGACGCCAACAAAAATTGTTCCTTTTCCGCCGGGTAAAGTAGCTCCGTTTTGAGCTTCGAACTGGCGCCAGCGCGGGGTCACGTCGTCAACATGAAGATCCGGGACGGTCGAGGCTTCCCGACGCAGAATTTCGACAAAGTCGTGGCGGTCCGCGTCGGTTCGAAGCGGGATTTCAATCGCAGCAACCGTACGGGCGTTCTGCTGGTCTACTGGATGGCATGCACTTGCAAAGGCGACGGCAGTGGACACGAGACCCATCCAGCGGACTAGGGTGCTCAATGGGCTCGCTGCTCGCAATCCTTTATTCCTACCGCACCACCGGAAGCTCGATGAAGCTTTCCTGCGGCCCCGCCACCACCACCTTCTGCTCTGCTTTCACATAATCCGCCGGCTTGGCGAAGAAGATGTTCGGAACGAAGGTCTGCGGGTTGCGGTCGTAGAGCGGGAACCAGCTCGACTGGACCTGCACCATGATCCGGTGCCCCGGCAGGAACACGTGGTTGGTCGTCGGCAACGCGAACGTATAGCCCAAGGGCACGTTGGCCTTGATCGGCTTCCCCTCGGCGAGCGACTCCCGGTAGCGGCCGCGGAAAATATCCATCGCGATCGGGAACTGATAGCCGCCCATGTAGCGGTCGATCGGTACCTCGTCCGGATAGACGTCGATCAGCTTCACCACCCAGTCACTGTCCGTTCCGCTGGTCGAGGCGGTGAGGTGGACGACGGGGCTTCCGGCGACCGTCACTGGCGCCGTCAGCACAGGCCCGGTGAACGTCAGCACGTCGGGCCTCGTCGAATATTCGCGCTGGTCGGTGGTCAGCCATGCCTTCCACAGGTCGTTGCTGTAATCGACCGTCCGGTCCGGTCTCGGCACGTAGGTCACGGGATGGGCCGGATCGGAAACATAATCGGCGGTCCTGACCGGCCCTTCTTCCTGGCTGAACCCGACCGTCATTCCGGGCTGGAGATAGAGCCGCGCGCTCGCATTCGCCGCAGGCCAGGCGTTCAGCCGCTCCCAGCGATTGGTGCCCGACTGGAACGCCGTCACCGGCGCGACGTCCATCGGTGTGCCCTTGAGGTAATGCGCGAGGAACGGCGCGAGCACGTTGTAGCGCCACCATTTGGAGGCATCCTGGTCCCACTGGATCTGGCCGGTGTTGCGCCCCTCGGCGATCGCCTGGCCGTGG
>Ga0207674_10006994_pt1 | contig 13196 bp, 10 predicted proteins | sample KBSCornC72_FD_184303 | JGI IMG/M metagenome (GOLD analysis project Ga0207674, IMG submission 184303) | Corn rhizosphere microbial communities from Kellogg Biological Station, Michigan, USA - KBS Corn C7-2 (SPAdes) (version 2) | ecosystem: Host-associated > Plants > Roots > Rhizosphere > Soil ... | reverse complement strand
ACCAGAATCTCGTCCTGGTCAATACGCACGATTACGCCATCGACTACATCGCCGCGCTTGATATTGATGGGAGTGGTGGATGACTCAAGCAATGCTGCCATCTCATTGAAGCCTTCCATCTCATCGGCATTCGTGTGGTTTCGCCCTTCCTGATCTTTTCCTTCAAACATCGTCTGTACCCGTCCGCTTGTTAGATTTGCCGCTGGCATTGTCGAAAGGTCGCCGTGTTGCTCTTGCATGGGTGAATTACCCCTTCGATCCACTAGTGTTGCCAGCCCCTTCGACGCTCTGCAGATTGGTCGCGCTTGCATCTTGCCTGCTCGCTTGCTCAAGGTAAAAATGCTCTCTCAGGCGCGTACCGGAAAACCTGGAAATACGTCTATGGACATAGGCTGTATCGGAGGAGGGTTGTGCAGGCTGCTCTTGTCTTTTTCGCCAGAAACGCATCTAATGGACAGATTGCTCTGCCCTGGAGAACGGTCATACAAAACAACGCTCACAGACAGGTAAACCCGTGTCACGGACACAATAAGAGCCTGAACACAGTATACCCCCACTCGATGCTCTAAGTATACCAAAAGCGATCCTCAAATGCAAGGTAATTCACAACCTTTTTTTGCCATCTCCTCCAATGCCTGATGATCTGCCATATTGTATCACACGATTGCAAGGGGTATCACCTTGACCTTCCATTTTCCTCTCTATTCTGTCTGCCGAGTTTATGCTACAATGTGGCTATGCATATAGACACAATCTCTCAGGTGCTGGCAACCTTGCGCACCTCTCTCGCACCTCTATCTGAGGCGGATTCGCTGGTGGATGTATTAGAGGGCGAACGACCGCACGCGCGCAAATCCGCCGTGCTGGTGGCGCTTTTTGAGCAGGATGGCGCAATTCACCTGGCCTTTATTCGGCGCGCTTCGACGTTGCGTGCGCATAGCGGCGAAATCGGCTTCCCCGGCGGTTCCTACGATGCGACGGACGGTTCGCTGGTCGTCACAGCCCTGCGCGAAGCCTGGGAGGAGATTGGCCTTGCCCAGGAGCGTGTCGAAATTCTCGGTCTGCTCCCACCTGTCTTTACAGTCGTCAGCAATTTCTTGATCGTTCCGGTCGTGGCCTATCTCTCAAACGGTCTCGGTCAGCTCACGCTCCAGCCCGCTGAGGTCGCTGAATTGCTGCTGCTCCCCTTGCAAGAACTGGCCGATCCTGCCATCGCTCATACCGAGATCTGGACCAGTGGTGGGCGCGCACGTACTGTCTATTTCTACGATTACGGCCAGGTGCGCATCTGGGGCGCGACCGCGCGAATTCTCTCGTCCCTACTTGCACAGCTCGCGCCAGAGCGCGACCAACCTGAGCAAGATGTTTTTGCTTGATCTTCTCTATGGAACAGTTTTTATCATTTTGCTCCAATAAAGATGCCAGGCACGCTGTAGGCGCGCGTATTTGCCCACCAGGAAGCAGCGAGTACCGCAAAACAGCCCATAAGTCACAGATATCTTGACTCTGCCGTGAGATCGGCTACAATGTTAAGAACAGACAGTTAAATAATAGCATCATCCTTCTGTAGCGCGTTTCTAGTAGAGCGTTCCTGTCAAACGTGTCTGGCTTGCCCGCCGGTCTCAAGGGAGAATTGCTGTGACGTTGCCAACACCTGATGCTCAGGCTTCGAAGCCCCCTTTTGCTCAATCCTACCCGGCCTTTGCCGCCCACTCGACCCCACAAGGCTTCCCCCTGCCCTCTACACCTCCTTTCGTTTCACCACCTTCTCCTCTCGCTGAAGGCGCTGCTTCGTATCCGCTCGCAAACCATCAGGTTCCTTCCTCGTCTGACTTCTCTCACTCCTGGGATCTGGCTACTGGAGGATTCAAAACCTTAACAGCGAAACGTGAACTCTTCCCGCTTCCACAGAGACGGGAACAGGCCGCACCCGTGCCTGAACCCGCCCAGACGCGCAGTTATATGTTCCTGCTGGTCATTGTGGCCTGCATGGTCGTGATGCTGATTAGCGGCGGCGTGGTCCTATTCATGACGCTCCAACCCTGACCATGACGTTCATTCCCGATAACTGAGATAGATACCATACAACCTAGCTCTCAGCGCGTTGCGTATTCGCCGCCGGAACACCATGTAGTTCTTCGGCGTTGCGCACTGCTTTGACAATGGCACGCGCCAGTACATTTGCGGCTGCCGCGCCGATCATGCTGGTCTGAACCGCAGCGCTATCCGGGTCGTCCAGTCGCTCTTCGCGCGCACCCAGCGCCAGAGCAAAAACGGTGTCGCCATCGAACATGGTGTGCGCTGGCCGCAAGGTCAGGGCCAGTCCGTTGTGCGCCATTTGCGCGACCTTGTTGATCGCGGCCTTGCTCAACGCGGCGTTGGTGGCGATGACGGCAAGCGTCGTGTTGCCCGCTGGATTGCCAAAGATATAGCCGCCGAGCGGATTTCTCGCCCCGGCGATAATCTGTTGCGTCGCGGGATCGACGACATCACCCGCCGCGTTGACGACAACAAGCGCGCCAACAACGATCTCGTCATTGACCATAGCGCTCGCGGAACCGAGACCACCTTTCATCATAAAGGCCGGTCCGGCCATCTTGCCTACGGTGGCCCCGGTGCCAGCGCCCACGTTGCCCTGGGGCGTGGACTCGCTTGTAGCGCGCTCGCACGCGCGATAACCAGCCGTAGCATCGGGTCGGATGGTTGCCGAACCCAGACCCAGATCGAAAATCGCCGCAGCCGGGATAATCGGCACGCGCGCCACGCCCGCGTCAAAGCCCTGGCCCTGCTCGTCCAGGTAGCGCATCACGCCGCCCGCCGCGTCCAGCCCAAACGCACTGCCCCCGGTCAGGAGAATCGCGTGAACCTCCTCGACCATGTGCAGCGGACGCAACACATCCGTCTCGCGCGTAGCTGGCGCGCCTCCGCGCACATCGACACCGCCAACAGCCGGGGTGTCACAAAGAATCACCGTGCAACCAGTCGCGGCCTCCAGATCCGTCTCATGTCCAACGCGAATGCCAGGCACATCCGTAATATCGTCGTTCATTTTTGCCCTGCTCCTCTCTTGAGTTTGTCTCATTATATCCGTAGAATAGGGACATCGACCAGGGCAGATTTACGGTTCAGCAAAAAATTGGCGTAGCGCTTGCGCCACCAGCTCTGGCTTGCCATTCGGGTTCCTTTGTTTACCGCAGACCAGAAACTCTCGGCTGCATAACCGTTTTCGCGCAACTGGAAAAGAACAGATAGATGCAAAACTCTTACCTGTTCATAAATTCGTTGGAAAGGGAAAATCAACATGGCACAATTAAGCCCATATTTGCAATTTAGCGATAAATGCCGAGAAGCGATGTCCTTCTACCAGGCATGTTTTGGTGGAGAACTCAACATCCAGACGGTCGGCGAATCGCCAATAGCTGCTGAGATGCCGCCAGAGGCTCACGGCACCGTTCTGCACTCCCAATTAACCGCCCGCAATGGCCTCATTCTCATGGCCTCTGGTATGACGGGTCAGGATGAAGTCCACCAGGGCAATAACGTCCATCTCTGCCTCGCTTGCGACAGCGAAGAAGAGATTACCACGCTTTTCTCGCGCCTCTCTACTGGCGGCAGTGTCCATCATCCGCTGGAAAAATCTTTCTGGGGCGCAACCTTCGGTGAAGTGACCGACAAATTTGGTATCCATTGGATGCTGAATTTTGACAGGAATTCGCAAGTATAACCTCACCTGAAAACCAAACCAATGCCCGCTATCCTGCAAACTTTTACAGGATAGCGGGCATTATTTGATGTATCCTCATTTCTCGCTTACTCGATCGCATTCCTCAACCGCGCCATGGCCTGCTCGACGCTCTCTTTATCGTTATAGACCGCCGAGCCAGCAACGAGCAGATTCGCTCCGGCCTGCACCACCTGCGGGACAGTCGATTCATGGACCCCGCCATCAACTTCGATATCACAATGCAGGTTGCGCGCGTCGATCATCTGGCGCAAGCGGGTAATCTTGGGCAGCGTCTCTGGAATAAGTTGCTGACCTCCAAAGCCTGGATTGATTGTCATAATCAGCACGAGATCGAAAAAAGGGAGCATATCGACTAGCATGGCAACCGGCGTTGAAGGATTGAGCGCAACCCCTGCCTGTTTGCCGCACGCCTTGATCTGCTGGATTACCCGATGCAGATGCGGGCAAACTTCCTGGTGAACAATGATGACATCCGCTCCAGCTTTCGCGAACGTTTCTATATACTGCTCAGGATTGGTAATCATCAGATGCGCTTCAAGAGGCAATTTGGTGCAGCGGCGCACAGCTTCGACGATCATCGGCCCCATGGTAATATTCGGCACAAAATGCCCATCCATAACATCGATCTGAATGCGATCTGCCCCGGCTGCCTCGGCTTCGCGCACCTGCTCACCCAGCCGCGTAAAATCAGCCGAGAGAATTGACGGAACTAAACCAACCATCTATTTTCCTCTTCATTATCTCTATTGTGAAATCTATTTATGGCTCATTGATTTCGTGAATGGAGGGCCGCGCGCAAGGAGCGACCCTCCATTCACATATCACTTTGTTAGAGCGTGAGTTTTTGCGCGATCGCGCTATCGACCATCCACGTGACTTCGCCTTTGGAGCCTCTGGTAATCAGTTGCGACGGATACTCTTCTGGATTGTCCGCGCCCTCGACGACCTCATACAGTGCCTCGGCTTTGTCAGCTCCGGTCACGAGATAGAGCAGATGGCGCGCGGCCTGCAACAGCAGCGGGGTGAAAGTCAGGCGGTCAGGAGGCGGCTTGGGAACCGAGACGGGCATAACCAGGCGCACCTGTTCGCGCAACGAGGGCTGATGCGGGAAGAGCGACGCGGTATGGCCCTCCGGTCCCATACCCATCTGCAGCAGATCGAAAACGGGCACACCATCGCCGCCCAGAACCTTGCGAATCTCTTCCGCGTAGTCTGCCGAAGCCTGGTCACGATCGGGCCGATCGGCTGGCATGCGATGAATCTGCTCAGGGCGCAAATTGAGCTTGCTGAGCAGAGTCTGCTCGGCCAGATGATAGTTGCTCTGGGGATCGCTCGGCGCGACACAGCGCTCGTCGCTCCAGAAAATGTGCACAGCAGACCAGTCAAGCTGACTGCGATATGGCTCGCTGGCCAGCAGACCATATAACTTGCCTGGCGTGGTGCCGCCCGACAAACCCAGGCTGAACAGCCCGCGCGCCTCGATGGCTTCGCGCCCCACACGCACCACGTAGCTCGCCGCCTCGCGGCTAATCTTCTCGATATCGGGGTAAATGGCTACTTGCATACTTCTTACTCACTTTTCTTCCTCGATCAACAGCGCCAGCTCCTGCAATGCCTGCTCGAAAAGCTGGTCGTGAACCATGATCTCCAATTCATTGCGCAACATCTCGCTCTCCACATCCCGATCCGGCAGGTTCACGGTACGCATAGGGCGCGCTTCCTGAGCAGCTTCAACCGAAGTGAGTACGTAATCGCTCGTCCCGTCGCGGGTAATCGTAAAGATTGCGCGTTTATTTCCGGTCTTGCAGGTGAGGCGCACCAGATAGATGGAGCCAGGGCGTAAATCGGCCTGCTCACGCGGTTGAACATGCATAAGCGTCTGTTTCTCGCTCGCTGGTAGATTCAATGTCCACTGATACGTTCCTGTGTGCGTATCGCGCACGTTTTGCGCTTGCTCGGGGTCCAACGACATTTTTAACTGCGCTTTGAGCCAGCCTGCCAATAGGAGCGCGCCGGTTGGATCGGGCATAGCTTCGCTGCTCTCAGCGCTACCTGTGTGCTTTGCAGGAGTTGCCACATACTCGATCTCGATGCGCTCGATATCGGTCAGACACGCCACGTATTCCGGCACATCAAAGAATTGCGCGATCAGTTGCCGCCAGGAGGTCAGGCGACCCCAGTTGAGATCGCTCAAGGCCACCGTCCGAGCAATCTTGCCATAGCTGGCCAGCGACCGTAAATCCGGCTCAGGCTGGAGGAAAGTGGTGGAATCAACGACGGCGCGCTGGCAATGCGCGGCCAGATCGTGGAAAATAGCCTCGTCCGTACCCCTGGTATCGCCAATCCACCAGAGATAGACCGGCAGGTGCGCTTTGAGGACAGTTGGCAACGTTTTGCTCAGCGCGCGCGTGGCCCGCCCGGAGATCAGCAGCGTCGTCTGCTCAAAACAGTGACGCATCAGGTCTGAGATCATCGAAAAACAGCGCAACGTCACCCAGGTCTTGAGCACATCAGGAGCGTCGGCGCGTTGATCCAGAATAACCAGGGTCACGCGAGCGATGTGCGTGCTGGCGAGATCGCGTAGAAGTTTGCTGGCCGAGCGAGCCGACTCAATATCAGGCGCGCAAATTACGAGATTGAGCACACTGGTTCGTACATTCAAATTGGCACCGGTGCGCATGTTATCAGCGGACATTTTCCACAATGAAGAGAGCATCGTGTCTACTTCTTCAATGCGCACCTGTTTCCCTGCCCACGGTAAGCGTTCTACCGGGCTGCCAGCGATATCATGAGCCATTCCGCATATCCTATTCTTTGATTTGAGCGAGCGGTCGGTTCTGCTACTTTTCTCTGCTTGAGCGAGCATAATAGTATTATGCGACGCATAACGGACAAATGCAAACCAGGCAAGACGTCAATGGCTGCCTGATGCATTGGATGCGGATACGGCTGCTTCGCCGCTGCTTTCCACGCGAGATCATTCTCGCTGCTGGTTGCGCTCGCGTTTATGGTCTCCGCCACCTGCGTCCGTCGCGCCAGATGAATTCGTCAGCGCCCTGCGGTCCCCACGTTCCAGGGTCGTAGCTCAGCACGCTCTCCGGTCCTTCGTCTTTCCAGACATCGAGCAGGCTCTGCACAAAGCCCCAGGCTGCTTCAACCTCGTCACGACGAGTAAAGAGCGTGGAGTCACCAAGCATACAGTCGAGCAATAGACGCTCGTACGCCTCTGGCTGTTCGCGCACAAACGACGAACCGTAGAAGAAGTCCATGTTGACCGAACGAATCTGCATCTCTGAACCGGGAACTTTGGCCCCGAATTTGAGCGAAATGCCCTCGTCAGGCTGAATACGCAGGGTCAGGATATTCGGCTCAACCTGTCCATGCGCGTCACTCTTCTTAAAGAGCATCAACGGCGGCTGCTTGAACTGAATAGCAATCTCCGTCACGCGTTTGGGCAAATGTTTGCCGGTGCGCAGGTAGAACGGCACGCCCGCCCAACGCCAGCTATCGATCGAAACCTTCATGGCCACGTACGTCTCGGTGCTTGAGGTCGGTGAAACGCCCGGCTCTTCGCAATAGCCACGCACCTGCTGACCATACATCCAGCCCGCGCCATACTGCCCGCGAATGGTGTTCGCCGCGACCTCTTCCGCTCCAACAAGCGGCTGAATCGCGTTCAGCACCTTGACCTTCTCGTTACGTACCTCATCGGCATCAAAGGCAACCGGCGGCTCCATCGCGACTAACGTCAACAACTGGAGCACATGGTTCTGGACCATATCGCGGATAGCCCCGGACTCCTCGTAATAGCCCGCGCGGCCCTCCAGACCGATATTTTCCGCCACTGTTATTTGTACGTGATCAACATAGCGGCGGTTCCAGATCGGCTCGAAAATGCCATTGGCGAAACGGAAAACCAGGATATTCTGCACCGTCTCTTTGCCGAGATAGTGGTCGATGCGGTACACCTGTTCTTCACGGAAAACTTTGGCCACCTGGCGATTGAGCTCCTTGGCCGAAGCCAGATCGTGCCCGAAAGGTTTCTCGACAATGATGCGCGTCCAGCCCTTGCGATTGCGATTCAGCCCGGCTGCACCAAGTTGCTGAATAATCTCAGGGTACTGACTCGGCGGCGTAGACAGGTAAAAGATGCGGTTTCCGCTGGTACCACGCGTCTTATCCAGCGTGTTGAGCTTTTCCGCGAGTTTCGCATAGCCTTGAGGATCGTCAAAGCTCGATTGCAGGTAATAAATGCCCTCTTCAAAATTCTCCCAGACTTGAGGGTTGACCGGCTTCTGGCGCGAAAACTGGTTGATCGAGTCCAGCGCCTGCTGGCGAAAGACATCGTCGTTATAGGGACGGCGCGCAAAACCGATCACCGAAAAGCCAGCCGGAAGCGGATGCTCCAGGGCCAGGTTATAGAGCGCGGGCAAAAGTTTGCGGTGCGTCAGGTCGCCGGTCGCGCCGAAAATGACCATGACGCACGGCTCAGGGCTATTCTTAATACGCAACCCTTCCCGTAAGGGATTGGGAGCCTCGACTGCTGTACGCTGAGGCATGAGTAATCTCTCCTGGTTCAGGTAATAAGTGCTGGGCTGGCAGCAAAGCTGCGCAGCAAAACGCGGGACACAAAAGCCGTTTCCCGTTTTTCTACCACGAACGAGTTGCGTTCGTTTCACAGACAAACGAAACAGCCTTTGTGCCCTCGCAAAATTCGTTCGTTAGTTTTTCACTTCATGTCCACCAAACTCGTTGCGCAGGGCAGCGAGAACCTGGGCGGTGAAGGACTCTTTCTGGCGCGAGTGGAAACGCTCATAGAGCGCGGCGGTAATCACGGGCGCGGGCACATCTTCGTCAATGGCAGCCTGGATGGTCCAGCGACCCTCACCGGAATCGTTGACATAGCCGCGAATATCGCTCAGCTCGTTGCCATGCTTCTGGAAAGCATCTTCGGCCAGTTCCAGCAGCCACGAACGCACGACGCTGCCCTGATTCCACAGGTGCGAGACTTTGTGCAGATCAAGACCGGAGCCAAACTCACTGGACTTGAGGATTTCAAAGCCTTCGCCGTACGCCTGCATCATGCCGTACTCAATACCATTATGCACCATCTTGGTAAAGTGGCCCGCGCCATAACTTCCGCAATGCAGGTAGCCATCCGGGGGTGCCAGTGTCTTCAACAACGGCTCGACATGCTCAAACGTCGCTTTCTCGCCGCCCACCATCAGACAGTAGCCAACCTTCAGACCCCAAACGCCGCCGCTGGTCCCGGCATCCATAAACTGGAAGCCTTTCGCGCTCAATTCCTGGCCGTGGCGGACCGAATCGTGATAGTTCGAGTTGCCGCCGTCGATGATGATATCGCCCTTCGAGAGCAGCGGCACCACCTCGTCAATCATATCGTCGGTCGCCTTGCCTGCTGGCACCATCACCCAGACGATGCGCGGCGTTTGCAGCTTCTCGACCAGCTCAGAAATACTATATGCTCCCTCAGCACCTTCGCTGACAATCTCATCAATTTTCGACGCCGTGCGGTTCCAGGCCACGACGCGATGATTGTCACGCAACAGACGACGAACCATATTGGCACCCATGCGCCCTAAACCAATAAACCCGATTTCCATGATGTGTAAACTCCTCTAAACTGTTCCTGTGAGCGTGCTACTTGAAACACAACTGACACGCTATGTAATTCATGACACAATCAACCCACGCCAGGGCGACGCTCGCGCCTACCTGGTGTGGCGACTGGTTATTCCTGATAACAATGAAAATGTTCTCGGCGCTAGACCCGCGCCTCTTTGATCGCCTTATGCTTGCTCTCGATGCCCGCGAAGAGCTGGTGGAACGAGTCGGCGAATTTCTTCACGCCCTCGTCCAACAACTGTTGCGTGACCTGATCGTAGCTGATGCCAACTTTTTCCAGCGCGTCCAACTCGGCCTGCGCGCCCTTCTGATTCTTGTCAACGGTACGCGCGGCTACACCGTGATCGCTGAAATTTTTGATCGTCGACTGCGGCATCGTGTCAACGGTATCGGGACCGATCAGCTCTTCGGCGTAAAGGACGTCGCGATACGCGGGGTTCTTCGTGCTGGTGCTGGCCCAGAGCGGACGCTGCACATGCGCGCCACTATGCTTAAGCGTCTCGAAGCGCGGCGAACCGAAGATGCGCTGGAAGTTCTTGTAGACCACGCGCGCGTTGGCGATCGCGGCCTTGCCCTGCAATGCTGCAAGCTTCTCTTTCTCGGAAGCATCGCTGCTGGCCTTGATCTTGTCGTCGAGCAACTTATCAACCAGCGTATCAACGCGGCTGACGAAGAAGCTGGCCACAGAAGCGATGCGGCTAATGTCTTTACCCTCAGCGTTGCGATTCTCCAACGCGCTCAGGTAAGCCTCGGTCACATCTTTATAGCTCTCCAGCGAGAAGATCAGGGTAATATTGATATTGATGCCGTCGGTCAATGCCTGCTCAATGGCGGGAATTCCGGCGGGCGTCGCGGGGATCTTAATCATCAGATTTGGACGATTAACCGTCTTCCAGAAACGGCGTGCCTCGCTGAGCGTGCCGTCAGTATCGTGAGCCAGTTCTGGCGAAACTTCCAGGCTGACGTAGCCATCCTGCCCGTTGGTGCGGTCGTAAATCGGGCGCAACAGATCGGCGACGGTGCGGATATCCTGGATCACCAACGCCTCGTAAATCTCGTTGGTCGATTTGCCCTCGCTAATCAACTGCTTCATCTGCTCGTCATAGGCATGTCCGGCGCTGATTGATTTCTCGAAGATGGTCGGGTTTGCTGTAACCCCCACAATTCCATCCTCATCCAGCATCCGCTTAAATTCGCCAGAGGCAAGCTGTGCGCGATCGATATTGTCGTACCAGACGCTCTGACCCTGCGTTTTCAATTGGGTCAATGAATTAGACATGAAAAAAACTCCTTTTGAGGCCCATTCAGGTATATAATGTAATGACCTCATCCTATCGGTTTGGAAATAGTCTGTCGCTCTTTGTCAGACGCACAACGTCGTGTTCTCATCTATCTCTGCCCCTCATCATAACATCAAACGATGGCAGACTACAAATTCAGCGGTACTCTTGTTACTCCCGCGCACGTTTCTGCAAGTCGTAGAGTTTGCTAATCGCCTCTATGGGCGTCAGCTCATCGATCGCGAGATTTTTCAATTCGTCGATCACCGGATGTTGCTCGGCTGAGAAGAGCGTCATCTGCATGACGGTAGGCGCTTGCATGGCACGCATGGTCTTGCGTCGTTCGCGTTCATCGCCCTTGCGCTCAAGCTCGGCCAGAATCTCTTCGGCACGATGGATGACCGGTTTGGGAATACCCGCCAGTTGCGCAACATGCACGCCATAACTCTTATCTGCCCCGCCCGGTACGATCTTGTGCAGGAAAACCACATGACCCTCTTCTTCTGACACGGCGACGTTCATACTTTGGATGCGCGGCAACGTCCTGGCAACTTCAACCAGTTCGTGATAGTGCGTGGCGAAGAGCGTACGCGCCCCACAGCGCTTATTATTATGTAAATATTCAACAACCGCGCGCGCAATGGCCAGCCCATCATAGGTGCTGGTGCCGCGTCCGATCTCATCGAGAATAATCAGGCTGCGCGGCGTGGCGTGATGCAGAATGTTGGCTGTCTCGACCATCTCGACCATGAATGTACTCTGCCCCGTCGCCAGGTCGTCCTGCGCCCCAATCCTGGTGAAGATGCGATCGACCAGGCCGATGCGCGCACTCTCGGCGGGCACATAGCTACCGATCTGCGCCATCAAAACAACGAGCGCGACCTGGCGGAGATACGTGGATTTGCCCGCCATGTTAGGACCGGTGAGAATCAACAACTGCGCCTGCGAATTGGAGAGTTGCACATCGTTGGGGATAAACGGCGTCTCCGTCTGCGCCTGCTCAATAACTGGATGGCGGCCCGCCACGATGTGGATGGTATCACCGTCGTTGAGTTCTGGACGGCTATAATTGTACTTCGCGGCAACTTCCGCCAGGCTCAGGTAAACGTCGATCTCGGCCAGGGCGTGCGCGGTATTGAGCACCTGCTCAGAGGCTTCTTGAGCGAGATTAGCACGCAATTGAGCAAAAAGTTCGCTTTCCAGTTTGCCGATACGCTCCTGAGCATTAAGGATCAGCGCCTCGTGTTCTTTGAGTTCGGGCGTGACAAAGCGTTCACCGTTGGTCAGGGTCTGACGGCGAATAAAATCATCGGGGACACGGCTGAGGTTGGAATTGGAGACCTCTATATAATAGCCAAAGACTTTGGTATAGCCAACTTTGAGCGTATTGATGCCGGTGCGCCTGCGTTCGCGCTGCTCCATTGCAGCAATCCACTGCTGCCCGCCACTGGCCGCGTCCCTGACCTGATCCAGTTCGGCGCTATAGCCCGCACGAATCACGCCACCGTCGCTGGTGCTCAACGGCGGCTCCTCGACAAGCGCGGTCTCGATCTGCGCGATAATCTCGTCGTTGTTGGCGAGACGCTGCATGAGATCGGCCAGGCGCGGGAAGCGTTGATGATCTTCGTCTGTGAGGCTCGCGCGTACATCGCTGGCAGCGCGCAAGCCACTGGCCAGGGCCACGAGGTCACGCGGCGTGGCGATGCGCTGGCGCACGCGATTCATCAAGCGCTCAATATCGCTGGTCTTCTTCAACCCCTCAGCTAAGCGCGCCTGCATCAATGTATCAGTTAGCAGTTCGCCGACGATCTCCTGACGGCGCTGCAAGATCGCGATATCGAGCAATGGTTGACCAATCCAGCGGCGGATCAAGCGGCCTCCCATCGGGCTGCGCGTCTTATCCAGCACCCAGAGCAACGAACCCTTGACCGTCCCGTTGCGCCCGCTCTCGAAGAGTTCCAGGTTGCGCCGCGTGTGCGGATCGAGCGTCATATACTCGCTGAGCGCGTATGTCTCCAGCGCGCTCAGTTGGTGCAGCAGGCCCTTCTGTGTCTCCTGCACATAGGCCAGGACCGCTCCAGCCGCGCGGATCGCCAGAGGCAGATGCGCGCACCCAAAGCCCTCCAGTGAGGCTACGTCGAAATGGGTCAGCAGGCGATGGCGCGCGTCGTCCTCGCTAAAATAGCGCGCATCGTAAGGCGTGACATGCGAGGCCAGTCCTTTCAACGGACGAGCCAGCGGCGCGAAATCATCCTCATCGTCGTTATCTTCATCGAGTAGCGCCGCTGCGTCTGGTTGCGCCTGGCCGTTCTCCTGCCCATCATGGCCGTGATGGCGGTCAGCCGTGGCCAGCGTCTCTTCGAGATCAGCGTTGGGGTTGCCATTGCTGCCCAGCTTCGTCACGCTCTTTTCGCTCATCACAGACGCCAGCCAGCGCCGTTTGCGCCTGCCACGATAGCTATAATCCGCCTCGATCAGCACCTCAGCCGGACCCACGCGCGCGACCTCTTGCTGCAAAGCCAGCT
>Ga0207674_10006988_pt1 | contig 13205 bp, 9 predicted proteins | sample KBSCornC72_FD_184303 | JGI IMG/M metagenome (GOLD analysis project Ga0207674, IMG submission 184303) | Corn rhizosphere microbial communities from Kellogg Biological Station, Michigan, USA - KBS Corn C7-2 (SPAdes) (version 2) | ecosystem: Host-associated > Plants > Roots > Rhizosphere > Soil ... | reverse complement strand
TGCGCGAAGCCCCGTCGCTCGTCCTGATCGAGGCGCTTCTCGCGGCGGGCGCCGAAGTGGTGGCGCATGACCCGGTGGCGGCCCACGAGACGAAGCGACGCATCGGGGACAGCATCGGGTACGCGGAGACGAGCTACGACGCGCTCCCGGGCGCCGATGCACTCGTCATCGTCACCGATTGGAACGAGTACCGGCATCCGGATTTCGACCGCATCAAGCAGACGCTGAAGTCGCCGGTCGTGGTCGACGGGCGCAATCTCTACGACCGTCGCAAGATGACGGCCCTCGGTTTCACCTACGCGTCGATCGGGCGGGGAGGCCAGACGTGAGAGTCCTCATCACCGGCGCGGCGGGCTTCCTCGGATCGCATCTGTGCGATCGGTTCCTCGCCGAAGGGCACGACGTCGTGGGCCTCGACAACTTCGTCACGGGCCACCCGGACAACGTCGCCCATCTGATCGGGAACGACCGGTTCGAGTTCGTGCGCCACGACATCTCGACCTACACGTACGTGGCGGGCCCGCTCGACGGCGTGCTGCACTTCGCGTCGCCGGCCAGCCCGATCGATTATCTCGAGCTGCCGCTCGAGACCCTCACGGTCGGATCGCTCGGCACGCACAACGCGCTCGGCCTGGCGAAGGCCAAGGGCGCCCGGTTCTTCATCGCCTCGACGTCGGAGGTGTACGGCGATCCGCTCGTGCATCCCCAGAAGGAGGAGTATTGGGGGAACGTAAACCCCGTCGGGCCGCGCAGTGTCTATGACGAGGCGAAGCGGTTCAGCGAGGCCCTCACCATGGCCTACCACACCTGGCACGGGCTCGACACCCGGATCGTCCGGATCTTCAACACGTACGGGCCGCGGATGCGTCCACGCGACGGGCGCGTCGTCTCGAACTTCATCGTCCAGGCGCTGAGCAACGAGCCGATCACGATCTACGGGGATGGGTCGCAGACGCGCAGCTTCTGCTACGTCTCCGACGAGGTGGACGGCATCTACAAGCTCTTCATGAACGGCGACAGCAACCCGACCAACATCGGCAATCCCGACGAGTACACGGTGAAGCAGCTCGCCGAGCTCGTCGTGGAGCTCACCGGGACGCGGGCGCCGATCGTCTACGAGCCGCTGCCGAAGGACGACCCGAAAGTTCGGAAGCCGGACATCACGCGCGCACGCATGATGCTGGGCTGGGAGCCGAAAGTGCACGTGCGCGACGGTCTGGCGCGGACCATCGAGTTCTTCGAGCAGCACGTGGGCACGCCGATGATGGCGCCGCGGATCCCCAGGCCGCGGCCGGCGTCGGCGTCCCGCGGATGAGCGCCAGGCACGCCCGGCCAGAGGACCCATACCGCGCCGGTGGGCTGCCGAGGTCGCCCGCTATATCTTTCCCAGGCTCCCACCGAACCGATCGGTCTCTCGCGGGTACCTGTTCTACTATGACTTCGTCTCGCCGGGTGTTCTTCGCCGTGCTGCTGCTGTCGCTCGCGGCGTGCCACCCTGACTTCAAAATCGGCACGTTCACCACCAACGAGGCGCTCTACAAGGCCGGGTTGGTGGAGTTCCAGGCCGGCCGCTACGAGAACGCCGTCTCGGTGTTCGAGAAGCTCACGAACGACCTCCCCGCGCGCGACACGCTGCTGCCGCGCGCGCACTGGTATCTCGGGCGGTCCCACCAGCGGCGCAACGAGTGGGTCCTGGCGGGCACGAGCTTCAACCACATCGTCGAGAGCTTCCCGGACGACACGCTGGCGGATGATGCCGCGCTGGAGGCCGCCCGGTCGTACAAGAAGCTCTGGCGCAAGCCGACGTTGGATCCGACGTACGGCGAGAGCGCCGAGACGGCCTACAATACGCTCATCGGCCTGTTCCCGAACTCGCCGCTGATCGAGACCGGCAAGAAGGAGCTCGCCGACCTCGAGGAGATGTTCGCGCAGAAGAACTATCTCTCGGGGATGTACTACCTGCGCCGGAAGGCGCACGACTCGGCGATCATCTACTTCAAGGACGTCGTCGCGCGGTACCCGACGACGCCGTCGGCGAGAATGGCGCAGCTCCGACTCGTGGATGCCTACAAGGCGATCCACTACAAGGACGACGCCGCCGACCAGTGCGCGGAGCTGCGACGCGGCTTCCCCGACGATGCCGAGGTGAAGGCCACCTGTGCGGACGTTGCGCCGCCGACGGCGCCCTCGACCGCCGACTCGACGCGAGCCACCCCGGCGACGGGCCCTCCCACCAGCTGAGGCGTGCGCCTCGGCGTCTACGGCGGGAGCTTCGACCCGCCGCACCTCGGCCACCTGCTCCCCGTGATCGACGCGGCGGAGCAGCTCGAACTCGACGGCGTGCGCTTCGTGCCCGCCGCGACTCAACCGCTGAAGGTGGGACGAGCATCGGCCAGCCCGGCCGACCGGCTCGCCATGACCGAGCGCCTCGTACAGGGCATCCCAGGCTTCTCGGTCGATCCCGCGGAAATCGACCGGCCCGGGTTATCTTACACGGTTGACACCTTGGCAGGGCTGGCAGCGGCGTATCCCGGAGCGGAACTGTTCCTGCTCCTCGGCGCCGATGCCTACGCCCTCTTCGACCAGTGGCGGGAGCCGGAGCGCATTCGGGCGCTCGCCACGATCGTCGTGATGGTGCGGGGCGATTCAGAGCTCCCGTCATCGGCCGGGCCGGAAGTGCAGGTGCTGCAGTCGCGTCGCGTGGACGTCTCGTCCACCGAGCTGCGAGCCCGGGCGCGGGACGGGCGAACCATTCGCGGTTTCGTGCCGGATGCCGTGGCGGATTACATCGCCGAGCACCGGCTGTATCGGTAGAGGACTGCATGTTCAAGCGCGTACTCACGGCGTTCCTTGGCACTCGCCACGAACGCGAAAAGAAGCGACTCCAGCCCATCATCGAGGCGATCCACTCGCACGAGGAGCGGCTGGCGAGCGCATCGGAAGAAGAGCTGCGTGGTCAGACGGAGAAGTTCCGTGGCATCCTGCGCGAGCGCACGGCGGAGCTGGAAGCGCGCGTCGCGGAGCTGAAGGAGCAGAAGCGCACGGCGGCGGAGGCCGAGGCGCGCGAGCGGATCGATAACGAGCTGAGCGGCCTCGATGGCTCGGGCGGGGTAGAGGGCGAGCTCCGGCGCGCCGTCGCCGATACGCTGGACGAGCTCCTCCCCGAGGCGTTCGCCACCGTGCGCGAAGCCGCGCGCCGGCTGGTGGGCACGACGGTCAACGTGACGGGGCGGGACCTCGAGTGGAACATGGTGCCGTACGACGTCCAGCTCATGGGCGGCATCCAGCTCCACTTCGGCAAGATCGCCGAGATGGCCACCGGCGAAGGCAAGACGCTCGTCGCGACGCTGCCGCTGTACCTGAATGCGCTGCCGGGTCGCGGGGCGCATCTCGTCACGGTGAACTCGTACCTGGCGCGGCGCGACTCGCAGTGGATGGGGCACCTGTACCGCTACCTCGGCCTGACCGTCGGCTGCATCGACGACAGCGAGGCGGGCACGCAGGAGCGCAAGGACGCGTATCGCGCCGACATCACCTACGGCACGAACAACGAGTTCGGCTTCGACTACCTGCGCGACAACATGGTGACCTCGCTCGAGCAGCGCGTGCAGCGGACGCACGTGTTCGCGATCGTCGACGAGGTCGATTCCGTGCTGATCGACGAGGCGCGCACGCCGCTGATCATCTCGGGCCCGGTCGGGAACGAGAGCGACGCGCAGTACTTCGAGCACAACGCCGCCGTCGCGCGACTCGTGCGCAAGCAGACGGAGCTCGTCAACGTGCTGGTCGCCGACGGCGAGCGGTTGCTCGAGGCCGGTGACACGGCCGGCGCGGCGATCAAGCTCTATCAGGCACAGCTCGGGCATCCGAAGAACCGGCGGCTGCTCAAGCTGATGAACGAGCCGGGCAACAAGCAGCTCGTGCAGAAGACGGAGCTCGATCACATCGCCGACCGGAAGCTCCCGCCGTCGAAGCAGGCGTTCCGCGACATCGAGGAGGAGCTGCTGTTCGTGCTCGACGAGCGCGGACACTCGGTGCACTTGAGCGATCGCGGCGTCGAGTTCATGTCGCCGGCGGAGCCCGAGGCGTTCGTGCTGCCGGACCTCAGCGAGGCCGTCCACCGGATCGATCACGCCGCCGATCTCTCCCCCGAGGAGAAGATCGCCGCGCGGCGCGATCTGGAGATCGAGTACGCGGCGAAGAGCGAGCGGCTGAACATCGTCCACCAGCTCCTCAAGGCGCACGCGCTCTACGAGAAGGACGTCAACTACGTGGTCCAGGACGGCGAGGTCCTCATCGTCGACGAGTTCACCGGCCGGACGATGCCGGGCCGCCGCTGGTCGGAGGGACTGCACCAGGCGGTCGAGGCCAAGGAAGGCGTCCGCGTCAAGGGTGAGACGCAGACGATGGCCACGATCACGATCCAGAACTACTTCCGCATGTATGAGAAGCTGGCCGGCATGACCGGTACGGCCGAGACGGAAGAGACGGAGTTCTACCAGATCTACAAGCTCGAGGTCGCGGTCATCCCGACGAACAGGGAGGTCGTCCGCGACGACCGCCACGATCTCGTGTACAAGACGCGCCGTGAGAAGTACAACGCGATTGTCGAGGAGACGCGCCGCCTGCACACGCTGGGCTTCCCGGTGCTCATCGGGACGACCAGCGTCGACGCCTCCGAGACGCTGTCGAAGCTGTTCCTGCGCGCCGGGCTGCAGCACAACGTGCTGAACGCCAAGTACCACCAGCGCGAGGCGGAGATCGTCGCGAACGCGGGACAGCCGGGCGCGATCACGATCGCGACGAACATGGCCGGCCGCGGGACCGACATCAAGCTCGGTGCGGGGGTGACCGAGGCGAAGCCGTCCGTCGTGAAGGACCTGGACGGCAAGGACGTGCAGGTCGAGGAGGTCGGCGGACTGCACATCATCGGCTCCGAGCGGCACGAGTCGCGGCGCATCGATCGCCAGCTTCGCGGCCGCGCGGGACGCCAGGGCGACCCGGGGGCGAGTCAGTTCTTCCTCTCGCTCGAGGACGACCTGATGCGGTTGTTCGGCTCCGAGCGGATCGCGCGCCTGATGGACCGCATGGGCGCGCAGGAAGGGGAGGTGCTGACGCATCCGCTGATCACGCGCTCCATCGAGCAGGCGCAGAAGCGCGTCGAGCTGCAGAACTTCCAGAGCCGCAAGCGGCTCCTCGAGTACGACGACGTGATGAACCAGCAGCGCGAGGTGATCTACTCGCTGCGGGCCTTCGCGTTGGAGGGGGGCGAGGAGCTCAAGGGCGAGGCCCTGAAGATGGTCGAGAAGGCGCTCAGCCGGCGCGTCGAGACCGTGCTCGCGGAATACGAGACGGTGGAGGAGTGGGACTTCGACCTGCTGCGGCAGGAGCTCCTCATCCACTACATGATCCAGCTCGACTCGCTCGCCAATCCCGACCAGCGGCCGACGGATCTCCTCGCGGCCCAGACGCAGGCGACCGAGGCCGGGCGGGGGGCGTTCGAGGCGAAGCTGGTCTCGCTCGACCAGGTGCGGGACGAGCTGGGCGGCTACGGCGATCGACTGCTGCGGTACGTCATGCTCAACGTGCTGGACGAGAAGTGGAAGGACCACCTCTACGACCTCGACCAGCTCCGCAACGCGATCCACTATCGGTCGTGGGGGCAGAAGGATCCGCTCCTGGAGTACAAGCAGGAGGCGTACACGATGTTCGTCGATCTGATGAACGACATCGCGGAGACCTTCACGGATCGGTTCCTCAAGGTGCAGCTCATCGTCGAGCAGCCGCCGCAGAACGACGGCGCGGGGGCCTACGGCGACGTTCCGCCGGAGCCGATTCGTCCGGCGCCGACGAAGCGCTACAACGCGCTCGGCGTGCTGGAGGACGTCGTCGCGGATGAGATCGCGGCCGCCGCCACGGGCGTCGAGGAAGTGCTCGACGTCGGTCCGGCGGAAACGCCCGCGCCCGAACGGAGCACGACGACGAAGCGCGACCCGGTGATCGTCGGTGCCGGCCGTGCCCGTACGCTCAGCGAGGCGACCGAAGGCGCGCCGGCGCCGGTCGACTGGTCCGCCGTCGGGCGGAACGACCCGTGTCCGTGCGGGTCGGGCAAGAAGTTCAAGAAGTGCCACGGCGCGACGCTCTAGGCACTCCGCGGGTATGAGAAGAGCCGGCCGCTGACGTGGCCGGCTCTTCTCGCGTCCGGCCGGCGGCGGGGCGGCGGCGGGGCGCGCGCGGATTCGATGCGGGTGCGACGCAGGTCATGCACGATGGTTCCGGGAACCTTCGCGGTCATTCCGGATCTCATCTCATGGGGCATTCATGACCTTCCAACTGCCTAGCCAGTCGTCACCTACCGCACTATCTATCAGAGAGTTGCCCCCTTCGGAGCGGCCGCGTGAGCGGCTGGTGGCGCTCGGGGCGTGCGCGCTCAGCTCGGTCGAGTTGCTCGCGCTGTTGGTCGGCGCGGGAAGCAGCGGCGGATCGGCCCTCCAGGTCGGGCAGGCGTTGCTGGCTGGCGCGGGCGGGTCGCTGCGCCGGATGGCCATGCAGCCGGTCGCCGCGCTCACGTCGACGACGGGGATCGGAATGGCACGTGCAGTGACGGTGCATGCAGCACTCGAGCTGGGGCGGCGGCTCGCGGCGGAAGCACGGGAGGATGGCGCGCCGGTGCGGTCGCCGAGGGATGTGGCGCGGCTGTTCGCGCCGCGGCTGGAAGACCTGCCCGTCGAGGAGTTTCATGTCGCGGTGCTGGACGCACAGCACCGGCTGGAGCGTGACGTGACGGTCACGCGAGGGATTCTCACCTCGTCCCTCGTGCATCCGCGCGAGGTCTTTCGTGAGGCGATCGCCGAGCGGGCGGCGGCGGTCATCCTCGTGCACAATCATCCGAGCGGCGACCCGACGCCCTCGGCAGACGACCGGATCGTGACCGAACAGCTCGTCGCGGCGGGCAAGCTGCTCGACATTCCGGTGCACGATCACCTGATCATCGGGCGTGGGCGGTATACGAGCTTCGCGGAGGCTGGACTGTTGTGACGACGTCGTTGCTGCGCGAGATCATCCCGGGATGGAGCTTCGGCGAGGGCGCCCATGCGCGACTCGACGAGGAGCTGCTCGTGCGCGCGTATCGGTTCAGTGAAGAGGCGCACCGCGGGCAGACGCGCAACTCCGGCGAGCCGTACGTCATCCACTGCATCGAGGTGGCGAAGATCCTCGCCGACCTCCAGCTCGACAGCACGACGGTGGCCAGTGGCCTGATCCACGACGTCGTCGAGGACACCTCCGTCGAGCTGGAGGACGTCGAGCGCGAGTTCGGGAAGGAGATCGCCGCCATCGTCGACGGGCTGACGAAGATCGCGAAGCTGCCGAACAGCGGCTCCAACCAGGATCGGCAGGTCGAGAGCTACCGGAAGCTCCTGCTGTCGATCGCGAAGGATGCGCGCGTCATCATCGTCAAGCTCGCCGACCGGCTCCACAACATGCGGACCCTCGAGTACCTGCCCGAGGAGAAGCGCCGGCGCATCGCGCTGGAGACCCGCGACCTCTACGCGCCGCTCGCCCACCGCTTCGGTATGGCGAAGATGCGGTGGGAGCTCGAGGATCTCGCGTTCAAGCACCTCGAGACGGAGGAGTACAAGAAGCTCGCGAAGCAGGTCGCGCAGAAGCGTGGCGAGCGCGAGGAGCTCATCGCGGCGCTGAAGGAGCCGCTGATCAAGCAGCTGACGAAGTCGGGGATCAAGGACGTCGACGTCACCGGTCGGCCGAAGCACCTGTGGTCGATCTACAAGAAGATGAAGCAGCGGGACAAACCGTACGAGGAGATCTACGACCTCCTCGCGATCCGCGTGCTCGTCAACTCCGTGCCCGATTGCTATCACGCGCTCGGCGTCATCCACGACGGGTGGACGCCGGTGCAGGAGCGCATCAAGGACTACATCGCGCAGCCGAAGTCGAACGGGTACCAGTCGCTGCACACGACGGTGTTCGGCCCCGGCCGGCAGCTGTACGAGATCCAGATCCGCACGAAGGAGATGCACCGCACGGCGGACTTCGGCATCGCCGCGCACTGGTTGTACAAGGAGGACGCGAAGAGCCAGGACGAGCTGGACAAGCACCTCGCCTGGTTCCGGCAGATCCTCGAGCTGCAGCTCGACGCGAAGACGCCGGACGAGTTCCTCGAGTTCCTCAAGCTCGACCTGTATCAGGACGAGATCTTCGTGTTCAGCCCGAAGGGCGACGTGATCCAGCTGCCCAAGGGCGCGACGCCGATCGACTTCGCCTTCGCCGTGCACTCGGAGGTCGGCTTCCGCTGCGCCGGCGCGCGCATCAATGGGCGGATCGCGCCGCTGTCACGACCGCTGCGCAACTCCGAGCAGGTGGAGATCATCACCGCCGCGGTGGCGCGCCCGAGCCGCGACTGGCTGGCGCACGTCCGCACGGGGCGCGCACGCCACAAGATCCGGCAGTGGCTCCGTCACGAGGAGCACGCGTCGTCGGCGAAGCTCGGGCAGGACATCCTCGAGCGCGAGCTCAAGCGGCGGCGCCTGACGCGGCCGGACGATCCGCAGCTGCTCACGGTGTCGAAGGCGATGAACCTGATGGACGTGCAGCACCTCTACGCGTCGATCGGGCAGGGGGACGTCAACGTGCTGGCGGTCCTCAAGCAGCTCTTCCCCGATCTCGACGAGAAGGAGCCGGCGAAGCCGACGCTCGTCGAGCGGCTCGTCGACCGCGTGCGCGGGACGAAGGGGGTGCGCATCCAGGGGGTGGACGGCCTCATGGTGCGCTACGCGCAGTGCTGTCAGCCGGTGCCGGGCGATCCGGTCACGGGCTACGTGACGCGCGGCCGCGGCGTGAGCATCCACCGCGCAGACTGCCCGAACCTGCTCTTCCTCACGCACGAGCCCGAGCGGCGGCTCGAGATCGACTGGCAGGAGGCCGACGGCGAGCGCTTCCTCGTGCGGCTCGCGCTCGAGGGGAACGATCGCCGCGGCCTCTACGCCGACGTCGCCGCCGCCGCCGGCGACACGGGCACCAACATCCGCTCGATGGAGCTCAAGAGCACCGACGGGAAGGCGACCGGCTCGCTCCTCGTCGAAGTCGAGAACCTCAACCACCTCACGCGGATCATCAAGGCGGTGCGCAAGGTGAAGGGGATCACGGAGGTCTCGCGTCGCGAGCGGATCAGCCAGGAGAGCTGAGTCCGCGTCGATCGCCTTCCGACGGACGAGCTGGCGCGAAAGTTCCGTACACCACGCTCCACTTTCAACGAGTGGAGGAGCGCCATGAGTCCATCGACGAACGCCCACGAGCAGGAGTTGATCGACGTCGAGCGTCGCTTCTGGAACGCGATGCAGGAGAAGGACGCCGTCGCGGCGAGTACGTTGACCGACGATCAGTGCGTGATCGTCGGCGCACAGGGCGTTTCAGCCATCGACGCGAAGACGATGGCGAAGTTGACGTCCGAGGGACAGTGGGAGCTGCAGCGGTACGCGTTCGACGAACAGAAGCGCCAGATCCGCTTCCTCACCGACGACATCGCGATCGTCGCGTATCCGGTGAAGGAACGCGTGATCGTAGACGGCCAGATGTTGCCGGTCGAGGCGAACGATTCGTCCGTGTGGGTGCGTCGCGACGGGCAGTGGCGGTGTGCGCTGCACACCGAATCGCTGGCCGGCGACCCGTACGGTCGCGACAAGACCGTGGGTCATTCCGGTTGACACTGCGGGGGCGCGGCCGAGGCCGCGCCCCTTCTACGGTGACGGACTACCGCCGCAGTGCCTCCTGGATCGCCGCCTCGGCCAACGGCGCCATGATGCGGTAGCCCGCTTCCGTCGGATGCACGCCGTCGGACGCCATCTCGGGCGAGAGGCCGCCACGGGCGTCCACCATCTTGCTGTAGTAGTCCAGATAGACCGCGCCCATCTGCGCCGCATAGCACTTGATCCAGGCATTGAGCGCGACGACCTTCGGCGCCGGTCCGATGCCACGCCGCCAGGGGAAGTCGTAGGCGGGCAGCACCGACGACAGGACGACCGCGATGCCGTTCGCCTTCGCGATCTCCGTCATCGACTTGATGTTGTCGGCGATCATGTCCTGCGTGGCCGGCCCGGTGTTCCCGGCGATGTCGTTGATCCCGGCGAGGATGACGACGACCCTCGGCTTGAGGTCGATCACGTCCTGGCGGAAGCGCACGAGCATCTGCGGCGTCGTCTGACCGCTGATCCCGCGGCCGACGTACGGCTTGCCGGGGAACATGGTCGGGAAGGACTTCGCCCAGGCATCGGTGATCGAGTTGCCCATGAACACCACGCGTCCTTCCCCCGGCTTCGGGTCGCCCAGCGCCACGTTGGCATCGCGATATCGCGCGAGGAAGGCCCAGTCGTTCCGGTTGCGGGCGTCGACGGACTTCTGATAGTCGGAGAGGCTGTCCGCCGAGATCGGCGGCGCCGGCGTCCAGCTCGCACTCGCCGGACAGGAGGCGACCCTGGCGGCTGGCGCGTTCGTCGTCGGCGTCTCGGGCGGCAGGCCGCGCTGCGAGATCGGCGTGCAGGCGGCCAGGGCAAGCAACGAGGGAAGGACGGCGATTCTGCGGAGGCGCATCGTAGCGGAGCTCGGGATGTGGGTGATGAGTGTGGCGCGAAGCTACGAGCGCGTCCCGCTCGCGCCAGCCTGAGCCCTCCCGAACAAATCCCGATAGCGTTAGATTCCGACTATGCCGCGCGCCAACTTCCAGCTCCAGGCTCCCTTCCAGCCCGCGGGCGACCAGCCCAAGGCCATCGCCGAGCTCCTGGCGGGACTCGAGCGGAACGACCGCTTCCAGTCGCTGCTCGGCGTCACCGGCTCCGGCAAGACGATGACGATGGCCAACGTCATCGCGCAGTACGGGAAGCCGACGCTGGTCATGAGCCACAACAAGACGCTCGCGGCGCAGCTGTACGGCGAGATCAAGAGCTTCTTCCCGCACAACGCGGTCGAGTACTTCATCTCGTACTACGACTACTACCAGCCGGAAGCGTACGTCCCGACGACCGACACCTACATCGAGAAGGACGCGTCGATCAACGAGGACATCGACCGGCTCCGCCTGCGCGCGACGTCGTCGCTGATGGAGCGCGACGACGTGATCATCGTCGCCACGGTCAGCGCGATCTACGGCCTCGGCGATCCGGTCTCGTATCGCGAGCAGATGGTCACGATCACGCAGGGGCAGCGCGTGAACCGCGACGACGTGCTGCGCGCCCTCGTGAAGATCCAGTACAACCGGAACGACGTCGCCTTCGAGCGCGGCACCTTCCGCGTCCGCGGTGATACGGTCGAGATCTTCCCGGCGTACGAGGAGCAGGGGGTACGCGTCGAGCTGTGGGGCGACGAGGTGGAGCGGATCTCCAAGATCAACGTGTTGACGGGGGAGACGATCGCGTCGCTCGACCGTGCGGCGATCTATCCGGCCAAGCACTTCGTCACCCAGCGTCCGACGCTGGAGCGCGCGGTGAAGCTGATCCGCGCCGAGCTTGTCGAGCGGCTGGCCGAGCTGCGCAACGCGGGGCGTCTGCTCGAGGCGCAGCGGTTGGAGAGCCGGACCAACTTCGACATCGAGATGATGCTCGAGATCGGGACGTGCGCGGGCATCGAGAACTACTCGCGTCACCTCTCGGGGCGCGAGGCGGGCGAGCGGCCGGCCTGTCTGTTCGACTATTTCCCCGACGACTTCCTCGTCGTCGTGGACGAGTCGCACGTGTCGCTGCCGCAGATCGGCGGGATGTTCAACGGCGACCGGGCGCGCAAGCTGACGCTCGTGGACTACGGGTTCCGTCTCCCGAGCGCGCTCGACAACCGGCCGCTCATGTTCGACGAGTTCCTCGCGCTCACGCCGCGCGCCGTGTTCGTCTCCGCGACGCCCGGTGAGCTCGAGCTGCGGCTGTCGGAAGGCGTCGTGGTCGAGCAGATCATCCGCCCGACGGGGCTGATCGACCCGGAGATCGAGGTGCGTCCGGTGCGGGGCCAGGTCGACGACCTGCTGGGCGAGATTCGCAAGCGCGCGGCGATCGGCGAGCGTGTGCTCGTCACCACGCTGACGAAGCGCATGTCGGAGGATCTCACCGACTACCTGCAGCAGGTGGGCGTGCGCGTGCGCTACATGCACTCGGACATCGACGCGATCGAGCGGATGGAGATCGTCCGCGGGCTCCGGCTCGGCGACTTCGACGTGCTCGTCGGCATCAACCTGCTCCGCGAGGGACTCGACATGCCGGAGGTGTCGCTCGTCGCGATCCTCGATGCGGACCAGGAGGGGTTCCTGCGCTCGGACCGCTCGCTGATCCAGACCGTCGGGCGCGCGGCGCGACACCTGAACGGCAAGGCGATCTTCTACGCCGACAAGATCACCGGCTCGATGCAGCGGTGCATCGACGAGACGGCGCGCCGCCGCGAGATCCAGCGCGCGTACAACGAGGAGCACGGCATCACGCCGATGTCCGTGTCGAAGAGCGTCGACGAAGTGCGGTTCATCACGCGCGTCGCCGACGCGCGCGGCGAGCGCGAAGAAGAGCAGCAGCGCGGCCCACGGCGGCGGAAGGTCGCCGAGGCCGAGGCGCCGAGCTACGACATGGTCGAGCCGGAGACGCTGGTCGCCATGCTCGAGCAGCAGATGCGCGAGGCGGCGACGGCGCTCGACTTCGAGGCCGCCGCGCGACTGCGCGACCAGCTGTTCGAGGTGAAGGCACGCATGGCGGGCAACATCGCGCGTCCGGCGGTGGCGGCCGACTCCGCCTCGGGAGGCCGGCGGTGAGCCTGGACCCTGCGAACGAGCCGGGCGGGCACGTCCCACTCGTTCCCACGCTGGCGGACCACGGCGCGCTCGCGATGGACGAGGCCAAGCTTCGCGAATGGGGACACCATTTCGGTCGTGAGACGCATCCGCCGCTCGTCGTCACCCTGACCGGAGAGCTCGGCGCGGGAAAGACGACGCTCGTCCAGGCGATCTGTGCGGGATACGGGGTCACCGGAGAGGTGACCAGCCCCACCTTCGCGCTCGTGCATGAGTACGAGGCGCCGCGATCGCCCGTCTATCACCTCGACCTGTATCGGCTGGATCGCCCCGATCAGCTGGATGCGCTCGCGTGGGACGAGATCGTCAGCGCGCGGGCGCTCGTGCTCATCGAGTGGCCCGATCGTGCCGGGGACCGGCTGCCCAATGGCCG
>Ga0207674_10006984_pt1 | contig 13212 bp, 10 predicted proteins | sample KBSCornC72_FD_184303 | JGI IMG/M metagenome (GOLD analysis project Ga0207674, IMG submission 184303) | Corn rhizosphere microbial communities from Kellogg Biological Station, Michigan, USA - KBS Corn C7-2 (SPAdes) (version 2) | ecosystem: Host-associated > Plants > Roots > Rhizosphere > Soil ... | reverse complement strand
GAAATTCAAACGCATCTTGATTCCCCACGTTCAAGTGATCGAGGAGATTCAATTGCACTGCCGGCCCTTCACACCAGTTGAAGGCTTGTGGTTTAACGGAAATTTACCGTGTTCATCAATATCCCGGCACGGGCATCACGCGGCGCCGTCGATCAAGCAGCCGAGACGAGGTGCAGCTTGGCGTTGCCGTTCGGCACTTCGACCCGAGCGCTGCGCCGGTCATAAGCCACTGCGAGCTCAAGATGGATCGCGCGCGCCTTTTCATCGATCGCCAGCGCAGCGGCAGACCGCTCTTCGGCCGCTCTTCGCCTGTAATAGACCAGGTCCGCTTCCATCGCGCACCCCCCGTACTGGGCTGCCGATTCGCCGTTAAATCCGAGTCGCTACAGCCAGACTTATCCACATATCACTGGTCAGGCGCTTAACCGATTCACTTAGGTCAACTGATTCAACGATTGTGAGGCGCGCGTTTCCATATGCGTCGAGACCGACCGCTGAACTCGTCAGCCGCTAAGGGATCATTAGACTCTGACCCGCTAATCCAAGTGGCGCTTGTGGGGAGGCATTGTGCGGCGGTTAGCGTTGGTGTTGGCGGTCGCAGCTGCAGCCGTCGGATGCGGATCGAGGCCCGCGGTTGAGGACCGCTCTTCGGTGACGGTCAGACTTCCGCCCGCCCGGCCCTTTGCGCCGACACCGGCATTCTCATTCAAGGAGACTGCCGACCGAGCGCAGACCCGGCCTGGAGGCTAGAACGCCTCGGCGGGAATCTTCATCAGCGTTTCAGCTCCCGCCTCGATCTTGCGCCTGAGCGCGGTCGATTGCGGCAGCTCGCGCTGAGCATAGAATTGCGCCGTAACAAGCTTGGCTTCGTGAAACGGCCGGTCCTCGGCGCCGTCCGCAAGCGCCCGTGCCGACGCGGCAGCCATCTTCAGCCACATCCAGCCAAGCGATACGACACCCATCAACTCCATGTACGGATAGGCGCCCGCCCCGGCATTGTCGGGATTGGCCATGCCGTTCTGGGCTAGCCACATCGTCGCCGCCTGAAGGTCCTGCAGTGCGGACTCGAGCGCGCCCGCAACGCCGGCCGGATCGCCAGCCGCCTTTGCTTCGGCGATATCCCTCCCGACCAACTCGAAAAAGGCGCGCACGGCGCGGCCGCCGTCCTTGGGCAGCTTGCGGCCGACGAGGTCCATCGCCTGTATGCCGTTGGTGCCTTCATAGATTTGCGTGATCCGCGCATCGCGGACGAACTGTTCCATTCCATGCTCGCGGATGTAGCCATGGCCGCCGAGGATCTGCTGCGCATGGACCGCGGCCTCGAAGCCCTTGTCGGTGAGATAGCCCTTGATGACCGGAGTGATGAGGCCGAGCAGGTCGTCGGCTTGCTGGCGCTCGGCTTCGTCGGGCGAGCGGCGCATGAGATCGACCTGCAGCGCACCCCATAGCACCAGCGCCCGCCCTCCTTCGTTCCACGCGCGCGCTTCCATCAGCATGCGTCGGACGTCGGGGTGAACGATGATCGGATCGGCTTTCGCATCGGCCTCACGCCCATCAGCCCTGAGCGCGCGGCCCTGCCGCCGTTCACGCGCATAGGCCGCGGCGTTCTGGTAAGCGACTTCGCCTTGCGCGATTCCTTGCAGACCGACGCCGAGGCGCGCGGCGTTCATCATGATGAACATGGCCGCAAGGCCTTTCTCTGGCTCCCCGACCAGCCAGCCCTTCGCTCCGTCATAGTTCATCACGCAGGTAGCATTGCCGTGAATGCCCATCTTTTTCTCGAGCGCGCCGCAGCTCACCGCATTGCGCTCGCCGGTCGAGCCGTCGTCGTTCACCAGGAACTTCGGCACGACGAACAGCGAAATGCCTTTGACGTTGTCCGGGGCGCCTGCGCGCTTCGCGAGAACGAGGTGAATGATGTTTTCCGAGAGGTCATGCTCGCCGGACGAAATGAAGATCTTAGTGCCCGTGATCGAATAGCTGCCGTCGTCGTTCGGCTCCGCCCGGGTCTTGAGGAGGCCGAGATCGGTGCCGCAATGCGGCTCGGTCAGGTTCATCGTTCCGGTCCACCGGCCCGTAATCATTGTGGGGACATATTTCCGCTTGAGCTCATCACTGCCCTTGACCAGCAGCGAGGCGACGGCGCCGGCGGTCAGCCCTTGGTACATTTCGAAACTGTGGTTCGCCGAGAGGATATATTCGGTGACCGCCGTCCCGACGACCTGCGGAAGCCCCTGGCCGCCATATTCCTCCGGGCCGGTCAGCGTGGGCCAACCCGCCTCGACGAACTGCTGATACGCTTCCTTGAAACCAGGCGGTGTCGTGACCGAACCGTCGTCATTGCGCTTGCATCCGACCTCGTCGCCGACGCGGTTCAGCGGCTGCAACACCTCGGCGGCAAAGCGCCCTGCTTCTTCGAGAATCGCCTCGATGAGGTCGGGCGTCGCGTTGGAGAAGCCGGGCAGGTTCGAATAGCGGCCGATGTCGAGCACGCTTTCGAGGATGAAGCGGGTGTCGCGGACCGGCGCGGTGTAGGTCGGCATCCAAACTTACTCCCTTGTCAGTAAGGAGTCCTATTGCGCGGTTCGCCTGCCGTCCAGCATCTGTAAATGTCAGGTCTCCAACATTAGATCGCGCGGCATGAGAAAACTCGCGCTCCTCCTAGCCCTCCTCTCCGCAAGCCCCGCGGCAGCGGCCCCGAAGACCGAGACCGCCGTCCTAGCCGGCGGCTGCTTCTGGGGCATGGAATGGGTGTTCGAGCATGTGAAGGGCGTTACCGGCGTCGTGTCCGGCTATGCCGGGGGCAGTGCGAAGGACGCCGACTACCAAAAAGTCAGCTCGGAAGGCACCGGCCACGCCGAGGCGGTCAAGATCAGCTACGATCCGGTGAAGGTGAGCTACGCCCAGCTGCTGCAAATCTATTTCACGGTCGCGCACAACCCCACGGAGGTCGACCGCCAGGGTCCTGACACCGGCCACAGCTATCGTTCGGCCATTTTCCCGCAGAATGCCGACCAGGCACGGTTCGCCAAGGCGTTCATTGCGCGGCTCAATGCCGCCCACATCTACAACGCGCCGATCGCGACGAAGATCGAAAGCGGCGGATTCTATCCGGCCGAATCCTATCACCAGGGCTTCGCGCGTAAGCATCCTTATTTCCCGTACATCGTCGTCAATGACCGGCCCAAAGTCGCCGCGCTGAGGCAAAAATTCCCCGCCCTTTACAAGGGCTAAGCCGTACATTCGCCCGCTAAGCGGTTAAAATTTCACGCTTTATTCAGGCCGGGGGCGACAAAGGACAGCGCTCCGCCTATATCGGCTTTTCACTGCCGCCAGCTGGGGCCCGGACATGCTGACGACCCATCCGTTCGACGACGACAAGCTGCGCGAGGAGTGCGGCATTTTCGGCATCTGGGGTGCCGACAATGCGGCGAGCTTCGTTGCGCTCGGACTGCACGCGCTGCAGCATCGCGGCCAGGAAGCCGCCGGAATCACCACCTACGACAAGGAACATTTCCATTCGCACCGCGCGATGGGCCATGTCGCCGGCAATTTCGACCGTGACGACATCATCCGCCGGCTCGGCGGCCGCGCGGGTATCGGGCACGTCCGCTATTCGACGACCGGAGAGACCGCGCTGCGCAATGTCCAACCGCTCTTCGCCGAGCTTGCGGAGGGCGGTTTCGCGGTCGCTCACAACGGCAATCTGTCGAACGCGATGAAGCTCAGGCGGACGCTCAACCGCCGCGGCTCGATCTTCCAGTCGACCAGCGACACCGAGGTGATCATCCACCTCGTCGCCACGTCCGACCGCACCAACACGCTCGACCGGCTGACCGATGCCCTGAAGCAGGTCGAAGGCGCCTATTCGCTGGTCGTGCTCACCCCCGAAGGACTCATCGCCTGCCGCGATCCGCTCGGCATTCGGCCGCTAGTGATGGGCAAGCTCGGCGAGGCGACGATCTTCGCCAGCGAGACCGTCGCGCTCGACGTGATCGGCGCCAGCTTCCTGCGCGACATCGCGCCGGGCGAGCTCGTCCTCGTCAACGACAGCGGGATTCGTTCGTTCAGTCCGTTCGACAAGGCGAGCCCCCGCCCGTGCATCTTCGAGCACATCTATTTTTCGCGGCCCGATTCGATCGCCGAAGGCATGTCGGTCTACGAGGTCCGCAAGAGCATCGGTGCGGAGCTTTCGCGCGAGGCGCCGGTCGAGGCGGATTACGTCGTGCCGGTCCCCGACAGCGGCGTTCCAGCAGCGATCGGGTTCAGCCAGGCGAGCGGCATTCCGTTCGAGCTCGGCATCATTCGCTCGCACTATGTCGGGCGGACGTTCATCCAGCCGCGGCAGGACATCCGGCTGCAAGGTGTGAAGCTCAAGCACAACGCCAACTCGGCGCTGATCGACGGCAAGAGCATCGTTCTCATCGACGATTCGATCGTCCGCGGCACGACCAGCGTGAAGCTAGTGCAGATGATGCGCGATGCAGGCGCGCGCGAGGTGCACATGCGCATTGCCTCGCCGCCGACGCGGCACAGCTGCTTCTACGGAGTCGACACGCCGGAGCGCGCGAAATTGCTGGCGGCGCAGATGAACGTCGACCAAATGCGCGATTACATCAACGCGGACAGCCTCGCGTTTATCTCGATCGAAGGGCTCTACAGGGCGCTCGGCCAGGAGCGTGATTCGGCCCAGCCGCAGCGCTGCGACGCCTGCTTCACCGGCGCTTATCCGACGACACTCACCGACGTGTCCGAGAAGGATCAGGGCGCACCGCTGTCTTTGGTCGCGAGCCGCTAGTCGCTAGACGCGGCTTCCATGAGTGATTCGAAACCTCTCGCAGACAAGCTCGCGCTGGTGACCGGCGCCTCTCGCGGGATTGGGGCGGCGACTGCCGAAGCATTGGCCGCGGCCGGCGCTCATGTGATCCTCGTTGCCCGTACGGCTTCCACGCTCGAGGAAATCGAGGACCGAATCCATGAGGGCGGAGGAACCGCGACGATTGCGCCGCTCGACCTCACGGACGGCGAGAGCATCGGCAGACTTGCCGGAGCGGTAGCCGAGCGCTGGCAGAAGCTCGACATTCTCATTCTTAACGCGGCGATGCTCGGCTCCCTGACACCGGTACAGGACATCGACCCGAAGGAATATTCGCGGCTGCTGAGCCTCAACCTGCTCGCGAACCAGGCGCTGATCGCCGCGTTCGACCCACTGCTCAAGCGCGCCGACAGCGCCGACGTGGTCGCGCTCACCTCCTCCGTCGGAAGCGAGCCGCGCGCTTTCTGGGGCGCCTACGGGTCGTCGAAGGCAGCGCTCGAGACGTTGCTCGGGGCTTATGCGGATGAGACCGCCTTTACCGGAAGGATTCGCGTCCACATCATCGATCCCGGCGCGACGCGCACACGCATGCGCGCGCTGGCCTTTCCAGGTGAAGAGCCGGAAAGCGTCAAGCCGCCCGAAGTCATCGGAAAAGCGATTGTCGAGCGGCTCACGGCGAAGGCGCCCACGGGCGAAAGAATCCGCGTCGACGCCTGAAGTTGCCGAATGGCCAGCCGAGGCGTAAACCTGCGCTTGGGAGTTGGGGCAAGCTCCTGTCAGGAAGGCTCGCTCTGTAGACGGGTGAGCCTTCTCGATTCAGGCCCGATAGCTTGCAAGCCGCACCGGGCGCACGCACCGTCCCCCGCTCACATTTTCTGTCAACTAGCCGTTGCCCAGAGCAAGTTTAATGCTTATTGAACGAACACGGCTTTGTTCGGCCGACTACGGCGGGAGCCTTCATATGCCTCCAGTCAGGGTTTGCGGGAATACGGCCAGGGGTTTCTGAGTAATTCGTAATTTGCGTATTGCTCGGTGCAACGTTGCCCCTGTGCCGAGCACGGGTGAGCCCTGCTAAGCTTGTAGGCCGGTAGAGCTCACCCGACTTCCTCCCTGGCGCGCCGCATTGAACGGCCGCGCTTAGTCCAGAAGCTCTGCCCCGCGGCGCGAACTGCGACTTCCCGCTGCCGCTTCTCGCAAGTGAAGGGCGGACGTCGCCCACTCGACGAGACTTCTCATTTGCGGCGCCGCGAGCGCGCCCATGACGAACAGTCCACCTGCAGCGCAGACGGCTCCGGCAAGAGCCGGATAAGGGTCATGGAAAAAATAGATATACGTCATGAGCGAAATCACCGACGCCGCTTGCACCGCGCGGACTGCAATCGCGGTGCTCCGGCACTTCCACGAGAGCGCGAGCGCAAGCGTCATCACGTCTCCCAGAAAATAATATCGTTCGAGCATTTTCGGCAGCAGGAACGGAAGTGCAGTGCCGGAGATCGCCGCGAGCAGAATGAGCTGCCGCGCATCGCGCGACGCCCGCGCCGCCAGTGCGCCGATCATGATCGCTGCCGCAGCCGCAGCGATATAGCCGAGGAAAAACAGGCTCCGCGCAAATTGCTCGTCGAAAATCGTGCCCAACATCCACGGATTGCCAAGCCGCCCCGCAAGATTGTCCAACTGCGTTTGGCCGAGATAGACGGTCAGGAGCTTGATTGCCGGCCAACCCATGAGCCACGCAGGCACTAGCGATGCGAGAAATACTGCCGCGGGGATCAGCCACTGCCACCATGCAGCTCGCCGTCCGATCATCCCACCGATGATGACCGGCGCAATGAACGCCGCCTGCGCTTTGAAGGAAATCGCGACTCCGCACCAGATCATCGACCGGACCGTCCGCCCGCGAATCATCGCGGCCAGCGCGAAGACGCATGAGCCGGCCCACAGCGCGTCGCATTGGGCGAGTAGCGCATCATTAAAGATAACGCTTGGCAGAATGAGGACGAGCAAGGCCTCATTTGCCTGCGCGCCCGCGGCCTTCAACAGGTCGGCAAGTGCGAGCGTCAAAAACAGCGTCCCAAGCACGGAGAGGATCTTGATGATCGTCATTGCCGCGAACGCGCCGTGCCCAAGCGATCCAAGAGCCAGCAAATAGAGGTAAGCAGGCTCGTAATTGCTGAACGGATGGCGAAATGCGCCGATCGGGCCGTAGTGAACAATGTGGTTGAACCATGGCTCCAGGAAGATAGCCATGTCCGGCGGCCGCCTGGTCCAGCAGATCGCACGGGCAATGGCCCCGAAGACCACTGGTAAGAGGATCGTAAGTTGCAGCCGTTGAAGCTGCAGGGCGCTCTGGTCGGAACCCGGCTCGCTCATGGGTTCCTAGATGAACAAAGGGGGTTAACAAGTAATGATCCGCGAACGGTGGCGAGAGCTGATCGTGCCAGCGGCCCTGTTCGCCACCGCGCTCCTGCTCGCGGTTCCCGCGGCGCTGGGCCCGGTGCGGCTGAACGACAGCTTCTGGATCGACCTGGTGTGGCTCGACCAATTCGCGCGCGAGCTCGGGCACGGCGTGCTCTACCCGCGCTGGCTGCCGCTCTCGCACGACGGCCTCGGATCTCCTGTTTTCTATTATTATCCGCCGCTGGCCTTCTATATCGCGGCGGCCTTCGCACTCATGGGCGCCGGCACTTATGTTGCCCTGGTCGCCACCTTCGCAGCGGCCAACCTGGTCTCCGGTGCGGGCGCCTATCTGTGGCTCAAGGATCAGTCGGAGAGGCCGCTCGCCGGCGCGCTGCTGTTCATGATCGCGCCCTATCATCTGTTCAATTTCTATCTGCGCGGAGCGATCGCCGAGTTCGTGGCGACGGCGACGCTGCCGTTCGTCCTGTGGGGCATAGGACAAATTGTCCGCGGGCGGCCGCGTGCGTTTGCCTTGACCGCTCTCGCCTATGCCGCGCTGATGATGAGCCATCTGCCGCTCGCGCTCCTTGCATCGCTTTTCCTCTTCGCACCCTATGCGCTCGCCAATACAGGTCGCTCGCCGGCGCTTCTCGCCAGGATCGGCGGCGCTCTCGCGCTCGGCGTGGCAGTGTCGGCGATCTATCTCGTGCCGGCGCTCGCGCTGGAACCCTACCGCAGCGCGTCCGATCTCTGGTCGCAGACTTACCTGCAGCCGGCGACGTGGAGCATATGGAGCGCCCACGCCTGGTCGAATCAGACATTCCGCGCCGTGCTGCTGATCAGCGCCGCACTCGCGATACCCGCCGTTGCGCTTCTCCTGCTCCACAGGTCGGCCTGGGCCGTGTGCGCTGTGCTTTGCCTCGTGATCGGGATTGGCGCAGTGCCGCTGATCTGGTCCTTGCCGGTGCTGCGGATGGTGCAGTTCCCGTTCCGGCTCCTGCCGATTGCCGAAGTCGCTTTGGTTACGGGGGTGATGCTTGCGCCGAAGGACCGCGTGCCGTGGCTGATGCTCTGGGTCACCTTCCTGCTGGCGGCCGCCTTCATTGTTGGCGCGACGCCGGAAAGCGCTCCGTCCGGTGATCGCGTGTTGCGCCAATTTCATCCCGACGTGCCGGAAAACCTTCCGCCCGGACAGCGACCCTATAGCTGGCCATCAAAATGGGCGCTTCAACTCGCGAAGGAGCATCGCCAGCCGCAATTCGACGGCACCACGACCGTCGAGCGCGTGTTCTATTTCCCCGCGTGGCAAGTGCGCTGCGGCGGGCGAGCCGTCCCGAGCTCTCCCGACCCGCAGACGCAGCTGCTGACATACCGCGGCCGCGGATGCAGCCGATCGTTGATTATGACAGCTCCCGAAAAGGTTGGCGCCGTGATCAGCCTGCTCGCGCTCCTCGCACTGCTCAGCTTGCTCTTTTCACCATCGTTACTTGAGCGACGTCGATCGCTCCGCCGCGAAAGCCCCCTTCGCAATACATGAGATAATAGCGCCACAAGTCATGGAATTCGTCGGCGAAGCCGGCGAGAGAGCCGCGGGCGACCGCCTGGTCATAGCGCTCGCGCCAGCGCTTCAGCGTGTCCGCATAATCGCGGCCGAAGCCTTCGCGCTCGTCCCAGCTCAGGCCCCGAACATGAGCAAGCGCTTCGAATTGCGGTTCGTCGAGCAGCAGGCCGCCGGGAAAGATGTAGGTCTGGATGAAGTCGGCGTTGCCGGCGTAGCGGTCGAAGATGCGGTGATCGATCGAGATGTACTGCAGCGCCGCTCGACCGCCGGTTTTGAGGTTGCGTGCAATGCTGTCGAGATAGGCGCCCCACCAGCGCCGGCCGACCGCTTCAACCATCTCCACGGACGCGACGGCGTCGAACTGCTCGGCCGTTTCGCGATAGTCCTGCAGACGAATTTCGATGCGGTCCTGCAGCCCGACGTCAGCAATCTTGCTTTCGGCCCAAGCCTTCTGCTCGGTCGATAGCGTCAGCCCGACGACCGAGACGCCGCGCTTTGCCGCCTCGATCGCGAGCGTGCCCCAGCCGCAGCCGATCTCGAGCAGCCGCTGCCCCGGCTCGAGCTGCAGCCGATCGAGCAGCATATGCACTTTCCGCAGCTGCGCCTGCTCGAGCGTGTCCTTCGGCGTCGCGAACCGCGCCGACGAATAGGTCATCGTCGCGTCCAGCCAGGCCGAATAGAAATCGTTGCCGAGGTCGTAATGGGCGGCAATGTTCGCGCGGGCCTTACCGGGCGCATTGTCGCGCAGCCGATGAGCGATCCTGTTGACCCAGCGGAACGGGCCCTTGGCGCGTCCGACATTGCCGAGCGGAACGGCGTTGGCGGAAAAGAGCTCGAACACCCTCACCGGGTCGGGGCTCGACCATTCGCCGAGCGCCCACGCCTTGTACCAGCCGACCGATCCGGAGGTCGCGAGGCGCACCAGCGCGCGCCAGCTCGACAGCCGGACCGCCGCCGTGGGGCCCTTCGCGTTGAAGCCGAGCCTGCGGCGGGTGCCGTCCGGCAGCGTCGCATCGATCCCGCCCTTGGCGAGACGGCGGTCGATTTCGTCGAGCACTTTTGCGAAGGCCGGTGCCGTCAGCCGCGCAACCAGCCCACCGCCGGTTGCGAAACGGCGGTCGGCGTGCAGCAGATGCTCGCCGCGCGTGCTCATGTCGGCGCAGTTATGAATTCATTTATCGCTTGTCGAGCGGGACCATGAATGTCGTGCGGCGAAGCGCCGGAAATCGCTGGTCACTGAGGTACGCCTTGCCATCGAGATTGAGGACCAAAGGCATGCGCGACCAGAACAGGAAATTGCAGACGTCGGGGTCGGTCCGCGCGGCTTCAGCGAGCCGCGGATCGTTGAGATCGAGCGGCAGCGCTTTCGGATCGAGCCGAGCGGCGTTGCGGAAGACGTCGTAGTCGGCCGTTCCCGAAAGCTTGTCGGTCCGCCACATCACCTGCCGCTTCCAAAACTCGAGCGGCACTTCTCCTGCGACGATCATCGACGGCTGGCCAATGCGTTGCACCAGCGGCCGAGCGGCGTCGGCAGCACGAACGGAAATCGCAGCGTTGACTCCGATGTATGCGAGCATCGCGCAAAATGCGTACGCGGCCGGGCGCTGCCAATTGCGGCCGAGCCGCTCGGCGCGCCAGGAAAATTCAAGTCCGAGGATCAGCAGGAGCCAGATCCACGGATCGACGATGAACAATGTGTCCCCGTAGAACCAGCGGTGCGAGAAAGGCTCGAGCAGCCTCACGCCGTAGGTGTTGAGGAAATCGAGCGCGGGATGGCTGAGAAACCCAAGGACGCAGGCGAGCAGCAGGCCGCCCAGCTTCAGCGGCCCTTCTTTGCCCGGCCGCAATTTTTCCCAAAGCAGAATGATTGCAACAGCTAAAACCGGCATTGTCACCAGGCCGCCGATGCCGTGCGTGAAGCCGCGGTGGAATGTGCGCGGCGAAAGGCCGAGCGGCTTTGCGATGAAGCTGTCGATGTCCGGCAGGTTCGCCGCAATGATCAGTGCCGGCATCGCCCGCGGGCTGAGGCGCTTGAGGCCCATGCGCCCGAGCACGGCGCCGACCAGACTGTGGGTGAGGTTGTCCAATTATTGTTCCTCCCCACCGGGAGGTGGGGAGGGGAACCGCCGCAGGCGGTGGAGGGGTGAAAGGCGCTGCCTCAGTTACCCCTCCACCAGCTTCGCTGGTTCCCCTCCCCAGCAAGTTGCTGGGGAGGAACTCTGCATCAAAGCGGCTTCGGCTCCTTTTCGACCATCCAGGTCTGGCCCTTGCTGACGAGCGCCTGGAGGTCTGCCGTTTTCCCCGAAGCCGCGGCATGGTTCTGCTCCATCACCGCGGATTCGAAGGTCGGCGCCGGGTCCTCGTAGATGACGCCGAGCGCCATCGGGAAGCCCTGGTGCGGCATCAGGATCAGCATCGCGGCGACCTGGCGGTTGGTCGGATCGTGGACGATCACCGACGGATCATCGCCGGGCACCACCTTGAGGCACAGCCGCTCGGTATCGAGCGCCAGCCCCTTGGTGCCGCCGGCGAACAGCATCTTCTCGCCGGGCTTGAGCCACAGCTGCTTCTCGTCCGCCGCCTGCTTCTCGGTAAAGGAGGCGAAGACGTCGTCATTGTAGACAATGCAGTTCTGATAGATTTCGACAAAGCTCGCGCCGCGGTGCGCGTGGGCGGCCTTGAGCACGTCGGGCAGGTTCTTGTGGACGTCGATGCCGCGGGCGATGAACCGCGCGCCCGAGCCGAGCGCGAAGGCGCAGGGCGTCACCGGCCGATCGACCGAGCCGAACGGAGTCGACGGCGAGCGCGTGCCGACGCGGCTGGTCGGCGAATATTGCCCCTTGGTGAGGCCGTAGATTTCGTTGTTGAACAGCAGGATCTGGCAATCGAGGTTTCGGCGAAGCACGTGCATCGTGTGGTTGCCGCCGATGCTGAGCGCATCCCCGTCCCCCGTAATGATCCAGACGTCGAGCTCGGGGTTGGCGAGCTTGACGCCGGTCGCGATCGCCGGCGCTCGACCGTGGATCGTGTGGAAGCCGTAGGTCGCCATGTAATAAGGAAAGCGGCTCGAGCAGCCGATGCCGCTGATGAACACCGTCTTCTCGCGCGCGACGCCCAGGTCCGGCATCGTCCGCTGCACCGCTTTCAGCACCGCATAATCGCCGCAGCCCGGGCACCAGCGGACCTCCTGGTCGCTTGCCCAGTCCTTGGCGGTGGTGATGGTGGTCATTTCATTCATCAGTGGGGCCTCAGCCAGATTACGAGCAGCACGACGCAGATCAGCAGGATCACCATGGGCCAGACGTTGATCGGTTTCATAGTCTCGCCGTCACGCCGGACTTGATCCGGAGCCTGCCTTTTCCTCGGCCCTGGCACAGACAGCCGGATCCCGGCTCGAGGCCGGGATGACGGACAAGGGCGTTGATCGGTTTCATCGCCTTACGTTCACTAAAGTCTCGCGGTGCGTTGCCATTTTTCGTGAACTTAAGAGCCGAGCGCCGCGTCGATGGCCGCCTCGATCTCGGCGATCCGGAACGGGTGGCCCGACACCTTGGTCAGCGACTTGGCATCGACGAGGAACTGATCGCGGAGCACGGTCTTGAGCTGGCCCATGTTCATCTCGGGAACGAGGATATGTCTGAACCCCTTCAATAGGACAGACATATTCTTGGGCATCGGCCAGATGTGCCGCACGTGCACGTGGGCGACGTCCTGGCCCCTGGCGAGCGCGCGGCGGACCGCCTGGTGGATCGGACCGAAGGTCGAGCCCCAGCCGACGACCGCGAGCTCGGCGCCCTCGCGCCCGAGGCACACCTCCTGGTCGGGGATCGAATTGGCGACGCCCAGCACCTTGCCGACCCGCGTGTTGGTCATCTCCTGGTGGACGGCGGGCGAATAATCGATGTTGCCGGTGCCGGGCTGCTTCTCGATGCCGCCGATGCGGTGCTCGAGACCGGGAGTCCCCGGACGGATCCATGGCCGCGCCAGCTCCGCGTTGCGCGAGTAGGCCATGACCCCCTCGCCTTCCGCCGGCGGCGTCTCGAAAAAGCTGACCGGGAACGGCTGGTAATTGCTCATGTCCGGTACGCGCCACGGCTCTGCAGCATTGGCGATGTAACCGTCGGTCAGAAGGATCACGGGCGTCATGTAGCGCGTGGCGATCCGGCACGCCTCGATCGCGCATTCGAACGCGTCCGAAGGCGAGCGGGCGGCGATCACCGGCACCGGCGAATCCGCATTGCGGCCATAGACGGCCTGGTAGAGGTCGGACTGCTCGGTCTTGGTCGGAAGGCCAGTCGAAGGGCCGCCGCGCTGCGAGTTGACGACGACCAGCGGCAGCTCGGTCATGACGGCAAGACCGACCGCTTCCATCTTGAGCGCGATGCCGGGACCAGATGACGAGGTGATGCCGAGCTGGCCGGCATAGCTGGCGCCGATC
>Ga0207674_10006983_pt1 | contig 13214 bp, 9 predicted proteins | sample KBSCornC72_FD_184303 | JGI IMG/M metagenome (GOLD analysis project Ga0207674, IMG submission 184303) | Corn rhizosphere microbial communities from Kellogg Biological Station, Michigan, USA - KBS Corn C7-2 (SPAdes) (version 2) | ecosystem: Host-associated > Plants > Roots > Rhizosphere > Soil ... | reverse complement strand
CGCGGTGGCCGCCACGTTGGCCTGCGCCGTCTGGAACTGGGCGTTAGCGTGGCGCAGCCGCACCCGGACCTGGGACAGCTTGGTCTGCGCGGCGGACAGCTGCTGGCTGGCCTGGTCGAGCTGCTGGCTGACCTTGTCGAACTGGGTGGTGAGCTGGTTGATCTTGGCCTGGACCTGGCTGACGGTCGGCTGCGGCGCCGCGTCAGCACCGGTGGCGAAGACCGCGACACTGCTGACCGAGATGAGGCCGACCGCGATCGCGATACCGCGGCGAATCCGGGACGCGCTGCCCGCCAGCCGCGTACTCACGTCCCTACCACTCCCCACCATGTCCCCGCTTACCCCGGCGTTTGCCCAGGTCCTTGACCCTCGCGACCGGCCCGGCGACGTTTGGGGCCAGCGTAGTGAAGCGAATAGGCCGATTCAACCGATTCGGTAAATCCCAGCCACTCCGTTACGATGCCGCGATTCACTCGCGGAATGAGATCGCCACGCTAGCATCACGAGGCTTTGGTGTCAGGGAGGCTCTGCCTCATCCAGGCCCGCGCCCCCGGCAGGACGGTCGAGCCCGGGAGCGAAAACCGCAGCGGGGGGACCATGCCCGCGGCCGCGAGGACGCCGAGCGCCTTCACTTCCTCTTCGCCGAGGTAGCCGGACGCCGCGGGGAGGCCGGACGCCCTCCGCGGCCCGAGCACGGTGATAACGCAGTCATCGCAGCCCGTTCCGCGCATCTCGCAGCGGCCGCAATCAATCTTCATGACGCCTCCCATGCATTCCGTTTATCGACGAACACACGGTAACGAGGCCATCTGACATTTCCGCTGACCTGCGTGTCGCGAGCCTCAGGAGGTGCGCCGGCACACTCACGTGCCCGCGCCACCCGCCTGCCGTGCGGGCGCCACCCGCGCCCGCCGGATGCCGTTTGGACGGCGACTGGACGGCGTGAAACCGGGATTCCACGGCGTTAGAACGCCCTGGATCTGGGGTTTCATGGCGTTTCAGCTGGCCTGGCGCTGACCGGGTGCGCACAGCGGCTCCGGGGCTGACAGATTTCCGCGGGCTGACAGATTTCCGCGGGCTGACAGATTCTTGTGCGCGTTCTGACAGTGGCGTGAGCCACTATGGGCACATGCGATATGACGCGACAGCTAATGCGATCGAGGCGACCGGGCTGGTCAAGCGGTTCGGCAAGACGACCGCGCTGGACGGGGTGGACCTGGCGGCCCGGCAAGGCCGGGTATTGGGGGTGCTGGGGCCGAACGGGGCTGGCAAGACCACGGCGGTTCGGATCCTCGCCACGCTGCTCAGGCCGGACAGCGGCCAGGTCAGCGTCTGCGGCTACGACGTGCTGCGGGACGCCCACCAGGTGCGCCAGCTCATCGGCCTCACCGGGCAGTACGCGTCGGTAGACGAGGGCCTGTCCGGGACCAACAACCTCATCATGATCGGCCGCCTGCTCGGCATGCCGCGGGCGGACGTCCGGGTCCGGGCGCGCGAGCTGCTCGCCCGCTTCGAGCTGACCGAGGCCGCCGCCCGGCCGGCCAAGACATATTCGGGCGGCATGCGGCGCAGGCTCGACCTGGCGGCCAGCCTGGTTGGCAACCCCCGGGTGCTGTACCTGGACGAGCCGACCACCGGGCTGGACCCGCGCAGCCGGACCGATGTCTGGGGGATGATCCGCGGGCTGGTCGCGGACGGGGTGACGGTCCTGCTGACCACCCAGTACCTGGACGAGGCCGACCAGCTCGCGCACGACATCGTGGTCTTCGACCACGGCCGGGTGGTCGCGACCGGGACGCCAGACCAGCTCAAGGCGAAGACCGGAGGCCAGGTGCTGCAGGTCGCGCCCGCGGATCCGGCCCGGATGGCCGAGGTCACCGCGCTAATGACGGAGCTGATCCGGGGCGAGGTGGGCACCGACGCCGAGAACGGCGTGGCCACCGCGCAGGTGGGCGACTCGGCCCTGGTACGGCACGTATTCCGCGAGCTCGATGACAGGGGCATCGAGCTCGCGGAATTCGCCTTGCGTAAACCGAGCATGGACGAGGTTTTCTTCAGCCTCACCGGCCGCCGCGCCAGCGACGAGAGCAGCGACGAGGACAGCGGCATCCGCGAACTGGAAGGCAGCACACGATGACCGCGATTTCCTCCACCGTTCCGGCGCCGGCGCCGGTGCCTGCGCGAAGGGTCAGCCCGCTCAGCGGGATGCGGAACACCTTCACGCTCACCTGGCGCAGCGTGCTGAAGATCAGGACGAACATGGAGGACGTGATCGGCCTGAGCTTGCAGCCGATCATGTTCCTGCTGCTGTTCACCTACGTCTTCGGCGGCGCCATCGCCCACGGCAGCACGCACGACTACCTGCAGTATGAGCTGCCCGGGCTGCTCGTGATGACCGTGGTGTTCGCCACCCTCGGCACCGGGCTCATGCTCAACCAGGACATCACCAGCGGGGTCTTCGACCGGTTCCGCAGCCTGCCTATCGCCCGCTGGGCGCCGCTCGCGGGGGCCGTCCTCGGCGACATGGTGCGCTATCTCATCTCGGTCGCGATCACCATCGGCTTCGGGATGATCCTGGGTTTCCGGGTGACGACCAACGCGCTCTCCGCCCTGGCCGGCTGCCTGCTGCTGCTCGCTTTCGCGCTGGCCCTGTGCTGGGCCTCGGCCCTCATCGGCATGCTGGTGAAGACCCCGCAGGGGGTGCAGGCCTTCGGGTTCATCGCGTTCTTCCCGCTCGTGTTCGGCAGCAACCTGCTCGCGCCGACCGGCACCATGCCGGGGTGGCTGCAAGCCTTCGTCAAGGTCAACCCGATGACCCTGCTGACCGACGCGGAGCGCGGCCTGTTTACCGGCGGTCCGGTGGCCACGCCCGCGGTCCAGTCGCTGCTGTGGGCGCTTGGCATCTTCGTCGTGTTCGCTCCGCTGGCGGTGCGGGTCTACCGGCGCCGCACCTAGCCGGGCGCTGGCTGGCTAGCCAGCCGTGACGGGGTTCGCGACCGCGCTGGCCGCCAGGGCCAGCGCGTCGTCGCGAGGCAGGCAGCGGCCACGCTCGTAGGCGGCCTCGAATTCGTCCGCGCCGAGCCGGGCGCGGGCCGCGTCCCGCACCGCGGGGGCGTCGAGGCTGCCTTCGTCGAAGCAGCCCCGGACCGCGTGGGCGGCGCCGAGCAAGGTCGCCACGGTCGTCGCGGACTCCCCCGAGTCCTGGGCGAGCACGGCGATCGCATCGATCACGTCGGCGACGGGCGGGAGCTCTACCCAGCTGGTGGCGGTCTGGAGCGCCGCCGCCAGCAGGGTGCGGCAGCGGGCCTCGTCCCCGTCCGCCAGCGCGATCAGCGCCAGCCTGGCCTGGATGATCGCCTGCATCCCGAACCACCAGGACGACTGCTTCTCCTCCAGCTCGGCGAGCAGGCCGTCGCAGATCCTCCCGGCCGCACCGGTGTCGCCCTCGCGGTAGAGGAGCTCGGCGCGTACCAGACCGAGCCAGGTCGCCGCGTCGCTCTGGCCGATGCCGCGCGCGGCCTCCTCACGCTCGGCCCGCTCCAGGTCGGCGCGGGCGCCAGTCAGGTCACCTCCCCGCAGCCGGACGGAGGCCAGCTTGCCGCCGATGTGCGACAGGTCACCCCACGCGCCGAGCTGCTTACCGAGGGCACCTGCCTCTTCGAGCGCCGCGACCGCGGCCGCGTGGTCGCCGCGCAGCCTGGCGAACTCGGCCAGCTGTATGAGCACGGCGGCCGTTCCCCACGCCTCGCCCAGGGCCCGGAAGGCGGCCAGCGCGTCCTGGCAGTCCGACTCGGCCCAGTCCAGCCTGCCCAGCATGCTGCCGAACGTCCCCCGCAGCAGCGGGACCGCCGCCCGCACCCACGGATCCTCCGAGGTCATGTAGCGATCGAAGACCGCGAAGGCGCGGTTGGGCTCCCCGTCGGCCAGGGCCAGCATCGGCTCGCCCATCGCGGCGACCGGATGGGAGGGCGCGGTGTCCGGTGACCAGCGGTTGAGATCGGCCACGGCCGCGGCCAGCGCGGGCCCGATCATGTCCATCTCCCAGCTGGTACCGCCGGCGGTGATCGCGCAGACCACGCGCGCCTCGGCCATCCGAAGCGTCTGCTCGCGAGGTTCGAAGGCGAGCACCTGGCGGGCCAGCGCCTCCGGCTCGCCGGGCTGACCGCGCAGCATCCAGTACCAGCCGAGCGCCCGAACGAAACGCAGCGCGGTGTCGGCCTGCTGCCTCGCGATCGCCCAGCGCAGCGCCGCGTGCAGGTTGTCCTGCTCGGTGGTCAGCTCACGCAGCCAGCGGCCCTGCCCGGCCGTGCGGAGCCCCGGATCGGCGGTCTCGGCCAGGTCCAGGCAGTACGCGGCGAACGCGTCCCGCACCGCGGCTTCCTCGTCCGCATCCGCCAGCCGCTCCAGGCCGTACGCGCGGACGGTCTCCAGCATCCGGTAACGCGGGGAGAGGCCGTCCTGGCCCTCGGCCACGCCCAGGATCGACTTATCGACCAGGCCGGACAGCGCGGGCAGCACCGCCGTCCGCGGCAGCAGCTCGTCGGCGCAGACGTACTCGGCGGCGGCCAGGGTCGCTCCGCCGGGGAAGACAGCCAGCCTGCGCGCCAGCACCTGCTCGGGCGCCGTTAGCAGGTCCCAGCTCCAGTCGACGACCGCCCGGAGCGTCCTGTGCTGGGGCAGCGCCGTCCGGCTGCCCCCGGTCAGCAAGCCGAACCTGTCGTCCAGGCGCTCCGCGAGCTGAGCCGGCGTCAGCGTGCGGAGCCAGACGGCGGCCAGCTCGATCGCCAGCGGCATCCCGTCGAGGGCCCGGCAGATCCGGGCCACGGCGGCCGCATTGGCCTCGCCGAGCTCGAAGTCCGGCCGGACCGCCACGGCCCGGTCGCGCAGCAGCCGGACCGATCCGTAGGACGCGATCGTTACCGGGGCGGCCGGCGCGGGCGGGATCGGCAGCGGGGGGACCGGGCACAGCGTCTCACCGTCGATGCGCAGCGGCTGCCTGCTCGCGGCCAGGATCCTGAGCCGGGGGCAGGCGGCGAGGACGTGGCCCGCGAGCGCGGCGGCCGCCTCGATCACGTGCTCGCAGTTGTCCAGGATCAGCACGTCGTCGCGGTCGCCGAGCGCGGCGGCCAGCCGGTCCAGCGGACCCGCGCCGGGTTCGGCGGCGCGACGGGCAATGACCGGCTCGCGGATGCCGAGCGCGTCCAGGACCGTGAACGCCACCTCGGCCGGATCGGTCACCGGCGCCAGCGGCACGAACCACGCCGGCGTGCCGAGCCGTGCCGAGGCCTCGATGGCCAGCCTGGTCTTGCCTACTCCGCCCGGGCCGGTGAGCGTGACCAGGCGCGCCGCGCGCAGGCTCTTCAGGACCCGGGGCAGGTCCTCGTCGCGGCCGACGAAACTGGTCAGGGGGCTCTGCGCCCGCGAGGCGGAGGGCCGTGCCTGGGCCGCCACCTCGGCTCGTTCGGTATGAGTCGTCTGCTCTCCACCCCGCAAGATGCCGAGATAGACCTGCTCGAGCTGGGCGGACGGGTCCACCCCGAGCTGGTCGGCGAGCAGTTCGCGGCCCTCGTGGTACGCGGCGATCGCCTCGGCCTGGCGCCCGGCGGCGTACAGCGCGCGCATGAGCTGGGCCCGGGGGCGTTCGGCGAGCGGGTCGGCGGAGAGCAGCACGCGGAGCTCACCGACCAGGCTGGCTCCCTCGCCGAGGGCCAGGTCGGCCTCGATCCGGTCCGCCAGGATGCTGGAGCGCAGCTCGGTCAGCCTGGCCGCGGTCGCCTCGGCGAGGTCCGATCCAGCCGCGTCGGCCAGCGGCTGGCCGCGCCAGGCGAGCAGCGCGTCCCGCAAAACCCGCGCGGCCCGCGTCGCGTCGCCGTCGGCCAGCGCGCGGCGGCCCTGCGCGGCCAGTTCCTCGAAGGCCATCACGTCGACCGCACCCGGCGGCACGGCCAGGCGGTACCCGGCCGGATGCGACTCGATCACGTCGCCCGCGCCGGCCTGGCGCAGTTCGGCCCGCAGCCGGGAAATCAGTGTCTGCAGCGCATTGCCGGGGTTGCCGGGCGGATCGTCGGGCCAGAGTTCCCCGGCCAGCGAGCCGGCCGGGACGACACGCCCGGCGTTCAGCGCGAGCAAAGTGAGCAAGACCCGCAACTGGCGGCCGCCGACATGGACGGGGCGCCCCGTCTCGTCCCGCACCTGAAGCGGGCCCAGTAGCCCGATACCCAGCGCGTTCGGCATCTGCCCTCGCTGATCGCCCGTGTTCTGGCCCTACTCCCCCGGATCATTCAACGCGTCGGATCACCCTACGCTTCCTAGGGGTGCGGTTCTAATATCAACCGTCGGCAGGAAAGAGGCGAGAAGGTGACGGCAGGCCGGTCAGCACCGCGAGCAGGCCGCGCCGGGCGCCCGCTTCGCGCGCGGGCCGCGGGCGCGGCGTTGCTGGCTGCCCTGACCCTGGCCGGCTGCGGCACCGCCGGGTACGGCGCGCCGGTGGCCCCGGCCAGCATGTCGATCAGCAGCGAGGCGTTTGTCTCAGGTATGCTGGCGCAGCGCTATACCTGTCACGGCGCGAAAACGAACCCGCCGCTTAACTGGTCGGGTGCGCCGGCCGGTACCAAGAGCCTCGCGCTTATTGTCGATGACTCCTCGGCACCGATCACACCGACCATTTACTGGCTCGTTTTCGACATCAATCCCGGGGCGACCGACATCCAGGAAGGCGCGCTGCCCACCGGAGCACGCCAGGCGCTGAACAGTGCAGGTACGGCCACATACGACGCTCCGTGCCCGCGCGGCCGCCCGCACTCGTACCGCTTTACCATTTATGCCTTGAACACCGCGCTGAAGCTGCCCACCGGCGCGCCGCTGCAGACCGTATGGACCGCGATCGCGGCAGCCACAATCGGGCGCGGACGAATAGTGGTAACCGGAAACCCGTGATCATCTAGATACGCGTCGTAATCAGCAATTTCCGGAAGTTTTTCAATCCTGTGACACGCTCCCCGCGGGTGAGTAACAATCGATGATCAAGCGGGTTTACGGCGCTCGCGAATACGAGGGAAGGTTCGCGTCATGGCCGCGTGTGCCTAGCGAGCGCCGTCCACCAGGCCCGGCATTGTGGATGGAGACCATGTTTCTGGTCGCGGGACTGGCCGTTGCCGGGCTTGTCGGCATAGCGGCAGCCTTCTACTTCAGTATCCGTTCAAGCAACCGCGGCGATAAGCGCCTGCGGTCCGCCCGGCCCGACCTGAGCAGGCCCAATCTCAACGGCCGTACCCGGCGGAGCGCCGGCGACGGCAGACCCCTCACCACCTTCACGCCCGCCGCCTCGCCGAGACCGCGCCGCGCCGAGACCGCGCGGACCGCGGAGCCGGTCGGGGCCAGGCGGCTCGCCGACACGCAGGCACTGCCCGAGGACCCGTGGCCGGGTGACGCCGAGGCCGGGAGTCCCTGGCCCGACGACGCGTGGCCGGATGACCTCGTGCCCGGTGACCCGACCGTCACCGACCCGAACCTTGGTACGGCCGCGCTCGAGGCCGACGAAACCCGGCCGATCGCCACGACGGCGGCGGCCAAGCCGCGCCGCCGCAAGGGCTTCCGCAAGGGAGCCGACCTCGACGAGGAGCTGTGGCCGGCCGAGTCGTTCGGCGGCGTCAGCGACGAGCAGTTCTGGGACGATCTTGCGTCGGACAAACCGCTCGCCACCACCGCGCGTACCGCCCAGCAGGAACCGCCGAGCCGGAACCGGCTGTCGGGTCCCGCGCCTGGCGCCGGGCACCTTACCGGGCCCGCTGCCGACCCTGCTCCCGGGCTCGACACCGGGGCGGCCACCGGCCCGCAGGCCGTCCAGGCCCCGGCGGGCGACAGGAAACGCGATGAGCGGGGTCCCGGCGGGGGCAGGCGGGGCAGGTATCCGGCCCCGCGTACCACGTCCGACCCGACGGCCGAACGGACCGCGATACAGCCTTCATACGCGGCGACGCAGCCGGTCCAGGGTATGAAGCCGCCGCTCCCCGCGCCGACGCAGCCGGTCCGCGCGGCTGCCACTCCGCCACGCGGGACCGCGGCCCAGCCGAGGGAGGCTGCTACTCCGCCGCGCGGGACCGCGGCCCAGCCGAGGGAGGCTGTTACTCCGCCGCGCGGGACCGCGGCCCAGCCGCGTGGGGCCGGCACCCAGCCGACCGAGACGCGTCGACGGCGGCCGAGCAGCGCCGAGGAAGACCCGCTGACCAGCGCGGCCTTCTCGCTGCGGCCGAGCGGGCCGGTCGACGGCCGGTCGTCCCTCCGGGCCCGGAACGGCTCATCGGACCGCTTCGACACCGGCGCCTCCCCCTACCCGTACTCGACGCCTTCCTACGGAAACGGGAGTCCGGCGGCGCCGGCGGGCGAACCGCGACGGCGAAATGGCCATGGCAGCCACGCCCGGCCGGAGGACCCGGGCGACGGCACCCGGCCGGCGCGGCAGGCGTACCCGCGGGGCAGCCACCAGGCCACCGGTAGCTACCGGAGCAACGGCAGCTATCCGGGCAGCGGGTATCCCGGCTACGGCTATCAGGGCAATGGGCAGCACGGCAACGGCCACCGCGCCCCTTACGACCCGCGCGACGATTACCAGCGTTTAACGCACCAGCATTGACCTGACGCACACTGGGGTCATGCCCGAGGGAGACGTCGTCTGGTACACCGCTCGCCGCCTGCACGAGGCGCTGGCGGGGCGAGTGCTGATCCGCAGTGACTTCCGTGTCCCCCGGCTGGCCACCGCCGACCTGTCCGGCGATGTCGTGACCGAGACCGTCTCGCGCGGTAAGCACCTGCTGACCAGGACCAAGAGTGGGCTCACCGTCCACACCCACCTGAAGATGGACGGCAGCTGGCGGGTTCGGCCCGCGGCCGAACGGCTCCGCGACAGCCACCGGATCAGGCTGCTGCTGGCCAACGAGGAATGGCAGGCCGTCGGGTACCAGCTGGGCGTGGTCGAGCTGATCCGCACCAGCGAGGAGCCGCGGGTCACCGGGCACCTGGGTCCCGACCTGCTCGGCCCGGACTGGGACCGCGACGAGGCGGCGCGGCGCCTGGCCGCCGAACCGGACCGGCCCATCGGCGAGGCCCTGCTCGATCAGCGGAATCTGGCCGGCATCGGCAACGTGTATAAGGCCGAGGTGCTGTTCCTGCGCGGCCTCAGCCCGTGGCAGCCGGCGGGCAAGGTAGCCGATCTCGGCGCGCTGGCCGAACTCGCCCGGCGGCTGCTCGAGGCGAACAAGGATCGGTTCGGCCACATCACCACCGGCAGCATGCGCCGGGGCGAGGAGCACTGGGTCTACGGCCGACGGGGCAAGCCGTGCCGCCGGTGCGGGACGCCGGTCCGTTCGGCCGGACAGGACGACCGGGTCACCTACTGGTGCCCGTCCTGCCAGCCCGGCTGACCCGTCGTCACTTCTCTCAGCGTTCGGGCGGGGGTGCCAGGTCCTTGCGGCCGGTCAGCACGAACCAGATGATCAGCCCGAGGATGTCGGCGGGTGCGGCCGGGCTGCCGGGGATCAGCTGGAGCACTATGAGGGACAGCGCGGCGGCGATGATCGCGCGGAGGGCCAGGTGCAGCGGGCGCCCGCGGCTGATGCGTGACGGCAGCTGGATCAGGAGCGCGATCGGGTCGCCGCGGGGGATGCCGCCCTCGGGATCGAACGGGACGCGGGGCAGCGGCTCGGTGTAGGGCTGGCCGTCGTCATCCAGGCCGTCGTAACCCTGATTCCGGGTCTGCTCGACGACGTCGGCGTAGGCCTCGGACCGGGACCAGGGCACGCGCAGCTCGGCGAACGCCGCCGAGGCCTGGGTGTAGCGGGCCAGGTCCCCGCCGTCGGGCCGGTCCGGGTGGGTCGCCACGGCGATCTTCCGCCAGGCCGCGTCGACCTGCGCATCAGTCAGGTCCCGGCGGACGGGCAGGCCGAGGATCTCGAACGGGTTCGTGTGCCTGCTCATCGGGAGTCTCCGGGTCCGAAGATGTCATCCAGCCCGCCTGCGGGCGGCCAGGACGGGGGCGTGGGCTCCTGCCGGGGTTCGGGCGCCGGGGCCGGGGGCGGCTCCGGGGCGGGCGGGGGCAGCAGGGTGAGCGGGGAGGCCGCGGGGCGGGCGACCTGGACGAAGGTGGCGGCGCCATGGTGGATGTAGCACGCCTGGCCGACCTCCAGGCGGCGGATCAGGTCGGGGTCGGCGACCCAGGCTCGCTGCTCACGGGTGGTGCCCTCATCGCCCCAGGTGTTTCCGATCAGCTTGTGCGCGGTCTCCAGCACCCGCCGCTTACCCGCCAGGGCGGCCAGCGGATCGGGGTGGGGAGTGTGCAGCACGAAGATGCCGCCGTCGGCCGTTGTGGCGATCCGGTACCGCTCGTCCTCATCGGCCCCGAGCCCTTGCCAGGACTGGGCCGAGACTTGCACCCCGATGCCGAGCGACCGGCCTCGTTCGTACAGGTTGGACATTGGCACCCGCCGCGACACCGCAGAGTAGTCGTCGGCGGCCAGCAGCATCGCCCGCTGCTCCCCGTCCAGGGCGGTGGCGGCGCGGGCGGCCAGTTCGGTAATGGCCATCGCCTGCGCCTCGGCCACGCTCGGCTCGCGGGTGCCTTCCAGGATGAAGTACCACGCGTCGGCCTCATCGAGGCGGCCGGGACCGTCCAGGGCCGGGCCGAGCCGGTCCAGAAGCGTCGCGTACCGCAACTGGATGTCGCGCAGGTGCTTCGCCGCGGCGCGGGCCTGCTCGAACTGGCGGGGGTGGCGGCCGTCGCCCCAGGCGTGCTGAAGCCACTTGGTATCCAGCCGGTCCAGGAACGACGCGGTGTTGAACGGAGGGCCGGGCGGGGCGGTGACGGCCAGGACCACGCAGGCGTACAGCATGTCGGCGTAGTAGGCGGCGGCGCCCGTGCCGGACTCGATCATCTGGTACAGCAGCACCGCCAGGTCCTGGGGCGGCAGGTCCCACATGGATAGCCGGGCCTCGTCCGGCCAGATGGCGACGCGGCGGGCGCCCGCGGCGTAGAGCAGGCGGCGGGTACGGTCGGCCTTGCGGCGGGCGTCCCGGCCGCCCTTGCAGTCCAGCACCACCAGCAGCGGCCGGCCGCCGTTCCCGGCCCGGGATGCTTGCAAGGTGGCGGTGAACCAGCCGGCCCACAGCCGGATCATCAGGTTGGTCTTCCCGCTGCCGGTCGAGCCCACGATCACCATGTGACGGGCGCAGGCACCAGGTTCGAGGGTGAACGCGGGGTGCCAGGGGTGCCCGATGGCGCGGATGGTGCCGCCGACGGGGATCTTGTTGCCGCGGGCCAGCAGCGGGACCGCACCGGGGGCATGGGTGAGGCCCCGGGCGGTGCGAACCTGACGGTTCCACTGGCGGGCGTCGAAGGTGATCGGCGCGGAGGCCATCTTGCCGCCGAGCCCCGCGGTAATGGCGTAGTTCCGCCACGCCCACACCAGGCCGGCCAGGGCCAGCCCGGCCGGCAGGACGGCCGGGGCCAGGGCGGCGAATACGCCGGCCAGGCGGGTGGTGGTCAGGTGGTCCCAGCCGCCCGCCCACGTCCGGCGGGGGTCGCGGGCGGCGAGGAACCCAGGCACCCGGATCTCCAGGTAGACCAGCCACGCGGCGGTGACCGGCAGCGACCAGGCCGCGGCCCGGTACAGCCGGACCGGGGGCCAGCCGCGCAGCCACGCCGCGGTGTACCCAGTGGCGGTCACCACGGTGACCGGCCAGGCCGCAATCGCGGCGACGGCAAGCAGCAGCCACCAGGTGAGCTTGATGGCCTTGCGGATGAGCCACAAGGCCGCGGTCAGCTTCAGCCACGCCCACACGGTCACCGCGCCGCCTCCATGATCGCGGCGGCGGGCAGGTCGAGCTGGGTTATCTGCGGAATGGTGTCGTGAACATGCGCCGTCATGGTTCCTCACTGCCTCCAAGCAGCAATAGGAGCCCCGGCTGCCCCGTGTGCTCGCTGACACACGGGATGTGACGATTCTTCCGCGCGAACGCACGCGGGCAAGGGTTACGCGACGTCCGTAAGCGTATGGTCAGGATTACGGTTCGTGATGACCGGGTGGGCTCGCGGCGGTCAGAGCGTCACATGCCGCCCATCGACGCGGACGGGGACGCGGACATGCCGGTCATGGACGGGGACGGGCTCATCGAGGCGGATGCGCCGTTGCCGCTCGTGGAGGGGGTCGGCATGTTCATGTTCATCGGCGAGCCGCCGATGCCGATGTTGTGGTGCACCGCCACCCACCAGTCCCACACGTCGGTGTGCACCGGGCCGGCCACGTAGCCCATGAGGTGGCCGTCGTTCTGCGTCCAGACCATGTACTCGAGGCCCTGGGTGTAGTTGCAGAACACCCGGCCCGCGGCCTGGTCGTCCCGGACCGTACCCATGGTCATCTGGTCGACGGTGAAGCTCCTGGTGTGCTGGAACAGGTGGTTCCAGCCGACCTCGCCGAACGTGGCCTGGGAGCCGCAGTCGTTGAAGTTCTGCCTGAACTTGTTCGTGTTCAGCGCCGTGACCTTGGCTGTGTACGCGGCGTACAGGGCCTTCTGGTTCGGGTAGGTCTGGAAGACGACCCCGCTGATGCCGGCCGCCGGAGCGGTGCAGGTCACGAGCGTCGCGTTGGTCTGCTTGCAGGTCGAAGGCGGCAGCTTGCCGGTGGCGTCCCCGCTCTTGTTGGCCAGGATGAGCGCGGCCATCAGCGGGCTGGGCGTCGGCTTGGGCTTCGGCGTCGGCGACATCTTCATCGCGGCCTTGGCGTGCGAGCCGGAACCGCTCAGGCCGACCCAGGTGCCCACGCCCACCAGGACCAGGACCACGGCGGCCAGTGCGGCGATCCAGCGCGGCCGGCGGTACCACTGCGGCTCCCGCGGTCCGCCCGGCGACGGCGGCGGCGCGGCGGCGGGCGGACCGGGCTCCCCCGGATCCGCGATGCCGTACTCACGGCGGTGCGAGGCGATGGTCCCACCGGAATGACTCTGTCGGGACGCCGCCCGGCCCGCGCCGGGCGTCGCCCCGTCATTGGGCTGGTCGTACGCGGCGGAGGCGCTGGGCGCGGCGGGATCCACGACGGGGCCGCCCGAGTGCACCCGGCTGGTCATGGTGCTCCAGGAGAACTGGTCCGGCGGTGGCGTCTCGGCCCGGCTGCCGGGCGGGGTACCGGTCTGCGGCCCGGAGACCGACGTTCCGTAGGCCAACGACG
>Ga0207674_10006982_pt1 | contig 13215 bp, 12 predicted proteins | sample KBSCornC72_FD_184303 | JGI IMG/M metagenome (GOLD analysis project Ga0207674, IMG submission 184303) | Corn rhizosphere microbial communities from Kellogg Biological Station, Michigan, USA - KBS Corn C7-2 (SPAdes) (version 2) | ecosystem: Host-associated > Plants > Roots > Rhizosphere > Soil ... | reverse complement strand
CGTTGTTACCAGCCAGCGCCTCCTCGTCCACGTCAATGATCAGGAAATGCGTGTTCCGGGGCGCCTGGAAATCGTGGATCGTGGCGACGTCCAGGGCGGCAAACACGCCTGTCGTCAGCCGGTCGCCGCGACCGCCGATCTCGATCTCCATGACACCGTCGATTGGCACGATGATCTGCGCGAACGGATGCTCGTGCCGCACGATCCCGGCGTCGTAGCTGCGGACCTCGGCATCAATAAACATAGCCGGTCCAGCCTACGCCCGCCGGCGCTTTGGCGCTACAGTCGCGGTTTCCGGCAGGAGGTGCAGCATGGCGCGCATTGGCTGGCAGGGCGTGTTCCCGGCCGTGACGACACAGTTCCGCGAGGATTTCTCGCTCGATCTTGCGGCGACGCAGAAGGTGATCGACGGCCTCGTGCGCGATGGCGTCGCGGGCCTTGTGATCTGCGGCACGGTGGGCGAGGGAACGTCCCTCACCGCCGAAGAGAAACGCCGCGTCCTTGCTGCCGCGGTAGAGACCGCGGGCCGGCGCGTGCCGGTGATCGCAGGCGTGGCCGAATACACGACGGCGATGGCCTGCGATCTTGCGCGCGATTGCCGCCGGATCGGCGTCGACGGGCTGATGGTGATGCCGGCCATGGTCTACAACGCCAAGCCGGCTGAGACGGTGACGCATTTCCGCACTGTCACCCGTGCCTCCGACCTGCCGGTCATGATCTACAACAACCCGCCGATCTATAAGACCGATGTCACGCCCGAGATGCTGGCCGAGCTCGCCGCGTGCGAGACCGTGGTCTGCATCAAGGAGTCGTCGGGTGCCACGGCGCGCTTTGCCGACATCCGCCGCCTGCTCGGCGACCGGCTGATATTATTCTGCGGCCTCGACGACGTGGTCGTGGAATCGGTGATGCTGGGCTGCGTCGGCTGGGTGTCGGGCCTCTCCAACGCCTTTCCGCACGAGGGTAACCGTCTGTTCGAGCTCGCGATGTCAGGTCGCTTCGCCGAAGCTCGCGAGCTTTATGACTGGTTCATGCCGCTTCTGCATCTCGATGCGCGGGCCGACCTCGTGCAATGCATAAAACTCTGCGAGCAGATTATGGGCCGCGGCAGTGAGCGTACCCGACCGCCGCGCCTGCCGCTTGCCGGCGCCGAACGCGCCCATGTTGAACGCCTGATGGCCGAAGCGCTCAAGACGCGCCCGACGCTGAAGCTCGCCGCGGAGTGAGCTGCGCTTTCTTCCGGACCGCGAGCATCTTGCTCGCTCAAGCTCGTGAGCGAGTCGGAGGCTCGCGGTCCAGAAGACATGATATGAGTTGAACCATGCCGGTGCATACCTTCTCCTGTCTCGACGGTCATACCTGCGGCAACCCGGTGCGGCTGGTATCGGGAGGCGCGCCGCTGCTCAAGGGCAACACCATGAGCGAACGGCGACTCGATTTCCTTGCCCGCCACGACTGGATCCGCAAGGCGCTGATGTTCGAGCCGCGCGGGCACGACGTGATGTCCGGGTCGATGCTCTATCCGCCGACCCGCGCCGATTGCGACATCGGCATCCTGTTCATCGAGGTGTCGGGCTGCCTGCCGATGTGCGGACACGGCACCATCGGCACTGTCACCATGGCGATCGAGAACGGGCTTGTGGCTCCCGCGACGCCGGGCGTCGTGAACATCGATGCGCCGGCCGGCCGTGTCGTGGCGCGTTATCAGCAGAACGGCCGCTTCGTCGACAGCGTGCGCCTCATCAACGTCGCCTCTTACCTCGCCGCGAGCGATGTCACGATCGAGGTGCCGGGTCTGGGCGAGCTCGCCTTCGACATCGCCTATGGCGGCAACTTCTATGCGATCCTGGAGCCGCAGAAGAACTTCGCTGGCCTGGAGGCGATCTCGGCCGGAGACGTGCTCAGACTCTCGCCGATCGTGCGCCAGCTCCTGAACGAGAGGATCCAGCCGGTACATCCCGAGGACGCGACCATCCGCGGTGTGAGCCACGTGATGTGGACCGGCGTGCCGCGCGACCGGCGCGCCCACGCGCGAAACGCCGTGTTCTATGGCGACAAGGCGATCGACCGCTCCCCCTGCGGCACCGGCACCTCGGCGCGCATGGCCCAGCTTGCCGCCAAGGGCCGCCTCAAGGTCGGCGACGACTTCGTGCATGAGAGCATCATCGGCTCGCTGTTCAACGGCCGGGTCGAGGCATCGGCAAGGGTCGGCAACCACGACGCCATCGTGCCGTCGGTCTCGGGGTGGGCGCGCCAGCACGGCATCAACACGATCTTTGTCGACGACCGCGACCCCTTCGCCCATGGCTTCCAGGTGATGTGAGCAGGTAGCGCTGAAACTCAACCGGGACATTCTTCGGGATTCCCGCAGAGCCCATTCCGACTATTCCGTCTTATGCGCCGCCAGGCCCGAGACCATGTTCGGCTCCGTCACGCAATGGAGCCATCATGAGCAACGTCCTGCTGATTCATTCCAGTGTTTTCGGCGACAAGTCCCAGTCGTTGGGTCTCGCCCGCGACTTCCTGAAGCGCTATCCGCATCGCTCGGTGGTCGAGCGCGCGCTATCGCCGCAGACCATGCCACATCTCGACGGCGAGACCTTCGCTGCCATGCGCGTGCCCGATGGCGAGCGTACTGGCCCGCAGGAGGCCGCGGTGGCTTTCTCCGATGAGCTGATTGGAGAGCTCGAGGCGGCCGACACGATCGTGCTGGCGGTTCCCATGTACAACTTCTCGATCCCGTCGACCCTGAAGGCCTGGATCGACCACGTGGCCCGTGCCGGCCGCACTTTCCGTTACACCGAGAAGGGCCCCGAGGGCCTGCTGAAGGGCAAGAAGGTGTTCGTGCTGGCGGCGCGCGGCGGTTCCTACAGGGCCGGCACGCCCCACGCCGCCTTCGATTTCCAGGAACCCTATCTGCGTGCCGTGCTGGGCTTTCTCGGCATCACCGACATTACCTTCATCCATCTCGAACAGCTGGCGATGGGACAAGACACGGCCACGGCCAACCGGGCCAAGGCGCTGTCCGAGATCGAGCGTCTGGTGGGCGGAGCAGTCGCCGCGGCCGCCTAGGCGCGCCGGTCGCGCTTGCGCAGAAAGTCGATCAGCACCTTAAGCGCCGGCCGAATCTGGCGGCGGCTGGGATAATAGAGAAAGAAGCCGGCAAGCGGCGGCGGCTGGAAATCGTCGAGCACGGTGACCAGCCGCTTTGCCGTTAGTTCGGCTTCGACCATGCTGCCGGGCATCTGCAGCAGACCCGCACCCTCGGCCGCCGCCTGCAACGCCATACGCTCGTCGTTGACGATAAGGCGCCCGTCGATCGGCACGTCGACGACACGCCGGTTCAGCCGCAGGCGCCACGGGATGAGGATGCCGCTGGCAAATCGAAAGCGGATACAGTCGTGCGCTGCGAGGTCATGTGGCGTCTGCGGCTTGCCGCGGCGCGCGATGTAGGAGGGTGCGGCCACGACCACGATCGGAATCTCGCCACTGATGCGTACCGCGACCATGTCGCGCTCCAATCGCTCGGCAGGCCGGATACCGGCATCGAAGCGACCGGCCACGATATCGGTGAGGTTGGTATCGGAGGAGATCTCCACGGCGATCTCGGGGTATTCGAGCAGAAAACGGCCGATGATCGCCATCAACCCCAGATAAGCGACGGGCGGCGCCACCGTGAGCCGAACCATGCCAGCGGGTTTCTCACGAAAATCGTTCACCAGGTCGAGCGCGGCGCGGTAATCGTCGAGCACGGGCCGCAGCCGCGCCAGCAACCGTTCGCCCGCGGCGGTCGGCGCCACCGAACGCGTGGTGCGCTCGACCAGCCGCACGCCCAGACGCTCTTCCAAGAGGCGCACCATCTCGCTCACCCGCGGCGGCGACAGATTGAGCCGCTTGGCCGCCTTGCTGAAGCTCTTCTGCTCGAGGACCGCCACGAAGGCGTTGGCTTCGGCGAAGCTTGGCTCGGTCATCGGTCTCCCATGTTCGGAAATCCCGAACAGACTCCCAAGACTATTCCACACCAGAAGCAGGGAGACTGCCACTGCCACTAACCGACACAGTGCCGGTCCATCCTCGCTTTCGTCTCGGAACCTAGGGAACCTGCTCAGCGCTTGCGAGCGCCTTTCTTCCTCGCTTGAACGTCGCCGCCGCGCGTGCACTGATCGATATCGATCTTCAGTTGCTTGAGCTCGGCGATGCGCTGGTCGATGCGCGGTCCCCACAGCTTCGCCAGGGGCGCCCAGTCTTTTTGCGTCGGTGCGCGATCGGTCGGGAGCCGGGCGAGTTGCTTGGCGATCTCCTCGAGACTGAAACCGGCGCGCTGGGCGTGCGTGATGTAGTTGATCCTTTGCAAGGTCGACTCGGAGTAGCGGCGATGCGCACTGTTGCTTCGCTTGGAGGGAAGCAGTCCCAACTTTTCATAAAACCGCAACTTGGACGCAGATACCTCGCTACGTCGAGACATCTCCTGGATGCTGATGACAAGATCAGGACGAAGAGGCATTTGCGAAGCTTCTTGTTAGCCGTGGCTCCCACCTTCTATGGTGAGCTGACTGCAGTTGTCGCGCAAGCATCCAGCTGCACGAGCCATTCCCGACAAATTTGTTGCCCTTCGGAAGTTGAAATCGCCAAATTGAAGTTTATCTCAACTTCAATTTTTGGGGAAGAATCCGCAAATTTGGTGAGGGTTGGCCATGCCGTATCGCTATTACCTGTCCGCGCGATCGCGGCTCGGACGTCCCATGGCTGCCGCTGTCGCGGCCGCCATCGTCTTCGCAGCCGGTGACCCGGCTCTTGGACAGGCGCCGCCGCCGCCCGCAGTGGACGTCGCGACGGTCGTGTCGAAGCCGGTGCGCCAGTGGGATGAATTCACCGGGCGCGTCGCGGCGCCTGAGGCCGTCGAGGTACGTGCCCGCGTCAGCGGCTACATCGATCGCATTGCCTTCACGGAAGGTGACGAGGTCAAGAAGGGCGACCTTCTGTTTGTCATCGATCAGCGGCCATACAAGGCCGCGCTCGACAGCGCCGCCGCGCAACTCGAGCGCGCGCGGGCCGCGACGCGCTTGGCCGAGGTGCTGGACCAGCGCTCGCAGTCACTGATCAAGACCGGCGCGATCTCGCGCACCGAGTACGATCGGAGCAACTCGACGCTGGCCCAGGCCGTCGCGGATGGGCATGCGGCCGAAGCGGCGCTCGAGACCGCCAAGCTCAATCTTGATTACACCGAAGTACGCTCGCCGATCGCCGGCCGTGTCAGCCGCGCGATCCTGACCCAGGGCAATCTCATCCAGGCCGACCAGACCGTGCTGACCAGCGTCGTGTCGCAAGATCCGGTCTACGTCTATTTCCAGCCGGACGAGCAGACGTTCCAACGCTACAGCGAACTGGCGCGCCGGGGCGAACGCGCCACGTCAGCCAATCCGGTACGCATCGGACTGGCCGACAGCAAGGACTATCCCTACGCCGGAGTGGTGAATTTCATCAACAATCAGGTCGATTCGGCGACCGGCACGATCAACATGCGTGCCGTGGTGTCGAACCCCGACCGCGTGTTCGTGCCGGGCATGTATGCCCGCGTACAGCTCGAAGGCAGCGCCGAATATCGGGCCGTGCTGATCGACGAAAAGGCGGTGATGACCGATCAGGACCACAAGTACGTCTATGTGCTCGGACCCGAGAACAAGGCCACGCGCAAGGACATCGTGCTGGGCAGCGCGGTCGACGGCCTGCGCGTGGTGAAGTCGGGCCTCGGTGCGAGCGACAAGGTCATCGTCGCCGGACTGCAGAAGATCTTCATGCCCGGCACGCCGGTGAAGCCGAACGAGGTGCCGATGAACGGGCCGCGGCAGACGGCGGCGGCGGATCCCAAGGCCAAGGAAAAGGTCAACTGAGACCCGCACGCCTCAACTAGAACCGCCCCCGACTGAAAATCACGCATCATGGACTTCTCGAAATTCTTCATCGACCGGCCGATCTTCGCGATGGTGCTGTCGATCGTGATCTTCGTCGCCGGCATGATCGCGATCCCATTGCTGCCGATCAGCGAATATCCCGACGTCATCCCGCCGTCGGTGATCGTGCGCGCGACCTATCCGGGTGCCAACCCCAAGGTCATCGCTGAAACGGTGGCCACGCCGCTCGAGGAGCAGATCAACGGCGCCGAAAACATGATGTACATGAAGTCGGTCGCGGGCTCCGACGGCGTGCTGCAGATGACGGTCACCTTCCGGCCCGGCACCGATCCCAACACGGCGCAGGTCGATGTCCAGAACCGCGTCTCGCAGGCCCTGTCGCGCCTGCCCTCGGAGGTCGTCAGCCTCGGCGTGACCACGAAGAAGCAGTCGCCAAACTTTCTCGTGGTCGTCCAGCTGATCTCGCCGGACGGCAAATACGATCCGCTCTATCTGCGCAACTACGCCAACATCAAGATCAAGGACGAGCTGGCACGTCTGCCCGGCGTCGGCGACGTTCAGCTTTACGGCAGCGGCGACTATGCAATGCGCCTCTGGCTCGATCCCGACAAGATCGCCTCGCGCGGCCTCAGCGCCTCCGATGTCGTGCGCGCGGTGCGGGAACAGAACATCCAGGTCTCGGCCGGCCAGCTCGGCGCCGAACCGATCAAAGGCGGCAGCGATTTCCTGATCGCGATCAATGCCCAGGGCCGCCTGCGGTCGGCCGAGGAATTCGGCAACATCGTGCTCAAGACAGGTGCGGACGGCGAGGTCGTGCGCCTGGCCGATGTCGCGCGCGTCGAGCTTGGCGCCAGCGACTACACGCTGCGCAGCCTGCTCGACAAATACCCGGCCATGGCCATCCCCGTGTTCCAGGCCCCTGGCGCCAACGCGCTGACGACGCGCGACGCGATCGCCGCGAAGATGGACGAGCTAGCCACGCGCTTTCCGGCCGGCATGGCCTGGCGTTCGGATTACGACACCACGGTCTTCGTGCGCGATTCGATCAGCGCGGTCATCCATACGCTGGGCGAGGCGATCGCGCTCGTCGTGCTGGTCGTAATCCTGTTCCTGCAGACCTGGCGCGCCTCGATCATCCCATTGATCGCAGTGCCTGTTTCGGTCGTCGGCACCTTCGCCGTGCTCTACCTGCTCGGCTTCTCGATCAATACGCTCTCGCTGTTCGGCCTGGTGCTGGCGATCGGCATCGTGGTCGACGACGCGATCGTCGTGGTCGAGAACGTCGAGCGCAACATCGAAGAGGGCCGCACGCCGCTCGACGCGGCGCACCAGGCCATGCGCGAGGTGTCCGGGCCAATCGTGGCGATCGCGCTCGTGCTGTGCGCGGTGTTCGTGCCGATGGCCTTCCTGACCGGCGTGACGGGCCAGTTCTACAAGCAGTTCGCGGTCACGATCGCGATCTCGACGGTGATCTCGGCGATCAACTCGCTGACGCTCTCGCCCGCGATTGCGGCCAAGCTGCTGCGCTCGCACAGCGCGCCGAAGGACATCCTTTCGCGCGGACTCGAGCGCTCGTTCGGCTGGCTGTTCCGCCCGTTCAACCGCTTCTTCAAGGCGAGCTCGGACAAATACCAGAGCTCGGTCCAGCGCACCCTCGGGCGCCGCGCCGTGGTGTTCGCGGTCTATGCCGTGCTGCTCGCCGGCACCGGCCTGATGTTCTATTCGGTGCCGCGCGGCTTCATTCCGATCCAGGACAAGCTCTACCTGATCGCCGGCGTGAAGATGCCGGAAGGCTCCTCGATCGGGCGCACCGAGGTGGTGCTGAAACGGGTGAACGACATCCTGTTGAACACGGACGGCATCTCGCACGTGATTGCCTTTGCCGGACTCAATCCGACCCAGTTCACCAATACGCCCAACTACGCCGTCGCCTTTCCGATCCTGAAGCCGTTCGACGAGCGCTCCCGCAGCGCCAAGGAGATCGCCGTCGAGGTCCAGGCGAAGCTGTCCGAAATCAAGGAAGGCATGGCTTTCGTGCTGATGCCGCCGCCGCTGATCGGCATCGGCAACGGCGCGGGCTATTCGCTGTTCATCGAGGACCGCGCCGGTCTCGGCTTCGGCGCCTTGCAGGGCGCGGTCGGCGCGTTTCAGGGCGGGGCGATGCAGACGCCGGGCATGGGTTTCCCGTTCTCGGGCTACCAGTCCAACGTGCCGCAGCTCGATCTCGAGGTCGACCGCGTCAAGGCCAAGACCCAGGGCGTGCCGCTCACCGACCTGTTCGACACCCTGCAGGTCTATCTCGGCTCGTCCTACGTCAACGACTTCAACCTGTTCGGCCGCACCTGGCGCGTCTATGCGCAGGCCGACGGCGACTTCCGCAAGCGCGTGGAGGACATCAGCAACCTCAAGACGCGCAACGAGCGCGGCGAGATGGTGCCGATCGGCTCGGTGATGAGGATCGGCCAGACCTACGGGCCCGATCCGGTGCTGCGCTACAACGGTTATCCGGCGGCCGACTTCATCGGCGAGGCCAATCCGGCCGTGCTGTCGTCGGCGCAGGCGATGGACAAGGTCAGCGAGATCATGCGGAAGGTCCTGCCCAACGGCATGAGCTTCGAATGGACCGACCTCAGCTTCCAGGAGGCGACACAGGGCAATGCCTCGCTGATCGTGTTCCCGGTCGCGATCCTGCTCGCCTTCCTCGTGCTCGCGGCTCTCTACGAGAGCTGGGTGTTGCCGCTTGCCGTGATCCTGATCGTGCCGATGTGCATGCTCTCGGCGCTGGCCGGCGTGAAGCTCACCGGCGGCGACAACAACACTTTCGTGCAGGTCGGCCTGGTCGTGCTGATGGGCCTCGCCTGCAAGAACGCGATCCTGATCGTGGAGTTCGCGCGCGAGCTCGAGTTCCAGGGCAAAGGCATCGTCGAGGCGGCGCTCGAGGCCTGCCGGCTGCGCCTGCGCCCGATCGTGGTGACCTCGGTCGCCTTCATCGCCGGCACTGTCCCGCTGGTGCTCTCGCACGGCGCCGGCGCCGAGGTGCGTTCGGCGACCGGAATCACGGTGTTCGCCGGCATGATCGGCGTGACCCTGTTCGGCCTGTTCCTGACTCCGGTGTTCTATGTCGGCCTGCGCAAGCTCTCGGGCCGCAAGCTGATCCAGCACAGCAAGGCGAGCGTCGCGCACGTCTGAAGCCAGCGAAAGCACCGACTTTCCTTCGAGGCTCGGTTGACAAGCCCAGGGGCCGCAAGCCTTGCTTCGCCCATGGACTGGCGGACGCTGGAAACGTTTTCCTTTGGCGACAGCCCCGAGCTGGCGGATGAGCTTCTGGCGCTTGTCCTGTCCGGAACCAAGCGTGCGACCTGCTGGGCGGAGAGCCAGGGCCTGCTCTCGGCGGAGGTCGGCAAGGCGATGGTCGTCCTGGACGGGCAGGGCGTTCCGCGAGCCGTCGTCAGGACGATCGAGCTGACCAAGCGGCGGTTCGACGAGGTCGACGCGGCCTTCGCCCATGACGAGGGCGAAGGCGATCGCTCGCTGCCCTACTGGCGCGAGGCGCACAGGAGATACTTCACCCGGCTCGGACGATATGCGCCGGACATGATGCTCTGGTGCGAGCGGTTCGAACTCGTCGCCCGTCTGGATTAGGTCCCGCAACCGGATAAGCTGCCGGCAGAACCGAAACGAAGGGGAGGGCGCCATGGCCACACAGGATGCAACCGGCGCAGGCCGCTCTACTCCTGGAGGCTTCTGGCCCAAGGGATGGTGGCGCGTGATCGACGCGCGGATCGGCATCATGCCCTTGCCGATCTTCGTGCTGCTGATCGCATTGGTGGCCGAGCTGGTCGAGGTCAACGAAGTGAAGCCGGACGGGCCGACCATGATCGTGGTGCTGGTCCTGGGCGGCTTCGCCTGTGCGGAGGTCGGCAAGCGGACGCCGATCCTGCGCAGCATCGGCGCGGGCGCGATCCTCGCCACCTTCGTGCCGTCGGCGCTCACCTACTATCACCTGATCCCCGCGCCGATCGAGAAGGCCATCATCGAGTTCACGCGCTCGACCAACTTCCTCTATCTGTTCATCGCCACCATCATCGTCGGCAGCATCTTTGCCATGGACCGCGATGTCCTGATCCGCGGCTTCCCGAAGATCTTCGTGCCGCTGGCGCTGGGCTCGGTCGTCGCCGCGGTGGTGGGCACCGTGGTCGGCACCGCGCTGGGGCTCGGCGCCTACACACGTTCTTCTACGTCGTGGTGCCGATCATGGCCGGCGGCGTGGGCGAGGGCGCCATTCCGCTCTCGATTGGTTACGCCGCGCTGACCGGCGTGTCCCAAGGCGAGGTGTTCGCCGAGGTGCTGCCGCCGGTCATGTTGGGCAGCCTGACCGCGATCCTGCTCTCGGGCTTCCTGAACTACGTCGGCAAGAAATACCCGTCGCTGACCGGCGAAGGCCGCCTGCAGCCGCCGCGGCCGGGCGACGAGGATGCCGGCGTCGACATCCAGGCCCACGACGAAGGCGGCAAGGAGAAGGGCGTCGGCGCCGTGGGCGTGAGCACCATCGCCGCCGCCGGCCTCACCGCCATCACGCTCTATCTGCTGGGCGTCCTCTGCTTCAAGCTGTTCGGCCTGCCGGCGCCTGTGGCGATGCTGTTCCTGGCCGTGATGGCCAAGCTCACCCACGCCGTCTCGCCCGAGCTGCAGCGCGGCGGCCTGGTGATCTACGACTTCGTGCGCACAACCATGACCTATCCGCTGCTGTTCGCCATCGGCGTCTCGCTGACGCCGTGGGACAAGCTGGTCGCGGCATTCCATTTCACCAACATCGTCACCATCGTGGCGACGGTGGCCACCATCATGGCGACCGGCTTCGTGGTCGGCCGGCTGCTGAAGATGTATCCGATCGAGACAGCGATCGTGAACGCTTGCCACTCGGGCCAAGGCGGGACGGGCGACGTCGCCATCCTGACCACGGCCAACCGCATGCAGCTCATGCCCTTCGCCCAGATCGCGACTCGCATCGGCGGCGCCGTCACCGTGACGCTGGTGCTGGTGATCATGGGTTCTTTGAAGTAGCCAGTGCAGCTCAATCGGGGTCGTTGCATGGACGCATTCGTCGTGGTGGATATGCAGATGGGCCTGCTCGCGGGCAGGCCCAAGCATGACCTGGTGGGCGTCGTGGCGCGCATCAATGCACTCGCTACAGCGGTGCGTCAGCGATCGGGGCGCGTCATCTGGATCAGGCATTGCGGCAAGCCGGGCGATCTCTTCGCGCGGCAGGCGACGGGATGGGCATACCTGCCCGAGCTCGACCGTCATGCCGATGACCTCGTGGTGGAGAAAACGTTGAACGATTCCTTCGCCGGAACATTGTTGCGCGCCACCCTGGAGCAGCTCGCGGCCGATCGCGTCGTGGTCGCCGGCTGGGCGACCGACTTCTGCGTCGACACCACCGTCCGGTCGGCGGTGTCCAACGGCTTCCATGTCGCCGTCGCCGCCGATGCGCACACCGTCGCCGACCGGCCCCACCTGCCGGCGGCCGACGTGATCCGGCATCACAACTGGGTCTGGGAGGGTCCCATCACCGACCGGTCGATCCGCGTGATCCCGACCGACCAGCTGGTCGGCGAAAGTTGATCGCCATGCACGAGTGGACAGGAAGATGACGACGTTCGAGATCCCGACCGTCACGACCGAGCGCCTGCGGCTGCGCGCCTTCCGCGCCAGCGACCTCGACGCCTACGCCGCCATGGAGGCGAACCCGGAGGTGATGCGCTACCTGACCATGGGGCGCACGGCGACGCCGGTCGAGGTCTGGCGAACGATGCTCATGTCGACGGGTTCATGGGTCTTGCGCGGCTATGGCATGTGGGCCTGCGAGAAGATCGACGGCGCCGTGTTCATCGGCAGCGTCGGCGTCTTTCATCCGCTCGACTGGCCGGAACCCGAAATCGCCTACGCGCTCGACCAGCCGTTCTGGGGCCAGGGCTACGCCACCGAAGCGGCTGGCGCAGCGCGTCGCTGGCTGTTCGAGCACTTTCCCCTCGACCGGGTGGCAAGCTTCATCCACCCCGACAATGCAGCGTCACAACGCGTCGTCACGCGCCTCGGCGCGGTGCGCGAGCAAACGGTCGAGCTGCGCGGCAACGCCTACGAGTGCTGGGTGCACCGCCGCTCCGTCGGCAACTGAGATCGCAGCTCACGTCATCTTCAGGACGACGCGGAAGCGGGCCTTGCCGCTCACCATGCGGTCGTAGGCCGCCTGCGCGTCGGCGAACGGGTAGATCTCGTTCATCGGGCTGATGTGATGGAGCTGGCAGAAGCTCAGCGTATCCTCCGAATCGGTCGCGACGCCGGAATACCAGCCGCGCACCGCCGAGCTCTTGCCGATCATCTCGATCGGATTGACGGGAAAGGTCGAGACCGCGCCGATGATCATCATCGTGCCGTTGGGGCCAAGGCCGCCCATCACCGACTGCATCGCCTCGGCGTTGGTCACGGTCGCCAGGATCACGCGCGCACCGCCCAGCTTGCGCAACGCCTCGGCGGGATCGCCTTCGGTTGAATCGATGTAGTCGTGTGCGCCCAGCGAGCGGATCATCTTTTCCTTGTCGCGTCCGCGGTTCACCGCGACGGTGCGGAAGCCTTGCCGGGCGGCGAACTGCACGGCGAGGTGCCCCAGGCCGCCGACGCCGAGGATCGCCACCAGGTCGCCGGGGCCGGCGCCCGAGTGCCGCAGCGCGTTGAACGTCGTGACGCCGGCGCACATGAGCGGCGCCGCTTCGACGTCGTCGAGGTCGCCGGGAATGTGTGCCGCGGCGGTAACGTCCGCGAGCATGTGGGTGGCGTAGCCGCCGTCGCGCTGCACGCCCGTCCAGGCCGTGATGTTCTCGCAGGCGAAGGCTTCGTTACGGCGGCAGCGGCCGCAATAGCCGCACGAGCCGCCGAACCAGCCGATGCCGACGCGATCGCCGGCCTTCCAGCCTTCGACGGTCGGACCGATCGCTTCGATCTCTGATTCTGCCCACGGGTCCTTCGTCTTGCCAGGATTCTTCAACCAGACGATCCGTCTCGCGAAATAGGCAATCTGCACGATGTCGGTGTAGCCATCACCATCGACGTCGACCGGCAGGTCGCTGAAGTTGTCGACATACCCGTTGGTGAAAGGAATGACGCGGATCTTGTGGGGTGTCCACGACGGCGCTTCGAACCAATACTCTCCGGAGAGGATGTCGAGCTTGCCATCGTTGTTGAAGTCCGCGACCGCGACCGACTCGCAGTAGCCGGGGTCGATCAGGTGCATGGCAAAGCGGAT
>Ga0207674_10006981_pt1 | contig 13215 bp, 13 predicted proteins | sample KBSCornC72_FD_184303 | JGI IMG/M metagenome (GOLD analysis project Ga0207674, IMG submission 184303) | Corn rhizosphere microbial communities from Kellogg Biological Station, Michigan, USA - KBS Corn C7-2 (SPAdes) (version 2) | ecosystem: Host-associated > Plants > Roots > Rhizosphere > Soil ... | reverse complement strand
CTCGAACTGGAACGGGTTGCCGACGGCGATGGCCCAGTCACCCTTGCGGATGCGCTCGGAGTCGCCGAGGTTGATGTTCGGCAGGTTCTTCTCGTCGATCTTGAGCAGGGCGATGTCGGTGGCCGGGTCGCGGCCGACGATCTTGGCCTCGACGGTGTGCCCGCCGTTGCCGTTCTCGTCGGAGCCGTAGTGCACCTGCACCTTGCTGGAGTTCTCGACCACGTGGTTGTTGGTCAGGATGTAGCCGTCGTTGGAGATGATGAAGCCGGAGCCGCCGGCGGTCTGCTTCCGCTCGTCGTCTTCCTCACCGTCCGGAGCCTGCTGCCGGCGCTGCTGCGGGCGGCGCTGCGGATCGGGGAAGAAGAACTCGAACGGATCGACGCCGAACGGCGAGTTGCGCCGCTGCATGGCGCTGGTCTTGATCACCTCGGTCGAAGTGATGGAGACCACGGCGGGCATCACCCGCGCGGCGACGTCGGCGAAGGAGGGGATGGTCACCGCGGCGACCGGGCCCGACGACGTCTGGATGGGGGAGGATTGGGCGTTGGATTGCTTCATGAAGCCGAGGTCGGCGCTGACGACGATCCCGAACGCGACCGAGGCGATGATGATCGCGATCGTCGACAGAAAGCGTTTGGTGGTTGGATTCATCGAGGTGTTGCTCCTTATTGGACCTGTCTGTTACGTGTTGGAAACGCCGGCCGCGCCGTTCACCGGAGCGAGAGCTCCGTATTGTCTACCCGCGTGCACCGCAAGTGCCAGCGGGGTCGCACGAACGCCGCCGTACATCAGCTTGTGACGAATGGCACGACGAAGGGTTTCGTGGCATGTCGGAAGGTGATACGGCGGCGCGCAGGGAATGTTGAAGGGCGGGGTCGCGGGGTCTCGGGGTAGCGAGGTCTCGGGGGGTGGGGACCGCGAGACCGCGAGACCTCGCAACCTCGCAACCACGAAAAAAGGGCCCCCTCGCGGGAGCCCATCGGAATCGGTCGTGGCAGGCGAGCTACGCTACGCTGCGTCTGCCGACGATGAGACGGTAGATGAACAGCAAGACCATCGCGCCGATGATCGAGCCGATCCAGCCGGCCGTCTGCTGTCCGCGACCCAACAGCGTAGTTGCCAGGAAGCCGCCGACAAACGAACCGGCGACGCCCAGGAGTATGGTCACGATCCAGCCACCGGGATCTCGGCCCGGCATCAAGAACTTGGCGATCGCGCCCACCACCAGACCGAACAAGAGCCATCCAATGATGTTCATGTAATCCTCCGCGTTAACGCCGTATGGATGAGCAACAGCGGTGCCATGCACCAGTCCTGGTCCTGAGACCGGCACTCAGCCCAGGTTACAGTTGCGCCGCTCCGTTCGGCGCCGATCGTTGGAGCAGACGTGCTGATTGATACGACGCTGGTGGTAGCGCCAGTCCGCCTGCTGCACGCGGTTACCAGCGACGTGCGTTGCAACAGCCTTCAGGGCCGACTTGGAGATATCGAGAATCCGCGAGAAGTTTTCCTTCAGCATCTCTCTTCCTCGTTTTGCGGGATCTAATGAGAACGACATGCCAATGGTCGAGCTCGTTTCCAAAAAGCGGGGTTCAGGACTCAGGACTGCATAGAGCATGGCGAAGAAACGAATCGGCATTCTGACTGGCGGCGGCGACTGCCCGGGCCTCAACGCGGTGATCCGCGCGGCGGTGCGCACGGCGCGCGACCACGATTGCGAGGTCCTCGGCGTCCAGCTTGGCTTCGAGGGGCTGCTCACCAAAGCCGTCGTGCCGCTCACCACCGAGACCATCCGCGGCATCCTCCCCAAGGGTGGGACGCTGCTGCGCACCACCAACCGCGGCAACCCCTTCGAGTACCCCGACGGCCACGGCGGCTGCGCCGACCGCTCCGACGAGGTGGTCCGCAACATCGGCGAGCTCGGCATCGACGGCCTCATCGCCATTGGCGGCGACGGCACGCTGCGCATCGCGCAGCGGCTCTGCGACATGGGCATCCCCATCGTGGCCGTGCCGAAGACCATCGACAACGACCTCGCCGCCACCGACTACACCTTCGGCTTCCACACCGCCGTCGCCGTGGCCACCGAGGCCGTCGACCGCCTGCACTCCACGGCCGAGAGCCACGACCGGGTGATGATCCTGGAGGTGATGGGGCGCAACTGCGGCTGGATCGCGCTCTACTCCGGCCTGGCCGGCGGCGCCGACATCATCCTCATCCCCGAGATCCCCTACTCGCCGGACGAGGTGGGGCGGTCGATCCGCGAGCGGCAGCGCGAGGGATCGAAGTTCGACATCATCGTCGTCGCCGAGGGCGCCATGCGGGTGGGCGGACATGAGAAGTACCTCGACCCCGCCACCCGGCGGCTGGGCGGTATCGCCTACCAGGTTGCCGCCGACATCGCGCAGCAGATCGAGTTGGAGATCCGGGTCACCGTCCTCGGCCACATCCAGCGCGGCGGCTCGCCGATCGCCTTCGACCGCATCCTGGCCACGCGCTTCGGGAAGGCGGCGGCGGACCTCATCGCCGCGCACGACTTCGGGAAGATGGTCGCCCTGCGCGGCGACACCATCTGTTCCGTCCCCATCCGCGACGCGGTGTCGAACCCGAAGTACGTCGACCCCGACGGGCAGATGGTGTCGACGGCGCGCAGCGTCGGCGTGTCGTTCGGCGACGGGCGATGACTTCAGTACAATGCGCCGCGAATTGACCTAACAGGGAGAAACGATGGGTAACCTAGTCGACTACAGAGTAGAAAAAGGGGTGGCGATCTTCGAGCTGAACGATCCCCCCGCGAACACGTACACCTATGAGCTGAACAAGGACCTCGACTCGTGCATCCTCGAGGCGCGCATGGACGACAGCGTCCACGTGATCGTGATGCGCGGCGCGGGCGACAAGTTCTTTTCCGCCGGCGCCAACATCAAGATGCTTTCCGAGGTCACCCCCGGCTTCAAGTACTACTTCTGCCTTCACGCCAACGAGACCCTCAACCGCCTGGAGCAGACGCCGAAGCTGGTCATCGCCGCCCTGAACGGCCACACCGTCGGCGGCGGGCTGGAAATCGCCATGGCCGCCGACATGCGCATCGCCCTCCAGGGCGCCGGCAAGGTCGGCCTCCCCGAGGTCACCCTCGGCGTGCTCCCCGGAACGGGCGGCACCCAGCGGCTCTCGCGCATCGTCGGCAAGTCGAAGTCGATCGAGTTGATGATCGAGGGCGGCCTGTTCGACTTCGAGGAAGCGCAGCGCCTCGGCATCATCAACTACATCTGGCCGGCCGAGGAGAACGGGAAGAAGTGGTGGGACAGGGTGATGGAGTACGCCTGGAGCTTCTGCCCGCCGAACAAGGCCGCCAAGGCCGTCGGGCGGATCAAGCGCTCGGTGCAGAGCGGATGGGAGATCCCCTTCGAGAGCGCGCTGGCCCTTGAGCGCGAGCTGCAGCAGCAGCTCTTCCAGAGCGAGGATGCGAAGGAAGGGCTGGGGGCGTACAACCAGAAGAGGAAGCCGCAGTTCGCCGGCAAATAGCGTACTATCGCGACCTCAATAGCAAGGACCTCCAGGCCGGGTGCCTGGAGGTCCTTTTTGTTTTTGGAGGAGAGAATGTTTCAGAGGCTCGTGATCGCAGCACTGCTCCTCTTGCTCGCGTTCTCGGGGCTCGCGCAGACATCGCCATGCTCCGGTGGGACGACCAATCCGCTTTTCACCGTGATCGTCGGTAATCCGGTCCAATTGAAGTTCGAGCACCTGACGGTTCACACGCTGACGCCACCGCAGGCGGCCATCGCAGGGAACAACATCATCGTCGGGCAATACGCCACGGACGTCCCTCCCCCACCGGCAGCGGCTTTGGCCCTCAACTGCAACTCGCAGACTGTGTCGCTCGGCCCGCTGGCCCCGGGAATGTACAGCGTCACCTGGGACTACCTTGTTCCGTCGGGAGTCCCCGATGGGCACCCCTGGCCGATCGAGACGCACACATTCTCGTTTTCCTTTGGGAATGTGCCGGCGCTGAGTGGACCGGCGTTGGCGTGCCTGATGCTTTTGCTGGGCGCCTTCGGCGTGGTGATGTCGCGCCGGTGACGGTGCTATCTTTCCGTCCATGCGCTACCGCAACTTGCACGGTACCCACCTCCAACTCTCCGAGCTCGGCTTCGGCACCTGGACCCTCACCACCGGCTGGTGGGGCAACTACACCGACGCCGAGGGGCAGCGGCTGATCCGCGCGGCGCTCGACCTCGGCATCAACTACATCGACACCGCCGACGCCTACGGCAACGGCCGCGGCGAGACGATGCTCGCGCCGGTGCTGAAGGAGCATCCGGACGTCGCGGTCGGCACCAAGTTCGGCTACGACTTCTACAACAACCCCGAGCGCCCGCGCGGGCAGCGCGAGCTGCCGCAGGACTTCTCGCCGAAGTTCATCCGCTTCGCGCTGGAGAAGTCGCTCGAGCGCCTCGGGGTCGATCACGTCGCGATTTATCAGCCGCACAACCCACGCGTCGGTACGTTGATGCAGGACGAGCACTGGGACACCCTCGAGCAGTTGAAGTCCGAGGGGAAGATCCTCTCGTACGGCCCGTCGTTGGGGCCGGCCATCGGCTGGCGCGACGAGGGCATCTACGCCAACGCCGTCCGCCGCGCGCCGGTCACGCAGATGATCTACAACCTGCTCGAGCAGGACCCGGGGCGCGAGTTCATCCTCGCCGCCGAGCGCGGCGCGGCGTACCCCGCCGTGAGCGAGGCGATGAAAGGGGAGGCGAGCAAGAAGCTCTGCGCGCCGACGTCATCGTTCGACCCGATCTTCCGCGCCTGGCGCGCCAATCCCGCCCCGCAGTTCCTCATCCGCGTCACGCACTCCTCGGGGATGCTGGAAGGGAAGTACACCATCGACACGAAGTTCGACGAGAGCGATCACCGCTCGCACCGCCCGCGCTCCTGGCTGGTCGAGGGACTGCAGAAGGTGGAGAGGCTCCAGCCGCTGCGCGAGGCGCGCGGCGTGACCATCGGCCAGCTCGCGCTGCTGTGGCTCTACGCGCATCCGTCAATCGTCTCCGCGCTGCCGAACATCTACGACGAGGAGCAGCTCCGCGAGTTCGCCGCCGCCTCGGAGCACCCGCCGCTGAGCGACGGGGAGATGGAGCAGATCCACGCGCTGTACGTGAAGAACTTCGAGATCACGCCGTACGTGGAGGAGGCGGTGACGGCGTAGGAGTGGAGCGGCGGCCTTTAGGCCGCCGGCGGCGGGCTGAAGCCCGCCGCTCCACTGAGATATCGCTCGGCGCGCAACAGCGCGATGATCCGCTCGGCCGCCTCCTCGGGTGACTCCCCGTCGATGACGATCTCCGCGTCCTCCGGCGCTTCGTACGGATCTGACACCCCGGTGAATTGCGGGATCACGCCGGCGCGCGCCTTGGCGTAGAGGCCTTTCGGGTCGCGCTCCTCGCACACTTCGATCGGCGTGGCCACGTGCACCAGCACGAAGCGCCCGTGCGCGCTGACGATGCGGCGCGCTTCCTTGCGGATGGCGTCATACGGCGCGATCGGCGCGCAGATCGCCGCGCCCCCCGCCCGCGTCACCTCGGACGCCACCCAGGCGATGCGGCGGATGTTGAGGTCGCGGTGCTCCTTCGAGAACCCCAGCTCCGAGGAGAGCATGCGGCGGACGACGTCGCCGTCGAGCATGGTCACCGACCGCGAGCCCTCCTCGGTCAGCCGCGCCGCGAGCTCCTGCGCGATCGTCGACTTTCCCGCCGCGGAGAGGCCGGTGAAAAAGATGGTGAAGCCCCGCCGCACGCGCCGGCGCAGCTCGGCGGCAACCTCGGGGAAGGTGAACCATTCCGGGATCTCCTCGCCCGTTTCGAGCAGGCGCCGGAGCTCGGTGCCGGAGATGCCTTGCACCTCGGGGACGGCGACCAACCCGATGCCGATCTCCTCCGCATGCCTGGCTACAAGCTCCTGCGCCGCGAACGGCGCGTAGAATCCGCCGCCCGGCCCGGCGTGGTCGCGGCCGACGATGAAGTGCGTCGCGCCGAAGTTGCGGCGGATCAGCGCGTGCCACAGCGCCTCGCGCGGGCCGCCCATGCGCATCGACAGCGGCAGCAGCGCCAGCATGGCGCGCCCCTCGGGGTAGTGCGGCAGGACGTGCTGGTAGCAGTGCACGCGCGTCACGTGGTCGACGTCGCCCGGCTTAGTCATCCCCACCGCCGGATGGAGCAGCAGCGCGGCGCCGGTCTGCTCCATGGCCTGGCGGGTGATCTCGTAGTGCGCGCGATGCATCGGGTTGCGGGTCTGGAAGGCCACGACCTTGGTCCAGCCGCGGCGCGCGATCTCCGCGCGCACCTCGGCCGGCGTCATCCGCAGCGCGCGGAAGTCGCGATGCGACGGCGGGCGGATCATCTCGATTGCGCCGCCGGCGTACCAGTCGTGCGTCTGATCGAGCAATGCGGCGACGCCGGGATGCTGGCGCGAGGTCGTGCCGTACACCGCCTCGGCCTCGGCCACGCGGTCCGGCTGCCACACATCCTCGACGGTCATCACCGCCAGCGGCGTGCCCTCCTCGTCGGTCAGCGTGAGGCGGCCGGAGACCTCGCGGTCGACGTCGAGCACGATCGGCATCGGCCACAGCTCGCCGCTGGCGAGGCGCGAGTCGGCGAGGACCGATTCGTAGTCGCGGCGCCCGAGGAAGCCGCGGAGCGGCGCGAACGCGCCGTTGCCGAGGAGCTCGAGATCGCAGAGCTGGCGGGGAGTGAGGGTCCAGTTCGTCACGCCGCGCGCGCCTCTTCCGCAGCCTTCAACTCGTCGTCCGTCAGCTCCGCGGGCGGGATGTATTCGTGCCGCTCGTTGACCCGGTGCGCGAGCACGCGGCGATCGAGGTTCGTCACGCCGGTGAACGCCTCCAGCCGCTGCAGCGTGCTCTCCGAATCGGCGACGAGCTGTTCGTACGACAGCACCAGCACGCGATCCGAGTCGCGCAACTGGGCGGCCATCCGCATGTTCGCCGCCCACTGCGCGCAGAACGCCTTCAACTCCGTGTCGCGCCGGAGGGACCCGCGCGCCTTCGCCGAGCGGAGCGCGGGGACGATGTCGCGGTGGATGTAGATCAGTTTCGTCCGCGGGAGGATGGACATGATCGCCTGCAGCACCTCGGCCGGCCATCCCGGATACTTCACCCCCCACACCCGCCGCCCCGCCCGGTGGGCGAAGTCGCGGCAATAGGCCAGCGGCTGCAGATAGCCGTCGACCACAGCGCGCAGGTAGCCGTCTAGGTCCGGCATCAGGTCGATCAACCAGTCGTTGAGGTTGCCGCCGGCGAACGCGTCGAGACCCTCCGCGAACTGCTCGCGGTTGGCGGCGTACATCGACGTCTGCACCTTGATGATCCGCAGCGCGGTGACCAGATCGTTGCCCGCCGGCTCGCCGAAGAGGAGGGCTTCCTCGGACGAGCAGATCAGGCGCTGCAGCAGCGTCGTCCCGCAGCGGATGGTCGGCGCCGTGACGATGAGCGGGTCGAGTTGCAGCGCGAGGGACTCTGCCGGAAGCACGTCACGAATCGTATAGGATGCCCGCCATGAGCGAAGCAACGATTCAGAACAAATTGTTCATCAACGGCGAGTTCACCGACGCTCAATCCGGCGGCACATTCGCCACCATCAATCCAGCCACCGAGGAGAAGATCGCGGACGTCGCCTCGGCGGGCGTCGAGGACGTGGACGTCGCGGTGAAAGCCGCGCGGACGCAGATGGAGCCGGGCTCCGAGTGGCAGAAGATGAAGCCGCGCGACCGGGCCAAAGTCATGTGGCGCCTGGCCGACATCCTCACGGCGAAGGCCGACGAGATCGGGCGCATCGAGACCCTCGACAACGGCAAGCCGATCTTCGAGTCGCAGTACGTCGACACCCCCGCCGCGGCCGAGTGCCTCTACTACTTCGCCGGCTGGAGCGGCAAGGTCACGGGTGACACCATCCCGGTGCAGGAAAATGCATTCACCTACACCCTGCGCGAGCCGGTGGGGGTGGTGGGCGCCATCACGCCGTGGAACTTCCCGCTCATGCTCGCGGTGTGGAAGATCGCGCCGGCCCTGGCCTGCGGGAACACGGTGGTCATCAAGCCGGCGTCGAACACGTCGCTGTCGCTGCTGAAGTTCGCCGAGTACGCCAAGGAGGCGGGGCTGCCGGCGGGCGTGCTGAACGTCGTGCCCGGCCGCGGCAGCGTGGTCGGCAACGCCATCGTCGACCATCCGGGCGTCGACGCCATCACCTTCACCGGATCTACCGAGGTGGGCAAGCAGCTCATGGCCCGCGCGGCGAAGACGCTGAAGAAAGTGGCGCTGGAGCTCGGCGGCAAGAGCCCGAACATCGTCTTCGCCGACGCCGACCTCGAGGCCGCCGCGCGCGGCGCGCTCAACGCCATCTTCTACGGCAAGGGCGAAGTCTGCGCCGCCGGCTCGCGCCTGCTGGTGGAGGAAGCGGCGCACGACGAGCTGATGGCGAAGGTCGTCGAGCGCGCCAACAAGATGGTGGCCGCCGATCCGCTCCACCCCAAGACCCGCCTCGGCGCCATCGTCTCCAAGGAGCAGATGGAGACCGTGCTCTCGTACATCGACGCCGGCAAGGGCGAAGGGGCCAAGCTTGTGGCGGGCGGCGAGCGCGCCGATATCGGCACCGGCAAAGGCTACTTCGTCAAGCCGACCATCTTCGACGACGTCGATCCGAACATGCGCATCGCGCGCGAGGAGATCTTCGGCCCGGTGCTGGCGACCATCCGGTTCAAGGACGCCGAGGACGCCGTGGCCAAAGGCAACGCCACGGTCTACGGCCTGGCCGCCGCGGTCTGGACACGCGACGTGTCGAAGGCCCACCGAATCGCCCGGGCCATCAAGGCCGGGACGGTGTGGGTCAACACGTACAACCTCTACGACCCCGCGTTGCCGTTCGGCGGCTTCAAGGAGTCAGGCTTCGGGCGGGACCAGGGGAAGGACGCGCTGGAGAAGTACACGCAGACGAAGAGCGTGTGGGTGAACCTTTAGCCGTCACATCGCGGGAGGCGGCGGCGATAGCGGCGGACACGCTCGTGGCGGACGCCGTGCCAGCGGGTCGCGCGGCATGCGCGGCCTCGGGAGCAGGCGGTTGCCGAGCGGCCCCGAGGCGATCACCCGGCCGTTCGCGATCTGCTCGAAGGTCGCGGTGAGCGCGCCGCCGGGCGTCGTGGCGTAATCCGTCGCGTTCGGCGCGGTGAGGTCCATGCAGTCGGCGACGGCGTCGATGGTCACGTATCCGATGGCGTGCGCGTGGCGCTGGCCGACGCGTGGCGTGCAGCCGGCCGCCTTGCAGCCGACGGTGAGCTCGCAGCGCACCTCCTCCTGCAGCCTGACCGGGACGCTGGCACCCGGACTGGCGCAGACGTCCGCCGCGCCGTTGACCAGCAGCTCGCGCATGGAGATCGTCTTCGACCCGTGCGTCTCGATCGGCGTCGTGTACCAGAGGACGGGCTGGTCGTGGTCGGTCCACACGTTGATCCGCGCGCGTTGCGCCTCGGCCGACCCGTTGACGATGGTGATGCGGGTGTCGAAGTTGCGGTTCGCCGGCTCGATGGAGACTTCGAAGTACCCGGCAAGGAAGAGAACGGCAAGCATTCGAGGCGAGTTTAGCCGTTCGTTGACGAAAAACGGCCGTTCGCGCCGCCGTGCGGCCGGGTCGGAACGCTCCCTGCTATACAATGCGCGACCTTTGCGTCAGGAGCATGAATGCGAAACAAACTACTGATTTCTTTGACTGTGGCGCTCTCCCTCGTTCTCCTCGGCTGCCCGCCGAAGAGTGAAACGGCAAGCGGTACGGCCGGCGCTGCTGCCGGCGGCGACATCCTGGTCGGCGAGTACGGCTCGCTGACCGGCACCGAAGCGACCTTCGGCCAGTCGACGCACAACGGCATCATGATGGCCGCCGACGAGATCAACGCCGCGGGCGGCGTCAACGGCCGCAAGATCAAGGTCATCACCGAGGACGATCAGTCGAAGGCGGAAGAGGCGGCGAATGCCGTTCAGAAACTGATCTCGCAGAACCAGGTCGTCGCCGTACTCGGCGAAGTGGCCTCGTCGTCGTCCATCGCGGCGGCGCCGATCTGCCAGTCGAGCAAGGTGCCGATGATCACGCCGTCGTCGACCAATCCCGAGGTCACCAAGAAGGGCGACTACATCTTCCGGATGTGCTTTACCGACGACTACCAGGGCCATTCGCTGGCTGATTACGTCGGCCAGACTCTCGGCGTGAAGAGCGCCGCGATCCTCACCGACGTCAAGAGCGACTACTCGCAAGGCCTCGGGCACTTCTTCGAGGAGCGTTTCACGCAGCTCGGCGGCAAGGTGGTCGGACGCGCCAGCTACGCGAAGGGCGACAGCGACTTCCGCGCGCAGTTGACGTCGGTCAAGGGCTCGAATCCGCAGGTGCTCTTCGTCCCCGGCTACTACACCGACATCGGGCAGATCGCCAACCAGGCCAAGGACCTCGGCATGACCCAGCCGCTGGTCGGCGGCGACGGATGGGAGTCGCCGAAGCTGATCGAGATCGGCGGCAAGGCGCTCGAGGGCTGCTATTACTCGAACCACTACTTCTACGCCGACACCGCGCCGGCGGTTCGCAATTTCGTGGAGAAGTATAAGCAGCGTTACGGCGTGACCCCGGACGCGCTCGCCGCGCTGGGCTACGACACCATGCGCGTGCTCGCCGACGCCATGAAGCGCGCCGGAGGGAAGCTCGACGGCACGTCGCTGCGCGACGCCATCGCCGCCACGAAGGACTTCTCCGGCGTGACCGGCACCATCACCCTGGGGCCGGACCGCAACCCCATCGGAAAGAAGCTGGTCATCGAAGAGATTCGCAACGCGCAGTTGACGCTCAAGGCGACCGTCGAGCCGCAGGCGAACGCGCCGGCGGAAGCAACGGCCACCAGCGGGACGACGAAAACGCAATAACCGGTGCAAGAGCTCCTGCAGAATCTTCTCAACGGCGTTGCCGTCGGCGCGATTTACGCGCTCATCGCCCTCGGCTACACGATGGTGTACGGCATCCTGAAGTTGATCAACTTCGCGCACGGCGACGTCTTCATGCTCGGCTCGTTCGTCGGCTTCTACGCGGGGGGATGGGCCGGCACACGGCTGCACGCGCAGGGCGGCGCGCTGGGGTGGTGGACGGCGGGCGGGATCATGCTGCTGGCCATGATCGTCTGCGGCGCGGTCGGCTATCTCAACGAGCGGATCGCCTACCGGCCGCTGCGCAACTCGCCGCGCATCGCCTCGCTGATCACCGCCATCGGCGTGTCGTTCCTGCTCGAATACGGCGGGCAGTTCGTGTTCGGTCCCGATCCCAAGTTCTTCCCGCTGCTGGTGGAAAAGCACCTCATCAACGCCGGCGGCGTGGCCACCACGAACTACCAGATCATCGTGCTGGTGGTGGCCATCATCTTCATGGCCCTGCTGCAGTACATCATCTACGGCACGAAGTTCGGCCGCGCCATGCGCGCCGTCTCGTACAACTTCGAGACCGCGTCGCTGATGGGCATCCCCACCGACCGCGTGATCTCCACCACGTTCATCATCGGCTCCATGCTCGCCGCCGTGGCCGGCATCCTCTTCGGCCTCTCGTATCCGAAGATCGATCCCCTGATGGGCATCATGCCCGGACTGAAAGCCTTCATCGCCGCCGTCCTGGGCGGCATCGGCAATGTGCCGGGGGCGGTGGTGGGCGGGTTGATCATCGGCGTGATCGAGTCGTTCGTGGGAGGGTCGCGCTTCTCCAACTTCCGCGACGCGATTGCCTTCGTGATCCTGATTGCCATCCTGCTTTTCAGACCTAGCGGGTTGTTCGGGAAGTACCAGGCGGAGAAGGTCTAAGGATGAGGTTCGAGGTTCGAGGTTCGAATGAAGAATTAAGAAAGGACTCGGGCATCGGCGCCTTTCTTCTTCATTCTTCGCTCGAACCTCGAACCTCGAACCTCAGGTGTTCCTCATGAACCGCCTCCCCTGGTTCCTCCGCGACCTCATCGGCCTAGCCATCTTCGTCGCCCTCCTCATCGGACTGGCCTACGGCCTCGACGCCATTCCTCTCAACGGCATGGCGTACTACAACCGCATCATCGTGATCATGGGGATCAACATCACGCTGGCGGTGTCGCTGAACATCATCAACGGCCACGCCGGACAGTTCTCCCTCGGGCACGCGGGATTCATGGCCGTCGGCGCGTACTTTTCCGCGTTCCTGACCTTTTTCTATTTCGCCCCGTACGTCGACAAATTGGGCGAAGGGACGAATGCCTGGGTGGCGCGTAACGCGCTGCTCGTGGTGTCGGTCCTCGCCGGCGGCGCGCTCGCCGCGGTGGCCGGATTCCTGGTCGGACAGCCGTCCCTCCGCTTGCGCGGCGACTATCTGGCCATCGTCACCCTCGGATTCGGCGAGATCATCCGCGTGCTGATCCTGAACATCGACAAGATCGGCGGCGCGCGCGGCTTCAGCGGCATCCCCAACTGGAGCAACTTCTTCTGGGTCTACTTCTTCTGCGGGATCACCATCCTGATCTCGTGGCGCCTGGTGCGCTCGTCGGTCGGCCGCGCTTTCCTCGCCGTGCGCGAGGACCAGATCGCCGCCGAAGCCATGGGCGTCAACACCACGCGCTACAAGGTGAAGGCCTTCATCATCGGCTCGTTCCTGGCGGGCGTGGCGGGGGGACTCTTCGCCCACTACATGATGTATCTCAACCCCACCATGTTCATGTTCATCAAGTCCTTCGAGGTGGTGGCCATGGTCGTCCTCGGCGGACTGGGATCGATCTCCGGCTCGGTGATCGCGGCGATCATCCTGACCTTCCTCCCCGAGGGGCTGCGCGCGGCGAAGGGCGTGCTGCACATGTCCAAGGACCCGCGCATGGTCATCTACTCGGTCATGCTCATCGTCCTGATGCTGACGCGGCCGCAGGGGCTGCTCGGGCGGCGGGAGCTGTGGCAGGTGTGGAAGCGGAAGAAGAACAAGGACGAGACGACCGGCTGAAGCCGGCCGCTACACCATGCCTCTCCTCGAAGCCAAGCACGTCACCATTCGATTCGGCGGCCTGACCGCGGTGAGCGACTTCAACCTCGCCGTGGAGCAGCACGAGCTGGTCGGCCTGATCGGCCCCAACGGCGCCGGCAAGACCACCATCTTCAACATGCTGACCGGCGTGTACAAACCG
>Ga0207674_10006978_pt1 | contig 13217 bp, 10 predicted proteins | sample KBSCornC72_FD_184303 | JGI IMG/M metagenome (GOLD analysis project Ga0207674, IMG submission 184303) | Corn rhizosphere microbial communities from Kellogg Biological Station, Michigan, USA - KBS Corn C7-2 (SPAdes) (version 2) | ecosystem: Host-associated > Plants > Roots > Rhizosphere > Soil ... | reverse complement strand
TACGTGCTGTGTCCGGGCGCGGTTGCGCGCATCTTCCTTCGCGTACGGCATGTACGCGCCGAAGTCCGCGCCGTCCGGCCGCGTGTAGAGGTTGCCCGACTGGAAGAAGTGCACGTGCGCGTCCACCAGGCCCGGCACGAGCCACTTGCCCCTGGCCTCGATGCGCGTGGCGCCGCGCGGCACGCGCGTGGTCTTCGCGGGGCCCACGCCCACGATGCGGTCGCCGGCGATGATGACCGTCTGGTCGGCCTCCACCGCCTTCGAGGCTTCCCGGTCCGGATGCACGATCGTGGCGCCCACGATCGCGGTGATGCCCTCGGCCGCCTGCGCGGTGATGGTCGCCATGGCGAGGGCCGCCACGGCCAGTCGAACGATTCGCATGTCCGGGATTTTATCCGCGAAACAACGCCTCACTTCACACCCGCCCACCCCCATTTCGTCGGATTTGGCCCGGCGGGCCGCGGCGCCGTTGCTATCCTTCGGCCCATGTCGACCTTCTTCTTCGTCCTGCGGCACCTGATCGCGTGGGGATCGCTCTGGATCCTCGCGCTCATCTTCTACGTCAACATGTTCCACCGCGACCCGCGCTGGCCGTTCGGGCTGGCCGTGACGCTCACGCTGCTCTATCGCGCCATCGTCTCGTTCTCCCATGCGCGGCGCGTGAAGATGATCGCCGACCGCGTGGACGGCAGCACGCTTTCCAGCCGCCACCGCCGGCGCGTCGAGATTCCGCTCGCGGCCGACGAGGCCTTCGCGCTCGTCGAGGCCGCCGTACGCGAGCTGCCCCACGTCGAGAACGTCGAGAGCGCGAAGGACAGCCTGCAGGTGCGCGCGCAACTGAAGCGCGTGAACCCTTACCTGCATGGCAAGAACGGCCCGCGGCGCCTGGGCGGCGCGGCCGGCGCGAGGAAGAACCTCATCCTCGCCACCGTGACCCCCGGCGAGAGCGTCTCCAGCCTCACGTTGATCTGCGAGCCCGAGGGCGGCGCGTGGGTGGACTGGTTCATGGTGGACGACGCGACCAACCTCGAGAACGCGGAAGCCATCACGCGCGCGCTCTCGAGGCGCATCGCCGAGCATCGCAGGGGGGAGCAGGCCGCGGCGCGGCAGACCGCCACGGAGAAGGAGCTCACGGTGGCCAAGCTGAACGTGCTCGAGGCGCAGGTCGAGCCGCACTTCCTCTACAACACGCTCGCCAGCGCGCAGCTCCTCACGAGGAGCGATCCCGCGCGCGCCGACGAGATGCTGGGCAACCTCGTCGTCTACCTGCGCAATTCGATGCCGCGCACGGAGGGCGAGATGTCCACGCTCGCCCTGGAGCTGGAACGCGCCCGCGCGTACCTGGAGATCATGAAGATCCGCATGGGCGAGCGGCTCTCGGTGCAGGTGCAGGTGCCCGAGGCGCTGCGCGCGACGCCGATGCCGCCGATGATGCTGCAGACGCTGGTGGAGAACGCGATCAAGCACGGCCTCGAGCCCCTGACGGGCGGCGGCACCATCTGGATCATCGCGCGCGAGAGCGACGGCAAGGTGTCGGTCACGGTGGCGGACAACGGGCGCGGATTCGGCGGGGACAGCGCGGGAACCGGCGTGGGCCTGAAGAACGTGCGCGAGCGCCTCAAGCTCGCGTATGGTGGCGAAGCCGCGCTCGCCATCGGACCGAATTTCCCGAACGGCGTGGCCGCCTCGATCGTCATTCCTGTCCATGCCTAAAGCCGTCATCGCGGAGGACGAAGCCCTGCTTCGCGCGGAGCTGGTGTCGCAGCTGCGGCGCGCGTGGCCGGAGCTCGAGATCGCCGCCGAGTGCGAGGACGGCGCCACCGCGCTCGACGCCATCGACGTGCATCGCCCCGAAGTGGCCTTCCTCGACATCCGCATGCCCGGCATCACCGGGCTCGAGGTCGCGGCCGCCGCCGCCGAGGCCTCGCCGCAGACCCAGGTGGTCTTCGTGACCGCATACAACCAGTACGCCATCGACGCGTTCGACCGCGGCGCCGTGGACTATCTGCTGAAGCCCATCGCGCCCGACCGGCTCGCCGCCACCGTCGCGCGCGTCAAGTCGCGGCTCGCGACCGGCGCCAACGACGCGCAGGCGTTCGCCGCCGTGGTGGAGCAGCTGCGCTCGAAGCTGCCCGCGCAGGCGCGCCCGGAGCCGATGCAGTGGATCACCGCCACCGTCGGAAAGGAGACACGCCTCATCATGGTGGACGACGTCGCCTACTTCCAGGCGGACAACAAATACACCGTCGTGATGACGGGCGAGGGCGAGGCCCTCATCCGCAAGCCGATCCGCGAGCTCCTGGACGTCCTCGACCCCGCGCACTTCAAGCAGATCCACCGCTCGACCATCGTCAACATGAAGGCCATCGCCGCCGTGACCCGCGACGACTCGGGCCGCGGCACCATCCGGCTGAAGAACCGGGCGGAGACGCTGCCCGTGAGCCTGACCTTCATGCCGGTCTTCAAGGGGATGTAGCGCCGATATTCCGGAGACGGCGCGGGGGATTTGCGGCCCGGCCGGTGTGACAAATGTCATCATTTCCGGACTGTTACCGATGTAGTATCCGAACCGGCGCAACCCGTTTCCCCTTTCCCAGAAATGCCGCAAACCGCGACGGCCACAACCACGCCTTTCGACGCCATCCTGGTGCAGAGCCGGGACCTGCTTCGCGAGCAGCTGGCCGCGTCCGTGACGGCCATGTTCGACAACGCCGAGACGGCGTTGAACGAGCTCGCCGAGAAGGAGAAGGACGAGGAGGCGCAGAAGCGCTACCTCGACGCGCGTGATCTGGCCGCCTCGAATCGCGAGGTGATCGAAAGCCAGTTCCGCCAGCGCCTGACCAGCGAGTTCCAGAAGCGCACCAACAAGGCGAAGAAGATCGGCGTGAGCCTCTCGGACATCAGCCTCGACGACATGGCGCTGGTGGGCGAGGACGATCTGAACGAGACGCTCAAGTTCAACGACATGGCGGCCAAGCTCAAGCGCTACTGCGAGGAGGAGCTGGGGGCGCTGGACCAGCGCGTGGGCGTGCTGCTCGGAGACGCGAGCCTCGAGTCCGACGACAACCCGTTCGGCCCGCAGACCATCTGCGACGCGTACAAGCAGGCCTGCCAGAAGGTCGACGCGCCGCTCGAGATCCGCATGGTGTTCCTGAAGCTCTTCGACGACCACGTCGCCGACACCATCCGCTCGAGCTACAAGGACGTGAACCAGCTGCTCATCGACAACTCGATCCTGCCCAAGATCCGCTACGGCATCTCGAAGTCGGAGAGCAAGGACCGGCCGGCCTCGGGCCTGCCCGAGATCGACAAGCCGAAGGCCGCGTCGGAAGACGCGCCCGCGGCCGGGGCGCAGGACATGTTCGCGCAGCTCGCGAAGCTGATGGGCGGCGGCGCGGGCGCAGGAGGAGGAGGAGCACCGGGCATGGGCGTGGGCGGCGTGCCGCTCGTGCAGGGGCCCGCGCTCATGAGCTCGCTCACGCAGCTGCAGGTGGGCGACCTCGCCGCGCTCGGCGAAGCGGCCGCGGAGCTGGGCCCGATCCTCGCGGAGGCGGGCAACCTCAAGAACGTCCTGCACCAGCTGAAGACGAGCAGCGTCGGCCAGAGCATGGGGCAGGTCGACTCGATGACGCTCGACATCGTCGCGATGCTCTTCGACCAGCTGTTCGACGATCCCAAGATTCCCATCGCGCTGAAGGGCCTCATCGGCCACCTGCAGCTGCCCATGCTGAAGGTCGCGATCGCGGACAAGGAGCTCTTCACGAAGAAGGAGCATCCCGCGCGCCAGCTGCTCGACACGCTGGGACAGATCGGGCTGCGCCTGCCGCCGGACTTCGGGGCGGAGAACCCGCTCTTCGGCAAGCTCGAGAAGTTCATCAAGGAGCTGGTCGACGGTTTCCAGGAAAAGATGGAGATCTTCGACAAGGTGCGCGCGGAGCTCGAGGAGATCATCTCGGAGCAGGACGCGTTCGTCGCGCAGGAGATGGAGGCCTCGTCGAAGGAGCTGGAGCTCTCCGAGCGGCTCTCGCTCGCGAAGGTGTCGGCCGAGGACGAGATCAAGAAGCGCGTCGGCGGCCACATGGAGATCCCGCGGCCGATCGTGCGTTTCCTCGCGCTGCAATGGATCAAGTACCTGGTCGTCGTGGGCGCCCGCGACGGCAGGGAAGCCGAGTCGTGGAAGCAGGCGCTGCAGACGATGGACGATCTGCTCGAGAGCATCCGTCCCAAGGCGACGGTGGAGGAGCGCCGCGGCGTGGCCCGAATCATCCCGGCGCTCCTGAAGAGACTGCGCACCGGCGTCACCGAATCCGGCATCGAGGACGCGGTATCCCAGGCGTTCTTCCAGGAATTGATGAAGTGCCACACGGAAGTGATGCAGGGCGCGAAAGCGCCGGCCGCGGAGCCTGCGAAGCCGGCCGCGGACACGCTCACGAAGAAACCGGTGGCGACCGATTCCACGCTGAAGAAGCCGGTGGCCACCGACTCGACGCTCAAGAAGCCTGCGGTGACCGATTCGGCGACGAAGAAGCCGGTCGCCACCGATTCGACCTTGAAGAAGCCCGCGGCGCCCAAGCCCGCGCCCGTGGCCGAGGAGCTCGACTTCACCGCGCCCGTGGAAGTGAACAACCCGTTCGGCGCGGGCAAGGTGGCGGTCTCCTCCGACGATCTCGATTTCAGCGCGGCCCCGGCGCCTGCGGCGCTCGCCGCGCCGGCCCCCGGGGCGGAACCCGCCGCCAAGGGCGCGAAGGCCGCGGCGAAGCGCGAGACCATCCGCCTGCCGAGCGCGATGGTGATGGGCGCGTGGATCGAAGTGCTCGACGCCGACGGCGAGAACCGCCAGATCGCGAGACTGCACTACATCAGCCCGATGAAGAGCCACTTCCTCTTCGTGGACCGCAAGGGCAAGAAGGTCTACGAGTGCTCGCGCTCGATGCTGTCGCGTCGCCTGAAGCTCGGGGAAGTGTCGCTGCTGGACGGCGAGCCCGATGCGTCGCTCTTCGACCGCATCATGGACGGCATCTTCGGGAAGCTCGGAAAGCCGCAGCCCGCCTAGGGCGCCGTACGCGCGCGCATCAGCAGCGGACGCGATTTCGGCACGTAGCGCATCAACGGGTTGCCATTGCCCGACGCCGCGGGTGCGACGTTCTCCTTCGGGATCAGCAGGAACGCGTGGAAGCCATCGGTGCTTCCCCCCTGTCCCGCGATCCAGCCGCGATCGTTGATGGCGCTGGGCTCGCTGTGGTTCCAGGGCGCGCCGAGCAACGTGTCGATGCGCACGACCTGCCCACCCTCCATGAGGAAGCCGTAGACGCCCTCGCCGCTGCCGAGCACCTGCCCCATGTTGTTCAGGCCCACGGCGGCGGCGTACGTGTACGCATTCGGGATCTGGTGCAGCGCGCCGTCGTAGATGTAGGGCTCGGGGCCATGGCCGAAGCTGCTCATGCCGACGATCTCGCCGCGGTCATTGAAGCCGCGCGCGGTGGTCACGGACACGCCGAGGTCGCGCAACGCGCCGTTCTCGTGCATGAAGAGCCTGCCGTTGGCGATCACCGCGATCTGACCGCGGCGGTTGATACCGACGGCGGTGGTGACGCCGGACGGCGCCCCGAGGTCCGTGAAGACGCCGTTCGACCACATGAAGGCGCGCGTGTTGGCGCCGCCGAACTGGCTCGTGGTGCCGTCCTCCACCGCGCCTACGAGCACGCCGTTCTCGCCGATCCCGCTCACGTTGCCCTTGGCGCCGAGGCCGCGCGGGTTGCCGTTCTCCCACAGCGTGATCTCGCCGTTGATGCGGCCCGCGACGAGGCCGCTGTCGCTCACCGCGGTCGCGCAGCTCGTGGCGCCTGCGGGTGCGGCGAGATCGCGGCGCGAGCCGTTTGCATAGACGTAGGCGCGCGTCTGCGTGGAATCCACGGTGCGGCAACCCACCACCACGCCTGCCGGGCTGATGGCGGTGACATGTCCGGGACCTTCGGGTGTGAGATCGATCGCCGTCCACTGCGACGCGATCGCGTGTGCCGCGAGGCTTGCGCTCATCCCCAGCGCCGCCATCAATGCCTTGAATCCGCTCCCCATTTGTTGCTCCTCGACCTGGTACGCATCGAGTCTACGGAGCGGGTTTGTGCACTAGTCCGAGGTAGCGGCTAGTCCTGTTGGATCATGGGCAGAGGGCCGTGCGCGACGAGGCCGGACTGGGCGGGATTGCGGCGCAGGTATTCGTCGAGCGAAGCCGCGCGTGCCGCCCATTTCGAGACGACGATCTCGTGAAAGGGCCGCGTCGCTTCGTCGCGCTTGTTGAGGCCCATGCCCGCCCCGCTCTCGCCCGCATGCGCGAACCAGAGGTTGGTCGGCCGGGCCGTGTAGACGAAGTGCGTGCGCTGCGCGAGCTGGATGATGAAGTCCCAGTCCTCGTAGCAATCGAGGCGCTCGTCGAAGCGCGCGCCTTCGGCCACCAGCGAGCGGCTGAAAAGGGCCGCACCCACCTGCATGTAGTTGCCGACGAAGAGGTGCAGCCGGTTGAAATCCGCGCCGATCACCATGCGCGCCTTGCCGTCGGGCTCGACCACGGCGGTGGCGCTGTATGCGACGCGCGCGCCGCGGGAATTCGCCGCCGCGGCCACGAGCGTTTCCACGTGCGCGGGCGCGAAGGCGTCGTCGTCGTCGAGGAACACGAGCCAGTCGCCGCGCGCATGGTCGAGCGCCGCATTGGCCGCCCGTGGACGATCGTAGGGCCCCCCGTCAACGACACGCACTGCGATGTCGCCGGGCGCGCGAAGCATCGGCAGCGGCCTCGCCGCAGCATTCACGACGACGATCTCGAGCGGGCGGTAGGTTTGCGCTACGACGGAATCGACGGCCCGCGCAAGCGTTGCGCGCCCCATGGTGCGGATGAGGACCGAGACCAGCGGTTGCGCGCGCATGCGCCGATCATATCGCTACGCGGTGACCGGCCCTTTCGCCAGTTGCTCGGCCGCCGCGAAGTGACGTTGCGCGGCCTGGCTCCTGCCGCTTCGCATGGACGACTCGGCCACGTCGCGATGGTGGCGGACCTTCTCGCGCAGCGCCGTGGCATGGACGGCCCACTTGCGCAGGATCTGCGTCCTGAAGGGCGCGGTGGCCTCGGGCCGCGCATTGGCGCCCATCCCGGCGCCGCTCAACCCCGCGTACGCGCGCCAATGGTTGGTCGGCCGCCCCGTGTATGCGAAGTGCGTGAGCCGCGACAACTGGATCCAGAAGTCCCAGTCCTGCAGGCAGATGAGGCTTTCGTCGAAGCGCGCGCCGCGCGCGAGCAGGCTCGAGGCGAAGAGCGCCGCGCCGATCTGGATATAGTTTCCATGCAGCAGGTGGACGCGGTCGAACGGCGCGCCGAGCACCACGTCCGCGCTGCCGTCGTCCTTAAGGCAGAGGGTCGAGCTGTAGGCGACGCCGGCGTGCGCGCTGCGAGCCGCCGCGAGGAGTGACTGGACATGCTCGGGCGCGAAGCTATCGTCGTCGTCCAGGAAGATCAGCCAGTCGCCGCGGGCGTTGTCGAGCGCGACGTTGGCCGCATGGGGCCGCGTGGACCCGGGGGCCTCGACGATGCGTACCTCGACTCCCTCGGCGGGCGGCAGCGCCGGCAGCGCCCCGCCCGCGGCATTGACGATGACAATCTCGAAGGGGCGATGAAGCTGCGCGAGCGCCGCCTGCAGGCTGCGGGAGAGCGACTCGCGGCCGATGGTGCGGATGAGGATCGATACGCGGTCGCGGTTGCCGGGCTCCATGGCGTCACGCTAGCCCGTACCGCAGTCACAATTCAAGCCTCACGATGGGGCGGGTCGCCTTGTGCCGCGCGGCTTCGCGGAAGCCGCATTTTTCATACATCGACACGGCGCCGAACCAGAGCGAGTCGTCGGCCTGCTCGCCGCGCTTGTCCACGGGATACGCCTCGAGGATCTTCACCCGCCGGCGCTTCGCGTAGCGGATCGCGCCCTCGAGCATGCCGCGCGCCACGCCCTGGCGGCGAAACTCCGACGGCACCACGAAGCAGATGATCGACCAGACGCGCGCGTCGTCCACCTTCTTCATGACGCGCGAGGTTTCCAGCTTGCGGTAATCCTCGCGCGGCCCGAGCGAGATCCAGCCCACCGGGGTCTTGCCGCGATAACCGATGAGGCCGGGCGGCGTTCCCCCCGCGGCGAGCTTCCTCAGCTTCGCGCGGTTGCGCTTGCCGTCGAGCAGCGTGCCGATGCCCACGCGCCCTTCGATGCGATAGAACATGCACCAGCAGCGGCGCGCCATCGAGCAGCCGCGCGCCATGAAGATCGACTCGGCGTCGTCCCACCGCTCGAGCGTCAGCGGCTTCACCGCGATCATGCCGGGATCACGCGCAGCGGCAGGCCGTCCCTGGGAATCAGCGTCACGCGCGCGACGGGAACGGGCTCGGCGTCGGCGGCGGTCTCGAAGCGCACGTGCTGCGCCAGCGTGGCGAGGATCGCCGTGGCCTCCATCAACGCGAACGACATGCCGATGCACACGCGCGGGCCGGCGCCGAAGGGCATGTAGTGGTAGCGCGGGATCGCATCCTCGCGCGCGGCCTCGAATCGCGTGGGGTCGAACACGTCCGGCCTGTCCCACCGACGCGCGTGGCGATGGATCGCATAGATCGGCATGAGGATCGACATGCCGGGCTCGACGTCCAGGCCGTCCAGCCGTGTGGCCGCCACCGCCTGCCGGCTCATGATCGGCACCGGCGGATAGAGCCGCATGGATTCCTTCAGCACCTGCTGGGTGAGCTGCAAACGCTCCACGTGCGCCGCGGTGAGCGCTTCGCCGCCGGTGACCTCGCGCACTTCGTGGGCCACGCGCTGCATCCACTGCGGCGAGCGCGCCAGCAGGTAGAGCGTCCACCCGAGCGCCTTGGCGGTGGTCTCGTGGCCCGCGAGGTAGAAGGTGAGCAAGTTGTCCACGAGCTGCTCGTCGTCCATGCCGCGGCCGGTTTCCGGATCGCGCGCGGCGATGAGGCGATGCAGGAGGTCGTCCTCGCCCGAGTCGCGCTGCGCGGCGAGGAGCCGCGCCACTTCCGCGCGCAACCCGCGCGCGGCGTCGTACCCGTCCACCATGCCGGGCCGCGGGAACCACTTGGGCAGGTTGATGGCGGCGTAGAGCATGTCCCAGCCGCCGTTGCGCTGCATCGCGCGGATCGAGGCCTGCATCTGCGTGACGAAGGCTTCGTCCGCCGAAGGCAGCAGCGTCGCGGACACCACGTCGAAGGTTGCGCGCGTCATATCCGCGTCGATGTCGTGGACGCCCGGCGCGGCGCGCCATCGCGCGACCGTGTCCTTCGCGGCGCGCACGAAAGCCGGCACGAAGGTGCCCAGCGTCTGCGGACGGAACATCGGCGCCGAGGCCTGCCGCTGCCACTTCCAGTCGGCGCCCTCGCTGGTGAGGATGCCCTTGCCCAGCAGCGGGCCCAGCAGGCGGATCTGCGTGAGCTTGCGGAACTTGTCGCGCTCGTCCAGCAGCACGGCCTTGATGATCGCGGGCGACGTGACCCACACCCGGTTGTTGCCGACCGCGACGCGATCCTCGACATACGCCGCCTGCGGGATCACCTGCAGCGGGTTGCGCACGAAGGTCGCCATGAAGCGCAGCCCCGTCGGCGCTTGCGCCGGGGGCGCGATGCGAGGCGGCGTAAGGACGTCGTTCACAGACCTAAAAGGGGTCTGACCCCTTTTTCCGCGAAAAAGGGGTCAGACCCCAATTGCGCCTTCTTGCCGCGCGCCAGGCACTGGCGATGGCGCTGCACCACGCGCTCGGCGAACCACTGCGTCGTGAGGCGCCGCGTGAACTTGGGACTCTGCAGCTCGATGGAGGGCACGACGGCGCGCGCGAGCGGCTTGCCGTTACGCGCGTCGGCGAGCTCGAACACGCGGCGGTAGAGCCGGGTGTCCTCGAAATCCCGGCCCGAGCCCGCCTCCAGGTCGCGGCGGATCTGCGCGTTGTCGAGCCCCACCTTGGCCGCAATCGCGCGTGCCGCGCTTTCCGTGTCGCCCGGGTTGGTCGAGCGCGGCACGACGAGGTCGCCGTCCAGCGTGAGGCGTTCGCCCGACACCATCGCGAGCGCCGCCTGGAACGCGGCGTTGCGGCTGGCGTAGTGGCCCGCGTTGTAGTCGGCGTAGCGATACAGGTAGCGATCGTAGGCCGCCGGATAGTCGAGCAGATGCGCCACGCCGAAGTACATCCCGCCGCGGCGCGTGAACACCTCGTCGCGGATGGTGCCCAGCACGGGATACGGATACTGCTTGTCGGTGGCGTGGGAGCGCGCGTAGGCGACGCTCACCTGCATGGGTCCCCCGGTGCGCACGGGATTGCGGTCGCCGAAGAACGTGCGGCCCATCGGTACGCGGCCGATCAGGTCCTCGAACGTCTCGGAAAGCTCGCGCTCCGTGCGCGCGGCGTCGATGCGCTCGCGATACGTCCTGCCGTTGGTGGACTTCACCGAGAGCGCCGCATCAAGGGCGAGCTTGGGCACGCCGAGCTTCTCGCGCTGGCGCTCGATCTCCGCCCACGCGATCGATGGCAGGTTCGGCACGGCGGGATCCGCGCGAAAGCCGCTCTCCTGCTCGGTGATCGCGACCACGGCGCAGATGTTATCCGGCGTCACGGGGATCTTCAGCACCGCCATCGGCGTGTAGATGTCGGTGGCCCAGCCCTCGCGGTCGCCCACGCTCGCGGGGATGTAGCTCGCGATCATGGCGCGCGCATCCGCGGCGGTGAGGCCGGTTCGCTCGGCGGTGCCGCAACCGGCGAGGGTGGCGGCGGCGATGAAGAGGAGCTTTCGCATACGGTAGGATGCACGCCAGTCTAACAACGGAGGCTGCCATGCACATGAAGAAACTACCCCTCCTCGCCGCCTTGCTGCTGGCCGCCTGCGCCCACATGGGCAGCATGGACACCGACACGCGCCCGGTGCGCATGGTGTCGGAGTCCACGATCACCGGTTTCGCCTTCCCCGAATCCGTGGGCTGCGACGCCACCGAGCGCGTGCTCTACGTGAGCAACTTCGGCGGCACGGAGCTCAAGCCCGGCGAGAAGGACGGCAAGGGCTACATCATGAAAGTGTCGCTCGACGGCAAGGTCCTCGAGCAGCGCGCCTTCAACGTGACGATGAACAAGCCCAAGGGCCAGTGGATCGAGGGCAGCCGCCTGTGGGTGACGGACATCGACTCGGTGTGGATCTTCGACACGCGCAGCAAGCAAAGCCGGCGGCTTCCCGTCCCGGGCGCCGTGTTCGCCAACGACCCGGCCGTGAGCGGCGGCGTGCTCTACGTGAGCGACAACCGCGGCGACCAGGTCTTCAGCATCGAGCCGGCGGATTTCCTCGCCGCGAACGTGCAGCCGAAGGTGACCTCGCTCCTGAAGGGCCGCGAGATCAATGCCAACGGCCTGTGGCCCGCCCGGGACGGCTCGCTCCTCATGGCGGGCTTTGCCGGCGCCGACAAGGCGCGCGGCATCCAGTCGATGGCCAGGGGCGGCGCGGTCCAGGCGCTGGCGGCGCCCGGCGGCATGCTCGACGGCCTCTACGAGATGCGCGACGGGACGATCCTCTACACCGACTGGAAGACCGGGTCGCTGAACAGCTGGAGCCCGAAGAACGGCGTGCAGATGCTGGCCAAGGACTTCAAGGGGCCGGCGGACTTTTGCGTGATGGGGGAATCCGTCTACGTGCCCGACCTCGTCAAAAGCGAGATCCGCGTCATCCGACTGGGAAGGTAGAACATGAAGAGAATCGCCGCGCCGCTCGTCGCCGCGCTCGCCGTGCTTTGCGCCAACGCCGCCGATGAGCGGCCCCAGGACCGCTGGAAGCTCGAGGACATGTATCCCTCGGAAGCCGCGTGGAACGCGGACGCCGCCAAGGTCGAAGCCGAGCTCGCCGAGGTGGCCAAGTGCAAGGGCCAGCTCGGCAGCTCCGCCAAGCGGCTGAAGGAATGCCTGGATCTCATCTACGACGCCACCAAGCGCTACTACAGGATGGCGGTGTATTCGGGAGAGCGCGAGAGCGAGGACACGGGCGACGCCGGCCGCCAGTCCCTGAACCAGAAGGCGCAGGTGATCGGCACCAAGCTCTCCGAGACCGCGGCATTCCTGAACCCGGAGATCCTGCGCGTCGGCAAGGCGAAGATCGACGGCTTCTTCAAGGCGGAGCCGGGCCTCAAGACCTACCGCCACCCGGTGAACGACATCCTGCGCACCGCGCCGCACACGCTCGACGACAAGGGCGAGAGCCTGCTGGCCACCTTCGGCCTCACGCAGGGCCAGGCCGGCTCGATCTACCGGATCATGGCCAACTCCGACATGCCGTGGCCCACGATCAAGCTGGCCGACGGCAAGGAGGTGAAGCTCGACCAGTCCGCGTATGGCAAGTACCGCGAAGTCGCCAACCGCGACGACCGCAAGAAGGTGATGGACGCCTTCTTCGGCAAGTTCAAGGAGTTCGAAAGCACGCTGGGCACGACGTACTACTCGTCGTTGAAGGAGGACAGCGTCTACGCCAAGGTGCGCAAGTACCCGGACTCGATGACGCGCTCGCTGGACGCCAACAACCTGCCGCGCGCGGTGTACGACGCGCTCATCAAGAGCGCCAACGCGAACCTGCCGACGCTGCACCGCTACTTCCGCCTGCGCGCGAAGATGCTGGGCGTCTCCGAGATGCGCTACTACGACATCTATCCGCCCCTCATCCCGGGCGGGCGCGAATACCCGATCGACGAGGGCATCCGCATGATGGTCGAGTCCGTGGCGCCACTCGGCCCGGAGTACGTCGCCGCGATGAAGAAGGGCCTCGCGGACCGCTGGATGGACGTCTATCCCCGGCCGAGGAAGCTCTCAGGCGCGCACATGGCGGGCGACGCGTACGACGTGCACCCGTTCCTGCTCATCAACTACAACAACAACTACGAGTCGGTCTCCACCATCGCGCACGAGTGGGGCCACGCGATGCACTCGTACTTCTCCAACCGCGCGCAGCCCTTCGCGACGGCTTCCTACGCGGTGTTCACGGCGGAGATCGCCTCGACCACCAACGAGGCGCTGCTGCTCGACTATGCGCTGAAGACGGCGAAGAACGACGACGAGCGGCTGCTGTACCTTGGATCCGCGCTCGAGCAGTTGCGCGGCACGTTCTTCCGCCAGGCCATGTTCGGCGAGTTCGAGCAGAAGACGCATGCCGTGGTGGACAA
>Ga0207674_10006976_pt1 | contig 13223 bp, 10 predicted proteins | sample KBSCornC72_FD_184303 | JGI IMG/M metagenome (GOLD analysis project Ga0207674, IMG submission 184303) | Corn rhizosphere microbial communities from Kellogg Biological Station, Michigan, USA - KBS Corn C7-2 (SPAdes) (version 2) | ecosystem: Host-associated > Plants > Roots > Rhizosphere > Soil ... | reverse complement strand
TGATGCGGCGCAGGAGGGACTGCATGACGCGCAGGTAGAGCTTGTCGCCGATGATCTTGTCCTCGCAGCCGGCTTCAATGCTGGGGTTGTCGTTGACCTCGATCAGGTAGAACTCGTCGCCGCGTTGTTTCATGTCGACGCCGTAGAGACCGTCGCCGACGGCGCTGGCCGCGGCAGTGGCGAGACGCACCAGCTCGCGCGGTGCACGCGGAACCGCGATGGTTTCCACGCGCCCGGACTGCAGCGCTCCCGTGCGCGTTCGCTTCAGGATCTGCCAGTGCTTGTGGGCCATGAAGTAGCGGCACGTGTACATGGCCTTGCCTTCCAATACGCCGATGCGCCAGTCGAAGTCGGTGGGCATGAACTCCTGCGCCACCAGGAGGTCGGAGCTTTCCAGGCGCCGTGCAATCTCATCATCGAGCTCGGCACGCGTGTTGAGCTTCACGACGCCGCGCGAGAACGAGCTGTCGGGCTGCTTCACCACGCAGGGGAGGTTCAGCGTGTCCGCCACTTCTTTGGCATTTTCGCGGTGCACGATCATCGTTCGCGGCGTGGGCAGCTTGTACTGGTCGAACATCTCGGCCAGGTACACCTTGTTCGAGCAGCGAATGATCGATTCGGGGTCGTCGATGACGGCGAGCCCTTCGGCGGTGGCGCGGCGCGAGAAACGGAACGTGTGGTGATTGACCGCGGTGGTCTCGCGAATGAAGAGGGCGTCGAACTCGGCGACACGACGGTAGTCCTCACGCGTGATGATCTGCGGGTCGAGGCCGATGCTTTCGGCGGCACGCCCGAACTTGCGCAGAGCCGCCGCGTCGGACGGGGGATCGTTTTCGTCGGGATTCACCAGAATGGCAAGGTCGTATTTGAACTTCTTCCCGCGCCGGCGCGGGCGCTCGCTGCGCAGGAAGTATTGTCCCGCCGCGTTCACCACGAAGGGGCGCTGCCAGTCGGGGATTTCCTTTACGCCGATGGGATTGACCTGGTCCAGCTCCCATTTGTCCTTCTGATAGATGAATTCGGCGCGCAAGAGCGGCGCTTCGAAATAGGAAAACAACGCCAGCGCCAGTCGTTCGTAGCGCTTCACGGTGGTCTTCCCGAAATAGATGTTGAGGGCGTATTTCTCCGCCTTGATGTGCGCAAACGCGCGCTGGATCAGGTCGTCGATTTCCTCGGAGCGAATGCGGAAGATGGCCTCCGAGCGCATGTCCTGCAGCGTCATGATGCTGGGGATGGCGCGGTGTCCGCGCGCGCTGGCCAGAAGCGACACGTAATAGCCGCTGCTCATGTAGCGGTATGACCGGCACAGGTTGAACACCTTGGCGTTGTCGATGTCGTTGTATTCCGGATCGGAGAGATAGTCGCGCGCCGACACGATCTCCACGCCCGGAATCTGCAGCGGCCAGCTGCGCGGATTGTCGACGACGAACAGGCGGGTGGACATGAGTGGCTAGGCGCGCTTTCTGGGGCGGGAGATCACGAGCACATTGGCGTCATACGTGAGAATGCCGAGCAGAATGGAACAGATCAGCCGGTTGATGCCAACTTCGTAGGAGCGCGCGCCCTTGGCCAGCGGATTCGCATGGTAGGGATCCGCCACACGCACGGCGCGCGCGTCGCTGTCATACCCCGTGAGAACCACGAAGTGCCCGCCCGGCACGCCGCGAATGTCGTCGTAGTCGCCGCGCGGTCCATATTCACGCGCGGTTCCGTACAGATACGTCGAGCTCAGCCCCGCAATCATGGGCACGTTGCCGTTCAGATGCCGGCGCAGGAGCTTCGGGGACAGCTCGGTAAAACGAATCTGTCCACCCATCTCGATGAAATCGATGTATGCCCTGGATGCAATCTTGAGCTTGCGCTGATGCTTCACCGCCGTCTGCTTCGCCAGACGGTCGGCCAGCTCGTCCTGGGTGAGCGAATGCCAGGTGGGATCGAAGACCTGCAGGTTGTACGAGTACAGGCTCACCTTGTAACCGCGGCGCAGCGCGTGCGATCCCAGGAAAACGCCCAGCGTTCCGCCTTCGTCGAGGTGCTCGACGTCGCGGATGACATCCTCGAGATCAATGCGGTCCTGGTAGTAGCGATAGATGGAGTGCAGGCAGGTGGCGCCGCACGTGTAGTCGTCGGGCTGCGCGACAATATCGAACTCGATCCGGGTCTTCATGCGGCGCGCATTATAACAACGGCTCCGAAATTCGGCCAAAGACTACTTGGTAAGCTCTATATAATAGAGAGCACGGCCTTCCCGCCGGTATTTGGCCTCGAAGTGGGTCAGAATTTCCGGGTCCAGAATCCGCTCGTCTTGACTCTCGCGCACGTCACGCCAGAGCGTGTCGCCCGCATAGACCAATGCCTTCTTGAAGAAGATCAGATACTCGAAATTGTCAGTGGCCAGTTCCAGCTTCCCGCCGGGAACCAGACGCTGATGCAGGAGCTGAAAGAACTCCGGGGTGAGCAGCCGGCGCTTTCTCTGTTGCCGTTTCGGCCACGGGTCGGGGAAGTAGATATGAAAAATGTCGACACTCGCATCGGGAATGAGATACTTCACGACCTCGCTCGCCTCGGCCTTGTAGAAGCGAAGATTGTCGAGCCCGCGCGGCTCGATGCGCGCGTGCCCCTCACGCAAGAAACGCCACGCGTAATCGATGCCGAGGAAGTTCCGCTCCGCATGCTTCGCAGCGCGCTCGAGCAGAAAGCGCCCCTTGCCGCTCCCGATCTCCAGCTCGAAGGGCCGCTTCGTTTCGAAGAGATCGAACACCGTGGCGACATCGAAATCCTCGAGACGGACCTCGGTGCTCCCGGGCCGGCGTCGCCGTTTCTGTTTCGGGTACTGAAGGGTCATGCGGCCATTATAGCAAACCGTGTCACACGCGAAAAATCTACCACTGTGATGATTGTCTGCTTGACAACTCTGTCCGTGCTCGCCTACAGTATGTGCATCCCCTGTCAGTTCGTTCGCGACAAACGCGTACCGAAGGACGAAACCCACTTCTCTCTGCTATCAAGAGCCGAATCCAGGTCTCTTAATCATATTTGAACCGTGCCGTCGCGTGCTTTGCATTGCAAGCACATGCGCCGGTCCACACCCAACGCAGGAGGCTTTCTGAACGACTGCCCTCGGTGACCGGACCATCACGTCCCTGGTGGACCATAGGCCGGACAATTCCGGTGAAAGCGAGGGTGTCATGCGTTCATGGAGGCCTTTCTTCTTTGCTGTGCTTGTCGTTGTCGCGTGCAGTGACGACACACAGAAACCTCTTCTAACCAGTCAATCGGGAACCGGCCAGCCCGGCTGGCAATGGTCCAATCCACATCCCCAGGGCAACGACCTCAATGAGGTCGACTTCTTCGACAGCAAGACAGGTTTTGCTGTCGGCAATTTTGGCGCGATCGTCCGCACCATGGATGGCGGCGTGAACTGGGAGCTCCAGAAAAGCGGAACAACAGACTTTCTCTATGGTGTGGCCGCGAATGGTGCACAAGGTGCTGTGGCAGTGGGTGCAAACGGCACAATTCTGCGCACCATCAATCGCGGCGCGACGTGGGAGCGTCGGCAGAGCGGCGTTACGGCGGGGTTGTCCGACGTCGACTTTGCCGACGCGAACCACGGCCTCGTTGTGGGCGAAAACGCGATTCTGCGAACGACGGACGCCGGCGCTACCTGGACGCCGGCGGATCTCTCGTCGTTACCCCATGACGATGAAGGTCGTGCCGGTTTTAACGCGGTGAGCATGGTGGATGCGAATATCGCGTTTGCGTTGGGTCGCTTCGGACTCTACGCCACCTCCGACGGCGGTACGACGTGGGCCCAGCGGTCGGAAATCGGCGGGCATGATGTGTATTTCACCGATGCCAAGGACGGAACCGTCGTCGGTAGCGGTGGCTCTGTATTCCGCACTGAGGATGGCGGGACCACGTGGTTCAGACAAAGAGGCGGAGAACCGAGCTTAGATTTCAACAGTGTCGATTTCTTCGATGCAGATCACGGTCTGATCGCCGGTTTCAGCCCCGAACCCTTCCGCCCGTCCCGTCTGTACACCAGCGATGGCGGAGACACCTGGACCTACCAGGATCCACAGATGCCAGGGTATGGCGTACTGACAGATTTCAAAGGTGCTGCGCTGCTCGATGCCAATACAGGCGTGGTGGTGGGTGTGACAGGGAATATTTTGCGAACCATCGATGCGGGCGCGACGTGGGAGAACATGACACGCTTTACAGCCATTCGCATACCGGGTATTGCGTTTGCGAATGCGAACGATGGTGTCGCGGTTGGGGTCGCCACCGTCCTTCGCACACGCGATGGAGGTGCCACATGGGATCGGTACAACCCCGGGCCGTTCTTCCTGTATGGAGTGTGCTACTTCGGGGCAAATGGCGTGGTCGCGGTCGGATTCGACAATCACGGTGCCCTTGTCTTGCGTTCAATTGATTCGGGTTCGGAGTGGACAACAATACTGGTCGATGGCTCCCCGCGTGCGATCGACTCCGGGAATGAATGGACCGGAAACGCCGTGGGGCCGGGAGGATCGATCCTTCGCACCATCGATGCCGGTCACACGTGGACGGCGCAGGAAAGCGGGACCACGGAAGAGCTCGATGACGTCGCGATGTTGAACCAGAACAACGGCATTGCCGTGGGTGCAAACGGCACGCTTCTGCGTACGACCGATGGCGGCGCGTTCTGGCAAAATCTGGCCCAGCCGGGAGTGACAGCGTATCTCAGCGGTGTTGACTTTGCCGATTCAGAGACTGGATTCGTGGTGGGACGGGAGAACACGATTCTGCGCACAACGGATGGCGGTGCCACCTGGGTCAAGCAAGACAGCGGCACGGAGGCAATTTTCGTGGATGTCGCGTGCGTGGATCGTAACTCGGCAGCCGCGCTCGCGCTATTCCGCGGCACCCCTGCGCAAGTCTTGATCACGACGGACGGGGGCAATCATTGGATGCTGTCGGAGTCGCTCGGCACTCACCTCAGGCCGATAGCGCTGTGCATTGCGGGGAAGAAGACTGTGACCGTCTCTGGAGATTTCGGAATGATTCTACAGAATCACCATATTTTCCCATAACCACCGGAAAGGGGATTGGGTGATTCGACGGGAAGGTGGATCGCTGCGCGTGGCGATCCACTCTCCCGTTATGACCGCTCGACCAAGCTCGGTGCGATATGCGCGCACTATTGCAAAGCGCCCGCCGGGATCGGACCGAACGCATGGACGAGATCGCACTCGCGCGACATGAGCTTGCTCAGGCGGTGGTGCAGCGCCTTGACTCGTCCGAAGTCCCAGTTGAACGAGCCCACCTCGTCGGAAAGCTCGAGGAATTCATCCGCGAAAGCATCCCGGCCGGCCCCATAGCGCGCGAATGCCTCGTCGGTTCCCGTGAGCACGGCATGGGCCAGGAGCTCAGCATCGCGAAGCGCGTCCGTCATGCCGTGCGCGGTGAGCGGATCCTTGAAACAACACGCGTCACCCACCAGCGCCCAGCCCGGACCCCACGCCTCGCGGATGAAGCCGATTCGTCCGGCAAAGGGGTGCAGCTTTCCCACCCGCTCACCACGCTCGACCACGCGCGCGAGGCGTGTGTCCGTTTCCTCGAGCACGCGGGCGAAGAGTGCATCGATTCCTCCGCGCGCGGACTCGTAGCGCTCCGGCCGCATGGCAACGAACACGCAGGCCAGGTCGTCGTGGGTCGGTATGACGCCGCCGGCCACATCGTGACCGTAATACCAGTGAGTTCCATTCAATTCGAGGCCGCGCGAATAGCCGTAGATGACGGCACAGCGATGGCGGCCTTCCCGCACCACGCGGGAATCCACGGAGCGAGCGACCATGGAGCGCGCGCCGTCGGCGCCGACTACCATCCGTGCCCCCACCCTGTGCACGTCACCGCGCGCATCACGAAACTCCACACCGCTCGCGCGACCCGACGAACGCATAACGCCCCCCACGGTTGCGCCGTGGATGATCGACGCCCCCGACTCCACCGCCGCATTCGCGAGGATACGGTCGAGCACCGTGCGCCGCGGCGCGTAGAGCGCATCGACGCCGTAGCGCTCCTGGATCGGGATTTCAACAGCCTCCTCGCCGTAGTGAAACGTCGTAGTCCGGATGGCGGGCGCGCCCGATGCGATCACGCGATCGAGAAGACCCCAGCGATCGAGCTGCATCACGCCGGCGCGCATCAACGCGTGCGTCGATGTGGTGTCGCTGCCGGCCGCGCCTTTCTCGATCACGAGGACGCGCTGGCCCGCGCGCGCGAGCAGCATCGCCGTGCTCGCACCTGCCACTCTCGCCCCAACCACGACGGTGTCGTATTGTGCTTCAACAGAAATGGCGCTCATGATCATTCCTCCTCGCGGTCATGCTGCGTGCAGAAGACGGTGCGAGAGATACGAGTCGATGTGGTCCGCGAGCTCGCCGGCGTCCGCGCCGACGCCGTCGAGGAAATTCGAGTTTCGACGTCGCATGAAATTCAATCCCAACGCATACAGGCCCGGCTCGGGTGTGACGCCACCCTCGTGCATCAACTCGCCACGCTGGTCGAGCACGGGCACATGCAGCCAGGGATACTCGCGGCGGTACCCGGTGGCCCACAGCACGGTGCGGATTCCTTCGCGGGCCATGCGCACACTGTGGGGTGATTCGGGGGTGTGCACCGGACGAGGACGTGCCTCCGCCGGGAACTCCGCGCCGATACCGGTCTGCTCGATGAAGCGGTCGACGCGATCCAGGAGCTCGTTCATTTTGTTTTCGCTGTGCGAGACCACGGCCGCCAGATCGTCGCCGAGGTATGACGTCCATCCGGCGATGGCGGCGACGCGGCCGACCACGCGCACGCCTTCGTCCTGGAGTGTCCCGAGGTCGACCGAGCGGTGGTCGTCGCTTCCGACCAGTTGCATCGACGGATGCGCACGCGATCTCTCGATATCCTGGACGGCATCGGCGCGCTGCGAGAATATGCCCATGGCGTCGAACCACGCCAGGATGTCGCGGCCACGGTAATGGCGCGGAAGCCTCAGGTGTTGACCGGCGGCGAGCGTGACGTGGCGGCCGGAGCGCGCGATCTCCGACGCCAGCTGGACCCCCGTGGCCGATGCGCCCACGATGAGCACTCCACCGTCGGGAAGTGGCTCCGGATTCTGGTAGCGCGCCGGCACCATCTGCACGACGCGCGACGGGAGATTTTCGGCCATACGCGGTACGCGCGGTTGGTCGCAATAACCGGTGGCGATCACAACCGTCGGCGCCTGCCACCGTCCGCTATCGGTGTCGACGCGAAAACCCGTCTCGTCGCGTTTCACCGAACGCACCGTCACGCCCTCGACGACGGGAGCCGAGAACGAGTGGGCGTACTCCTCGAGGTAGCGGATCAACTCGGGCATGGTCATGAAGCCGTCGGGATCCGCTCCGCGATACGACCAGCCTGGCAGGCGGCTCTGCCAGCGCGGGGTCAGCAGGCGCAGCGAGTTCCGACGCTCGCTGCGCCAGCGCTCGCCCACACGACCGCGCTCGAGTACGACATGATCGATGCCGCGGCCGGCCAGCGATCGGCTCATGGCCAATCCCGCCTGTCCGCCGCCGATGACGATGGTGTCGGTCCGTTTCATGACGATTCCTCTTTCGATGCGCACCGCGTGTGTCTCTAGACCAGTGCGTTTCGTTTCTTCGTTGCCGCCGCCACGAACCGCACCACGTGTTCCGCAATCGCCTTGCTCTCTTCTTCCAGAGCAAAGTGACCCGTGTCGAGAAGATGCAGCTCCGCGTCAGGTAGATCGCTCTGGTACGCCTTCGCACCCTCCACGGTGAAGAACGGATCGTTCTTGCCCCACACGATCAGCATGGGCGGCTGGTGCTTGCGGAAATAATTTTGCCACACGGTATAGCGCGCCATGTTGCCACCGTAATCGTGAAAGAGCTCGAGCTGCACCTCGTGGTTGCCCGGACGGTCGAGCAACATCTGGTCGAACGTGTACGCGTCCGGACTGATCCGCGTCACATCCTTCGCACCGTGCGTGTAGATAAAGTTCGTGGTTTCTGGCGAAAGAAGCGCACGAACGGCGTTCTCGGTTTCCGGAGTGCGCCGGGCCCACAATTCGCGCAGCGATTCCCACGCGGCGCTCAGGCCCTCCGCGTACGCGTTCCCGTTCTGGACGATCAATGCTTCGATGACCTCAGGGTGCGCGCTGGCGATCCGAAACCCGACCGGAGCGCCGTAGTCCTGCATGTACAGGCTGAAGCGCTTGAGATTCAGATCCCCGAACAGCAATTCTGCCGTTATCCCGGCCAGGTTATCGAAGCTGTATTTGAATTCCGCGGGTGACGGCTGCGCGCTGTAGCCGAAGCCAACCATGTCGGGCGCGATGACGTGAAAATGCTCCGCCAGCTGCGGTATCAATTCCCGGAACATGTGGGACGACGACGGAAATCCGTGCAGCAACACAATGGCGGGCGCGTCCTTGCTTCCGGCTTCCCGGTAGAAAATGTCCAATCCGCGGATCCTGGTGTGTCGATGGTGTGTCACGTGATTCTCCCTTTGTGTTGGTTGATTGAAACGATTCATGCGGCGTTCACCGTGACGGCGACGGGCACGCCGTTGGTGAGGACGTCGTACACGGCGGAGCGATTACGCGACTGCTCGACGATCTTCTCCAGCACTTCGGTGGGTGCATCGCCCTTGATGCGGAAGTTCACGCGGATGCCCTGGTAGCCGTTGCGCACCTCGTCCGAAATTCCGAGGAGCCCGCGCAGATCGATGTCGCCTTCGACGGTGGACTCGACTTCGTAGAGCGTGACACCGCGCGCCGCGGCAATGTTGCCGATGCCGGCGGTGATGCAGCCCACGAGTGCGTGGAGGAGGAATTCGACGGGCGTCGGCGCCTGGTCGCGCGCGACCAGCACGGCCGGATGATCTGCGTCGTAGACAAACTCCTTCTCGTGCAGGTGCTCGCTGCCCGCACCGTAGAACGACTGGATGCGCGTGCGGCTGTGCGTGCCCTGCTGCCAGCGGTTGGTGGCGCGGAACTTGAAATTGGCAAGCTCCGGCTGCGCGGCGACCGCGTTGATGGTGGCGAAGAGCGTGGGTGTGTCGACGCCGTTGCGCGGCTGGCGCGGCGTCCGGGTTGTGGTGACTGACATGATAGGTCTCCTTTTCGGGTTTTCTCTTTGACGGCCGCCTGTCGGCGGGTAACGGCTTCCTATAAAGCACCGCGCGTACCACCCAGGCCTCGACATCTAACCGTATGTTTCATATTGAGTTGGCTCATCCGAACCGGCGGTGGCGAACGACGAATTCTCGTCGGAGACGAAAGTTCGTCGCCACGTGCGACGAAAATTCGTCGATATGTGCTACACTGAGCGCATGGCAGGAAGACGAAGGATCGACGAAGACGCAGCGCTCCGCGCTGTGGTGGAAGGGACGGTGTCCGAAACGGGCAACGACTTCTATCGCGCGCTGGTGACGAATCTTTCGCGCGCGCTCGACACACACGGTGCGTGGGTGACGGAATACGACCCCGGCACGGAGCAGTTGCGTGCGCTGGCGTTCTGGATGGGCGGGAAGTTCATCGAGGACTACGTGTACGTGCTGCCCGGCACGCCGTGTGAGACCGCCATCAACGAGGGTCGCATGGTTCACGTTCCCGACCGCGTCGTTGATCTCTATCCCGACGCACCGCCGAATCCTCTTTTCTCCGGGACGGTGAGTTACCTGGGCGTGCCCATGTTCGACGATCGTCACCGTCTCCTCGGTCACGTCGCCGTGGTGGACACGCGTCCCATGCCGGACGAGAACCGCCTGGTGCCACTCTTCCAGATTTTCGCGTCACGTGCGGCCGCGGAACTGCTGCGCCTGCGCCTGGAGTCAGATGTTCGCGAACGCGAGTCGAAGCTTTCACGCCTGATAGACAGTGCCATGGACGCGATCGTCGAGATGGATCGCGATCTGGCGGTCACCATGATGAATCCCGCGGCCGAGAAGTTGTTCGCGGTCAACGCGGCGCGCGTGAACGGGCAGCGCGTGGAACACCTGGTCGGCATGGATGCGGCGAAGGAGCTCGCCAACTTCGTCGGCGAGCTGGAACGGCGGCGTGGCGGTGATCGGCACACGTGGATTCCAGGCCTCTTCACACCCAGGCCGCCGGGCGGGGAACCGTTTCTCGCCGAGGCAACCCTGTCGTGTTACGAGGCGAACGGCCGTCCCTTCTTCACCATGTTCCTGCGCAACGTGACGGAGCGGGTGAAGGCCGAGCTTCGCATCGAGAATCTCTCCGCGCAAACCGAGTACCTCCGCGCGGAAATCGAGGAGAATCACGGCTTCGACGAAATCGCAGGACGCAGCCCCGCGCTGCGCGCCGCTCTGCAGGCAGTCTCCCAGGTCGCGCAGACCGACGCGACCGTCCTCATTCAGGGCGAAACGGGAACCGGCAAGGAGCTGTTCGCGCGCGCAATCCACAAGCGCAGCCGCCGCCACAACGGTCCGCTGATCAAAGTCAACTGCGCCGCGATTCCCGCCACGCTGATCGAGAGCGAGTTCTTCGGCCACGAGAAGGGCGCCTTCACCGGCGCGACGCAGCGCCGCGACGGACGCTTCGCGCTCGCTGATGGTGGCACCATCTTTCTCGACGAAATCGGAGAGTTGCCGCTCGAGCTGCAGGGCAAACTCCTGCGCGTGCTGCAGGAAGGCGAGTTCGAGCCGGTGGGCGGATCGAAGACGCGCCGCGTCGACGTACGCGTGATCGCCGCCACCAACCGGGACCTGGAGCGCGCGGTCAAGGACGGAACGTTCCGCGAGGACCTCTATTACAGATTGAGCGTGTTTCCGCTCCGGCTTCCATCCTTGCGTGAGCGCGCGGATGATGTAGTGATCATTGCGGAGACGCTGGTGGAGAAACTGTCCCGGCAGATGGGCCGGCGCGCGCAGCCGCTTTCGTCTTCAGCCGCGGTGGCCCTCAGGAGCTACTCGTGGCCCGGCAACGTGCGCGAATTGAGAAACGTGATCGAGCGCGCGCTCATCACATCGGGGGAAGGGCCGTTGCAGTTTGACCGCGTCTTGCCTGACGCGGCGGCGGTGGTTATGGCGGGCGCTGAAATCTCAGCGCCGGCGGAAATCATGGTTGAAGACCGCATCCGCCAGATCGAGCGTATCAACATGATCGCGGCGCTCGATCGAGCAGCGTGGCGCGTCGGCGGAGACGGCGGCGCCGCCGGCCTGATCGGAATCAGTCCCTCCACGTTCAAATCGCGCATGAAGGCGCTTGGTATCAGGCGCCCCACCACGGGCTGACGGCGCGCAGCAATTCTGCTACGACCGCTCCACCAACCGATCGATCATGAATGATGATTCCTCCAGCGCCCGCTCGGTGAACTCGCCGAAGTATTCGTGCACGTCGCGGAAGGTGCGCTGCACCGCCGCGTGGTCGCGCGCCATGACGTTGTCGCGCAGGCGCTCGGCGGTGGCCACGAACTGTCCGGTGATGCGCCCGGTTTCCGGATTGGACATCTGAATCGAGGCGTACAGGTCGGGCGACTGCGCGAAGTGGCGCGCGGTCATGAACAATTCCATGAGATACACAGGCGACGTGAACCGCAAGGTCTCCGCCAGGGGTACATCCAGCGCTGCCATCGTCGATCCCATGACTTCGGTGGCGTAGTGGGTGAGCACCTGCACGATGGACATGACGCGGTCGTGCGTTTGTGCATCGGTGTCGACGACGGTGAGACCGCGGGCTTCCAGCATGGTATGCAGCCAGCGCGACCACTCATCGCCACGGCCGGGCACGAACGCCACGCGCTGGCCCTGCAGTGAGTGAACCGAAGGACCAAAGATGGGGTGCGTCCCGGCGACGGACGCGCGTGAGGACTCGAGCATCGCTTGCATGGGCGCGATCTTGACCGACGTGACATCCATCAGCAGCGCATCAGGTCGCACGAGAGGACCGACTCTCTTGATCACATCCACGGTGACATCGATGGGCACACTGATCACCACGACATCCGCCGTGCGCGCGGCTTCTTCGGCGGTAAGCGGCGTGTCCACGTCGGAGATCATCACGGCGTGGCCGAGGTCGGCGAACAGGTTCGCCATGCAGCGGCCCATGCCGCCGCGTCCGCCGATGATGGCGACGGTGCGCGGCTCGATGTTCATGGGCACCTGTGCGCGCAGTGACGCCTGCCGGTCGCGGCTGGCCCACAAGACGAGACGGAAAATGCTTTCAATCACTTCGGGCGAGAGGCCCAGGGTGGCGGAGCGTTCGCGGCGGTCGGCAATGATCTCGCGTTCGCGCCGCGCGTCGCGAATGGCGACGCCGTGGCGGCGCTTGTACGCCGCAACTTCGGCCACCAGGCCGTTGCGGCGCGAAAGAAGCTGCAGGACGTCGTGATCGATGGCATCAATGAGCGCGCGCAGGACGGGCAGCGAGCGCGGATCGTCGCCGTGTTCGTTGGCAGTAACCATTTCGTTGTCCTCCGTTGGGCACCAAGGGTATCATGGCCGCGCCCTAACCGGAGGTCCGATATGGCCGGAAAGACGTCTGCCGCAACGACGGCAGGTAATCCCGCGTTTGACGCCTACCGACTGCTTCGCATTGGATTCGTGGTCGCGCCGCTCGTCATGGGGCTCGACAAGTTCTTCAATCTTCTCACCCAGTGGCCGAAATTCGTGTGTCCGTTGATTGCGAGCCGGATCGATCCGCAGCTTTTCATGCGCTGCGCAGGTCCGGTGGAGATTGTGGCGGGCATTCTCGTTCTGCTCAGGCCGCGCTTCGGTGCGCTGATCGTGGCGGCGTGGCTCTTGCTCGTGATCGTGAATCTGCTGCTGATCCCCGGATACTACGACATCGTTCTGCGCGACGTCGGACTACTGCTCGCGGCGCTTGCGCTGGCGCGGCTGAGCGCCGTGTTCTCGAAGTAGCAAAAAGATAGAGAGATCAGGCGGCTTCGATGCAGGACGTGACCATCTCGATCTTGCCATTGGGGCGGCGCGTGAGCTCACTCACGCGTTCGATGGTCACGCTGAGATCGCCGAGCTGCGTGCGCAACCGCGCGCGCACAGGAAGCAGCCGTTCTTCAGTCAGTTCGCAGGGCGAGAGCAGTTTCACGATGAGTCGATCGCGCGAGGGCTGGATGAGCTGGTAGCCTTCGATCCAATCAAAGTGTTCGAGTACACCCTGGATGTTGAGAGCGCTGACCATGCCGCGACGCGTGTAAATCACGTCCTGT
>Ga0207674_10006975_pt1 | contig 13224 bp, 10 predicted proteins | sample KBSCornC72_FD_184303 | JGI IMG/M metagenome (GOLD analysis project Ga0207674, IMG submission 184303) | Corn rhizosphere microbial communities from Kellogg Biological Station, Michigan, USA - KBS Corn C7-2 (SPAdes) (version 2) | ecosystem: Host-associated > Plants > Roots > Rhizosphere > Soil ... | reverse complement strand
TGGGGGGAGCCGGCGCGCGTCTTCGGCGGCGTGTACTACCCGCACTTTCATGACGGCATCGACATCGCCACGTCCATGTACTCGCCGGTCGTCGCTGCGGCACCCGGGCGCGTCGTGTGGGTCGGCCATCTCCCCGACGGCGCGATGGTCGTGATCATCGCGCACATCGGCGGTCTCGTGTCGCTATACGCGCATCTCGATGACCGTATCGCGCCGCCGCGTGTCGCCGCGGGCGATCAGGTGCAAGAGGGCCAGATCATTGGTGCGATCGGCATGACCGGGATGACCACCGGACCTCACGTGCACTTCGTGGTGTGGCGCAATGGCGAGCTCATCGATCCGCTCACTCTTACCGCGCGCTAGCGCGTTTACTCTCCTTTGAGGTTTCTTGTCACGGCGGCGACACCACGCGCGCGCGCCCGCATGGACACTGACATCCACTGACCTAAGTACTGGTGGCGGGGTCAAGTGGGGTGGATGTGATGCGCCGTATCGCTTACTTCTTTGTCTTCGCGCTGCTCGTGACCACGGTGTCCGCGGGGAAGGCCGACGCGGGTGTTGAGTGGTGCTCCGAGGATCCGACGTTCGTCGTGAACGGCAACGTCATCGATCTGAACACGACATTCCTCGCTGAATACAAGAGCCTGGTCAAGCCGCCGGTCGTCGTGGAGCTTCTCGTTCCTGAGAACGCGGTCGCCGCCGTGCTCACGCTTCCGGGCAGCGTGCCGGTCGTCGGCAAGGTGACGAAGTCGCTGCCGCGGTGGTGGGGTCTCCTCAACATGCCGGTCGTCGCGCGAGTCACCGTGAATGCGACGGGATCATTTGACCATTACACACGTGCGATCGGGACCGGGCTCTGGCTCACGGGTGAAGTGACGGGGAAAACGAACCAGTCGACGACGAAGACGTTCTATCTCCTGCTCCCTTAGATAGATGTCCCGACTTCGCTGGCAGCTGCGGACGTACATCGTCGGTGTGATCGCGGCCGGCGCCGCCGGGCTGATGCTCGCGGCGTTCGGGCCGCGGCCGGGCGCGACCGAGGACCTGCTCGTTGTCGCGATCCTCCTCGGGCTCGCGACCCTGGCGCAGATCTGGCCCGTCCACTTGTCGCTGAAGATCAAGCTCACCGTCGACGACACGCCGCTCTTCGCCGCGGCGCTCCTTCTCGGACCGTTCCTCGCGATCCTCGTCGCGGGTGTGAGCGCGCTCGTCGGATTGCACCTGCGCAACGCGCGCATGCCCTGGTACAACCGCGCATTCACCGCCGCGGTATCCGCGCTCGCCACCGGCGCGGCTGCGGCCGTTTATCTCGTGATGGCCGACAGCGCCAGCCCGCTGCTGTCTCAGCCTGTACCGATCCTCGCGGCCGGCGCGGCGCGCTATCTCGCCCAGACCGCGCTGGTCGACATCGCCGTGGCGCTACAGATGAAGCGGCGCCCGTTCGCGTCGTGGTGGACGCTGCATCGCCGCGACCTCGCGCAGATGACCGGTCTCTACCTTCTCGGCGCGATCGCCGCGGCCTCAGCGGAGGGTCAGCCTCTCACGCTGGTGCTCTTCGCGGTGCCGATGGTCGCGATGCTGGTCACGCTCCGTGACAGTGCCCGAGTGCGCGAGCAGACACGCAACGCGATCCTCGAGCTGGCCGACCTCATCGACCTTCGCGATCCGTACACGCACGGCCATTCGCAGCGCGTCGCCGCGCTCGCCGAGCGGCTGGCACGGCGTCTCAAGCTGCAGTACTCGCAGGTCGAGCTCATCCGCGACGCGGCGCGCGTCCACGACATCGGCAAGATCGGAACGAACGACCTCGTGCTGCTCAAGCCCGGCCCCCTGAACCCCGACGAGCAGGCCGAGATGCGGCGCCATGTCGAGATCGGCCACCGCCTGCTGCGCCACCTTCCCGAGTTCTGGGAGGGCGCGGAGCTGGTGCTCGCGCATCACGAGCGGCACGACGGGAAGGGCTATCCGCGCGGTCTGCAGGGCGATGAGCTGCCGCTCGAGGTCTCGGTCATCTCCGTCGCCGACACCTATGACGCGATGACGAGCGACAGGCCGTACCGGCGTGGCATGGCCTGGGAGCAGGTCCGTGCCGAGCTGTTGCGCTACCGCGGGACGCAGTGGCGCGAAACGGCGGTCGACGCCTTCGTCGCGATGATCGAGGACGAGCGCCGCGAAGCATCGCCGCGCCGGCCGATCGCCGTGTCGACCTCGGCCCCTGTCGCCGAGCGCTAAGCCCCGCTTACTTTTTTCGGAGGCGACACGCCGGACCCGTTGCCCCACCATGTCCCCCAGATGGCGACGCAGCCACCAGACGAGGCCGCGGGATACGAGCGCCGCATCCGCATCGCCTCAGAGCTCGCGACGTGGGGCACGTCGTTCGTCCTCGTGGCATCCGCCGCCCTGCCGACGACGGACGAGCCATCGCGGGTCGCGCTGCTTTTCAGCGCGTTCATGTTCGCGGCGTTCGCGCTCTTCTGGTTCCGCCTCCTTCCAGCGCGGATCTTCGGTCCGCGGCGCTTCACCATCGGCACGGCGATCACGCAGCTCATCAGCGCGGCGCTGCTGGTGCTCACCGGCGGCGCTGACTCGAACTACTTCGTGTTCTTCTTCCTCCCGACCCTCGCGACGACGTTCGCGATGCGTCTGTTCGCGACGGTCGTCACCGGCACGATCGCGATCGCGTCGTACTTCGTCGTCCTGGCGGCGGACGTCGCGGTGACACCCGAACGCACGCTGCTCGAGACGGGTGCCGTCCGACTTTCGGCGCTGTTCGCGCTCATAGCGATGAGCGCACTCATCACGAAGACCATGCAGGACACGCGTGCCGCACTGCGGCAGCGCACGACGGAGCTGGCAGCACAGAACGTCGAGCTCGACATCTCGCGCTCGGCGACGCTCGCGATCGCGCGCGCTCACGATCTCGCCGAGATAGCGCGCGCGGTGCTCGAGGTCGCACGACCAGCGCTCGGCGTGGACCGCGTCTTCCTCTTCACGGGTGGCGAGCTGATGGACGAGGGCTACACCGTTGGCATCGAGGGCCCGCCCGCGACGATCGAAGGCGATCCGCGTGTCCTCGATTCACCTCGTCAGCGCGCCGTCCGCAGCCGGCGGACGGTCGTCGTCAACGACGCGGCGACCGAGCGTGGCCTGTCGGATGAACGTACCAAGTACGGCGTCGCGGCGGCAGTCTTCATTCCGCTCATCCATCGCGGCGATCTGATCGGGATCGTCGCGGTCTCCACGGCGCAGCCGCGGGAATGGACGACCTCGGAGCTGCGCATCGGCGAGGTCATCGCGGAGTCGACGTCTCCCTCGCTCGCGGCGAATCTCGCCCTGGACGAAGTCCGTGATCAACGTGAGCGCTTGGCCGCTCGCACCAAGGTGCTCGAGGGAATGAATCAGCTCGTCGAGGCGCTCTCGCTGGCGACCGACGAAGCGACAACCGCGGAAGTCGCTGCGCGCTCCGTGGCGCAGGGCTTCCGGCTGTCCGCGGCGACGACGCTCGTCAGCGATGCCTCGATCGCTCTCCTCGAGCCCATCGGTATCGCCGGCGCCGCGAGCGCGCACCCGGTGGTGAATGGACCAACGAACTGTCCGGCGATCCGGAGTGGTCGCATCTTCCGCGTGACGAACGCGACGGATCCCGTCATCTGCCCGTTCATGCCGCTCAAAGAGGGGAGCCTGGGTTATACCTGCGCGCCGCTGCTCGCCGGAGGCGAGTCGCTTGGCGCGCTCTTCATGGAGCCGGCCGCCGACTCGGTGCTCGAGGACACGTTCACGATCGCGGCGGCCGACCGCGTCGCGCTGGCGATCGCGAACCGCCGCGTGCTCGAGACCGCGCAGCGCCAGGCGACCACGGACGGCCTCACCGGTCTGCACAACCGGCACTTCCTTCGCGAAGAGCTCCGCCTGCTGCACTCGCTCGCCACACGCCACGGCCAGAGCTATGCGGTCATCGCCTTCGACGTAGATGGCCTGAAGCAGGTCAACGACACGTACGGGCACGAGACCGGCGATCTCGCGCTCCGAGGGTTCGCCAACGTGCTACGCAAGACTGCGCGCGGCTCGGACGTCGGCGTGCGGTCAGGCGGTGACGAATTCCTGGTCCTGATGCCGCATGGCGGCCTGGGCGATGCCCGCGTGCTCGCGGAGCGCGTGCGGGACGCGCTCGCGGCACAGGGCCGCATCGAACCGCACACCGCGATCACGGTGAGCGCCGGCGTCAGTTCATGGCGCGCCGGTCGGACGGCTGACGACACCGTGGAGGCCGCCGACGCGATGCTGTATGCGGCAAAGCGAGCGGGGAAGGACCGGATCATGAGCGAGGAGGCGGAGGCGGCCGCCGGAACCTAGCGAGCGGTCGCCTTGACAGGGTTTTCGGCCCTGTCCTACAGTGTTAGCAGTCCACCAGGGCGAGTGCTAATTCAAACCGACAGCCCCAGCCGGGCACCGGCGCGGGCGAAGTGAAGGGGGAAATTCGTATGCCAGCAGTCGCAGAGAAGATCAAGCTCAAGCCGCTTGGATCACGCGTTGTCATCAAGGCCCTCGACCGGGAGGAGACCACGAAGAGTGGGATCTTCCTTCCCGATACCGCGAAAGAGAAGCCGATGGAGGGCCGCGTCCTTGCGGTCGGTCCCGGTGACCGTGACGACGACGGCAAGCGCGTTCCGGTCGAGCTCAAAGAGGGCGAGCGCGTCCTCTACCAGAAGTACGCCGGAACGGAATTCAAGCTCGATGGTGAGGAGTACCTGATCCTGTCGGAGAAGGACGTCCTCGCGCGCATCGAGGAATAGGGAAGGGATACATATGGCAAAGCAACTCGTATTCACCGATGAGGCCCGCAAGAAGCTGAAGCAGGGCGTCGACGTCATGGCCAACGCCGTGAAGACCACGCTCGGGCCGAAGGGTCGCAACGTCGCGCTCGACAAGAAGTTCGGCTCGCCGACCGTGACCCACGACGGTGTCACCGTCGCTCGCGAGGTCGAACTCGAGGACCCGTTCGAGAACATGGGCGCGCAGCTCCTCAAGGAAGCTGCCACCAAGACCAACGACATCGCCGGTGACGGCACGACCACCTCGGTCGTCCTCGCGCAGGCGATCGTTCATGAAGGCATGCGCAACATCGCCGCGGGCGCGAACCCGATGCTCCTGAAGCGCGGCCTCGAGAAGGGCGGCCAGGCGGTCGTCGAAGCGATCAAGGCCGACGCGAAGGAAGTGAAGGGCAAGGAGGAGATCGCGCAGATCGCGACGATCTCCGCCGCCGACGCCCAGATCGGTCAGCTCATCGCCGATGTCATGGACAAGGTCGGACGCGAGGGCGTCATCACCGTCGAAGAGTCGAAGGGCCTGCAGTTCGAGACAGAGTTCGTCGAGGGCATGCAGATCGACCGCGGCTACATCTCGGCGTACTTCGTCACCAACGCGGACCGCATGGAGGCGGTCATCGAGGATCCGTACATCCTCATCACCGACAAGAAGATCTCGGCGATCACGGACATCCTGCCGGTGCTCGAGAAGCTCGTGCAGGTCTCCAAGAACCTCATCATCGTTGCCGAGGACGTCGACGGCGAGGCGCTCGCGACGCTCGTCGTGAACAAGCTGCGCGGCACGCTCAACGTACTCGGCGTCAAGGCGCCGGGCTTCGGTGACCGCCGCAAGGCGATGCTCGAAGACATCGCGATCCTCACCGGCGGCCAGGTCATCACCGAAGAGGCCGGCCGCAAGCTCGACTCCACGACGATCCAGGACCTCGGCCGCGCTCGCCGCGTCACGGCGAACAAGGACGAGACCACCTTCGTCGAGGGCCACGGCGACCAGGACAAGATCCTCGGCCGCGTGAAGCAGATCAAGGCACAGATCGAAGAGACGACCAGCGACTTCGACAAGGAGAAGCTCCAGGAGCGTCTCGCGAAGCTCGCCGGCGGCGTCGCCGTCATCAAGGTCGGCGCGGCCACCGAGGTCGAGCTCAAGGAAAAGAAGCACCGCGTCGAGGACGCACTCTCCGCAGCCCGCGCGGGCGTCGAGGAGGGCATGGTCCCCGGCGGCGAGATCACGCTCATCAACGCGATCAAGGGCCTCGATAAGGTCAAGGCCGAGGGCGACGAGCAAACGGGTGTCTTCATCCTCCGTCGCGCTCTCGAGGAGCCGTTCCGTCAGCTCGCGGCGAACGCGGGCCAGGACGGCGCGGTCCTGCTGGACGCCGTGCGTCGCAAGCAGGCCGAGACCAAGTCGAACGTCTGGGGCTACGAAGTCGTGAAGAACGAGATCGTCGACCTGTTCAAGGCCGGCGTGATCGATCCCGCGAAGGTCGTCCGCTCCGCGGTCGAGAACGCGGTCTCCATCGCAGGCATGATCCTCACCACCGAGGCGCTCATCACGGACCTTCCTGAGAAGGACAAGGCTCCCGCGATGCCCGGTGGCGGCGGCGGGATGGACTATTAGTCCGTCGCGCTAGAAGCAGTTAGCGAAGAGCCCCGTCGGAGCGATCCGGCGGGGCTCTCCCTTTACGCGCTCGGATCTATGGCGTCGTTGGTGGCACGATCCTCGACTCCATGACTACCGGACCGGCGCGGCGGCCCCACGCCGAGTCCTCGATCGTCACGGCGCAGCGATCGAATCCCGCGATCGCAGCGCTGATGTCGACGGCTTGGACGTCCTTCCCATCAGGCGTGAAGTTCGCCCCGCGGACCCAGGTGTTGTCCGCGCTCACGAGCCAGATCGTGTACATCTGCGGCTGCGGCAGCGGCTTGAGGTCGTGGAAGACGACGAACGGCGGGCGACCCTCGACTCGCGGCGCGATGAGCGTGCCGCCGGATCCGATCCACTCGTCCTTCCCGGCCATGTACCACCAGCGGCCGCCTTGACGGATGCCTTCGACGATCGACTCGTACGACGCGCGCTCCGCCGCTACGACCTTGAGCTGATTCGACAGCGCGAGGTTCTCGTTGACCACCGCGGCCGCGCCGACTGCGATCCACATCGTCGCGGCCAGGGCGAGACCGGGCCTAAGAAGGCGAGTGACCCACGCGGTGCCCCGCTGCGGGGCGCGTTCGGCCGAGAGATCGGCTTTGGCCGTCGTGAGGATGCGCTCACGCAGAACGCCTGGTGCGTCGCGGTCGGGCAGCGTCTCGGGTAGCTCCTGCACGACCTCATCGATGGCACGCGCCTGCTCGCGGCAGGCGGGGCACTCCGAGAGGTGCGCAGCCACGCGCGCGCTGTCGCCGGGCGCGAGAGCGCCGAGCGCGTATAGCTCAAGCTCGTCGGTGACGTGGATCATCTGGGTCGCTCCCGGTAGGTGCCCTGGAGCTCGAGAGCGCGCCGCAGCTTCTGCAGCCCGATGCGCATCCGGCCCTTCACCGTGCCGAGCGGCACACCCATGAGCTCGGCCAGCTCAACGTGCGTGTAGCCGCCGAAGTACGCGAGCTCGATCGTCCGCCGCTGCGCCTGGGGCAGACCCTCCAAAGCGGCACGAACGGTCTGGTGCTCGACATTCCGCGTGGCTGCCTCGGCCGTGTCGTCGTCGGACGCCCGCTCGGCCGCTGCCTCGAGCGGCGCCGGGCGGAAGGTCGTCTTGCGCCGGAGGACGTCCACGGCACGGTGGTGGACGATCGACATGAGCCAGCCGCGGACGTTGCCGCGCTCCCGTCGGTAGCTGGCGGCGCCTCGCCAGGCCGAGATGTACGCATCGTGCACGACGTCTTCGGCCGCCTCGCCCTCACCGAGGATCCGGTAGGCGAGCGCATACGCCAGGCGGCCATAGCGGTCGTAAAGGGTCGCAAGCGCGCCGAGGTCGCGCTCGGCGAGCGCGACGATGACGGCGTCGTCCGGTTGGTCCGCTGTGTTCGGCACTGCGACGACTGTACGGACGGCGTCCAGCGGTGGATGTGCTGGCGACCGGCTTGCCCCGCCGTATGCCCAATCCGGGCGCGCTAGCGCTCCGTCGTGGTGAGACTGCGAAGTACCCGTGCTGGCTGGCCCACGGCGACCGAGAGCGGTGGCAGGTCCCGAGTCACGATCGCACCCGCACCGATGACCGTATCGTGCCCGATGCGTACGCCTTTGAGAATGATCGCGCGCGCACCGATCCAGACCCGATCCTCGATGACGACCGGATCGATGACCATCTCGCGGCCGGGCATCGCGTGTTGGTCGGTATCCATGATGAGTACATCGCGTCCGATCTGACAGTCTCGGCCAATGGTCACAGAGCGAGCGGCCACGATCTCCGTATTGCGATTGAGATATGTCCCATCACCGATGCGGATCTGGGCGCCGTGCCAGCACTCGAGCCGCGCACCAGGGAAAAAGCCGCAGCTGCCGACCCGGATGTCACCACCACGGTTATCGATCTCCGGGATGTGCCAACCACCCATGACGGTCAGCACTCCCGCGCGCGGCAGACGGAGCCGGAGCAGGAGGCCGAGGAAGTGACCGCGCAGTCCGCCGTGCTGAAGGCGGCGCCGGATCGAGGTTCGCGACCGCGTGGCGATGGTCATAGTCCCGCCCATTGGCACAACTGAACGCCGAGTCGGTGCCCGGCACGTTCGGCTGAGGTTGAGTTCCGGTGGAGCGGCGGCAGACCGACCTACCTAACGACGACGACCCAGAACACTCCGTAGTCCTCCAACCACGCGGCGCCCTCGATGAGCGGACGCAAATACAGGCGGTAGACGCCGGGAGTGGTGGGCGCCTGGATCGTGAACTGGAACCACGCCACCTGCCCCGGGCCGACGTAGGGGGCCGGCTGGACCGCGATACGGTCGTACCGTGGCCATCCCGTATCCGGAGAGCCGAACTGACCGTCGCCTCCAAGCGGGCTCGCTCGGTCCTGACCTGGCTCGGGGCCCCACGTGCCCAGATACGCGACCTCGCCCATGCGACCGCTGACCCAACCCTGCGAGCCCGAGTTGAAGAATGCGACCACCGCCGTCGAGCGCTGACCAGCACAGAGCGTCGGGTAGCCGCTCTGTCCGTACCAGGCCGCGTGCAAGCCCGGCATACCGACCGCGAAGCCATCAGGTGGCGGGATCCCGGGTCCGACCGACGATACGCACGCGCCGGGCGGAGGGGAGGGTGTCGGGATCGGCGTGGGCGATGGCGCCGGCGTCGATGAAGGTGCGGCCGTCGGTGAAGGCGCTGGAGTCGGTGATGGGACCGCGCCGCCCGGCAGCGCGAGCGCGCCGCCGGCGTAGTAGGCGGCGGCGACCGAGCGGAAGTACCCGCCATCGTCGTCGGCGCTCAGCGAAGCCCGCGTATTCCCGTTGATGGCTGGCGGATCGGTGACTCCGTCGTTGGCCGAGTCGCACGCGCAGGTCGCTCCGTCCGCGCCTCGACCGAACACGATCGCGACGACACCCGCGTTGGCGACCGCGCTGAGATGCGCGCGCCCGGCATCCTCGAGGAACCACTCGACGTGGTTGTCCTGGTAGTGATCCCAGCTGTTGTTCATGGCGCGCATCTTCGTGTTGCCCATCGGGACCTGCCACAGGACCACCGGCTTCGCGATCCCGGCGTTGAATCGCGCGACGAAGCGAGTGTTGCGCGCGTAGTCCGAGTCGGACCACCACGAAGCGCCGCCGTCTCCATAGATATGTTGCTTGAACCCCGCATCGCGGTCGCTCGGATCGGTGAAGACGAGGTCGAACGGCGCGCCGAGCGACGTGTAGAAGTTTGCTGCTCGGACAGCGAGCGAATCGACCGTGGCTTCAGAGGGATCCGAATAGAGGATGTCGTTGCCGGTGCCCCACACGCTGAGGTGGTACGCGACGAGGACCCCGGGCGCGTACTGGTCGCGCAGCCTCAGCACGGCCCGCGCGAGCCCTGCCGCGTTGTCGGGTAGCCCCGCGAGCTCGGAGACGCCGGTGGCCCCGACCCTCGCGCTCACGGTCGTCGCGTCGTCGCCGGCCGATCGCTGCTGAAGGAATCCCCACAGGTCAGGCTCGAAGTGGAGGACCACGCTGCCCGGCGCGAAGGGTGCGGCTCGCATGAAGAAGAGCTTGAGGTCGGCGAAGTACGCGCGCATCGTCGCCTCGTTGTTGAGATTGTTGAAGTCCTTGGCACCTTCGGTCGCGCCGATCGCGGGCTGCGATTGCAGGAGCATGTAGTAGTCGAAGATCGAGCGAATGCCGTGGTCGGCGGAGTCCTGGGCGTAGTACGTCACGAACGCACCGTCGGTGTTCCACGTCGACCAGCCCGTACCCGTGTTCGCACCACCCGCGAGGTACTGCGAACGAAGACCGAATGGTGCACTCCCGCGCATGTGCGCGGCATCGCCTGGTCCGCTCGACATACCGAGTTGGAGCACCGAGGGCCACCCGGCCGGGATGCTCACCGCGTCGGCTGACAGACCAGGAGCCACCGCCGTGAAGAGCGACAGCGTCAGCGCGATGGCGAGGAGTACTCCGACGCTACCGACCACGATCACGATTATCGACGGCTGCGGCGCCTCGTTTCGATGTCACGGGACGCCAGCTGATCAGATCGAGCCGCGTCGGACCGCGCCCCGTTGAAGGGCCACCGCGCAAACGACCGCGACTGCCTGCGCAAACTGAGCCACGAGCCCCTGGCCGTCGATGGTGTTCGGCCACGCGAGCGTGAGCCCCAGGACGACGTGCGTACCCACGGTGTGCGTGTGAGCGATCACCGGCGGCAGCCCAACAGTCACGTTGAGCGCGTACAGCTGGATCAGAACGAGCGATAGCACCATCGCCGCTTGAGCGATGGACCGCGCGCCTCCGCGCATCGCGATCACCGCGAGCACGGCTTGTGCTCCGCCCGCGATCGCGGCGAGCACGGCGAAGGTGGATACGCCGTGCTCGACCGCGAGCGTGAGGTGGGTGCTCGCCGCGATCAGCAGACTCGCGCCGAGCGCGAGGGTCGTGTGGTCGATCGCGGGTTGCGCGACAGGCAGCGGACGATGGCCGGTCGCGATACTCATGGCCGGCGAGCTACGCAGGGTGCGCGCGTCGGCGACGCGGGACCAAACGTGCGAGGAGGAACAGAAGACCCAGCACCACGATGCCGAAGACCCCGAGCGCCGCCGCCGAGAAGGATTCGAGGATCGAAGCGAAGGCATTCATGAAGGCCGTCAGGTTCTCGTGCTGAGGAACACCCTGGCTTGTCAGCGTGAAGAAGACGCCATCGTTCTCGAGCCACGTCGTGCCGTCGATGACGGGCCGCACGTCGAGCCGGTACGAGGCCGCCACCGATGGCACGCGAACATCGAATTCGAATGTGGCCACCTCGCCCGGAGCGACGACGTCCTCCAGCTGCACGGCGAGGCGATCGGCGGTCGGCCAGCCGCTGGCGAGGTTCGCGCCTTCGCCGCTCACCGCGAGGTTGGCCTGCTGACCGGGCACGCCCTTGATCCAGCTCGCCGTGCCCGTGTTGCGGAACCGCACCATAAGCGTCGTGCTGCTCCCACCGGGGAGCGACAGGTCCGAGGACTGGCTCACCCAGCGCGAGTGGAAGTTCGCAGGGATGACGAGCGCCGGCGTGTTCGCCGCAGCGGTCGTGTTCTTCGTTTGTGCTCCCGCGGCGGCAGCGCTCACGGGTGCCGCTGCGGGTGCGGCGCTCGGGGCCGCGCTAGCTGGTGCGGATGGTGCGCTGCTCGGCGGACTCGACGGAGTGCTCGGCGGATTGAACAGGTTGAGCAGGAACTGGATCGGATTGCCCGGTGTCGCAGTCGGCGCTGCGGTCGGCGCGGCCGTCGGCGTCTGCGTTGACGTCGCCGCCGGGGTCGCCGTTGGCGCCGTAGTCGATGAGGCGGTCGCTGCTGCCGTGGACGTCGCGGTCGGCGCCGAGGTCTGAGTCGCTGTCGGTGCGGCTGTCGGCGCCGAGGTGTGAGTCGCCGTCGGTGCGGCTGTTGGCGCTGCGGTCGGCGCCGCCGTTGGCGCTGCGGTCGGCGCCGCCGTGGGAGCAGCCGTCGGCGCGACGGTCGGCACTGGCGTCGGTGCGGCGGTGGGCACAGGCGTCGGCGCCGGTGTCGGCAGAACGAACGTCGGCCGGCCAGCACTCCAGATCGCGATGCCCGCGGCCCCCCAGTGGCCAAAGGTCGGCGTCCCGGTGAATTTGACCGACGTCGCACCCTGCGGGATCGGCGTCCAGTACTCGCCGCCGTTCTCGGGATGTGCGCACTGCGTAGTGGAAGGCTGCGGCCGCGCGGTGATCCAGCTAGCGCCGCCGTTCACGGAGAAGCGCTGCTGAGTGCAGTCCCCGTCAGCGATGTACGAGAGGAAGGCGTTGGCAGGTGCCGGGACGGGGAAGGTGACGGTGTTCGTGCCGCTCGGATCGGTGAAGGCGGGGAACTGCTGGGTGGGGTTGATGATGGTGAACGGGCTGGCTGGGTTGATGCTGACGTTGTCCCAGTGCCAGGTGTTCGGCGGGCAGTTCGCGTCCCCGGTCGGGTTGTGCACGATCATGAACTGATCGTCCTCTGACGAACACGACTTCTCCGGGTTGTACGCGACGTGCGTCATCATGAAGACGGCCTGGTCGTTCCAGACGCCCGAGCTCAGCGGCGTCGGCAGGTCGCTATCGATCCAGCAGAACTGCGCGCCGCGATAGGTGTAGGTCTGGCCCGTGCTGTTGCCGGTCAAGCACACCCGCAGATGCGTGCGGGAGATCTCGATCTGGAACACATCGCGCCGCGCGGCGTCGGGTGCGACGCCGTTCGCCGCCTGCACCATGTCCCAGGTCGTGAAGCCATCACCGCCGATGTGCACGTCAACGCCATCGCCGGCGCGCTCCGTCGCGGTCAGGACGTTCGTGCCAGCGAGCGGGATGTTGATGTTGTACGGAGGGATCGCTTGGTCGAGGCTGTTGTACGCGTACTTGTTGTGGCCGTCGAACGGCATGAGAGTGAAGTACACCCAGTCGCGCGACGCCGTGCGAAGCGTGCTCATCTCGAACTTGATCGTCGCCGTCCCGCCCGAGAAGTCGGCCATGGCCGGCGGCACCATGTAGATGGCGCCGTATCCGGTGAGGCCGGTCGCGGTCATGACGTGGTTGGCGCACACAAAGACCATGTCTCGTGTGCTCACGAGCGGGTGCGAGTTCGCGGTTGTGTAGGGGAACCCGGGCTTCGCGCAGTCCGGTCCATGGTGCGCGCGCTGTGCCCACGTTCCGTTCTGGCGCGTGTCGAGGCCGCTCGGAAAGATGTCCCAGCCGTTTGGATTCGAATAGGTCAGAGGCGCGGTGGGCGCGCCGAGGTTGAAGTCCTCGAGG
>Ga0207674_10006974_pt1 | contig 13224 bp, 15 predicted proteins | sample KBSCornC72_FD_184303 | JGI IMG/M metagenome (GOLD analysis project Ga0207674, IMG submission 184303) | Corn rhizosphere microbial communities from Kellogg Biological Station, Michigan, USA - KBS Corn C7-2 (SPAdes) (version 2) | ecosystem: Host-associated > Plants > Roots > Rhizosphere > Soil ... | reverse complement strand
GCGCCAGCAGCTGAAGGCGATCCAGGAGGAGCTCGGCGAGGGCGACCCGGAGCAAGCGGAGGTCAATGAGCTCCGCGACCGTGTGAACGAGGTGAAGCTGCCCGAAGAGGCGCGCAAGGCGGTCGACCGCGAGCTCGCTCGCCTCGAGAGGCTCCCGGCCGCCTCGGCCGAGTACGGCGTCATCCGCACATACCTCGAGTGGATCCTCAGCCTCCCCTGGGACAAGGAGACGAATGACAACCTCGATCTCGAGCAGGCGCGCAAGGTGCTCGACGCCGACCACTTCGACCTGGACAAGGTCAAGGAGCGGATCATCGAGCACCTCGCGGTCTCGAAGCTCAAGGAGGGCGACCTCTCGGGCCCGATCCTCTGCTTCGTGGGGCCGCCCGGGGTCGGGAAGACGTCCCTCGGCCAGTCGATCGCGAAGACCCTCGGGCGCAAGTTCATCCGGATCTCGGTCGGCGGCGTCCGCGACGAGTCCGAGATCCGCGGCCACCGGCGCACGTACATCGGGGCCATGCCCGGAACGATCATCCGCGCCCTGCGCGACGCGGAGACGATCAACCCGGTCTTCCTGATCGACGAGATCGACAAGATGGGCGCGGACTGGCGCGGCGACCCGGCCAGCGCAATGCTCGAGGTGCTCGACCCCGAGCAGCACTCGTCCTTCCGCGACCACTACCTCGACCTTCCCTTCGACCTCTCGAAGGTCCTCTTCATCTGCACGGCGAACCAGCTGGAGACCATCCCGCCGCCGCTCCTCGACCGGATGGACGTGATCCAGCTCTCCGGCTACACCGAGGAAGAGAAGCTCGGGATCGCCAAGAAGTACCTCGTCCCGAAGCAGCTGAAGGCGCACGGGCTCAAGCGCTCGCAGCTCACGTTCACCGACAAGGGCCTGCGGACGATCATCCGCGAGTACACGCGAGAGGCGGGCGTGCGACAGCTCGAGCGTCAGCTCGCGGCCGTGTGCAGGAAGGCGGCGCGCCGGGTCGCCGAGGGGGAAACAGAGAAGATGAGCACGACCGAGAAGCTCGTCCACGACTGGCTCGGCCCACGACGGTTCGTCGCGGACGTCCGGAAGCGCACTTCGGAACCAGGCGTCGCCACCGGGCTCGCGGTGACCGCGGTCGGCGGAGACGTGCTCTTCATCGAGGCGACCGCCTATCCCGGGAACGGCGGGCTGAAGGTGACCGGCCAGCTCGGAGAGGTGATGCAGGAGTCCGCGCAGGCCGCGCACTCGTGGGTGCGCACGCACGGGCTCGAGCTCGGGATCGACCCGCAGTGGTTCGGCGAGAACGACGTGCACCTCCACGTCCCGGCCGGCGCGGTGCCGAAGGACGGGCCCTCCGCCGGCATCACGATGGCGACGGCGATCGCATCGGTCGCCACCGGGAAACCCGTCTCCGAGCAGGTGGCGATGACCGGCGAGATCACGCTTTCGGGCCAGGTGCTGCCCATCGGCGGCCTCCGCGAGAAGGTGCTCGCGGCCTCGCGGGCGGACATTCCGAAGGTGATCTTTCCGCGCGAGAACGAGCCGGACCTGGAGGAGCTTCCGGCGGAGATCCGCGACGAGCTGGAATTCGTCCCGGTCGACTGGGTCGAGGAAGTGCTCCAGGTGGCGTTCGAGGGCTCGCTGCCGAAGGTGGCGGCCGCGCGGCCGCTCTCGCCGGAACGCAAGGCTGCTGCGTCGCGCTAGCTGTTTGCAGCCTCTTCCTGCGGGGTAGAGTCGCTTGGACACACGACTCGAAAGGACTGTTTCGAATGGCCAAGCTCCAAGACCGCGCGAAGGACCGGGCCCAGGACATGAGGCCCTACATCGAGCGCGCGTTCAAGGACGAGCGCGTGCGGGATGACGTCAAGAGCGCCGTCGCAACGGCGCGCGAGATCTACGAACAGCTGATGGGCGGGCGCCAGCTGACGGCTGCCGCCGCGCGCGTGGCGACCGACAAGGAGGTCCAGTAGAGCCTCCGCGACGCAATCGACGATCTCCGCGACGCCGCCGACCGGATCCAGGGCAAGGGCTCGCACGCCGCTCGAAACGCGACGCTCCTCCTGACCGGGATCACGCTCGGGATCCTCTTCAACCCGGTGACGGGACCGGGGACGCGCCGCTGGCTCCAGGAAAAGCTCTTCGGCGAAGGCGAGGAGTTCGAGTACCGGCAAGACAACGCGAAGTAGCCGCGTGGTCAGGGACTGTCCCTATGAGGGACAGTCCCTTGTTGCACAAGTCGCGAGGGACTGTCCCTCTAAGAGCCTGCCGCTCGGTTAGCCGCGGTTCGACTGCTTCGCGGCTTGTTTCAAGGCTCGCTGGAGCGAGCCCGGGTCCAGACCGTCGGCGGTCGAGATGTCCGTCTGCGAGAGCAGGATCGCGCCCGGCTTCGGGGCGCTCGACGTCGGCGAGACCGGCGGCGCCCAGCCCGCGACCTGCGCGAAGTCGACGTCCTGCAGATGCTGCCACGCCATCAGGTACGCGGTTGGGTTGACCGCACCGTCGTAGCCGAGGTAGAGCAAGCCGACGGGATGGATCTCGAAGTGCAGGTGATACGGCGTCGTCGCCGCGTCTCCGGTGTTGCCCATGAACCCGAGCACCGTTCCGGCCTTGACCTGGCGCCCGTTGACCGCGAACGGCGAGTAGGCCGAGAGGTGCGCGTAGTAGAACTGGTTGCCGGCCCTGTCGCGTAGCCACAGGCGGTAGCCGCCGATGTCGTTCCAGCCGACGGAGAAGACGGTTCCGTCGGCCACCGAGAGCAAGGGCTCGCCGATCTGGCCGAAGATGTCCGCGCCGTGGTGCCAGCCCGAAGCGAGGTCGCCGCGCGGGGCCCCGAACGTGTCGCCGAACGACGACGGGCCGTAGACCGGGAAGACGTATCCCCCAGCGGTCAGGCGAGGCGTGACGTCGGGCGGGGGCCGGACCGTCAGGCTCGGCTTCTCGGGAGCGACGGGCGCCGGGCCTGACTTGTGCTTCTTCGCACGCTTCGTCTGCTTCGGCGGCGCCTTCGACCTGCGGTTGTGGTTCGTCGGCGGCTTCTCCGCGATCGCCGCCTTCGCGCCCGCCTCGGCGTAGCCGATCATCACCGACGTTCCGGCCGGGTAGCCGTAGTGGTCGACGCTGAGCGTGACCTGCACGCCGGTGACGAACGCGCGCGTGCCGGGGGAGCCCTTCGTGTCCAGCGAGGTCAGGCCCTGCTGGAGCGTGACGACCGAGCCCCAGTCGCCGAGCGGGAACGACGTGCCGACTCCGGGCGTGACCGCCTGCCCCTGGACGACGAGACCGGTCACACCGGAGCCGCCCGAGTCCGCGGACGACTTCGTCGAGCTCGCCGAGGCCCTTGCCTTGGCGGTGACGGTGCCGATGGTGACGTCCCCACCGAAGATCGAGGTCGTCGAGACCTCGGCCGAGGAGGTCGCCGTCGCCGCGGCGCCGGGGTTCGCGAATGCTCCGGAGGTGACGGAGCCGGCATTGACGACCGAGCCGTCCGAGGGGTAGGCGAACGAGCCGCCGACGCCCACCGCATCGGGTGGTGCTGCGACCGGAGCTGCCGAAGCGCCGGCCTGGCCGGGGACTGCAACCTGCACGGCGAACGCGCGCGCCGCGGTCAGGTCGGCGGCCGCAACTCGGGTACGAGTCGCCGAGGCCGGCCCGACGACCAGCGCGACGATCGCGCAAAGCGCAAGCGCAACTGGGGCCAAGCGAACCACGACGATCATTATGGGCGATCCGAGCGACGGCGAGAGAGTTCGCTCTGACAATGAGAATCGTTCTCATGTAGGGTCGAGGGATGACGGACCTGGCTCTCCCGAGCGGCACACGGATGACGGCTCAGCGCCGCGCCGTGCTCGATGCGATCGAGGCCTCGAACGGCCCGTTCACCGCGATCGAGCTTTTCGAGCGGGCGCGTCGGGCCCATGCCAGGCTCGGCCTCGCGACTACGTACCGCACCCTCGAGCTGCTCCGTCGAACCGGGTCCCTTCACGCTCTTTCGGGCGCGACGTACGTTCGCTGCTCGCCGAAGCACCACCACCACCTCGTCTGTCTCAGCTGCGGCTCCGTGGAGGACACCGAGCTGTGCGCCACTCCGTCGCAGCAGGCGCTCACACGCCGCCACGGCTTCCGCGCCGAGTCGCACGAGCTCGAGATCTACGGCACCTGCCGGAACTGCGTGTGAACTGGATCGCGATCCCGCTCGCTTCTCTGACCGTCCTGTCCACGCTGGCCGGCGGGGTCGTCGCCCTGCGGCTGCATCGCGAGCTGACCACGCTGATCGCGCTCACGGGCGGAATCGTGATCGGCGTCGCGCTCTTCGAGGTGCTGCCGGAGGCGATCGACGCCGTCGACAACGCCGCTCGCGTCACCGGGCTCGTGGGCCTCGGCTTCCTGATCTTCTTCCTCGCCGAGCGCGCGCTCGTCCTGCACCACCGCGACGACGCGGACCAGGCTCGCGCGCACGAGCAGGTCGGCGTCCTGGGCGCGGCAGGGCTCTCGATGCACAGCTTCATCGACGGCCTCGGGATCGGGCTCGCGTTCGGCGTCAACACGACGACGGGACTGCTCGTGTTCGTGGCCGTGGTCGCGCACGACTTCGCGGACGGCATGAACACGGTCAGCTTCATCCTCAGCCAGAGCGACAACCGGCGGCGGGCGATGACCTGGCTCGGAGTGGACGCGATCGCGCCGCTGATCGGAGCGACGGTCGGGGCGACGATCTCCATCTCCGAGTACGCGCTCGGTCACCTGCTCGCGCTCTACGCGGGCTTCTTCCTGTTCATGGGAGCGACCGACCTGCTGCCGGAGGCGCACCAGCATCCGTCCCGGCTCCGAGTCGGACTGACCGCCGCGGGGTTCGTGGCGATCTTTTGCGTCGCGACGCTCGCGAGAGCGGCGTAGCTAGCCGAGCTCGCGGCGCGCGAACTCCTGGAAGCGTTCTCGCGCCGCCTCGTCCGGCCCGGGGCTCTCGCCGTCCTCATCAGCCAGCTCCTGGGCGACGGCGTGGACCTCGGCCGCGATCTCCTCGCGATGCTTCGGATTGCGGAGGAGCGCCTGCACCCACGTCTCCGAGCCGTCGTAGCCGTCGACCTCTTCCTCCATCAGGAGTCGGCCGAGAACGATCCCGACCCTGATGTTGGCGAACGTCCGGAACGCGAGCAGCTTCTCGGGCGTTGCGACCAGGGCTTGCAGCTCCGGCTCCTCGGCCTCGAGCTCGCTCACGATCGCGCCGATCGGCTCGTCGACGAGCGACAGCCACAGGTCTTCCTGCCTGGTCACCATCTTCAGGGTAAACGGTGAGCGCGCCACGCGAGTTGCGCGGCGACGACGAGCAAGAGCACGGCGAAGAGCCGCTGCAACATGACTTCGGACAGCGACTTGGCCGTGAGCACTCCGAGCTCGACGCCGGCGACCGCGGCGAGCCCGACCACGAGCGCCGCGCGCCAGCGCACGTTCTCGTAGCGATGCTGGCTCCAGGCTCCCGCGGCCACGACCGGCAGGATCGCGAGGAGCGACGTGGCCTCCGCGTCGACCTGGCCGAGGTCGAACAGCAGAACGAGCGACGGCACGAAGATGATCCCGCCGCCGACGCCGAACAGCCCGCCCAGCGCGCCCGCCAGCAGGCCGATCGCGATCGCGAGGAGCACGGTCACCATCAGATGAGGAGCCAGATCGCGACGACGGCGAGCAAGGCCGCGAATCCGTAGCTGAGCAGCGGCCCGCCGATCCGCTGCTGGAGGGAGGTCCCTCCGACCGCTCCCACCGCTGCAGGGAGCCCGAGCAGGAGCCCGTAGTCCCAGTGCACGTCCCCGCGGAGCGCGTACGAGATCGTCCCGACGGCCGCGATCAAGCCGATCGCCGCGAGCGACGTGGCCATGGCGGGCCGTTCCTTGAACCGCGCGAGCAGAATCAGCAGCGGCACGACGACGATCCCGCCGCCGACTCCGAAGAGCGCACTGAAGAAGCCGGCGACGAGGCCGATGAGAACGAGCACGGCCGTATCGTACGAGCCGTGTCCGCGCTCGACCGTCTCGCCGAGGCTCCCGACCGGGCTGGCATCGTGCTCGACGTCGACGGGACGCTCGCGCCGATCGTCCCGCGGCCCGAGCAGGCTGCGGTTCCGGAGGAGACGCGCCAGGAAGTAGCGCGACTCGCCGACCGCTACGGGCTCGTCGCGTGCGTCAGCGGCCGCACGGGGCAGGACGCGAAGCGCCTCGTCGGCGTGGACGGCGTCCGCTACGTCGGTTCCCACGGCCTCGAGCTCGAGCCGAGCGCCGCCAGGTGGAGCGAGGAGATCCACCGCTTCGCGGCCGGTGTGGACTGGCCCGTCGAGGACAAGGGGCTGACGGTGTCCTTCCACTACCGGGAGGCCGAGGATGAAGACGCCGCCCTTGAGTACCTGAAGGAGGTGGCCGAACGCGCTCGGGCAGCGGGCCTCGCGCCACGGTTCGGGCGCAAGGTGCTCGAGATCCGTCCGCCCGTCGAGGCCCACAAGGGGACCGCCGTCAGGCAGCTACTCCAGGAGGCGGGGCTGCGTCGGGCGCTCTATGCAGGAGACGACACAACCGACGTCGACGCCTTCCGCGGGCTCGATGGGCTGGAAATCGCGGTGCGGGTCGCGGTCTCATCCGACGAAGCGCCTGAAGAGCTCGTGAGCGCGGCCGACGTCGTCGTCTCGTCGCCTGCCGAGCTCCTGCGGCTCCTCCGGCGCCTCTAGGGGAGCGCCTAAGGCGAGATCCGCGAGACCGAGTTGCTGGACTGGTTCGCGACCCAGATCGCGCCGCCCGCCTCGGCCAGCCCGCGCGGCTGCGTACCCACGCGGTAGGTCTTCCCGAAACCCCCGCGCGCGATGTCGAAACGTGAGACGGCGCCGCGGTCGTAGCTCGAGACCCAGACCGAGCCGCCGGTCGCAAGCACGCCCGAGGCCTGCCCGGGAGTCGGCACACGCGTGACTACCCGGCTCGTGTTCGGGTCGATCCGAACGAGCGTCCGGCCGTAGAGCGCAACCGCCCAGACCGCGTCGGCCGTCAGCGAGATCCCGTCCGCGTCCGAGCCAACCTGAATCGGCGAGCCGACCACCGCGCCCGTCACGGGGTCGAGCGTGGTGACCGTGCCGTTCTCGTTCGTCACCCAGACGCGTCCGAACCCGACTCCGACCGCTTCCGGCCGTCCGGGCAGGCTCGTTCGGCCGAGCACCTGATTCGTGCTTGTGTCGATCCTCCAGAGACCTCCGGTGTAGTCGGCGACGTAGGCGACCGAGCCGGCGATCGCGGCACCCGACGATTGACCGCCGAGGATGATTCTGGCCTGGACGTGACCTGCCCGGTCGAGGCGCATCACCGTTCCGTCGCCGAAGTCCGTGATCCACACGGAGCCCGCTCCAGATGCGATCCCGCCCGGGACGCCGCCGACGTGGACGCGGGCCTCGCGGCGCGTGGACGCATCGACGATCGACACAGTCCCGTCCCCGTAGTTCTCGGTCCACACCTCGTCGCCGATCGCAAGCGCGTCGAGCGGCGAGGCCCCGACTCGCACCTCCGGCGCCTTCGGCTCGAGAATCCGGATGTGAACCGCGGCCACGGCGCCGGCGCGCCCGGCGCGCACGCGGAGCGTGTGAGCCCCGACGCTCAGCCTCAGGCGGTACGGCGAACGGCACGGCCGGAACCGCGACCGGTCGAGGGAACAGCGAAAGCGAGTGTGCGCCCTGCGGGCACGGAACCGGTACGTGACGACGGGCTTCTCGGAGACCCGAGGCCCGAGGACCTTCGGCGCGGGTGGTCGCGAGAGGCCCAGCGCGAGGAGGATCAGCGTCGTCATCGTTCCCTATAGTCCAGACTAGACTATGGCCGCAAAACCTAACAGGAAGACGGCCCTCACGACCACCGAGGCAGCGGTCCTCGGAGTCCTCACGTGGGGGCCGATGTCCGGCTACGACCTGAAGAAGGCGATCGACTCGAGCGTCGGCTACTTCTGGGGGCCCGCGAAGAGCGGGATCTACGCGCTGCTTCCGCGCCTCGCCGAATCCGGCCTCGCCACGAGCCGTCAGATCGCCCAGTCGGGTCGGCCCGACAAGCGGGTCTACCGCATCACGGCCAGGGGCCGCGCAGCGTTGCGCACCTGGATCGAGGACACGCCCGCCCCTCCCGATCCCGATCGAAACCCGCTGCTGCTCAAGCTTTTCTTCGGCGCCCTCACGTCGCCGGACGTGCTCGCCGCGCAGATCCGGGAGCGCCGGGAAGAGGCCGCGCGGCTCGACCGGATTCTGGACGAGTTCGACCGCGACGCCCATCCGGACGACCTGTACGGCGCGCTCACCCGGGACTGGGGGCACGAGTACGCGCGCGCCGTGAAGCGGTGGGCCAAGAAGGCAGAGGCGGCTCTGAATACGGCATGACGCGCCCGAAAGTGCGCTGCCGTCGCCTCGCCTCGACGTTCGCCGCCCGGCGAGGCGACAAGGCGCTCGTGTACGCGTGCGCAGATTCGAGTGCATCGTGGGCCTCCCGGTTTGGCAGCGTCGATTCCCTTGCGGCGCTGGCGCATGTGCTCGGGGAGGTGGCGCTCGTCGAAGGCGACCCGGCCTCGGCGGCCGATCAGTTCGGCCAGGCGCTCGATCGCCTGGCTCCGCAGTAGCTAGACCAGGTCGAGCACTTCGTCCAGGTGCTCGATCGAGGCGCCGCGCCAGGCGTCGCCGTCGGGAGTGAGGAGCTCTCCCGGGGCTCTGAGCTGGATCGCGTCCATGCCCGCGCGCTCGGCTCCCGGGAGCTCGTCGTTGGCTCCGTCGCCTACGAAGAGGCAGTCGCCGGGCTCGACCTCGAGCCGCTCGCACGCGATGTCGTAAATGCGCGCGTCGGGCTTCGAGACGCCCACTTCGCACGAGAAGACCGTCACATCGAACTTCCCGCCGAGCGGCGTGTCCTCCCAGACCTGCGGGACGTCCTGCGTGCAGACGCTGATCATCCCCAGCAGATAGCCGCGGCGGCGAAGCTCGTCGAGCGTGGGGAGGGCGTCGGGTCGCGGGACGAGGACTCGTCTTGCCCGGTCGCGGCGCATCGCGAGCACCTCGTCGACGCTTGCGTTCACTCCGAGCTCGCCGAACAGCGCCGCGAAGTGCTCTGCGGCCGGCCCGGTGTTGCGATTCGGCAGATGGCTCGCCGTGAGCCACGCATCCAGATAGCGCTCGGGTTCGACACCGATCGTCCTCGCCAGCTCCGTGTTGAATCGTGTCGACTCCTCCTGGTCCCACGGGACCAGGGTCTGCCAGAGGTCGAAGATGACGGCCCGGTACTTCACGCCTTCTTGAGGAGCTTCTTGACCTCGCCCCAGGGGCGCGTGTTCAGGATCTGATCGGGGCCGAGCCAGGCACGGCGCGCCTGCGCGACGCCGAACTCGAGGTTCGAGAGCGCGGCGATCTCGTGCGAGTCCGACGAGATCACGATCTTCACGCCGGCCTCGCCGGCCATGCGCGCGTGCGCGTCGCGGAGGTCGAGGCGGTCCGGCTGCGCGTTGATCTCGAGGAACGTCCCGGTCTCGAGCGCCTTCTCGACGACGCGGTCGAAGTCGACGTCGGCAGGCCCGCGCCGGTTCAGCTTGCGGCCGGTGAGGTGGCCGATGCAGTCGACGTGCGGGTTCTCCATCGCAGCGAGGACGCGGTCGGTGATCTCCTTGTCGAAGCCCGAGTGCACCGAGGCCATCACCCAGTCGCGCTCGGCGAGCATGTCGTCGGGGACGTCGATCTCGCCGTTCGCACGGATGTTGGCCTCGACGCCCTTGAGCAGCTTGAAGCGGCCGAGCTTCTCCTGGAGCTTGTCCAGCTCGCGGCTCTGCGCCTCCATGCGGCCCTCTCGCAGGTAGTGGGAGTGATCGGTGACGGCGATGTACGAGCGGCCCAGACGCTTGGCCTCGCCGGCCATCTCCTCGATCGTGTTCTTTCCGTCCGAGCTCCACGTCGAGTGGGTGTGCAGGTCGCCACGCACCTCGGCGAGCTCGACCAGTTGCGGGAGGCGACCCTCGCGCGCGGCCTCGAGCTCTCCCATGTTCTCGCGGAGCTCGGGCGGGATCCACGGATAGCCGAGCCGCTTGTACATGGCCTCTTCGGTCTTGTCCGTGAAGACCTCGTTCGTCTCCGTGTTCTGGATCCCGTACTCCGAGATCGAGAGCTTGCGGCGCACCGCTTCCTCGCGGACAGCGACGTTGTGCTGCTTCGAGCCGGTGAAGTGCTGGAGCAGGTTCCCGTACGAGTCGGGAGGGACGACCCGGAGGTCGAAGCGCAGGCCGTCGTTCGCAACCACCGTGGCCTTCGTGTTGCCCTTGGCGACGATCTCATCGACCCAGGCGAGGCTCGTGAAGTAGTCGATGAGCGCCTTCGGGTCGCTCGCGGTGGCGATGATGTCGAGGTCGCGCACCTGCTCCTTCAGGCGGCGGACGCTGCCGGCTTCGCTGACCTGGTCGGCGGCCGGATGCTCGCGGAGGACTTCGACGACCGCGCGCACCGCTGGCAGCGCCTGGCCGAGAAGCGGCTTCCGCTCGATCTTCTTGCGCGGCGTGGCCAGCGCCTTGAGGACGTTCTCCTCGGTCTTGGGGCCTAGTCCGCTGAGGGTGCGGAGCCGCTCGGACTCGGCCGCCTGCTTGAGGTCGTCGAGCGTCTCGACTCCGAGCTCCTGCCAGATGCGGCGCGCGGTCTTCGGCCCGAGCCCCGGCAGGTGCATGAACTGGACGACGTCCGGCGGGACGCGCTGCTCGCGCTTGGCGAGCGCCTCGATGCGACCGTCCTCGACGATCTGGACGATCTTCTCCTCGATCGTCTTGCCGATTCCGGACAGGTCCTTGGCGCGGCCCTCGAGCGCGAGCTGGGCGATCGAGCCGCCGGTCTCGCGCATCCGCTGCGCCGCGCGGCGGTAGGCGAGCGGGCGGAACTGGTCGCTGCCCTCGAGCTCGAGGAAGTCCGCCAGCAGGTCGAACTGATCGGCCACGTCTGCGTTGCGGGGGAGCGTCTTCGCCACCAAGGCGATGATATGGACCGTGCGCCGCCTCATCTGCCTGCCCACGTACAACGAGCGCGAGAACCTCGAGCCGATGCTGCGCGCGCTGGGCGGACTCGGCCTCGAAGGGCTGGAGGTGCTCGTGATCGACGATTCGTCCCCGGACGGAACCGGGGAGATCGCGGATCGGCTCGCCGCGGAGCTGGGCTGGGTGCACGTGCTGCACCGCGAGCGGAAGGAGGGGCTCGGGCGTGCGTACCTCGCTGGATTTCGCCGCGCGCTCGAGCTCGGCGCGGATCTCGTCTTCGAGATGGACTGCGACTTCTCGCACGATCCCGCGGACGTTCCGCGGCTCGCAGAGGCGGCGGAGCGGGTGGATCTCGTGCTCGGGTCGCGCTACGTGGCCGGCGGGGGAACGCGCAACTGGGGGCTGGTGCGGCGGTTCATCTCGCGCGGCGGCTCGCTGTACGCGCAGGTGCTGCTCCAGCTCGGGATCCGCGACCTGACCGGCGGGTTCAAGTGCTACCGGCGGCGGGTGCTGGAGACGATCGACCTCGACGCGATCGACTCGCTCGGCTACGCGTTCCAGATCGAGACGACGTACCGCGCGATCCGCGCGGGCTTCTCCGTCGTCGAGGTGCCGATCACGTTCGCCGACCGCGAGGTGGGCGGCTCGAAGATGAGCAAGGCGATCGTGCTGGAAGCGATCTGGAAGGTTCCGGCCCTCCGGGTGCGAGCCCTTGCACGCCGTCTCTAAAGGCCAAACCCCAGCGTCAGACGCCGGGACAGGGCCGGTGCGGCCGCACAAGAGCCCCCGACCGCTTACCCATCCCCGTTCTCGGCGAAGCGGACATGGCCGAGCGTCTGACCCTGGAACATGGCTACGCTGGCGAGGTGCGCGAGATCACGGACGAGACGTTCGAGGCGGAGGTGGCTCAGGCCGGCAAGCCGGTCGTGATCGACTTCTGGGCGCCCTGGTGCGGGCCGTGCAAGGCCGTCGAGCCGATCCTCGAAGACCTGGCCGAGAAGCACGCCGATCGCGTCGAGTTCACGAAGCTGAACATCGACGAGAACCCGCTCGTCGCCTCGCGCTACGGCGTCCTCGCGATCCCGACCGCGATCCTGTTCGAGGGCGGCGAGGCCAGGGAGACCGTCGTCGGCGCCCGCTCACGCTCCCACTACGAGGACGCGTGGGCGCAGTGGCTCGGCCCTACGTCGTAGACGACTCGGTGACGCTCGGCTGCGGCCGCATGCCCAGCCGGAGCCTCGAGCTGAAACGCCTGCGCGTCGGCCCGCGCAGGTTCATCCGCGGATCGACCAGGCAGTAGAGGATGTCCGCGATCAGGTTCACGATCACGACCGCGAAGCTGATCACGATCGTGACCCCGAGGATCACCGGCAGGTCGACGCTCGTCAGCGCTCGGTACATGGTCGTGCCGAGCCCGGGCAACTGGAAGACGGTCTCGATGAAGACGACTCCGGTGAACGAGATCACGATCATGTCCATGCTCAGCATCGCGATCACCGGAATGAGCGCGTTATGGAGCACGTGCTTCCTGATGACGCGGAACTGCGAAGCACCCTTGGCGCGTGCCGTGCGGACGTAGTCCTCCTCCATCGTCTCCAGCAGGCTCGCCCGGATCATGCGCGCGTAGAGCGCCGCGAACAGGAGCGCGAAGGTGAACCACGGCAGCACCATGTGGTACGCCCAGTAGCGCGGGCCTCCGCATTGATACGGGCTGCTCGGGTCATAGACGAACTCGCAGTAGCCCGCGATCGGGAAGATGTGGGCCTTGTAGCCGAGCAGGTACGAGAAGATCAGGCCGAGCCACACTGGGTGCGCCGAGACTCCGATCAGGACGAACGCCATCAACCCCTTGTCGACGAACGATCGGGGGTAGATCGCCGAGAGGATTCCGATCGGGAACGCGATCAGCAGCCAGAGGATCGTCCCGCCGATGATCAGGGAGAGCGTGACGGGCGCGCTGTCGTGGATCATCTGCCGCACCTTTTCAGGCGTGCGGAGGGACTCGCCGAAGTCTCCGCGCACCACGTGCTCGACGAACGTCACGTACTGCCTCGGCAGGGAGTCGCTGTTCAGGTCGTACGCGGAATTGAGATTCGGAGCGACGATCGCCTGGCGGTTCGAGCCTGGCTGGTTCCGCGGCAGGGCGAAGAAGATGATGAAGCAGATCAGCGTGACGAGCCAAGCCAGGATGACCGCCCACACCAGCCGCTTGAACACGAACGCCAGCACCT
>Ga0207674_10006970_pt1 | contig 13229 bp, 14 predicted proteins | sample KBSCornC72_FD_184303 | JGI IMG/M metagenome (GOLD analysis project Ga0207674, IMG submission 184303) | Corn rhizosphere microbial communities from Kellogg Biological Station, Michigan, USA - KBS Corn C7-2 (SPAdes) (version 2) | ecosystem: Host-associated > Plants > Roots > Rhizosphere > Soil ... | reverse complement strand
CAACCTCGCCGCCGATGCGGTCGGTGCGCTTGTCCTTGGGGTCGGCGTTGGTGCGGATCGACAGATAGCCGCGCTGGCCGTCGTTGATGCACTTGGCCGAAACCAGTCCTTCGGTCCGCACGTAGGGAGTCGGCGGCGCGCCCTCGCTCGACCACTCGATCGGCCCGCCTGGCACCGGATAGTTCGACCGCGTGTACCAATAGCTGTCGAGCGGCTCCCATTCGCGCGAGCCCGGCTTGGCCGGATTGACGCAGCCGACGGTCATCCCCGGCGTCCCCGAAATTCCGAAGATCGCGCCCGCCGGCGGCACGTTCTTCTCGCGGAAGCTGGTCCAGGTGATGACGCAGCTGGTCTCGCCCGGCCGGCTGCACAGCGGAATCGTCTTGAACGTCCCGCCAACGAGTTTGCCGTCGGGCACCAGCACGTCATATCCCGGCAGGATGGCGAGCTTCATCCGCTTCGCCAGCGCCGGATCCTTCTCGATCACGTTCGCGATCAGCTGCTGCAGCATGACGCTGCCCTGGCTATGCCCGATGAGCACGAACGGCCGGCCCTTGTTGCGCGTGGTGATATAGTTGCGCCACGCCGCCGCGACGTCGCGGTAGGCGAGCGCCGCGGCCGAGCTGATGTCCCCGCCGGCCGCGTAGGCGACGACCGCCGACACCGTCATCTGGCGGTACAGCGGCGCGAACGTCCGGCACACCGAGGCGAAGCGCGCGAACTGCGTCTCCACCGCGAGCTTCTCTTCCGCCGGATTGAGGTCGCTGCTCATCCCCGGGTCGCGCGACACCGTCGGATAGACGTAGAAGCAATCGACCGGCGGGTTCTTCGCCACCGCGCTCTTGCCGGTCGAGCCATAGCCATTGGGATTGAGCGCCGTCGTCGCCAGCGGAGTCGAGCAAGTGTCGCTCCGTCCCGGCAGGCACAGCCAAGCCGAATCCTTCGCATAGTCGGGGGCTGGAGCGGCAGCGGCAGCTGCAAGCAGAAGCGGCGCAACGAACATCACTTGGGCGAATCTCCCTGGTCGAACAGTCCCGACTGGCTGCCCTGCGGCGCCGGCAGGCCGAGATGGCTGTAGCCGCGGCCGTTGAGGCAGCGCCCGCGTGCAGTCCGCGCAATGAGGCCGAGCTGAATGAGATAGGGCTCGATCACGTCCTCGATCGTGTCGCGCGGTTCGCTGAGGCCGGCTGCCAGGGTCTCCACCCCGACCGGCCCGCCGCCGTAAAGGTCCGCGATCATCGTCAGATAGCGCCGGTCCATCGCGTCGAGCCCCAGCGCGTCGATCTCCAGCCGCGACAGCGCCCGGTCGGCCGCGCCCGCGTCGATCGTGTCCGTGCCCGCAGCATGGGCGAAGTCGCGCACCCGCCGCAGCAGCCGCCCGGCGATCCGCGGAGTCCCGCGCGATCGCCGCGCGATCTCGCGCGCGCCGTCGTCGGTGAGGTCGACCGACAGCAGCCGCGCGGCGCGGCGCACCACCAGCTCAAGCTCCTCGATCGTGTAGAAATTGAGCCGCACCGGGATCCCGAACCGATCGCGCAGCGGCGTGGTCAGCAAACCTTGCCGGGTCGTCGCTCCGACCAAAGTGAAGCGCGGCAGGTCGATCCGCACCGACCGCGCCGACGGCCCTTCGCCGATCATCAGGTCGAGCGCGCGGTCCTCCATCGCCGGATAGAGCACCTCCTCGACCGCTGGATTGAGGCGGTGGATCTCGTCGATGAATAGGACGTCGCCGTCCTCGAGGTTGGTCAGCAGCGCGGCGAGATCGCCCGACTTGGCGATCACCGGCCCCGAAGTCGCGCGGAACCCGACGCCCATCTCGCGCGCGAGGATTCCGGCGAGCGTCGTCTTTCCCAGCCCGGGCGGCCCGTGCAGCAGCACATGGTCGAGCGCTTCGCCGCGGCTCTTCGCGGCATGGACGAACACCCGCAGATTCTCGCGCGCCGCCTGCTGGCCGATGAACTCGTCGAGGCTCTTGGGCCGCAACGCCGCATCGGCATCCTCGGCGGTGCGCTCGGGCGTCGTGATCCGGGCCGGGTCGGTTGCCATCGGCCGTTGATTCGCAGATGCATGGCGGCACGACAAGCGGGGGGCTGTTATGAACATCGATCGTCGGATGATGCTTGCCGGAACCGCGGCGCTGCTCGCGTCCGGCCCGGCCGCGGCGCGCAAGCCGGCTGCGGCGCCGGCAGGCTGGTACGACCGCGCGGTGATCATCGACGCCCTCGGCGGCCTCGGCGATCCTTATGGCCCCGACGACCAGTTGCGGATGAGCGACCGCGGCTGGAGCGAGATGGTCGCGACCGGCGTCACTTTGCTGCGCGACACCGTCTTCCCCGTCGGCAATGTCGCCGACCCGTGGGGCGACTATCAGAAGGACGTCGAGGGCAAGCACAACGTCCTCGCCGCCAACCCCGACCGCTTCGTCCTGGTCCGCAGCGCCGCCGATATCCTTAAGGCCAAGCGCGAGAAGAAGTTCGCCTGGCTCCTGGGGACGCAGGATTCGGTGATGGTCGGGCCCGAGCTCGATCGCCTCGCCCAGCTCAAGAAGGACGGGGTGATGACCGTCCAGCTGACCTACAACAACGGCAATCTCTCGGGCGACGGCTCATTGGAGCCGCGCAACGGTGGCCTGACCAAGCTCGGCAAGGCGACGATCGAGCGGATCGAGTCCGAGAAATTGCTGCTCGACCTCGCCCACGGCGGCGCCCGGACGATGGCCGAGGCGGCTGCGTTTGCCAAGCGGCCGCTGGTGATCAGCCACACCGGCGCCCGCGCGCTGCTCGACCATCCGCGCAATACCGACGATGCGACGATCAAGGCCGTGGCCGACAAGGGCGGTGTGGTCGGCGTTTACTGGATGCCGTTCCTCACCGCCGACAGTCACCCGAAGGGCGAGGACCTGCTGCGCCACGTCGAGCATGTCGCCAATGTCGCTGGCGAGGATCATGTGGGCATCGGCACCGACAATGGCGTGCTCCCGCAGGCGACCGACGCCGAAGCGACGCGCAAGCTCCACGAATGGGCCGCGGCGCGGATCAAGGCGGGGATCGCAGCGCCGGGCGAGGGGCTCGACGTCTGGCCGATGGTCAAGGACTACAACAGCATCGACCGCTACCGCCGCTTCGCCGCCGACCTCGCGAAGCGGGGCTGGAGCGAAGCCCGCCTCGAAAAGCTGATGGGCGCCAACTTCCTCCGCGTCTACAAAGACGCCTGGGGCGGGTAATCCGCTCCGTCGTCATTGCGAGGAGCCGAAGGCGACGCGGCAATCCAGGTCTACGCCGCTGGATTGCCGCGCTACGCTCGCAATGACGGCTAGCGCGTGTGCTCCATGTCGCCCACAACCTCGACCCAATCGCACTTGCGCCCTTCCCACACCGAATATGCCGGCGAAGCGAAATACGGGTCCTCGAACGCGCCGAGCGGAATCGCCACCAGCCCGTCGAACTTCCCCTCGTTCTCGTAGAACACGTCCGACCCGCATTCCGGACAGAAGTGGTGGATGCCACGGTTGCCGCTGTCGGCGACCATCACGAACGTCTTCGCGTTCCCCGCGATCGTTACCCGCTCGGCCGGCCAGCGCGCCTGCACCGCAAACGTGCTGCCCGACCGCTTCTTGCAATTGAGGCAATGGCACACCGACACCCGGACCGGTTCGCCCACGACTGTCGCGGTGAGCTGCCCGCAGCGGCAGGAGGCGGTTCGCGAATCCATCAGCCCGTGATGAGAGCGTTCGAGCTGACGTGATAGCCGATCATCACCGCGCGCCCGTCCTGGATCTTGAACACGAACTGCTCCTGGCCCGCGCCGCGTTCATACTTCGCTTCGGTGTTGAGCGTCAGGTAATGGCCGCCGGTGGTGGCGTTGTCATTCCAGCCGATGGTTTTTCCCGACTGGAAGTTGCCCAGTTTCGTGTGGAGCGCCGTGAGGAGCTTGGTGAAGTCCGCCTTGGTCGTGATCGATTTAAATTCAGGGTCGGTGTCAGCGTAGATTTGGTCGAACTTCCCGGCGTTGAGCGAGGTGTGGAAGCTCGCGACGCCGGCCTCGCCCGCCTTGGTGTCGGCAGCCGCATTGCAGCCTGCGAGCAGCGAAATCGCAGCAAGCCCGATCCATGATCCCTTCATCGCGTCCCCCTATTTTGCCGCTTTCCTCAGAGCGAGCCTGACGAGCGCATCGAGCCCCGCGTCGGCGCCGAGCTCATCCTGCGCGGCATTGACGGCGGCGCTGGCTTCGGCGGGCTTGAATCCCAGATTAGCGAGCGCGCTCAAGGCATCGGCCGCGGCGCCGGCGCGCGGCGCGGGCGCGCTTCCGCCGAGGCCGGCGACGCCGAGCTTGCCCTGGAGCTCGTTGGCGATCCGCGCTGCGAGCTTCGGCCCGACGCCGTTGGCGCGGCCGATCATCGCCTTGTCCTCCTGCGCGACGGCGCGGGCGAGCTCGTCGGGCGACAGCGCCGAAAGGATCGCCAGCCCGACGCGCCCGCCGACCCCCTGGACGCTGGTCAGCGCGCGGAACGAGTCGCGCTCGGCGGCCGAGCCGAAGCCGAACAAGGTCCACGCATCCTCGCGCACCTGCAGCTCGGTCAGCAACTTCACCTCGCCACCGACCGGTCCGATCGCGTCGAGCGTCCGCCCGCTGCACTGGACGAGATAACCGACCCCGCCGACATCGATCACCGCCCCGTCGGCGGTCAGTTCGGCGAGGATTCCGGAGAGGCGCGCGATCATCGGCTGCACCGTATCTTTTCGTCACCCCCGCGCAAGCGGGGGTCCCGCTTCCTTCCGCAACAGAAGCGGGATTCCCGCTTTCGCGGGAATGACGAATTATGGAATGCGCCGCGCGCTCGCCAGATGATGGGCATGGGTGATGGCCACCGCCAGCGCGTCGGCCGCATCTGCTCCCGCGATCGTCGCTCCCGGAAGCAGCCGCGCGACCATCGCGTGGACCTGCGCCTTATCCGCACCGCCGGTCCCGACCACCGCTTTCTTGACCAGCGACGGCGCATATTCGCCGACCGCGATTCCCGCCCGTGCGGCGCACATCAGCACCACGCCCCGCGCCTGGCCGAGCTTCAGCGTCGATTGCGGATTCTTGTTGACGAACACCTCTTCCGCCGCCGCGCCGTCCGGCCGATGCTCGGCGATCAGCGCCTCGAGCTGGTCGGCGAGCTGCGCCAGCCGCTGCGGCAACGCCGTGGCCGAATCCGTCCTGATCTGCCCGTTGGCGACATGCCGCAGGCGATTGCCCTCGGCTTCGATCAACCCCCAGCCGGTGGTGCCGAGGCCCGGGTCGAGACCGAGGATCTTCAAAGCCCCTCTCCTTCAGGGGAGGGGTTGGGGTGGGGCCAACGGTCCGGCAAGGAACGGAGCGTTTCGAGAACCCGGCTTAGGACCGCATCGACATTTTCCATCACTTCGGTGTTGGAGAAGCGCAGCGTGGTGTAATCCCGAGAAGCGAGGAAGTCGTCCCTGCGGTGATCCCGTTGCGCATCGTGGGTCCAGCCGTCGATCTCGACGATCAAGCCCTTGGTCGGGCAGAGGAAGTCCGCGATGAAGGGTGGGATTGCAATCTGTCGGCGAAACTTGAACCCGCCCAGTTGAGAATTTCGGAGGTGTTGCCAAAGCCTGAGCTCTGGCTCGGTCATTCGGTTGCGGAGATCTCGCGCTCTGGGCTTCAGCTGCGCCTTGGCTTTGGATTGGCCGACCACTGCCCCACCCCCTGACCCCCTCCCCTGAAGGAGAGGGGGAATTTAAGCCAGCTTCTCCAGCTCTTCCTCGGGGACGTCGTAATTGCCCCACACGGTCTGGACATCGTCGTCCTCCTCGAGCGCATCGACCAGCTTCATCAGCTGCGCCGCGTCGTCGCCGGTGACGGTGACCTCGGTCGACGGCCGCCAGGCGAGCTTCGCGCCTTCACCTTCGCCGAGCAGCGGCTCGAGCGCGCGCGCGACGCCGTGGAGACTGTCGATGCTGGTCCAGATGCGGTGGCCGTCCTCGTCGCTCTCCACATCCTCGGCACCCGCTTCGATCGCGGCCTCGAGCACTTTCTCGTCATCGCCCGCGCTCGCCGGATATTCGATCAGGCCGAGCCGCGAGAAGCCGTGGCTGACGCTGCCGCCGGCGCCGAGGTTGCCACCGTTCTTGGAGAATGCGGTGCGGACGTTGGTCGCGGTCCGGTTGCGGTTGTCGGTCAGCGCCTCCACGATCAGCGCGACTCCGCCGGGGCCGAAGCCCTCGTAGCGGATTTCCTCGTAATTCTCCGCGTCCGAACCCGAGGCCTTGTCGATCGCGCGCTGGATATTGTCCTTGGGCATCGACTGCGCCCGGGCGGCGATCACCGCGGCGCGGAGCCGCGCATTCGCATCGGGATCGGGCAGGCCCATCTTGGCCGCGACCGTGATCTCGCGGCTCAGCTTGGAGAAGAGGGCCGAGCGCTTTTTGTCCTGCGCCCCCTTCCGGTACATGATGTTCTTGAATTTGGAATGACCTGCCATTGCCGTTCCTTACGCCATGCCCAGCGCCTGGCGATAGGTTTCGAGCAGCGCGTCGGCCTCCTGTCGGGCATGCGTCTCCATCTTCCGCAGGCGCACGATCGCGCGCATGGTCTTGGTGTCGTAGCCGTTGGACTTGGCTTCCGAATAGACGTCGCGAATGTCGTCCGCGATGCCCTTCTTCTCCTCCTCCAGGCGCTCGATCCGTTCGATGAACAGCCGCAGCTGGTCGGCCGCGACGGTGCCTTCCGCCATGCTCAAACTCTCCGATTTCGATGTGTGAAGCGCGGCTCTAGCGGGTTGAACCGCCATATCAAGCGGCTATGGGCGGGGCGGTGACCGAAACCCTCGCCCCCCGCTCGCGCAAGGTGAAAATCCTGGCGACCCTCGGCCCCGCATCGAGCGACGCCCGAACGATCCGCAAGCTGATGATCGCCGGCGCCGACGCCTTCCGCATCAACATGAGCCACGGGGACCAGAAGCAGAAGGCGAAGCTCGTCGCCCACATCCGCGCGCTGGAGAAGGAGTTCCACCGCCCGACGACGATCCTGTTCGACCTGCAAGGGCCAAAGCTCCGCGTTGGCCATTTCGAGGGTGGCCGGACGGTGCTGCAGAAGGGGCAAAGGTTCATCTTCGACCATGCGTCCGAGCCGGGCGATTCGAGCCGCGTCCAGCTGCCCCACCCGGAGCTGTTCGAATCGGTCAAGCGCGGCGCCAACATCCTGATCGACGACGGCAAGGTGCGCTTGAACGTGCTCGAAGCCGGCGACGGCGAGATCGTCAGCGAGGTGAAGGTCGGCGGGACGGTGTCCGACAACAAGGGCGTCAACGTCCCCGACGTCGTCATCCCGATCCCGGCGCTGACCGACAAGGACCGCGACGACCTCCAGTTCGCGCTCGAGCAGAAGGCCGACTGGATCGCTCTGTCGTTCGTCCAGCGCCCCGAGGACGTCGCCGAAGCGCGCGCGCTGATCGGCGACAAGGCCGCACTCCTCGCCAAGATCGAAAAGCCCGCAGCGATCGACCGCCTCGACGACATCGTCGCGCTGGCCGACGCGGTGATGGTCGCGCGCGGCGACCTCGGCGTCGAGCTCCCGCCCGAAGCGGTGCCGCCGCTGCAGAACCGGATCGTCGCCTGCGCCCGGCAGTTCGGCAAGCCGGTCGTGGTCGCGACCCAGATGCTCGAATCGATGGTCACCTCGCCGACCCCGACCCGGGCCGAGGTCAGCGACGTCGCGACCGCGATCTACGACGGCGCCGACGCGGTCATGCTGTCCGCTGAAAGCGCCACGGGCCAATATCCGGTGGAAGCGGTGCAGATGATGGACCGCATCGCCAACAGCGTCGAACGCGACCCGTCGTTCGCCGCTCGCGTCCACTTCACCCAGACCAAGCTCGAGCCGACCACCGCCGATGCGCTCGCCGGCTCGGCGCGGCAGATCGCCAGCACCATCTCGGCCGCTGCGATGGTCTGCTACACCAGCTCGGGCTCGACCGCCCGGCGCATCGCCCGCGAGCGCCCGCCGGTGCCGACCCTGGCGATGAGCGCGTCGATGATCACTGCCCGGCGCATGGGCCTCATCTGGGGCGTCCACGCGGTCCACACCCGTGACGTGTCGAGCTTCGAGGAGATGGTCGAGAAGGGCAAGCGCATGGCGCTCCGCCACCAGCTCGCCAAGGGCGGCGACCGCATCGTGCTGATGGCCGGAATCCCGTTCGGCACCGCGGGTTCGACCAACGTGCTCCACGTCGGCCGCCTGATCGGCGACGAGCTCGAACGCCACAAGACTGCAGAGAGCTCAGCGCGGAAGTAGCGCCGGGACCTCCTCGGCCAGCTCGCGGGCGAGGAAGCCGATCGCGCCCACTTTCTTAGCCATGCGAGCGCCCGCTTCGCCGTGGAGCCACACCGACCACAGCAAGGCGTTGAGCGGCTCGGCGCCGCGCGCCAGCAGCCCCCCGACGATCCCCGCGAGCACGTCGCCGCTGCCCGACACGCCGAGGCCCGGCGTTCCGCCGCTATAGGTCCACACGTCGGCTTCGGGGGTGACGACATGACTGACCACTCCCTTGACCAGCACGATCGCCTTGTAGCGGTCGGCAGCGCGCAAGCCGCAGCCGATCGGGTCTGCCTCCACCGCCTCCTCGTCGACGTCGAGCAAGGCCGCGAGCTCGCCCGAATGGGGGAGCAGCACGGGCAGACGCTCGCGCGAACGCGTCGGCGGCTCGAGCTCGTGGAGCAGCGCTGCGTCGAGCGCCACGCGGGCTCCGGACTGGAGCAAGGCCTTGGCCAACGGGGTGCCGGTCGCGTTGGCCTCCATCCCCGGCCCGGCGACGATGGCGTCCGACCCGTCCGCAAGCTCCGCCAGCCGCGCCAGGCACGACTTGGCGAACCCGCCGTCAGGCGCTTCGTCGAGCCCGATGACCATCGCTTCGGGCATCGCCACGCCGACCGCCACCGCCACGGAATCGACCGTCGCGATGCGCAGCTTGCCCGCGCCCGAGCGCATCGCCGCGGTCGCAGTCAGCAGCGCCGCGCCCGGCACCTCGCGGCTGCCCGCGACGACCAGCAGCCGGCCCTTGCTGTCCTTGTCGCCGTTGGTCACCGGCGGCAGCGGGTGCCCGCGCAGCGCCGCGCGGTCGAGCGGCTTCCCCTTGGTCACCGCGACCCCGCGACCGGGTCGCGCGCCGAAGTCTGCGCCGCTCCCTCGGACTCGAGCGGTGCCCCTTCGTTCCACAGGCTCAGCGCAGGTACGCACAGGCCCGCTGAATCCGCGTCGAACTCATATTGGCAGATGCCGCAGTTGAGCACCTCGGCCTGCTTGTCGATCCTGAGGATCGCCGCCTCGTCCAATTCCTCGAGGATGTAGCGGAAGCACAGTACGACCACCTGGTGGCACACCACCAGCACCCGCCGGTCGCAATAATGGAGGTTGATCGTATTGAGCATCGACCTCAGCCGCAGGATCACGTCGGCCCAGCTCTCGCCGCCTGGCGGGCGATGGTAGAATTTGCCGAGCCTGCGGCGGTGCGCCGCCTCCTCGGGGTAGCGCTCGCGGATGCCGAGCATCGTCAGCCGGTCGAAGATCCCGAACTCGCGCTCGCGCAGCCGCTCGTCGACGATCGCCCGAGCCGGACCGCCGGCGAGCCCGCCGGCCCTGCAGATGATCTCCGCGGTCTGCTTCGCCCGCACATAGGGCGACGACAGCACGATCTCCGGTCGCTCCTCGGGGGCAAGCGCTGCGAACCACCGGCCCGCCGCAGCGGCCTGCTGCTCGCCGAGCGCGGACAGCGGCACGTCGACGTCGCGCACGTCGATGTCGATCTCGTGCGCACCGGCCTCGTCGGCCGCGTCGCGCGCGACATTGCCTTGGCTTTGCCCGTGCCTGACGAGCCACAATCGTTCCGGCCAGTTCTGACGCACCCGCTGATCTCCTGGCCCGTTCAAAGCCCGAAGGTCAGGATTGTGCCATCCGCTTATTCTGCGGCAAGCGCGGTTTCTTCGCGAGCGCCGAGCCGGTCCTGCATCCGCCGGAAGGTCGCCAGCGCCTGGCCGACGATCTGGTCCATGTTGTAATATCGGTAGGTCGCCAGCCGCCCGACGAAGGTCACACCCTCCGTCTCGTCGGCAAGCGCCTCGTAGCGCTTGAACAGCGCCTGGTTCTCGGGCCGCGGGATCGGGTAATAGGGATCGCCCTCGGCCGACGGATATTCATAGGTGATCGTTGTCACCGGCGCCTGCTGCCCGGTCAGATGCTTGTACTCGCTGATCCGCGTGTAGGGCACGTCGGGCGACGGGTAGTTGACCGTTCCGACGGGCTGGTGCCGCTCCTCGTTCAGCGTCCGGTGATCGAACTTCAGGCTCCGGTACGGCAGCTTGCCGAAACGGAAGTCGAAATATTCGTCGATCGGACCGCTGTAGATGATGTGGTCCGCCTCGACCTCGTCGCGGATCTCGCGGAAATCGACGCCGGTGCGCACCTCGATCAGCGGATGGTCGAGCATGCGCTTGAACATCGCCGTGTAGCCATCCTTCGGCATCGCCTGGAAGCTGTCGGTGAAATAGCGATCGTCGGTGTTGGTCCGGGTCGGGATCCGCGCCGTCACCGACTTGTCGAGCTGGCTCGGGTCCAGCCCCCATTGCTTGCGGGTATAGCCCTGGAAGAACAGCTCGTAGAGCTCGCGCCCGACCGCGTTCACAACCACGTCCTCGGACGTCTGGATGTCCGCGACCGGCTCGGCCCGCGACGCGAGATAATCGGCAGCGTCTTGGTCGGTCTTGAGGTCGAGCCCGAATAGCGCGTTGAGCGTCGTCCGGTTGATCGGGATCGGCACTGTCTTGTCGCGCACCACCGCGAGCACGCGATGCTCGTACGGCCGCCACTCGGTGAACTGCGACAGGTATTCGACCACCTGGTCGCTGTTCGTGTGAAAGATGTGCGGCCCGTATTTGTGGTAGAGGATGCCGTCGGCGTTGAGCTCGTCATAGGCGTTGCCGCCGATGTGCGGCCGCCGGTCGATCAGCAGCACGCGCGCTTGCGTCTGGCTCGCCAGGCGCTCGGCAAGGATGGAGCCGGCGAAGCCGGCTCCGACGATCAGATAGTCGTAACGGCCGCCGGTGGCGGCCGGCCCCTGCTGCAGGTTGCTCATTCCGCTGCGACCAGGACTGCGGAGTTGGTCGCGGGCTCCTCGCCCAGCAGCTCGCGGATCAGCCCGGCCATGCGCGCCTGTGTGGTGTCCCAGCTGGTCGCCGACAGCATCAAATCGGCCTCGGCCAGCCAGCCGCCTTCGCGGTCGTGGGCAAGCTCGAGCGCGCGCTCGCACGCCGCGACGAACTCCTCGGCGGTCGACGCGATCCGGACGCCTTCGAGTTGGCCGTAATGGCGCACCACGTCGCGGATCGGGGTCGACACAACCGGTTTCCCGCCGGCGAGATATTCCGGGGTCTTGGTCGGCGAGATGAACTGGGTCGATTCGTTCATGGCGAATGGCATCAGCGCCACATCCCAGCCGGCGAGATAGGCCGGAAGCTGGTCGTAGGTCTTGGGACCGAGGTAATGGATGTTGTGCCGGTGCGGCAGGTCCTCGGGCGCGATCTTCACGATCGGGCCGACCATCACCAGCGACCAGTCGGGACGCATCTCGGCGACCTTGTCGAGCAGCTCGGTGTCGAACCGCTCGTCGAGCACGCCGTAGAAGCCGAGCCGCGGCCGCGGCAGCTCTTCCTGGTCGGCCGGGTCGAACAGCTGCGCCCGCGCTTTCAGGAAATGCACCCGGTCGACGGACGACGGGAAGCAGTGGACGTTGTGGTGGCGGTCCTTCTTCGCCTCGTACAGGCTCGACCCGCCGGTGAAGACCACGTCGGCGCGGTCGATCAGTTCCTGCTCCAGCCCCAGCAGATGCTCGGGCGCGAACTTGAACTTCGACAGCTCGTCCATCGCGTCATAGACCGTGACGTCGGGCGTGATGTGCTTTGAGAAAGGCAGCATCATCGGCGTGTAATACCAGGCGATCAGCGGCCCGCGGACCGCTGCCAGGTGCGCATCGAGCAGCCGCGCCAGCGCCGCCTCGCGGGCGGGCTCGGGCATGCCCTCGGGCAGGTGCGGCACGACCAGCCGGACATTGGGGAAATCGTCCGCGTCGCGGACCTTCAGATAAGCGGTTTCGCCGCGCGGGATCTCGACCGGCTCTTCCCAGAAGATGACGGTCATGTCGCGCGCGAAGCGGCTCATGAGATGCTGCGGCCGCTGGAACACGAAGTTCCACCGCAGGTGCGAGAAGCAGATGAGGGTTGCGGCGCTTGGGTCCTGCGCCGAGGGCTCGGCTGAAGACTCTACTGGCACCCCGACGCTGGTCAGCATTTTTCGTTTAACCTCCGTGCTGTGACTGTCCCACGGATGAACGGGCCGGACCGCATTGCAGTTCCGCCGGCTTAACGGGTGTTAAACAAAAATCGGTCGTGCTGCAGTGCAGCAAACGCCAGTGCGCCCGATTGACCGGTCGAGCCGCTTCGTGGAAGGACAGCAGCCGCTTATTAGATGGGGACGAACGGCCGAATGGCAACCACGATCGAAGAGCTTGAGAAGCGGCGCGAAGCCGCCCGGCTTGGCGGCGGGCCGAAGCGCATCGCGGCGCAACACGCCAAGGGCCGGCTGACGGCCCGCGAGCGGCTCTCGGTCCTGCTCGATCCCGGCAGCTTCGAAGAATATGACATGTTCGTCGAGCACAACGCGATCGACTTCGGCATGGCCGACCAGAGGATCCCCGGCGACGGCGTGGTCACCGGCTCGGGCACGATCAACGGGCGGCTCGTCTATGTTTTCGCGCAGGACTTCACCGTTTTCGGCGGCTCGCTCTCCGAACGCCACGCGCAGAAGATCTGCAAGGTCATGGACATGGCGATGAAGGTCGGTGCCCCGGTCATCGGTTTGAACGACAGCGGCGGCGCCCGCATCCAGGAAGGCGTCGCAAGCCTCGCCGGCTATGCCGAAGTGTTCCAGCGCAACGTGCTCGCCAGCGGAGTCATCCCGCAGATCAGCCTGATCATGGGCCCGTGCGCGGGCGGCGCGGTCTATTCGCCGGCGATGACCGACTTCATCTTCATGGTAAAGGATAGCTCCTACATGTTCGTCACCGGGCCGGAGGTGGTGAAGACCGTCACCAACGAGGTCGTGACTCAGGAGGAACTTGGCGGCGCCGTCACTCACACGACCAAGTCCGGGGTCGCGGACGTCGCGTTCGAAAACGA
>Ga0207674_10006968_pt1 | contig 13230 bp, 9 predicted proteins | sample KBSCornC72_FD_184303 | JGI IMG/M metagenome (GOLD analysis project Ga0207674, IMG submission 184303) | Corn rhizosphere microbial communities from Kellogg Biological Station, Michigan, USA - KBS Corn C7-2 (SPAdes) (version 2) | ecosystem: Host-associated > Plants > Roots > Rhizosphere > Soil ... | reverse complement strand
GCGTCGAGCTGCTGCGTGTACTGGTTCTCGACGCGCATGATGGAGATCGCGTCGACGAGGCGCGGGGTGAGGGCGGGATCCGCCCAGGCGGCGTCGAGCACCGGGGTGATCTGCTCGCGCATCGCGGGCGGCACGCGCGGGTTGCGGGCCACCTGCACCAGGACGCTGTACGCGAGCGTGCGCTGCGCGGGGTCGCTCGCCGACTTCGCGAGATTCACGAAGTAGTCGAGCTGCCCGTTGCGGAGCCGCTCGCCGACCCACCGGCGCCACGCGGCTTCCATGGGATCGTTGCTCGTCGGCGTGCCCGGCTTCGGGGTGAGCTGCGCGAACACCGCGGTCGCGGCGTCGCGGCCCGCGTCGCCCTGGAGCTGGCTGAACGCGGTGAGCACCCTGGCGCGCGTAGCGGCGGGGAGCGACGTGTCGAACACTGCGGCGCGCGCCATCGGGAGCGTCGCGGCGTCGAATGCGGTCTCGCCGGCGAGGAGCTCGGCGACCGCGGCGTGCAGCGCCGGCGACTTCGCGTCGAGCTGGGTGAGCATGGGCACCGCGGCCGCGGACAGCTGCGAGGTGCCGACCAGCGCGTCGGCGAGCGTCTGCCGCTGCGACGCGTCCACGGCGGCGAACAGTGCCTTGGCACCGGCAGGCAGGACGCGGTTGGCGACGTACGCGTCGAGGAGCTTGTTCGCGTCGTCACCGGTGGCGGCGAGCAGCGCCTGCTGGAGCACCGGCTTGATCCGCGCGCTCTCCTCCCACGTGACCGGCGTGAAGTACGGGCCGACGGTGGAGGGATGCGTGCCCCACCAGTCGCCCTGCCAGGGACCTTCGGTGTTGTAGAGACGCGCGAGGGTGAGCAGGATCTCGCGCTTCGTCGCGGGATCGCCGACGCTTCCATTCGCCGCGAGGAGCGCCGACACCGTTTCGGCGTCGTGCATCTGCTGCAGGACGAAGCGGGCACGCGTGCGGAGGTCGGGCGTCGACGCGGGGGCGGTCAGCGCGCGGAGCGCCACGTCGCGCGCGCCGAGTGCGACGAGCGATTGCACCGCGAGATGCGCCAGCGCCGAGTCGGGGCTGGTGAGGAGCGGCACGATCGCGTCGGCCTTGTCGCGTGCACCGAGGCGCACGAGCCCGTTCAGCGCCGCGGCGCGCACGGCGAGGCTCGAGTCGCCGAGCGCCGTGACGTAGAGCGTCACCGGCACGCCGGCGAGCTGACGCTTGTCGTCGGTGAGCGTGTGGAGGGCGAGCTCACGCATGGCCGGCTCGGCGGCGACACGCTGGATCGTCGGGTTGGCGCGAGCGCCGGCGAGCAGCTTGAGGGTGAACATCGCCGCGGCGCGCGCCTCGGCCGAACGCGTGCGGTTGAGCGCGATGCGCTGGAGCTTCGTCAGCGTGGCCGGCTTCGCACCGCGACGCACGAGCTCACGCTGCGACCAGAGGCGATGCATCGCGTTGTCCGAGACCAGCGCGTCGAGCAGCTGCGCGTCCGTGAGCTTGCCTGGCTCGAGCGCGGTCGCTGCTTTCTTGCCGGGATACCCGACACGCAGGATGGCGCCGACGGTGTCACCCGCGTAGTTGAACACGCCGCCGATCAGGCTGGCCACATAGAGATGCGACTGGTCGTCCATCGCCATGTCGATGATGCGCGGCACCGACATGAAGTCGTCCTGCCTGATCGACCAGCTCGCGCCGCGACGCTCGAGCGGATGATGGAAGATCTTGCTGATCGTCCAGTCGCCCGTGAAGAGCGCGTTGTTCCACTGATCGGGGAAGCCGGGATCCTGGATCCACAGTCCCGCCGTGCCCGAGCCCGCGCCGTAGTCGGCGATGGACGGCATGTGCTCGTCCCTGAAGTGCAGGAAGAGCGACGGGTAGCCCATGTTCGCGCCGGGGGCGAGCCAGTGGAAGCGCGTGTCCCAGCCGCCGCCGTCGTTCGTGTTGTCGCGCGTGAACGCGTGGCCGAACGGATCGAGGCCGATGTCGTAGATGTTGCGCGTGCCGACGGTGACGATCTCGAGCCCGGTGCCGTCGGGGCGCACGCGCACGAGCGAGCCACCGTGGCGCGTGATCGTGTTCCCGTCGGTGCCTTTCGCGTTCAGATAGCCGTAGTCACCCACCGCGACGTAGATCCAGCCGTCGGGGCCGAGGGTGATGTTGTTCGTCGAGTGGTCGGAGCTGCGCACGTCGAGGCCGAAGCCGAGTCCCTTCACGATGTCGACTGCCGAGTCGGCGATGCCGTCGCCGTTGGTGTCGCGGTACGCCGTGAGGTTGGGCGGATGCATGACGTAGACGGTGTTGCCGTCCACGGCGATGCCGCGCGGGCTGTCGATGTCGGCGAAGATGGTGTACGTGTCGGCGCGGCCGTCGCCGTCGGTGTCGACGAGGCGCACGACGCGTCCGCGTCCCTTCACCGCGCCCTGCGCGAGGTTGAGATCGACGCCGACGTACACGGAGCCGTCGGGCGCTGGCGCCACGGCGGTCGGGTACATCGCGAACGGCGGGCCCGCGAAGTTGACGAGGGTGAATCCATCGGGCGTCTTGATCTGCGCGAGCACCTTGCGCTCGTACGCCGTATCGCGCGGGATGCTTCCACTCTTCGGGAGTGAGGGGCCGAGTCCCATGTTGGGCTGGCCCTGGGCGGCGGCGGGCGCCGTGAGCGCCGTAGCGGCGAGCACACCGACGGCAAGCGACGTCAGCGTGCGGGGAAAACGACTCGGGGTCATGACGGTTGTGGGTGAGGCGGGAGGACGTGCCGGGGCAGCACACTCAAGATACGGGGACTGCAGTTGGCCCGCTGAGAGTGTTGGGTAGCAAACTGAGGGAATGAGGGGATGAGGGATGAGGAACGACCTCGGGACGCGGCTGCCGCAAGAGGCCGTTCGCACTTCCTCATTCCCTCATTCCCCCATCCCCTCATTCCCTCCTTCGTACCGTTCCGTACACGCGCGTCGGGCTCGCTACGATCTCGTGCGTTCGCCATTATGGGAATTGCGCACGACTCTTGAGGCGACGAGCCTGCGCCGGCTGTCGCCCACCCACGGCCTTCCCATGACCGACGATCGCCAGACCCGCGACCGCGAGCTCGCCGAGTTGCTGCAGTACCTGCACGAGACGCGCGGGCTGGATCTGAGCGGCTACAAGCGGGTCGGGCTGATCCGGCGGTTGACCAAGCGGATGCGCACCGTCGGCGTCGAGGGATTCGGCGCGTACCAATTCTTCATCGAGGCGCACCCGGGCGAGTACGCGGGGCTGCTCGACACGCTGCTCATCAACGTGACCGCATTCTTTCGGGACGATCTCCCGTGGGAGTATCTCCGCAGCGAGATCATCCCCCGCCTCCTCGAGCAGAAGGGCCCCCCGGAAGTGATCCGCGTCTGGTGCGCCGGCTGTGCGACCGGCGAAGAGGCGTACTCGCTGGCCATCGTGCTCGCCGAAGCGCTGGGTGTCGAGAAGTTCATGGAGCGGGTGAAGCTCTACGCCACGGACATCGACAACGAAGCGCTCGCGAAGGCGCGGCTCGGCGCCTACGGTGAGCGCGACCTGGCCGAGGTGCCGCCGCCGATCGTGGAGAAGTACTTCGATCACCGCGACCAGACGTTCTACTTCCGGAAGAACATGCGCCGCTGCGTGATCTTCGGCCGCAACGATCTGGTGAAGGACGCGCCGATCTCGCGCGTCGACCTGCTCGCCTGCCGCAACACGCTGATGTACTTCGATGGGCCGACGCAGGCGCGGATCCTCGCGCGCTTCCACTTCGCGCTCAACGAAGGCGGGTTTCTCTTCCTCGGCCGCGCCGAGACGATCCTGACGCACGCGACGATGTTCACGCCGATGGATCTGCGCCGGCGCGTGTTCACCAAATCCCGCAGGCCGCTCAGTGAGCGCGCCCCCCTCACGCCGCGCCCGATCCCGCCGCGCGGCGCCGCGCCGCTGGCGGGCAGCGATTCTCACGACACGTCGCTGCGGCTGCGCAGCTTCGACGTCGGCACGGTGCCGCAGTTCGTCATCGACGAGCACGGGCGGCTCTTCCTCCTCAACGCACGGGCGCGCAGCGCCTTCCGGCTCGCCACCGCCGACATCGGCCGTCCGCTGCAGGATCTCGAGATCTCGTATCGCCCGTACGAGCTGCGCTCGGTGATCGAGCAGGCATACGCCGAGCGGCAGCCCGTGGTGCGCGACGGCGTGTCATGGCGCGGGCACGACGGCGAGCAGCGATGGTTCGACATCGTCGTCACGCCGCTGTTCGATCCCAACGGCGCGCCCGGCGGCGCCAGCGTGTCGTTCATCGACGTCACGCGCGGCCGGCAGCTCCAGCAGCAGCTCGACGACTCGCAGGTGGAGCTGGAGACGGCGTATCAGGAGCTCCAGTCGACGAACGAGGAGCTCGAGACGACGAACGAAGAGCTCCACTCCACCGTCGAGGAGCTGGAGACGACCAACGAGGAGCTGCAGAGCACGAACGAGGAGCTCGAGACGATGAACGAGGAGCTCCAGAGCACGAACGAGGAGCTCCAGACGATCAACGAGGAGCTGCGCCAGCGCAGCGACTCGCTGAACGACCTGAACATGTTCCTCGAGTCGATGTTCACGAGCCTGCGCTCGGGGATCGCCGTGCTGGACCGCGAGCTCCGCGTGACGGTGTGGAACCGTCCGGCGGAGGAGCTGTGGGGCGTGCGCGCCGCCGAGGTGGAAGAGCTGTACTTCCTCCGCCTCGACATCGGGCTGCCGCTCGACCAGATCGAGCAGCCGGTCCGCGACTGCCTCGACGGGAAGATCGACAGTCACGAGGCATTCCTGCAGGCGCGCAATCGCCGGGGCCGCGACATCGTCTGCAAGACGACGGTCTATCCGCTCGTCACGCGCGACGACGCGCGGCCCCGTGGCGTGATCGTGCTGATGGACGAGCTACCCGCGGGCACACCGGGCGACGGGAAGCACGAGGACGGCGCGAGGGCTACGTCGGAGGCGAAGCCGTCTTCCGAGAAGCCGGCGACGCGCTGACCGTGTCGGCACGCAGCGAGCTCTTTGCGACGTCGCGGGAGATCATGCGGCATTCGGATGGAGGATCACGTGCCCGGACATGACCTCATCGTCCTCGGTGCATCCGCCGGCGCGACGCGCTCGAATACCGACGTCCGCGTGCGCCGAGTGGCTCAGGATGAACCAGGCGCGGACTGCTCGAGCAGTCGCGCGAAGTGGGTGCTGACGACGCGGTAGCACTCGCACGACACGCGCTCCAGGCCGGCGCGATCGACGACCTGCACGTGCCCGCGCGTGCAGCGCACGACCCCCGCGTCCTGCAATGCACGCATGGCGAGCGTCACTCCCGCTCGGCGGACGTTGAGCATGAAGGCGAGGAACTCGTGCGTGAGGGGGAATTCGTCTCCCTCCACGCGGTCATGCGTCATGAGCAGCCAACGCGCGCAGCGCTGCTCGACCAGATGCGCCGCATTGCACGCGGCGGTCTGCGACACCTGCGTGAGGAACGCCTGCGTGTAGCGCAGCATTCTCCGGTGCAGCGCGCCGGGCGCCGCGGCAAGGCGTGCGAAGATGGCGGCGTCCATGCGCAGCGCCGTGCCGGGGATCTGCGTGAACCAGCGCGTGGGCGAGACGGGCTCACCGAGGAAGACGGGGAGTCCGACCATCCCCTCACAGCCCGCGGTGCCCACCTCCACCATGCCGCCCTCCTCGAACGTGCTGACGAGCGAGACGACGGCGGTTTCGGGAAAAAGAATGGAATCGATCACGCCGGCAGTGAAGATGCTTTCCTCATTGTCGAGCTGGACGAGCTCGAGATGTGGACAGAGCGCGGCGAGCTCCGCATGCGGGAGCGTGCCGAGCAGCCGGTTGCGCTGCGGCCACGTGAGCCTGGCCGCGTGCTGCGGAGTCGCGGACGGCGCCGACTGGGGTACACGCGCGGGCGGCGACGAGTGAGCGGTGACGTGTCTGGCGGGAGACGTGGACTCGAGCACTGGTCACCTCGTTCCGGGAGCGGGCGGAGCGTCCGTCGATTCGAGAGGCGCCTCGACTTCCTCCAGCGCGCGACGGTAATGGCGCGATCGCCGAGGGCGCGTGCCGCCCAGCCGCGTGAGCTCGTTGAGCAGGCCCCGGTGCTCGGCGTAGAGGCGGGCGCAGACGAGGTCGAAGCGGTGCTCGTAGAACTCCTCGGTGCTGCGCAGCTGCTCACGCAGGAAGGCGAGATCCTCGAGTGCCGCATCCCGCTCGAGGCGCATGCGCTGCATCGCGCTCGACTCCGTGCTGGACGTCGATTCGGAGGGCGGCGACTCGGCGCTCGACACCAGCTGGTGTTCCTGGTCCAGCGGGTCCGATGTCATGAGGCGAAGTCGGCGGAGAGGGACGCTTCGACACTACGACGATCCGCGCGGCCGATGTAGCAGGAGTATCGGAACACGTGGCGTCGGGACGCACCCTTACGCGGTTGTCGGGACGACCGCCGCCGTCGCGCGGCCCGGCGCGCTAGTCCGACGATGTGTCCGTCGGCGTGCCGAGCCAGCCCTGGCGCGCCGCATAGCGCACCATGTCGACGCGACTCCGCAGTGCGAGCTTCTCCGACACGCGCGCCTTGTACGTCTCCACCGTCTTCACGCTGAGGGCGAGCGCGGCGGCGATCTCCTTGTTGCTGAATCCCTGCCCGATGCGCATCAACACCTCCCGCTCGCGGTCGCTCAGCACGTCGGGCGCCGGCAGGTCGGCCGCCGCCTGCGCGTCGAGGTAGCCCTCGACGAGGGTGCCGGCGAGCGCAGGGTCGACGTACGTGCCCCCGGCGGCGACGGTGCGCATCGCGCGCACGAGCTCGGAGGGCGCTGCGCGCTTGAGCACGTAACCCGAGGCGCCGGCGCGCAACAGCTGCGTCAGGTACGCGCGCTCCTCGTGCACGGTGAGCGCGAGCACCTTCACGTTCGGACAGGTGCGCCGCACACGCGCCGTCGCGTCCGCGCCGCCGAGCACGGGCATGGACATGTCGATCACGAGGATGTCGGGCTCGAGCGCACTGGCGACGCGGCAGGCGGACTCGCCGTCGGCCGCTTCGCCGACCACGCGCATGTCGGGCTGCGCGTCGACGAGCTGGCGCAGCCCCTCGCGCACGATCGGATGGTCGTCGGCGAGGACGACGCGCACGACGCGCTCCTGCAGGTCGTCGAGCCCGTCGTGGCGCGTCGTGTCAGGCATCGGCGCGCCGCTCCCGATCGCCGGCGACCACGCGGCTCGCGTCGGCCACCGCGCCCCGAATGGGAAAGCGCACGAACACCGTGGTGCCTTTTCCCGGTGCGCTCTCGATGTCCATCATCCCTCCCACCAGCGCCGTGCGCTCACGCATGCCGACGATGCCCAAGCCCAGCATCCGGTCGGCGACGGGCGCCGCCGCCCGCTCGGGGTCGAAGCCGCGCCCATCGTCCTCGACGACGAGATGGATGTAGCCATCCCGGCTCTCGAGCACCACCCCGGCGTGCGCCGCGCCGCTGTGGCGGGCGACGTTGGTGAGCGCTTCCTGGACGATGCGGTACACGGCGCTCTCCGCGCTCGGCGAGAGGCGCGCGCTCGGTCCGGAGGCGTGCAGGTCGATCGCGATCCCCGATTGCCGCGCCCATTCCTCGGCGTAGCTCCGCAGCGCCGCCTCGAGGCCGAAGTCGTCCAGCGCGCGCGGCCGCAGCCGCACGGCGAACGCGTGCAGCTCGCGCCCCAGCGTGTCGGTGAGCGTGCGAAGCTGCGCGGCGCGCCGGTCCACGTCGGAGCCCGGCGGCGCTACGTCGGAGAGCGCCTGCAAGCCCAGGCCGAGCGCGGTGAGATGCTGTCCCACTTCGTCGTGCAGGTCGCGCGCGAGGCGCCGGCGCTCCGCCTCTTCGGCGAGCGTGAGCTGGCGGTGCAGCGTGATGCGTGCCGTCTCGGTCGCGGCGCGCTGGCGCGTCTCGCGTGCGGCGCGCCAGGCCGCCGACGCGAAGTCCGCGAGCGTGGCGAGCAGTCGCGCATCTTCGGCGTCGAACCGGCGATCGGCCCGATGCGCCAGCACCCACAGCGCGCCCGCCGAGATGTCGTCGATCCGCCACGGCGCGGCGAGCGCCTCGTAGACGAGCGGGCCGCCGTTGCCGAAGGTGGGGAACCGGCGCCCGGCGCGATCGAGCAGCTGCACCTCGCCGGAGCGCACGACGTCGCTCGACGGGCTCGCGTCGAGCGGCAGCGTGTCCGCGAGGGGCGGGGGGAATGCGCCCGCGACCACGACGCGTCGTATGCTCCCACCGTGCGTCCCACGCTCGACGACCTCCACGGCGACAGCATCGGCATGGCAGAGGAGCAGCGCGGCGTCAGCGACCGCCTGCAGCGAGGTGGCCGGCTCGTTGGCGAGGCTGCGCGCGAGGGCGCCGAGCGTACGGGCCTCGGCGGCGAGGTCCGGGGCGCGCGCTGGGCGATGTGCCAGCTCCCTGGTGATGAGCACCTCGTCCAGCGCGCCGATGGCGCCGGCGTCGAACGGCTCGTCGGTCATGCGCGCCTCCTCGTCTCCGGAGTATAGCGCGCCGATCCGCGGATGGCGTCAGTGCTCGATGGCGCTATCCGGCCAGACCTTGATCCAGTGCGTGCGCACCAGCTCCCGCTTCTCTTTCCCTTCCAGCCCCATGTCGATCAGGTTGGATTCCTGGAGCGGCATGTGGCAGTCCACGCAGCGGCCCTTGAGCGCGTGCCCCTCCTTCGGGAAGAGCTTGCAGCTCTGCTCCTGATGGCAGGTGAGGCAGCGTCCCGAGAGGTCCTTCGGATCCCGCTGGGTCTGGTGCACGTCGTGGCAGGTGATGCAGGTCATCTGCGACGCCTGGTAGCATCGGCTCCGCATCAGTGCCGACACCTGATTGCCGTGCACGTCGAGGATGGCGTTCGCGGGGACCGGTGGGAGCGAGAGGTAGCGCTCGAGCGGCTGGCCGGCGACGTAGGTGAAGAGGGGCGCGATCGGCTGTCCGAGTCCGCCGTGGCACTGGGCGCAGGCGTCCATCTGGCGCTGGCGGCTGAGCCGCGCCGGGTTCACGATCGCCGGGCCGTTCATCGCGCGCAGCATGGAGCGCTCACGCGTCACGTGCTCCCGTCCCGCGCCGTGGCAGCGCTCGCAGGTGATGCCGATGATCGCGCCCGTGCTGTCGTAGCGGTTGGACGCGCCGGGATCCATCACCGACTGGATCCAGGTGGAATGGCACTCGAAGCAGCGCGGCGAGACGGTGCGCTCGAAGTTCATGCCGCCGTCCACGTATCCCGGGCTGTTGATCCACTTCCCGAGGCTCGCCCAGTACGACACGGGCAGCTGATACAGGCGGTTGCCCGCCCAGTAGAGGTAGCTCTGCCCCTTCCGGATCCCCGAGACCAGCGCGATGCGCTCCGTGCGCGTCGTCGAGTCGCGTCCGTGCCGCAGCACTCCGGTCTGCGTGAACCCCGCCGAATCCGCGTTCATGTGGAAGTACAGATCGGGATTGGGCGTCCGCAGCACGTTCTGACCGGGCGCGAAGCTTCCCGCGATCGTCGCGCGCGACGGGTGCTGCATCGTGAGCCGATGCGCCGTTCCCTCGAAGCTCGCCTTGTCCCGGTGGCAGGCGAGGCAGGTCGAATCGCCGACGGCCGTCGCGGGGCGCACGGGGTCTGGCGAGCGCTCCTTCCGATGCTTGCTCGACACGGCGAGCACCACAGGGACCACGACGAACAGCGCGAGAACGACGAGCAGGGGCGCGCGAACGCGGCCCCTCCTAGCGGGAGGGTGGCGATACATGCTGGGGGCGCGTTTCCCCTCAATACGCGGCCGAATCGACTTCCGTTGGTGCGCGGCGCGATGTGCCGGCGCATCAAGGGCTCGCGTGTGCGCCCACGGGTCACACAGCGGGGTCAGACACCTGGGGTCAGACACCTGGGGTCAGACACCTGGGGTCAGACACCGCAGGTGGCTGACCCCTTGGCGTGATCAAAGTCAGCCCAGCGGCGAGCGGACTGCGGCGAGCGGGCAGCGGTCAGCAGGAGGCGTTGGACTGATACATCGGTGCCAGGCACCCGTGCCTGGCACCGATGCCTGGCACCGAGTCAGTAGGAGTCTGAGTCCAGCGAGGCGAAGGGGTCAGAGCCCTCGGGCTTCGCCCTCGGGGTCTGACCCCAGCAGCCCGGCGCGCATCTCGCGAAGAAAGGCGCGCTCCGTCGCGTTGGCGCTCAGGGCGATCGCCGCGTCGTATGCGGCGGCGGCTTCCGCGCGCCGATCGAGCCGGCGCAGGAGATCGGCGCGGACGGCGTGGAAGCGGTGCTGCGTCTCGAGGCCGAGCGCGTCGACGAGCGCGAGCGCGGCCGCTGGTCCCTCCACTTCGGCCAGTGCGACGGCGCGGTTGAGCTGGACGATCGGGCTCGGCGCGATCGACTGATGCAGATCGTAGAGCGCGAGGATCTGGCGCCAGTCGGTATCCTCGGCGCGCACTGCCGCGCTGTGCACCGCGTTGATCGCCGCCTGGATCTGATAGGGGCCGGGACGGTTCATCTGCAGGCAGCGGCGCACGAGCGCCTGTCCGTCCGCGATCTGGTCGTGATCCCACAGCCCCCGGTCCTGATCGGCGAGCAGCACGAGCGCACCGTCGGGCGTCGTGCGCGCCGCGCGGCGCGCGTCGATGAGCAGCATCAGCGCGAGCAGCCCGGCCGCTTCGGGCTCCTCGGGCACGAGCTCCACGAGCAGGCGGCCGAGTCGGATCGCCTCGCGACAGAGATCCTCGCGCACGAGCCGATCGCCACTGCTGGCGGTGTAGCCCTCGTTGAAGACGAGATAGATCACCGCCATCACCGCGCCGAGGCGCGCCGGCAGCTCCTTCGGCTCGGGGACGCGGTACGGGATGCGCGCGTCGCGGATCTTCCCCTTCGCGCGGACGAGGCGCTGCGCCATCGTCGCCTCGGGGACGAGGAAGGCGCGCGCGATCTCCGCCGTCGTCAGCCCGCCGAGCAGGCGCAGCGTGAGCGCAACCTGCGCGCTCGTCGCGAGCGCGGGATGACAGCAGGTGAAGATCAGCCGCAGTTGGTCATCGCGCATCGGACCCGCTTCCTCCTCGTCGATTCGCTCGTCGCGCGCGAGGCGCCGCTCCGCTTCGGCGTGTCGTTCGTCGCGCACCGACTCGCGGCGCCAGCGATCCACGGCGCGGTTGCGCGCCGTGGTGACGATCCATCCCGCGGGGCTCGGCGGCACGCCCGTCGTCGGCCAGCGCTCGAGCGCTTCGACGAAGGCGTCCTGCACCAGCTCCTCCGCCGTGTCGATGTCGCCGCACACGCGCACGAGCACCGCCACCGCGCGGCCGTACGCCTCGCGGAACGCCCGCTCGATCGCCGGTGTCGCGAGCAGGGGCGACGCGTCGTCGCTCAGTCGTCCACCTCACCCTGGAAGGGACGCACCTCGACCGTGAGCCCCGGGGCCGAGCGTGCGTAGCGCCGCCCCCACTCGAGCGCGACGTCGAGATCCGGCGCCTTGATGATCGTGAAGCCGCCGAGGACTTCCTTTCCCTCGACGAAGGGTCCGTCCGTGATGATCACCTCCGTGCCTCTGGCACGGAGAAGGGTCGCGGTGCTCGGCGGATGCAGTCCGCCGGCGAACACCCAGCACCCCGCGGCTTCCAGCTCGCTCTGGATGACGCCCATCTCGCGCATGATCGGCGCGAGGAATTCTGGTGGCGGCGGCGGCCCGTCGGGCTGATAGAAGCTGATCAGGTATTGCTTCATGTCTGCGCGCGGTAGGTGCCGATGATCACCCCCGTCGTCGTCGGCACGCTCTTCACGAGGGTGAGCGACGACGTCCCGCCGTCGGCGAAGAGGCGGCGGCCGGTGCCCAGCACGAGGGGATGGATCATCAGAATGTACTCGTCCACCAATCCGCGACGACGCAGCGACTCGGCGAGCACGCCGCTGCCCATCAGGAGCAGGTCGAGGCCGTCCTCCTCTTTGAGTCGCGCGACGGCATCCGCGGCGTCACCGTGGAGCAGCACGGAGTTCTGCCAGGGGAGCGGCTCCGTCAGCGTGCGCGACGCGACGTACTTCCGCGCTGCGTCGAGCACCGGGGTGAACGGGTTGTCGGTGCGCTTGGGCCAGACCGCGAAGAAGTCCTCGTACGTGCGCCGGCCGAAGAGCAGATCGGCGCCCTTGGACATCCCTTCGCCCATCGCCTGCCCCTTCACCGCGTCGTTGTAGGGCGCGGCCCACCCGCCGTGGGTGAAGCCGTCCCGCGTGTCCTCGTCGGGACGGCCGGGGCCCTGCATGACGCCGTCGAGCGTCAGGTTCTCGAGCACCATCACTTTGCGCATTCGTGCCTCCCGAAGGTCGATGCGGACGGCATGTCCGCGCTCACCTTCTGTACGAACGGCAGCGTGCAGGATCGACAGGGCGCGAGCGCGCCCGCTTGCGGCGGTCTACGCGGTGGGGTCCGTCACCTCGTCGAACCGCACCATGCGCCGCCGCTCCTCGTCCCAGAGGGACAGCTTGAGTGCAGCGGCCCCGCTGCGCAGCGTGAGCACGGGCGCGGTCTGCAGCAGCGGCGTCGCGTCGTGACAGCGCTGCAGCCGGTGGTTGGGGATGCGCGGTGCGAGATGGTGGACGTGGTGCAGCCCGATGCTCCCCGTGAACCACTGCAACAGCGGCGGGAGCACGAGGTGCGAGCTGCCATGGAGCGCTGCCGTCGCGTAGTCCCACTCTGCGCCGGATTCCCAGTACGCATCCTCGAACTGATGCTGCACGTAGAACAGCCACACGCCCGCCATCGCCGCCAGGTAGTACGCCGGCAGGTAGACGAGCGCCACCATCTCCCAGCCGAGGAGCAGGACGAGCGCGGTGCCCAGCGCGAGGATCCCGGCGTTGGTGGCCCACACGCTCGCGACCTGTGGTGCGCCGGTCGCCTTGCTGCGCGGTCGGAATCGCTGACTGAACATCAGATGGATCGGCCCGCCGAGGAGCAGGCTCGCCGGATGACGGATCGTGCGATACACGAGGCGCCCGCGCGGTGAGCGCGCGAGATACTCGCGTACCGTGAGGGTCGGGACGTCGCCGTGCCCGCGCCGCTCGAGGTCTCCGGACGACGCGTGGTGCAGGGCGTGATCGCGCCGCCACTGCCCGAACGGCGTCAACGTGAGCACCCCGGTGACGTACCCCACGATCTCGCTGGCGCGTCGCCACGGCAGAAACGAGCCGTGCGCGCAGTCGTGCATGAGGATGAAGGTGCGCACGAGCAATCCACCCGAG
>Ga0207674_10006967_pt1 | contig 13231 bp, 9 predicted proteins | sample KBSCornC72_FD_184303 | JGI IMG/M metagenome (GOLD analysis project Ga0207674, IMG submission 184303) | Corn rhizosphere microbial communities from Kellogg Biological Station, Michigan, USA - KBS Corn C7-2 (SPAdes) (version 2) | ecosystem: Host-associated > Plants > Roots > Rhizosphere > Soil ... | reverse complement strand
TCAGCCCGTAAGTTCCCATTTTTAGCAATATTGCAGCCAGAATGACGGAACCGGCTGTCGGAGCTTCAGTGTGAGCATCCGGCAGCCATGTATGGAACGGGAAAACCGGAACCTTGATCATGAACGCCAAGGCAAAGCCCCAGAAGAGCAAGACACCTACGTTTGACCATTCGCCGACAAACGCTAAATGTCCAAGCTTGATCTCGTTCATGATCCGCACAAAATCGAAGGTCGGTGCCTGTCCGGTCTGGTCGGCGTAGATGTAATAAAGTGCGATGATCGCGGCAAGCATCAGCAAGCTGCCTAGTGCCGTAAAGATAAAAAATTTGACCGCTGCGTAGATTCGGTTCTCACCGCCCCAGATGCCGATTAGGAAAAACATCGGCACAAGCGATGCTTCGAAAAACAGGTAGAAAACTAGCAGGTCGAGCGACACAAAAACGCCGATCATCGCGCTTTCGAGCAGCAGCATAAAGATGTAAAAAGCCGTCTTTGCCTTTTCCACCGTGTGCCACGTCGAGATAACCGAGATCGGCATTATGAACGTCGTCAAAAGTACTAGCCAGATGCTGAGGCCGTCAACGCCGACGTGATAGTTGGTGTTGATCGCGCTGATCCACGGAACGTTCTTTTCGAAGAAAAATCCGTTAGCGGAGGCCGGTGTTTTATCGATAAGCAAAAACAGCGATACGATAAAATTGACGAGCGTGACGCCGAGCGTGATCCACTTGAGATTAGCATCCTGCTTCCAGAACATCGCGTGCGCGAGGACGCCGAGCGCTCCGAAAGCCGGCAGCAGGATGAGAATTGTTAAAAGATTTTCCATACAGCAAGTTCAAAATTCAAGATTCAAAATTCAAGGTTGCGATCAAAAGTTTGGAACCTTGAACTTGAAACTTTGAACATCAACCTATCAACTTAAACCCGAAATAAATAAAATATCCGATCAGCACTATCGCGCCGATCAGGATGAGTGCCGCGTAGGTTCGGACAAACCCTACCTGCACCTGGCGGACGACATTTCCGAGCTCCATCACAAAATGGCCAATGCCGTTGACGATGCCGTCGATAAAACCGAGATCGAACCCGCGCCACAAACCCTCGCGTGAAATGTTCGTCAAGGGATCGACAATGTAGCCGTTGTAAAGCTCGTCGATGCGCCATTTTTCCTGAAGGATCTTCGGCATCTCGCGAAGCGGCGTTTTTATAAACACCGTCCAGCCGATAGCAATACCACTCAGAGCTAACAAAATGGAAAGCACGGCGAGCAGCCGCTCAGTGCTGATCTCCTCAGCAGAATGCGCCGCATGTTCAGTTTCGGCCGCGTGTGTGTGTGTCGCAGTTGTCGTTTCGGCAGACGGCGCAACTGCCGCTTCGGAATGTCCGGTTGCAACAAGCGATGGAGTTGTGTGCTCAACAGGACGGCCTACCTTTGCAATCACCGGTTCGAGCGTTCGTTCGAACACGTTGATATCGCCCGCGCCAACGATCGAGCTAACGGCGTACGGAATGCCGACTAAACCGCCAACCGTCGAAAGAATGGCAAGCACAATGAGCGGAACGGTCATCGTCCACGGCGATTCGTGCGGTTTGAAATCCTGCGGCAGGTGATGATGCTCTTCGTCATGGTCGTCGTCATCCGCAGGAGCAGCCGCGTGCGGGTCACCGTGCGTCACGGTCGAATCGGAAGCTTCGCTGGCGGCAAACGCTGATTCTTCGGTGTGTGCGGCGTCGTCCGCATCTACATGCGGCAGCTCGAGGTGAAACCGCTCCGTTCCCCAGAACGTCATTACCATCAGCCGTGTCATATAAACAGCGGTCAAAACGGCGGTGAGTAGGCCGATCGCCCAAAGGACATAGTTCCAATTGCCGGGCAGGTTCGGCGCCGCAAAGGTTTTGTAAAGTATCTCGTCTTTTGAGAAAAATCCAGCCCAGATCGGTATGCCGCTGATCGCCAGCCAACCCATTGCCATTGTGATGAACGTTATGGGCATGTATTTTTTCAGGTTACCCATGCGGCGCATATCCTGTTCGTGGTGCATTCCGTGAATGACCGAACCGGAGCCGAGGAAGAGCAAGGCCTTGAAAAACGCGTGCGTCATCACGTGAAAGATCGCGGCAATAAACGCTCCGACGCCGCAGGCAAGGAACATATATCCAAGCTGCGAAACGGTCGAATAGGCGAGAACCTTTTTGATGTCGTTTTGCGCGAGGCCGATAGTTGCTGCAAAGATCGCGGTCCCGCAGCCGATCAGGGCAACGATGAACATCGCAGTCGGCGCGTTTTGAAATATAGCGTTGCACCGGACAACCATGTAAACGCCGGCCGTAACCATCGTCGCGGCGTGGATAAGAGCGGAAACCGGAGTCGGGCCGGCCATCGCGTCGGGCAGCCACGTAAATAAAGGGATCTGAGCAGACTTACCGGTCGCGCCGATGAACAGCAAAACCGCAACCGACGTAACGCCACCGGCGAAAATTGCACCAGCTGTGAACGGGTCCTTGGCCATCTCGGCAAAAAGGCTTAACGCGCTTGCAACGTGAGCTCCGTCAACCGTTTTGTCATAAAAGCTGATCGTGCCGGTAAGCGTAAAGATCAGAAAGATGCCGATCAGCACGCCCCAGTCGCCGATGCGGTTCATTACGAACGCTTTCTTGGCGGCCTCGCGGGCCTCGTCGCGTTTGATGTAGTAGCCGATGAGCAGATACGAACAGAGCCCGACGCCTTCCCACCCGACGAACATCAACAGAAAGTTGTCCGCGAGAACGAGCGTAAGCATCGAGAACATGAACAGGTTAAGGTATGCAAAGAAGCGATAGAAGCCTTTATCGCCGCTCATGTAGCCCATCGTAAAGACGTGGATCAGCAGTCCGACAAAGGTCACAAAACATGCGTAGATGCCGGACAGGCGGTCCATGCCCAGGCCGAAATCCGCTCGGAAGCTGCCAACCTGTATCCACGTCCAGAGGTGGTCAAGGATAGGCTGGTCAATACGCAACGCCCCGCCGTTTGCAAAAAACGCGATGTAAAACGCGACGATCGTCGATATAGCGATAGAACCGCATCCGACCACGCCGCAAAACAACTCGCTGTACGGCTTATTTTTTAAATATCCGCCAACCAGCCAGTTGATAACGGCTCCGACAAGCGGGGCAAAAATGATTACGCTTAAAAGATTGTTTTCAATCATTCTAAAAATTTAAATCGCTATCGTCCTCTTCGAAAACGAGTTCCTGATCTACCAGTTCATGCCAAAAATTTATCGCATCATCTCCGGCATTTTTTTTAAGCAGCAAATCTTCAATTTCACCGTTCCTAACCTTCAATTCCTGAAAACGCCTTAAGAGTGCTGTTAAATCACGACGGTCTGTCCAGGATTTTTCTTGGCCGTAACGCGACGTGAATGACGTGACCTTGCTGGCAATAAGTTCGGGTGGCGTCAAAACCCGTATCTGCTCGATAATTTGATTTCCCGGGAACTCAGATTGAATACGAACATCGACAAGATGACGGTTGCCCTCTTTTCTGGTTTGATAAATGCGAAAACCTTTATCGCGGATTTCAAGAACACGTACCGCGATGTGAAATTTCTCGCTGAGGTGCTGACGAAGCTCCTCAGCAAATTCTTTGGCCCGCGTGGACAAAATATCAACATCCTGTGTCATCCGCGGTTCGGCAACGTACGCATTCACAGCCTGAGCGCCAAACAGAACGGCATCGTCCCGCCCCTGCAAAAATTCAAGTACGGCTTCCTGAATTTTCGACAATGGCAGCGGTTCATGCATTACAAATTCCTGAAATGTCAAAACATCTGCATTCAGCATTAGCTCTTACGTTTAGGACGGCGAACCAACTCACCGCCGCAGTTTGGACAAACGTTGTCCATTTTTTCAGTGCAATCCTTACAAAACGTGCACTCGTAGCTGCAAATGAATGCATCGCCGTCGTGCGATAAGTCTTCGCCGCATTTTTCGCACACGGTTCGCATTTCGAGTGCCATACAAATCTCTCAGTGCCGCCTCCGTACTGTAGGTTTCCTGGTCACTGGTTTCTTAGCTGCCGGTTTTGTCGCAACCGGTTTTGCGGGAGTAGTTTTTGCCGCAGTAGGTGTCGGCACCACAAAATCTTCCATGGTAATCGGGTTATCGGCAACGATCTTTGCAATGACCGCAGATTGTTTGCCGGTCTCAACCTGTTTTTCCGCGTACTGCTTGACGGGTAATTCGCGGCCGTTCGGGTTTGACGGATCTTTAACCGTTGTCGCGAAAAGAATATGCCGCACGTCATATTTCAGGCTGTCGCCGGTGCCAGTCTTTTTTTCGAGCTTTATGATGTGAAAGCCAAAATCGGATTCGACCAGATCGGGATATATCGTTCCCGGCTGCAGCGAAAGTGCCGCGGTTTCAAAAGGAGCGACCATCGTTCCTTTTGGAACTTCAGCGTACAATCCGCCATTTTTCTTACCATCCGTGCCGTTGTTTCCCGGGTCTTCAGAATATTGATCGGCCAGTTTCGCAAAATCCTCGCCGGCTTTCGCACGTGCCAATATTTTCTCTGCTTCAGCCTTTTTTGCGGCCGTGTCCAGCTCGGGATGTGTCTTTATATATGCGGCGATCTCCTCGTCACTTGCAGACATTTCCGGCAGCAGCTTTTCGGACAACGCGCGGGCAAGAAACTGGGCCTGCTGCAGGTTGGTCTGAAGCTCGGTCTTTTCCTTAAAAGGCAGTCCAAGCTTTGTGCCGTCCTTAATGCTCTGGTTTTCTGAGATCTTTATCTTTGCAAAATAATCTTTGGCTTGTTTCTTCTCGTCATCGGTCACTACATGTCCCGCCATTTGCGGATCATCGCGACTCAGCAAAGCCAGCTTGGCCTTAAGGAACCGGTCGAATGCAGCGTTATTGACCGTGTTGGCGTAAAATCCTGCGATCTGTGCCTCGGTGATTCGGCTAAACGCCGGCCCCGCAGATCCTTTGTTTGTTTCACGGTCGTAGTTGACCGCAACAATTTCGGCGCGAATGTTTTCGAGCTCGGCGGCATTTGTTTCGTCACTGGCGAGTCCGCGTTTCTCGGCCTCGCACTCGAACGCAAGCAACTGACGGAGATTTTCGACCTGAGCTTTTCGATATTCGGCATCAGCCAATTTCGGCTTCGCGTCGTCCGGCAGATCTTTTATAAGGACCGCGTATTCCTTTTGCCCAAACTTGTCTATGCAGAATTTCGTGCCTGCCTTGACCGATTGCCCAGAGGAATATCCAGCCGCCAACAGTAAAACTGTCGCGGCAACGGGCGCGAGTTTTTTTAGTTCGTATCTCAAGTTTATAAATTCAACGTCATTTCGAACATTGTTGTCCGCAGCCCGTTTCGCTCGAAAAATGCTCTTGCATGTTCGTTTTGGGCTGCGACGGAAAGAACCAGTATATCGGCCCCAAACCCTCTAGCTGTCTCGATCGCAGCGTTCATCAAACTCTGTCCGGCTCCGCTTCCGCGAGCCGATTCATCCACGTAGATATCGTGAAAATAGGCCGCGTTCTTAAACAGTCCCGGATAGTTTACCGCTTCGTATTGAATGTAAATATATCCGACGACCTGATCGTCAATTTCGGCGACCAGCACCGCTTCGTCTGCCGTTTCATTCCTGCTGCCGTAATACCACTCGGCGTCGGCTTCGGTATAAAGAAGGGCAAAACGGCGCGCATCGTAAGCTTCGTGTTGACGCGCCAACTTGACGGCAAGTTCGGCGACTCGTTTGCTGTCTTCTTTGCGTGCTCGCCGAACCTCCATAAAAAACTAATTTTTCAAGATGCTCGCGTCGTCCACATCGACCGACTGGCGATTTCGGAAAAAGGTAATGATAATGCCCAGCCCGACGGCGGCTTCGGCAGCGGCGACGCTCATCACCATAAACACGAATAGCTGGCCGGTAACGTCGGCATAATAACGCGAAAAGGCGACGAACGTAAGGTTAACGGCATTGAGCATCAGCTCGATGCACATAAACATGCCGATCGCGTTGCGTTTGAAGATAACGCCGACCGAGCCGATCGTAAACAAAATACCCGAAAGTGCTAAATAGCTTGCTAAGCTTGGTTCCATCGTTGTTCAGTGGTCAGTGGTCAGTGATCGGCGGTCAAAAAAGCTGACCTTGAACATCTAACCGCCGCGATCAAAAATTCGTGCGATATTCGCCTATTTCCTTTGCTTCATTTCGCTTCTGAAGTTCGTTATCGACGACGAGTTCAAGCTGCGGTTCGCGCAGGCGTCGCGAAAGGATCACCCCGCCAATTATCGCCATCAGCAGCAACACGCCGACTATTTCAACAGGCAACAGATACTCGGTGTACATCGCCGCGCCGATGCTCAAGGTTTTGCCGACCGTCTCGGCTTCGTTTACATCGTGATTGGGGGCATGCAGTACGGCATAAAAAATAAAGAACGTCTGAGCGAGCAGCACAATACCCAAACCGCCCCCCAAAGCGTAAAGATAACGCAGGCTGTTTAGCGGCTTGTCTTCGTCCAGATTGAGAAGCATTATCACAAAAACCACGAGGACCATTATCGCTCCGGCGTAGATCAATATCTGCACCGCTGCGATAAACGGAGCCGCGAGGGTTACGTAAATGCAAGACAGCGATATGAACACGCCGACCAGCGAAATGGCGCTGTACAACGGATTCTTGTGATAGACCATCGAGATCGCGCTCGCGATAGCGAGGCCAGCAAATAAGAAAAATAAAACTTTCTCAGCCATAAAATCCGATTAACCGCAGATGAACACGGATGGACACGGATAAAAAATGCGTTCTAAAATCCGCGTTCATCCTTGGTTTCATTTCTTACCTATTCAAAAAATAAACAACAACGATCGTTGCGATCACATTCAACAGAGCAAGCGGAAGCAAAAACTTCCAGCCGAAATTCATCAACTGATCGAAGCGAAAACGCGGCAGCGTCCCGCGCACCCAGATATAAAAGAAAAGGAACGCACAGATCTTGCCGATGAACACAATGTGGCTGACGATCGCGTAGGGAATCGAACCCGGTTCGAAAATGTGTCCCAATCCGGGAACGTACCAGCCGCCAAGGAACAGCACCGTGCACATGACCGACACGGTGAACATATTCACATATTCGGCCATGAAGAACAGGGCGAATTTCAAAGCGCTGTATTCGGTATGAAACCCGGCGACAAGCTCAGTTTCGGCTTCGGGCAGATCGAACGGGACGCGGTTCGTTTCGGCGAACGCTGCAATAAGGAAAACAACAAATCCGATAAATTGCGGAATTATGTACCATTTGAAAGGTGATCTGATCTGAGCATAAATTATCGAATTTAAATCAAGCGACCCTGCCAGCATCACCACGCCGAGCACCGACGCTCCCATAGCGAGTTCGTACGAGATCATCTGTGCCGACGAGCGAAGCCCACCCATCAAAGAGTATTTGCTGTTCGATGACCAGCCGGCGAGAGCAATGCCGTAAACGCCGACTGACGTAATACCCAAAACGAAAAGCACGCCGACATCTATTTGCGCGATAGTGAGCGGCAACACGTGATATCCGTCGCCTAAACCCCAAGGCAAAAAGCTCCAATCGACAGTTGTTATTGCGGGGCCGAACGGATAGACGACCATCGGCAGCAACGCGCACGTCAACGCAACCAGCGGAGCCAGAAAATAAACGAATTTTGTCGATTTGTCGGGTACAAGATCTTCCTTAAAGATAAACTTAAGAAGATCGGCAAACGGCTGCAGAAGGCCCCACGGCCCAACGCGATTCGGTCCGATGCGGCCTTGTATCCAGCCGAGCACCTTGCGTTCGGCAAGAACGGTGTAGGCGACGATCATCAACACGCCCTGAAAAGCGATCAGACAGCCGACAGCAACAACCACGTAAGGGAATGCGGTTTTAAGAGCAGATTCCATAAAAACTATTTTTCTGAAACCACGAAACTACGCGAAACAACGTTACGATCCGCATCAAAGCGGTCAATCACCAATTCTAAACCGCACATCGGCTTCACTACCTTCCGCCGATATTCTCGCGGTCTCGTACGCCCACGACGGCGGCTTCGGCCAGGCCTTCTTTCTTAGGGCTGCCGTCGAGATGAAATTGAACAAGCGGCGAAACCAACAGATTTTCGGGTTTCGGGTTGCCGTGAGCAAGCAGGTGGAATTGTTCGGTCTTGCTCGTCATAGTTGTCAGACGGTGAAGTTTATGTCCCACTTTTGGCACTTCGTGGTTCTTTTCGCCGTTTTCGCTGAGCTCGGCTACACGTTGTTGCAGTTTGTCTAGCTCCGCAGACAGATCTTTTTCACCGGAGATCGCATACCTGGCCTGTACCGGATTCGATTCGTCCTTGAGCACCGGATAACGAAGCCCGTTGTAGGTCGAAACCGCGTCGGCCAACGCATTAAAGACCATCGACGCCGAAAAATTGTAGCCGAAATCGACCCCCATTTCGCGGGCGATCAAGGTTGTGATCATCCAGTCCGGTTTTGATTGATTCACAGGCTCGATCGCCTTTCGGACACGTTGGACAAAACCGGTATTGTTCGTATAAGTTCCGTCAATCTCGGCAAACGACGCGGCGGGTAGGACGACGTCAGCATGCGAGGTGGTGTCGTTTTCGAACAATTCCTGAACGACGACGAAATCTTTTCCTTCGAGAACGCTCGGATTCTGCAAACTGCCCGCGATAAGGAGCGCCTTTGAATTCTTAGCGACATCTTCGACCGATCTCCTTTCGGCCATCAGATCGTTTGCTCCGACCGAGTTGTTATAGGCCGGAAGCGGCTGGATCAGAACTCGTCGGCCTTCGCCCCCAAAGTGAACGGCGGAGTTCGAAAGTATAGCTAGAGCTTCGGGCGAAAGCTCGCCGCCGAGAATAAGAACGATGTCCCCCTGGGTTTCGCTGACCGTTTTCCAAAGGCTGTCGATCTCGCCGCGGCCGATGCCAAGTTTTCCCAAAACGGCATCATCGGCATTTTCCGAAAGAGCCGGAATGACCGCGTCGTACGAACCTTTATTTATATGAATGAACTGCGACGCCTGGGCAGTAAGCCTGATCGGCGTGTCGTTGATAACAATGAGTTTCGCACCGCCGTTGCGGACGGCCGCGCGGATCTGCTTAGCCGTAAACGTCTGTTCCTCTTCCGGTTCGCCGCCGATCATTATAATAGTTTTGGCCCTTCGAATATCGGCGTGGGTTGAAAGCGGAACACTCAAATTTTCGAAAAACGGTGCCAGGTCGTGACGGTCGGACACGGCAAAATGATTGGTCTTTGCGGCCTCGCCGGCGAATCGACGTAGTGTAAATATGGATTCGTTTGTCAGCCTAGGGCTTGCGATCACGCCTATCGAACCTGCAAATTGATTAAACTTGTCCGCGACGAATTTGATCGCGTCGTCCCAAGTGGCAGGAAGGAGTTTTCCACCTTTTGTATAGCGGATCATCGGCGTCTTGATGCGTTCATTATGATTGACAAAAGCGTGGCCGAAACGAGCCTTGACGTCGAGGAATTCGCCGTTCAGGCCGTTCACGTAGCGGTCTCGGGCGACGATGCGGTGCACCAGACCGCCGCGTGAACCGATGCTCAGCTGCATTCCGTCCGAGCTGTACGGGTCTGTCGATATCGTTTGATCAAGCTCCCACGGACGCGTTTCGTGCCGGTAAACGCCGTCGAGGAGCGTTCCGGTCGGGCAAACCTCGATGCAATTGCCGCACTGCGAGCAATTCAACCAGCCGCCATACGTGCCGATAACCGTACTTACCCCACGATTTCCCGCCTCGATGGCATCTTCACCCATCCACTCATCACAGACGCGCGTGCAGCGTTTGCAAAGAATGCACCGCTGCGGGTCGTTGGCAACGATCGGCGAAAGATATTTTTCAGGCTGAGCATTCTTTCTCTCGGTAAAGCGTTCCTCGACATCGCCCCAGTCGAAAATGACTTCCTGCAGTTCGCATTCACCGCCGCGGTCGCAGACCGGACAATCGAGCGGGTGATTGGCAAGCAAAAACTCACCCATCGCACGCTGCGCTTTTTCGATCTCTTCGCTCTCAGTTGTGACGACCATGCCGTCCGTGCAAGTGATGGTGCACGAGGTTTGCAGCTTCGGCATTTTTTCTATGCGGACCAGACACATGCGGCACGACGCCTGTAATGCGAGGTCCTGATAATAGCAGAACGACGGAATGCCGAAGCCTTTTTCGCGGCAAACATCGATAAGCCGCGCGCCTTTTGCGACCTCGTATTCCTGGCCGTTGATCGTAACTTTTATAAGCTCTGTGGACATTAAAATCTCAATTACTTACTGCGTGAATATCTCGTTTCGGTGGCCCTGGCCTCATCACCCCCAGGCCCAAATATTAAAAACACTGATGACGATGTTGTCGACTTGAGCCCGGTTGCAATATTAAGACGTTCGATCCACGCTGACTTAAACTTATTAGTATTAAGGTCAAAACCGTAAATTGCAACCCCATCGAAGGCTTGGCGTTAATTTCTCCCGAAAATCCGTGCAAACTGTAGCATCGCTAAAGATCGCTGTCAGCTTCTCGCGCATCAAAGATTCACCGAGAGAACATCGGGTCCCGATTCAGGGTGTTACTCGCCTGTCTTTTGGTCTTTGGCCGTCGGCTTGCCGGTTTCCTTCTTATTTTTTGGCCTTGTTTTACCATGGCTTCCCGCGAAGATCTTGCCTCGCCGTGTACGTTTATCACCTCTTCCCATTTTCTTTAGCTCCTCTCGTTTAAGTAAATTTTATCAACTAATGATTGGCTGCGGCCTTTGCCGTAACGGGCTTCGTTCCCAAAAAAAGTGCCAAAATGTCATTTTGCACTTCCGGATTTGCCGGCAACCTATTGTGTTCCTCGCAAACGAATGTCTCCGCTTCCGGGAACAAAACATTCTTTATATCGCTGGCCAGCGAAAGCGACGATGTGATCAGGGAATTTTTTGCAACAACGCCGTCGCCTTGCGTGTATATCACCCGTTTTACCTCATCGGCGGTAACCTTGCGCCCTGAACTCGTGGTGAAATCTTCGGGCTTGAAAAGCGTTTTCCACTTGCCGGTTTTCGCATCCTGAAAAACCACTACACCGTCGGGCGTGTCCTTGCACTCTGCGCCTATCAGATAATACGAAGCCGGAACAGGTTTGATCGATGCGGCATTCAATGCATCCTGAAACCGACGTGCCCGGTCAAGGACCGCTACGAAATACGCCTTCGCGTTCTCCTGCTCGGCCGTGCTGAATTTTTTCGAGAAATCCTTATCTTCAATTACGCTCCAGCCATATTCGTTCCACGTTTCCGGATCATAAAGGTCGATCTTTAGCGGTTTCAGCTCCTCGTCATATACTTTGATCGTCCCGTCGAACGGCAAAAGCTGGTACCCTGACGGTATCGTAAAAAGATCGAATTTGGACAAATTCTGTATGAACGGCAGGTTTATCTGCGTTCCAAAGAGCGAAAAACCGTTCAACAGCGATTTCAGAGCGATAACAGAGCCTTGGTTCGGCGCTCCCAACAGAACGATCTTGTTAAAATTTTTAGCCCCGGCCCACGTCGGCGTTATTTTGGCGCCATTCGGCAAATCGGCGTCGCCGTACATCGCGGCATAACGGGCTATCAAACCGCCCATTGAATGGGCAATAACGTCGAATTTTAAGTTCGGCTTGTTAAGACGCCGTTTTAGCGTTTCAATCTGTCGAATAAGCAACCTTGCATTTTCGACATTGTCACGCCGCCAGTCGTACGGAAAAATATAGATCGTGTCCTGATAGCCTCTGACCGGCGGGTTATCCCATTTTCCTTCTTTGTAGCCGTGGTCTTCGAGTGCATCGAGCAACCCGGCGTACGCGTCGGTCTTCTTAAAAAATCCAAGTCTTATGCTGCGCAAAATATCGCGTGCTACAAGCGAATCGCGGTTTGCCGCAATGTTTGGAGATATAGGCAGGCTAAGATCGTCCGTTTTCGATCTACGGACCTTAAACCAGACGACTGAGCCGTTTTTAGAGCTGACAAGCTCCGATCCGGTCAAGCCGGGAATGACGATCACCGGCGGCTTGCCCTGGGCAAAAATTGAAAACCCCAGGGCTCCCAAAAGAAGAACCGAAACTGCAAACCGGCGCATTAACCTGTTCAGTTTTAAGTCAACGTATCGTTGCATCCGCTATTACGATTGAACGAAAAGACGCTGTACGCTTTATGCAGCGATGCGTTCCGTACCCGATTCTATTTTGCCCACCAGCCAGCGCTTGAAATCGTCGGGAAACTGTTTGATCGCGCTCTGTATCGGCCATGCTGCCGCATCGCCCAGCGGACAAAAAGATTTTCCTTCGATGTTGTCGCATATATCCAGCATAAGCTGAGCATCCTCTGGGCGTCCGCCGCCCGATGCTATCCTGTCAAAGATCTTGACCAGCCAATCAGTTCCTTCGCGGCACGGCGTGCACCAGCCGCAGGATTCATGCTTGTAAAATTCGGTCAGATTTTTCGTCGATTCCATTACATCGACGGTTTCGTCCATAACGATAAAACCGCCGGAGCCAACCATCGAACCGCCGGTCACTAGGCCTTCGTAATCCAGCGTTACGTTTTTGCCGATGATCTGATCGGCGTTCATTATGTAAACGCTCGATCCGCCGGGAATAACGGCCTTGAGCTTTTTGTCGTCGCGAAGCATACCGCCGCAGTCTTCCATAATGAACTTTTCCATGTCCTTGTAGCCCATCGGAAGTTCATAAACGCCTGGTTTCTTAATATGACCGCTGACGGACCAGAGCTTGGTGCCGCCCGATTTTTCAGTACCAAGGTCGCGCCAAGTTATGCCGCCCATCTCGATGATCTGCGGGACGGCTGTCAGCGTCTCGACATTGTTTACGACGGTCGGACTGGCGTAGACGCCTTCGACGGCAGGGAAAGGCGGCTTCATCCGCGGATGTCCGCGAAAACCTTCGAGCGAGCTGAGCAGAGCAGTCTCTTCGCCGCAGATATAGGCTCCGGCTCCGGTATGCGTGTAAATTTCGTGGTCGAATCCTGAACCGAGAATGTTTTTGCCAAGCAGACCTGCGTCCCGTGCCTCCTGCAGCGCGACGTCCATAATGTCGATGAGATATTTGTACTCGCCGCGTGTGTAGATGTATCCAGTCGTCGAACCGAGCGCGTAAGCCGCGATGATCATACCCTCGATCAATGCCTGCGGATCGCGATCCATCAGGTAGCGGTC
>Ga0207674_10006965_pt1 | contig 13233 bp, 11 predicted proteins | sample KBSCornC72_FD_184303 | JGI IMG/M metagenome (GOLD analysis project Ga0207674, IMG submission 184303) | Corn rhizosphere microbial communities from Kellogg Biological Station, Michigan, USA - KBS Corn C7-2 (SPAdes) (version 2) | ecosystem: Host-associated > Plants > Roots > Rhizosphere > Soil ... | reverse complement strand
AGGGCATTCCCATCGAGCCGAGGCGGGCCAGGAAAGGATCAGGATCGAACTGCTCGGGGGACATGACTCCGACCCCGCTCCAACGACCATTGGCCACCAACTCGGCCGCGATTACCGGGGGAACGCCGGTCTGGTAGGCCGTGGCCTGTACCCCCAGTTCGGCATAGACCTTCTCGTGATCGGTCAGATTGTAGATGTAGAGGCTGCGTTCCTGCCCGTTTCGGATCCCGCGTGCCAGCGTCCCGACGCAGGTCTTACCGCGCATCCTTCCCGCCAGATCACCGGGCTGGGGCAACAGGGCTACGACGACATCGCGCGGCGAAACCGCTGTGTCTCCCACCCGCACCGTGTCGGTCCGGGAGAGGCCCATCTGCTTCAGGACCCGCAGGGTCTGCCAGGTCACATCGTCCATGCACAGCTTGAAGTCCGCCACCGCCAGGCCGGGAAAGAACATCGGCAGGGTGCGCGACTCTTCGTGGTCAACGTAGTAGGTGTTGAGGACGCCGATCTCCGGGAAATTGAAGGGCTCATAACCGGAGAGGGCTTCCTCGAGGTGGTAGGTCCCATCGCGCCAGGAAATGGCTCCGCAGAGGCATTCGTCGATGAAGACCCACGGACTGAAGGTGGCCAGGAAGCCGTCGTGTCCCTGGCAGACCGAATTGTCGCCGTCCCGCACCCGTAGCTCGGTCACCGTGTCGAGCAGGTGCTTCGCGGCGTACGCCGCGTAGACGTTACTGGTCCCCGGATCAGCTCCCATCCCCAGAATTGCGAGACGGCCCGCGGCCTTGAACTCCCGGTCGAGGGCGAACTGGTCGGGGAGTTTCGGGGTGCCATCCATGGCGGCTCCGCCACTCGCCATGTCGATGTAGTCGCATCCTCCGTCGAGACACGCGCGCATCACGACCAGGTTAGTGGTCGGAAGAGCGGCGTTCAGCAGGATGGTCGTACCGGTTTCGCGAATAGCGTGGGAGAGTTCACTTCGGTTCCCGGCGTCAAGCGTCATGGCGCTCACGCGCGGGCTCCCAATGCGGTCGGCGAGCAACTGGGCTCGACTAGGGACAGCATCTGCAATGACCAGCCGGGTCACCATGGGATGCTGCGCGAATTTCAGGGCGGACACGGTCCCCACCGCGCCGGCGCCCAACACCAGGACGTTCACAAACTCCTCTTTTCATTGTTGGTGCGGGACTCGGTCTGGCCCCTCCGTGACAGCCCGAGAAGCCTGTCAGGAAGCTGGGCCTCGCCCCCCCCGCTACTGGGGGCCCCACAGCTCAAGGAGAGAGTCAGCTGTGAGGAGTGGACCCTCCGCTCGGTCGGAGGATGCAAACACGCCCCCCGCTGAGCAGGGGTCGTAAGCCAGTCTAGCCCATCCCCCCTACCCTCTGTCCAGCCCCCCTTGCGGGCCCGGATCAGGACCGCTTTGCGGTGCGGAGGCCACAATCTCCGGGACCGCGATGGGCCGAAAGACTTTAGGTCTTATCACGTTCCAACCGGGAACTTTATCGAATGCTCTCTCGCACGATTGGCGGGACGGCTTAACCCCAGAATGGCTAAGTGCGCTTGTGTAGAACCTTTAACGGGCTATAATAGCGAATCAAACGGACAATATGGACACACTAAGCGTGGAAGACGTCGCCGTTCTGCTCCGGCTCAACAAGAAGCGAGTGCAGACCTTGGCTCGTGCCGGCAAGCTCCCAGCGAGCCGGGTGGGCCGCAAATGGCTCTTTTCACGCGCCAGAATCGAAGCGTTGCTCGGAAACCCAAGCGAAAGCGCTCCGGCAGCGGTTCAGGATCTGAGTGCACGGAACCGGCTCCGCGGTCGGATTCTTTCACTTCAAGTCGACGGCGTGATGGCGGAAGTCCGGCTTGCGATCGGCGACCAGGATCTGGTTTCGATCATCACCCGGAGTTCGGTCGAACGCATGGGCCTCAAGGTTGGCGATCAAGTATTCGCGGTGATCAAGTCCACCGAGGTCATGATAGGGAAATGAAACGCAGCAGGTCTGTCGTCACGGTTCTTTCGTTGTTCTCGGTACTAGTCGCCTCGTCCTCGAGAACTGCGGCGCAGCGAACCACGACGCTGACTGTATTCGCAGCCGCCTCGCTCACCGAACCGTTCTCCCGCCTCGGCAAGAGCTTCGAAGCCGCTCACCCCGGAACCACTGTCCGGTTCAACTTCTCCGGCTCCCAGCAGCTGTTCCTCCAGATCCAACAGGGCGCCAAGGCCGACGTACTTGCCTCCGCAGACGCGCGATGGATGCAGACTGCGAAAGACAGCGGTTTGGTCGAAGGCGAACCGGTTCTTTTCGCGCGGAACGAGCTGGTCGTGATCGTACCGGTAGCGAATCCCGCCGTCATCAAACGGTTGCAGGACCTGTCCCGCTCCGGTGTGAAGCTGGTAATCGCCGCCGATGCGGTTCCGGTGGGTCACTACACCCGGGAGATGCTCGCCAGGCTCTCATCTCAGCCGGAATTCGGATCCAACTATGCCCAGCAGGTGCTGGCCAACATCGCGAGCTACGAGGAGAACGTGAAAGGCGTTATCGCGAAGGTCCAGCTCGGAGAGGCGGACGCCGGTGTGGTCTATCGCTCCGATGCGAAAGGGCCAGGTGCTTCACAGGTTAGCGTCCTCACGATTCCCGATGCGGCCAACGTGATTGCGTCCTACCCAATCGCTGTCCTTCGCGGAGCGCCTTCTCCTGAACTGGCCAAGGCATTCGTTGAGCTGGTGAGATCGGCGCCGGGGCAGGAGTCGTTGGAGAACTCGGGTTTCAGGGCTGTAGGACCCGGGGTCCAGCCCTCTCCATGAAGCTGCTCCGCACCATTGCCGTCCGGGCTCTGGTCGGACTTGCGGTCGGTGGACTGGGTTTCCTTCTCGTACTGCCTGTCGTCTCGCTCCTGATCCGCACTCCCCCCGGTGAACTCCTTACTCGTCTGGGCCGGCCGGAGATCCAGCAGGCGCTTCTGCTGAGTCTCGAGACCAGCCTGCTCGCTACCGCGCTCGTACTGCTTCTCGGACTCCCAGCGGCCTATCTCCTGGCAACCCGTCAATTTCCCGGGAAACGAATCGTCGAGGTCCTGTTCGAGCTTCCAATGGTCATACCGCCCACCGTGGCGGGGCTCATTCTGTTGCTCACTTTCGGCCGAGCCGGGTTGCTCGGGAAGTCGCTCGGCGCGTGGGGAGTGTCACTGCCGTTTACTACCGCCGCTGTGGTTATGGCGCAGGCCTTCATGGCGGCGCCTTTCTTCCTCGGACCGGTGCGCGCGGGGTTTACGACTGTGGAGCACCGGTATCGCGAAGTCGCCGCGACGCTCGGCGCCGGTGAGTTCTACTCGTTCTTTCGGGTGATGTTGCCGTTGAGTCTCCCTTCGGTTCTGGCGGGTACCGCGATGGCCTGCGCCCGCGCGTTGGGAGAATTCGGTGCCACGATCACCTTCGCGGGCAATCTGCCCGGCGTTACCCAGACCATGCCGCTCGCGGTCTATGTGGAAATGCAACAGGACCTCGGTGCGGCGATCACCCTGTCAGTACTCCTGATCCTGCTCTCGTTCGGGCTGCTGCTCGCGTTGCGCTACGGTCAATCCCGCGTTCGCTGAAGGATCGCCTTGTTACAAGCACAACTCGCCATCCGGTACGGTGCCTTCGCCCTCGATCTCGAACTCGAGGTCCCTCGGGGCGAGACTCTTGTCCTGGTAGGAAAGAGCGGCTCAGGAAAATCCACGGTCCTCCGGCTTCTGGCGGGGCTGACCCGACCGACTTCGGGCCGTATCGTCATGGAGGGAAACGCCTGGTTCGATTCCGCGCGGAAGATCAATCTCCCACCCCAAGAACGAGAGATCGGGTGGCTTCCGCAGGACTATGCACTGCTGCCCCACCTGGACGTGTTCGAAAACGTGGCCTTCGGCCTGAGGGCTCGCCGGACTCCGAAACGAGAAATCTTTGAACGCTGCCTGAAGGCGCTGGAGCAGTTTGGTGTAGCCGACCTCGCTGCCCGCCGCCTGTTAGGACTGTCGGGTGGCCAGCAGCAACGGGTCGCCTTGGCGCGCGTCATGGTCCTCAGGCCCCGGCTCCTGCTGCTCGATGAGCCGCTCGCGGCTCTCGACGTCCAGACCAGGGCCCGAGTCCGCGGTGACCTCCGTGCCATGCTCGCTTCGCTGCCATGCACCACGATTTTCGTCACCCATAATCCCCTCGAAGCGGTGGCCTTCGGTCAGCGTATTGCGGTGCTCGATGGCGGGCGGATCGTGCAATCGGGCACCCCGGATCGATTGCTGCGCCAGCCGCGCTCGCCTTACGTCGCGGCCTTTACTGGCGTGAACCTGTTCCAGGGCCGGAGCAGCATGCCTCAGCCCGGTGGGTTGAGTCGCATCGAAACCGACCAAGGTCCGGTTCTGGTCTCCGGGACCGAAGTCGGTGCGAGCCCCTTCGTTGCGGTCAGTCCTCGCGAAATCACGCTCTACGTCGCGGCACCCACAGCCGGAAGCGCGCAGAATGTCTTTCGCGGGCCGGTGGTAGAGATGGTTCCGGAGCCGCCCTTCGGGGAACGAGTTCGCGTCGTTCTGGGGACCCGCCCTCCTCTCGTGGCCGAAGTAACCCAGGCAGCAGTGGATCGATTGGGCCTGGCCGTTGGGACCCAGGTCTACGCCAGCTTCAAAGCGACCGCCGTCAGCACCTACTCGTAGTCAGCTCCAGGCTCGATTCTAGCGCTCTTGCCGCATACGGGGGCAGGGGGCTAATCTCCTCGCCCTCCAGTCTCAGGTTTCGTATCCATGAGTAGCACCAATCTCCCCCGTCCAATCAACGAGCCGGTGCTGAGCTACGCGCCCCGCTCGGCGGAACGTGCGCAGCTGAAGGCCGCCTTGGCGAAGCTGTCAGGTGAGACCATCGAGATCCCGATCGTGATCGGGGGTCAGGAAGTTCGCACCGGTCGCACCATTGACTGCGTGAGTCCGCATGCCCACAAACGGGTGCTGGCCAAGGTGCACCAGGCAGGTGCGGCCGAGGTCAAGAGTGCTATCTGTGCTGCCCAAAAGGCGTGGCGTGAGTGGTCAAGCTGGAGCTTCGAGGATCGCGCGGCCGTGTTCCTCAAGGCCGCGGATCTGTTGGCGGGGCCATGGCGGCCCATCGTGAACGCAGCGACGATGACCGGCCAAAGTAAGACTGCCTACCAGGCGGAAATCGATTCCGCATGTGAGTTGATTGATTTCTGGCGGTTCAACGTCCACTTCGCGGAGCAGGTCTACAAGGAACAGCCCCATTCGGCGCCTCTGACCTGGAACCGGATGGATCACCGGCCGCTCGAGGGGTTCGTCTACGCCATCACCCCTTTCAACTTCACGGCGATCGGGGGTAACCTGCCGACCTCGCCGGCCATCATGGGCAACGTGGTGGTCTGGAAGCCCGCTGCTTCGGCCTCGCTCAGTAACTATTACATCCTCAAGGTCCTGGAAGAAGCCGGCCTGCCGCCGGGAGTCATCAATCTGGTGCCCGGACCCGCCCGGGAAATCAGCGACCTCTTGCTCGCGGACCGTGCCTTCGCGGGAATCCATTTCACCGGTTCGACCGAGGTCTTCCAGTCATTGTGGAAGACCATCGCCGATCATCTGCCTCAATACGCTTCCTATCCCAGAATCGTCGGAGAAACCGGCGGCAAGGATTTCGTCCTGGCCCATCCCAGTGCCGATGTCGAGGCGCTCTGCGTGGGCCTGGTTCGCGGCGCGTACGAGTATCAAGGCCAGAAGTGCAGTGCCGCATCGCGCGCCTATGTGCCGTCCAACTTGTGGCCCCAGGTTAAGGAGCGGCTGCTGGCGCTTATCGCCGATATTCGCATGGGCGACGTGGCCGACTTCCGCAATTTCATGGGTGCGGTGATCGACCAGAAAGCGTTCGATCGGATCCGGGAGTACATCGAGAAGGCGCGGAACGATTCGGGCGTGAAGATCCTGGCGGGAGGAGGCTGCAAGGGCGAGACCGGGTACTTCATCGAGCCGACTCTGATTCAGGCGGAGGATCCGAAGTACCGCACGATGTGCGAGGAGATCTTTGGCCCGGTCCTGAGCCTGCACGTCTATCCGGAGAATCGCTGGGTGGAGACTCTGACTCTGGTGGACCAGACCAGCCCGTACAGCCTGACCGGCGCCGTCTTCGCGCAGGACCGGCGCGCGCTGGTCGAGGCGGATCACGCTCTGCGTCATGCCGCAGGCAACTACTACATCAACGACAAGCCGACCGGTGCCGTGGTCGGGCAGCAGCCCTTCGGCGGGGCTCGGGCCAGCGGGACCAACGACAAGGCGGGCTCGGTTCTCAATCTGGTGCGCTGGGTTTCCCCCAGGAGCATCAAGGAGAACTTCAACCCGCCCAAAGACTACAAGTATCCGTTCATGGCGGAAGAGTGACTGTTGTCAGGCAACAGCCTCCTCCACATCCGTAAAGTCAGGGTCAGGAAGCTCCGTGTAGACCGGATTGGACAGATACCGCTCGCCGAAGTCACAGATGATCGAGACGATGAGCTTGCCGGTGTTCTCGCGACGCGAGGCGACCTTCAGCGCGGCCCAGGTGATTGACCCCGAGGAGATGCCGGCGAAGATCGCCTCCTCCCGCGCCAGGCTTCGAGCCGTCGCGATGGCATCCTCGTTGGTGACTCGCACTATCTCGTTGTAGATCGTCGTATCAAGGTTTCCGGGGACGAAGCCGGCGCCGATCCCCTGTTGCTTGTGGGGTGACGGCGCGCCTCCGGACAGCACGGGACTCTCGTTCGGTTCGACCGCCACGATGTGAATGTCCGGCTTCTTCTCCCGCAGGAACCTCCCCGCGCCCGTGATCGTCCCGCCAGTTCCCACACCGGCCACGAAGATGTCGACTTTGCCCTCGGTGTCGGTCCAGATCTCGGGCCCCGTCGTCCGGTAGTGGATCGCGGGATTGGCCGGATTGTCGAACTGGCGCGGCATCCAGGCCTTGCTTCCCAGGCGTCCCGCGATCTCCTCGGCCCGAGCCATGGCGCCCTTCATCCCCTTGGGGCCTTCGGTCAGCACGATCTTGCAGCCCAGGGCTCTCAGTATGTGACGCCGTTCCACGGTCATGGTCTCCGGCATCGTGAAGATGCAGCGATAGCCGAAGGCGGTGGCCGCATAGGCTAGGCCGATGCCGGTGTTTCCGCTCGTCGGCTCCACGATCACCATGCCGGGCTTGAGCCGCCCGCTGGCGATCGCGTCGGTGATCATCGCGTTGCCGATCCGATCCTTCACCGAATCGAACGGGTTGTACCCCTCGTGCTTGACCACGATGCGTGCCGGCATGCCGGCGCTGATACGGTTCAGCTCAATCAGCGGGGTGTTACCGACGGTTTCGGTAACGTCTCGGTAGATCCGTCCGTGAGCCATATGCTTACCCTGTCTGAAGATAGGATGGATGTCCCACCCACCCACTGCTGGGTCAAACTCCTTGTAGTCCCTGGTCCTACAAGTCAATTCGTCGGGGTCCGACTCCCCCCTCAGCGGGGTCCCGATCGAGCCAACCTGATCCCGACCCTAACTTCCTTGCGCCTTATCGAGTAGCGGAGCGGAGCCGAGTTGCGAGGTGCATCATCGGATGAGAGTTGCTCCCGGAACGGGCGGGCATCTAACGATGCCCGCTCGCCTTGGAAACCAGGTTCACGAGGGCAAGATGACTGCTGCCGGCCACATTCGTAAGACCCGCCTCATGTTTGGGGTCGTCACCGCGCTGGTGCTCGGGGCCGTGAGCGGCAGGGCCGAGGCTCAGCTGCCGATCGCCTCGGGAAAGGTGGTGTCCGGCACGCTTTCCTTTGATGGCCATTCTACCGTCGGCGACTTCACTGGTACCACCACGACACTGACGGGGGAGATGACGGGTGGTCCTGATCTCTCGTCCGTCCGGGGATGGGTGGAGGCCCCCGTGTCGACGCTCCGGACCGGCAAGGACAAGCGGGACCAGGACATGAACAAGTCCATGGAGTCCAACAAGTACCCGACGATCCGCTATGAGCTCACGGGTGTCGGTGCTGATACCCAGGCTGGAGATACCGCCCAAGTCACCCTTCGCGGCCGCTTTCTGATTCACGGCGTAGAGAGAGAAGTCGAGTTTCCTGGCTCGGTTGCCATGGATCACAAAGCGGTTCGTGTTCGGGCGACGGTCCCGCTCAACCTGAAAGACTACCGGGTCGGCGGGCTCAGCAAGATGCTCGGCGTGCTCAAGATGCATGAGGACATTGTGGTCCACGTTGATGTCACCTTCGCCTCGGAGACTGCGTCGGATCGGGACTCGCCGCTGGCCGGGTCTGCGGCAATGGGGTACTAATCCGCCCGTTGTCGTTGACCTGTCGGTGCGGTGCTCGTACCATGATTCGTCCTTCACGGAACGATGGCGATGGTTCTCCTTATCGTACTTCTGACACTCGCCCTGGTCGCAGCCGGGGTCACACTGCTGCGCTACCGCGAAACTGCGGGACAGCTGCGGATCCAGCAGGCCTACCTCGAGCAGCTCTTCGAAACTTTCCCTCACGCGCTCACTCTTCGGGATCTGAATGGCCGGCTGATCCGGGCTAATGCGGAATTCAGCAGGTTGTTCCGTTATTCGGTCCAGGAAGCAATCGGGGTCGACATTGACCGGCTGATTGGGGTCCCGGGGTCCGATCCCAATACCGGGATTGACCGGCCGCTTAGCTCGGAGAGTCGGATGTGGCGGCAGATGCGTCGTCGCCGGCGGGACGGATCGCTGGTCGACGTTTCGCACACCGGCTCACCTCTCACGGTGGACGGAAAGGCCGTTGCGTTCTACGAGGTATACCACGACCTGACGCAGCAGCTGCGCGCCGAGGCGACGATCAGCGAGCAGCAGAGGCTACTCGAGGCGTTCTTCACCCAGTCGCTCGACGGGTTCTTTTTCATGATGCTGGACCGGCCGATCCGGTGGAACGATCAGGCCGACAAGGAAAAGCTCCTCGATTACGTCTTCACCCATCAGCGGATCACCAAGGTGAACGGCGCGATGATCGCCGAGTATGGGATGAAGCAGAGCGAGATGCTGGGGCTCACGCCCTCCGACTTCTATTCTCACGACCATGCCCACGGTCGTGCGGCATGGCGCGCACTGTTCGACGCTGGCCGCCTCCACGCGGTCACCCACGAGCGCCGAGGCGATGGTAGCCCGATGCTCATCGAGGGGGACTACGTCTGTCTCTACGATGCCGATGGCCGCATTACGGGGCATTTCGGCATTCAGCGGAACATCAGCGAACGCGCTCGTCAGGAAGAGGCGCTCCGGGAGTCGGAGGAAAAATTCGCCAAGGCGTTCCGCTCTTCTCCTCTCCCGATGAGCATCGCGACCCTCGAGGAGGGCCGCTTCATCGAGGTCAACGAAGCGTTCCTCCGTGATGTGGGCCTGCCTCGCGAGGAAGTGATCGGCCGGCGGGCACACGATCTCGGACTCTGGCGCGAACCGGCCGCCCGGGAAGAGCTGGTCCATCGTCTCCAGCGGGACGGAATGGTGCGCCGGTTCGAGTTCGAGGCCAGGACGCGGCTCCGCGAGCGGCAGATCAACCAGATCTGGGCCGAGAAGATCAACCTCGGCGGTCAGGATTGCCTGCTGGACATCGTGTGGGACGTGACGGACTCGAAGGCCAACGAGGAAGCGATGCGCCGCTCACGCCAGGAGCTGCGGGACCTCGCTGCGCGGTTGCAGACCGTGCGGGAAGAGGAACGGACCCGCATCGCACGGGAGCTGCACGACGAGCTGGGTCAGGCCCTGACCGGCCTGAAGATGGACCTGTCCTGGGTGCGGGGTCGCCTGCCACGGACCCAGAGCGATCTCTCCGACCGGCTGCTCAACTCGATCACCCGATTGGACGGCACGGTGGACTCGGTTCGTCGCATTGCGACCGAGCTCCGACCCGGTGTGCTCGACCTGCTCGGCCTGGTGGCGGCGATCGAGTGGCAGTCGCAGGAGTTCTTCCGCCGCACTGGGATCGAGACCGATCTCGATCTGCAATCGGATGACAGCCCGGTGGATGACATGCGAGCCACCACCATATTCCGGATCCTGCAGGAGGCGCTCACCAACGTGGCCCGGCACGCCGGCGCGACGATGGTCCGCATCGGCGTGCTGCAGACCCGAGATGAGCTGCGACTGGTGGTAGCGGACAATGGGCGAGGCATCACTCCGGTGGAGCTGGCTGGTCGAAGCTCACTGGGCCTGATCGGAATCCGCGAGCGAGCGATCGCCTGCGGCGGCGTGCTTGAAATAGCAGGAGAGCCAGGAGAGGGCACCAGAGTCGAGGTGAGGATTCCCTCACGAGTACTAGAGACACAGGAGGCGGTTGCATGATTCGTCTATTGATCGCGGATGATCATCCCATCGTGCGGGCAGGCCTTCGGCGAATTGCCGCCGACCACCCCGGCATTACTGTGGTGGGAGAGGCGGCTTCAGCCAGCGAGGTATTGCAGCGGGTCACGGAAACGCCGACCGACGTGATCCTGCTCGACGTCTCTATGCCGGGGCCTAGCTTCATCGAAGTGCTGCAGATGGTGCGGAAGGAGCACCCCTCGGTCAAAGTCCTGGTGCTCAGTGTGCACCCGGAGGACCAATGGGCTGTCCGCGCCCTTCGCGCCGGCGCGGCGGGGTATCTCACCAAGGATCACTCCCCGGAGCAATTGATCGAAGCCATCCGGAAGGTGTACCGGGGAGGGAAGTACGTGAGCGCGGCACTCGCCGAAAGGCTGGCGACGGGCCTCGAGGCCGGCGCGAGTACCGTGCTCCACGAGAGGCTGTCTGACCGCGAGTACGAGGTGCTTCGCGGCCTTGGTACCGGCCTGAGCGTCAAGGTGTTGGCGGAGCGGTTGGGCTTGAGCGCCAAGACGGTTAGTACTTATCGCTCCCGCATTCTGGAGAAGATGCAGATGATGTCGAATGCGGACCTGATTCGTTATGTGAGCGACAACGGACTGCGAAACTGAGATGGCCGGGGTATCCCGGCCATCTCCGGGTCCTTACTTCCCGCCCCTGTAGATCACTCCTCCCTTCATCACGAACTGCACCCGCTGCAGTTCGGTGATATCGGCCAGGGGATCCTTCTCCACGGCAATCAGGTCCGCATACCGTCCCGCCGAAACGGCGCCCAGATTGGCGCTCTGATCCAGCAACCTCGCGGCCACTGTCGTGGTCGACTTTATCGCCTGCATCGGACTCATCCCGTAACGCACCATGTAATCCAGCTCCTGGGCCTGGTTCTGGTCCCAGGCATAGCCGCCGGCATCGGTGCCATATGAGATGTAGGGGAGCAGGCCGCGCCGGAGCGCCATGGCGAAGGCGGCCTTTTCCAGCTCCACCATCTTCGGCCAGATCCCGCCTCGGCCCTCCGCGACGTACGCGCCGACGAAGATCGTCGGGCACCAGTAGACCTTCTGCTTGACCATCCGGTCCACCAGCTCAGCCGTGAGCCCATCGCCGTGCTCGATACTGTTGACCCCGGCGCGGAGCGCCGCGTCGATTCCATCCCAGCCAATGGCATGGGCGGCGACTTTGCGGCCCAGCCGGTGTGATTCGTCCACCAGCGCCTTCATTTCCTCGTCGGTGAAATTCACCCAGCTGTGCAGCTTCCCGTCGTCACCAAGGTAGTAGCGGCGGTCGGCGTAGAACTTGATCCAATCGGCGCCGTACTTGACCTGTTCCCGGACTGCTTTCCGCACATTGTCGGGCCCGTCCACGATCTGGACGCCTTCCGGTACGCGCAATTCCCAGGAATACCCGCTGAGCGGGTACATGCCGGTTGGCGCCATCGCGCGGGTGACGACGAACATCCGGGGGCCGGGGATGATGCCGCGGTTGATGGCGGTCTTCACGTCCACATCGGCGTACATCGCGCCTTCGGTCTCGAGGTCCCGCATGGTGGTGAAGCCATTCATGAGCGCGGTGCGAACCGCGGCGGTCGCCCGGATGGTGCGGTAGGGAATCGACTCCTTGAGCAGTTGATCGTCGTAGTCCTGGGCGGTGATATCCCCCTGTAGCAGGATGTGAGTGTGATTGTCGATCATCCCCGGAAGCACCGTCATTCCGGTCAGGTCAACCACATTTGCCCCAGCAGCGGCCGCCGACACTTCACTCCAGGATCCCACCTTCGAAATCCGCTCGCCTTCAACCAGAATTCCCTGGTCCGTCCGCACCTGATCCGACTCACCATCGATCAATCGGCCGGCATGGACGAGGGTCCGGGTCTGTGCGGCTCCGGGCCCGACGAGAAGGGGAAGCAGGCTCAGCGCATGAACCAGGGTACGCCAGAGGCGGGAGGCCGGTGCCATATTGTCCTCATGAAAGTGATTTCCGCATTACTTGCGATTGTGGCCCTCTTGGCCATGCCTGCGTCGGGACCGGCGCAGGCAGTCCCAATCCGTTACCGCACCGCCGACCTTGCCTGTGCGCGGTTTCGTCAGTCGGTGGAGACCAGCCTCCGCATCGAGAGCGGAAACCGGGCGCTACGGCAGAACAGCGGGCGAAGCGGGCTGCTGGTCGTGGCTGCCCGAGACACCGCGGGCGGCATGCTGATCGAGAGCTGGTTCGACTCCCTGATGGTGTGGCGCGCCGAGCCGACTGGCAAGCGTGTGGTCGATACCGACGGGGTCATCGGCGGCCGGTTCCTCGGCCGGGGCGGCCTCGGCGTCCTCGACAGGCGCCGCGGCGACCTCGGTCGCGGCGTCGGGCTCGGCTGTCGCCTCGGCCTCCTGTGCGGGCGAGTGCGGGAAAATCGCCGATCGATATTGGGTGCCGACGTCATTGCCCTGCCGGTTGAGCTGGGTTGGATCATGGACATGGAAAAAGATGTCGAGCAGTTCGCCATAGCCGATCACATCGGGATCGAAGGTGACGCGAATCGCCTCGGCATGGCCGGTGTCGCCGTTGCAGACCTGCTTGTAGGTCGGATTGGGCACCCGCCCGCCGATGTAGCCGCTTTCGACCGAGCTTACCCCTATGACATCGTCGAACACAGCCTCGATGCACCAGAAGCAGCCGCCGGCCAATGTCGCGATTTCCTGTGCCATGTCGTCCTCCGAGGTTGCAACGAAGATAGGCCCCGCGCCTGCCAAATCAAGCAAGGCCTCAGGCTCGAGCTGTCCGCGCCAAGCGGCGTCTCGTCGTCAGCGGGGGAACAGGATCCGGCGGGTGACGTTGCGCCGCGATGATTTCCATTCTGCCAGACTTGCCGTGGATTCCGCCGCGGCTGGCCG
>Ga0207674_10006962_pt1 | contig 13237 bp, 13 predicted proteins | sample KBSCornC72_FD_184303 | JGI IMG/M metagenome (GOLD analysis project Ga0207674, IMG submission 184303) | Corn rhizosphere microbial communities from Kellogg Biological Station, Michigan, USA - KBS Corn C7-2 (SPAdes) (version 2) | ecosystem: Host-associated > Plants > Roots > Rhizosphere > Soil ... | reverse complement strand
ACAATATCCCGAAGGACGCAAAATATTTTCATTACACCACCAACAACACCATCGAAGGAACACAACACCACACTATCCCCGAAACAGACGCACCGCTGGTGGCCGACATGAGCAGCGATATCCTCAGCAGGACCATGGACTTTAACAAGTTTGCCCTCATCTATGCAGGCGCTCAGAAGAACATCGGTGCGGCAGGGGTGAACATGGTCATTGTACGAAAAGATATTTTAGGCACGGTGACGAGGAAGCTGCCCACCATGATGGACTACCGTCAGCACATCCAGGCAGGCTCTATCCTGAACACCCCACCCGTCTTTGCCATCTACGTATGTATGCTGACCCTGCGTTGGCTGAAGGCGCAGGGCGGAGTGGCCGCTATTGAAAAGATCAATAACAAAAAAGCCTCGCTGCTGTACGACACGCTGGACAGTCTTCCCCTCTTCCGGCCCACCGTGGCAAAAGAGGACAGGAGCAAAATGAATGTCGTCTGGGTAATGGATGATAAGGACCTGGAAAAAGAATTCCTTGACACCTGCACCGCCAACGGCATGGTAGGCATACAGGGCCATCGCACGGCAGGAGGGTTCAGAGCCAGCCTGTACAATGCCCTGCCCATCGACAGCGTCCGCCTGTTGACGGAATTGATGAAAGAATTCGCTACTCAAAAAGCATAAAACACATGGCTAGCATTACTCCTTTCAGGGCCTTACGTCCCGTACCACAACTGGCCGCACAGGTGGCTTCCAGACCATACGATGTACTCAACAGCGAGGAGGCCCGGCATGAAGCTAAGGGCAACCCCGACTCATTCCTGCACATAACCAAGTCGGAGATAGACCTGCCCGAAAACATCGACACGCATTCCCAGCAGGTTTACGACAAGGCGAAGGAAAACCTGCAGAATTTCATAAAGAAAGGCGTCCTTCTACGGGAAGATAAGCCCGGATACTATATCTACCGTCTCATCATGAACGGAAGAAGCCAGACCGGCCTCGTTTGCGGCAGCTCCGTGGACGATTATGAAAAGGATATTATAAAGAAGCATGAGTTTACACGTCCTGACAAGGAGGCCGATCGTATTCATCACATGAAGACCATCCGCGCCCAGACAGGTAATGTATTCCTGGCCTATAAGAATGTGGACCAGATTGATGAGCTCATCGAAGGCTGGAAGCAGGCGCATCCGCCTTTATACGACTTCACCGCAGAGGACGGCATCCAGCATACCATCTGGGCCGTCGATGAAGAAGGCGCCATCCAGTCGTTGACCCGGTCCTTTGCGGAAAAAGTACCCTTTACGTACATCGCGGACGGGCATCATCGTGCTGCATCCGCCGCCAAAGTGAGAAAGGAGCTGGGTGAATCCGCCGGCAGCGGCGCCGATCATTTCCTCACTACCTTATTCCCGTCCGCTGAGCTCAGGATACTGGATTACAATCGTCTGGTCAGGGACCTCAACGGCGCCAGCAAAGAGGAGTTCATACACAACCTGACAAAAGACTTTCTGGTAGGCAAGGTTGACAAGGCCTTTTCTCCCGCCCGCTTGCACGAATTCGGTATGTACCTGGATGGCGACTGGTATCAGCTGGTAGCCAAGGAAGGCACGTATACGGATAAAGATCCCATCGGAGTGCTGGATGTGACGATCCTCCAAAAAAATGTGCTGGATAAGCTGCTGGCTATCAAAGACCCCCGCACCGACAAGCGCATCGACTTCGTAGGCGGCATCCGGGGACTGGCGGAGCTGGAAAAAAGGGTCGACAGCGGGGAAATGAAGGTGGCGTTTAGCCTCTATCCCGTCAGTATCGAGCAGCTCTTTGCCATAGCCGACAGCGGAAATGTCATGCCACCCAAAAGCACCTGGTTTGAGCCCAAGCTGCGGGATGGATTGTTGACGCACCTGATTTAATCCTATCTTTGGTGCTCCCTGACTGGCCGGCCTCCTTGACCAAGGTGGGCCGACTTATTAGTCAAGTAATAAAGTCCGAATGTATGAGCCGAAGGTTTCTTTTCTTGTCCTGTACCCTGATCCTCGCCAGTCTGTCTGCCGTTTCACAACAGCCGGATTCAAAGACATTACAGGAGTCCGCCAAGACCTATACCCGGCAGGGCGACTATACCAATGCCATCATGGTGCTCACCGGTGCGGTGCAGAAAGACCCCCAAAACCTGGAGCTGCTCAAGGACCTTGCCTTTAACTACTATCTGCAAAAGGACTTTGCAAAGGGCCTGAACGTCGCCCGCCCCCTGCTGGAAAGACCTGATGTGGATGTACAATGCTTCCAGATCACTGGCATGCTGCTCAAGGGCATCGATGACTCGAAGGAATGCGAGCGTATGTACAAGTCCGGCATCAAAAAATTCCCCCACAGCGGAGTCCTTTACAACGAGTACGGTGAAATGCTTTGGGCCCGCCAGGACAACACCGCCATCCGGCAATGGGAAAAAGGCATCGAGGTCGATCCCGGCTACTCCTCCAACTACTATAATGCCTGCCGGTATTACTTTTTCACCTACGACAAGATCTGGGCACTTCTCTACGGGGAGATCTTCGTCAACCTGGAGAGCTACAGCCGCCGCACCGCAGAGATCAAGGACGTGCTTCTCGAGTCGTATAAGAAACTATACGCGGACGGCGACGTGATGAAGGACCAGACTACCAAAAGCCCCTTTGCCCTTGCCTGTCTGAATGTGTTCGCCTCCCTCCGTCCTGTCGTGGCGCAAGGCATTACCACTGAAAGCCTGGTAGTGCTCAGGACAAAGTTTATCCTGGGCTGGTATGAAAAATATCCCACCACCTACCCCTTCCGGCTATTCGATTATGAGCGGCAATTGTTAAAGGAAGGAATGTTTGACGCATATAATCAATGGATCTTCGGCGCCGCGGGAAACCTGACGGCATTCCAAACCTGGACCAACACACATAGCGATGAATATAAACGCTTTGTAAACTTCCAGCAAGGCAGGGTCTTCAAGCTGCCGGAAGGGCAATATTATCAGACGGCAGGGAAATAGCCCAATTCCCACATATCAGGCCTTCGTCGGAGCTGCTTCGCCACGCTCCTCCTTGGTCGGAACCCTCCCAAGGCTCAGTTCTATCTGTCCTTCGGACGAACCGCCCCCGGCGGTTTCTAAATTAATGCCCCGGGTTCGGGGAAGTTTTGTACATTGATATTGGAATAAACGACCGCTATGACCGAACCCAAACGATTGTTCGACTGTATCTTACCCGAGTTGGGAATAGCCCCCCTCCCGGACATGCTGGCTGGAAAAGTTGACGGCAAATACAGAACTTACAGCACCGCCGAGACCCTCGATACCATCCATAAATTGAGTGCAGGTCTCCTGCGTCTGGGCATCTCCGGACAGGACGGCACCATCGAAGGAAGGGACAAAGTAGCCATCATTTCCAAAAATCGCCCCGAGTGGATCATGCTGGACCTGGCCGTACAGCAGATTGGCGCTGTTCTTACTCCGGTGTATCCTACCATCAGCGTACACGAGCTGGAGTTCATTCTCAACGATGCGCAGGTAAAGATCATCTTTGTCAATGACGAGGAGCTGTTCCATAAAGTACTGAGCATCCGCGAAAGAGTTCCCAGCCTCCAAGAGATATATACATTCGAGCACGTGGCGCATGCCCGTCATTGGAAGGAGCTGCTGAACGACTTCCAGACGGACGATCAGTTACGCATAGCCGCCATTCGTGACAAAATAGGACCGGACGACCTGGCCACCATCATCTATACATCCGGCACCACGGGTACGCCCAAGGGCGTCATGCTAAGCCATCACAACATTGTAAGCAACGTGCAGTCCTGTATTCCCTGTCTGCCCCGCGGTCCTCTTCGTGCATTGAGCTTCCTGCCTTTGAATCATATATACGAGCGCATGCTCACCTATGTATATCTTTTTAGCGGCAGCTCTATCTATTATGCGGAGAGCATGGATACCATTGGGGAGAATCTGAAAGAAGTGCAGCCGCAGATGTTTGTGACCGTGCCCCGGCTGCTGGAAAAGGTCTATGACCGCATTATGCTCAAGGGCGGCGAGCTGACGGGTATAAAGAAAAAGCTTTTCTTCTGGGCCCATGACCTGGCCACCCGCTATGAGATCAACCAGTCGATGGGAGCCTGGTACAATATGCAGCTCTCGCTGGCCAACAAACTTATCTTCAGCAAGTGGAGAGAGGCGCTGGGCAACAATATCACCTGCATTGCCAGTGGCGGCGCGGCCTGCCAGCCCAGGCTCATCCGGATCTTTACAGCGGCGCGTATCCCGATACTGGAAGGCTATGGGCTGACGGAAACCTCTCCCGTCATCAGTGTCAACCGCCTGGAGGTCCATGACCGTAAGTTCGGCACCGTGGGTCCCGTTATTCCCGGAGTGGAAGTAAAGATCGCTGAGGACGGCGAGATACTTTGCAAAGGCCCCAATGTGATGCTGGGCTATTACAAACGCCCCGACCTTACGGCCGAAGTGATGCAGGACGGCTGGTTCCATACAGGCGACATCGGCGTAATGGAAGAGGGAAAGTTCCTCAAGATCACAGATCGCAAGAAGGAGCTGTTCAAGACCAGCGGTGGCAAATATGTCGCGCCCCTGGCCATCGAAAGCAAGCTCAAGGAATCTCCCTATATCGAACAGCTGATGGTAGTAGGTCCCGAAAGAAAATTTGTGGGCGCCCTCATCGTGCCCAACTTCGCCTACCTGAAGGACTGGAGTAAGCAGAATGGTATCGAGAATGGCTCACAGGAGGCGATGGTCCGCAACCCCAAGGTCATTGCCATGTACCAGGAGATTGTCGAAAGCTATAACAAATACTTCGATCATGTCCAGCAGGTGAAACGCTTCCGCCTCCTGCCCGCCGACTGGACCGTCGAGACGGGGGAGATGACGCCCAAGCTAAGCCTCAAAAGAAGGGTCATCGCGGAGAAATACCGCGACCTCATCGAGAGCATTTACAAGGAATGATCCGCCGCCGTCCCCCGTGACGGACTCGCCCAGCGCGCTTACCCCTCCCTGAACGTCAGCATCCTCCACTTCCCATTGCCCACTACCAGGAACAGGCACAGCAGGAGCAGCACGACGATGGATAACGCCAGCTCCGACAAGGGCCGGTACATCTCGGGGTTCATGTTGATGAAGAAGATGGCGCCCAGCAGAATGGGCAACTGCAGCAGGCACGCAAACCGCACCAGCACTCCCATGATCAGCAGCACGCCGCCCAGGATATGCGCAAAGGCGATGTAGTTGCTCATCAGCATGGATGAGAAGGACCCAAAGGCCATCTTGTTGGAGAGAAGGCTGAGCATGGACCCCATGTTGTAAAGGAATTCCACGCCTTTGTAGCAAAGGAATGCTCCCAGGAGAATGCGAACGATATCGAGCCATTGGGGATGGTGAGTGTCACCCCAGTGCTCCACGCGTTGTACGAGGTTCATATGGCATCGTTTTTAGGTGAGGCGGACGCGCGCGCCCGTCGTGTAAAGAGCTTATCCTAATATACGTTATTTTCACCTATATTCCATTAGCCAACAACCACCAGCCCCAAACACATTATAATCAGCCACTTAATTAGGGCGTCACCCTTCGGGTCGGGCTTTCCGTTGCAAGTCCTCGGTTCGTCCCTTACCTCCGGGCTTTTCACTGCAATCCCTGACGCGCTTTTACCAGCTCCTCTATCTCCTGCGCACTCCTGTGCATCTTTGCTGCCTCAATAGCCGGGCAGCCCTCACCGCTCCACCGCTGTATGTCGGGTATCACTCAGCTGCGGTGCTTTATGGTTCGGGTTTTGTTTTGAACGGTGGTGCCTGTATCCCTGGCCCAACATAAGGCGGCTCCACGGTAGGGCTGACCCTGACAGGTAGATGTCCACAGTAGCGGCGAATAAGAAAGAAAGGGACGAGGTAACAGGTATTGCAGCGTGCTCGGGGGGAGGCATTCCTGGTCAGTGGCAGCCGGTGCATTTAGTCCCTGTGGTGTCGCTCAATGTCCCGCTGCTGTATTTGCCCGGGCAGGTCGCTGCAAGCTCAAGTTCAGGCAAGCTCTCAGGTTGATCTTTTGTAAATTACGTTCGTCCAAATAATGCAGCGGAAGACTGACACCTAGTACTTCCTATCATACCCCACACCGAGGATCGTCTACAACACACCCAATCCCTCCGCCCTTGAATACTCTACGGACACTCATTTCCTTTCAAAAAAGTACTACAAGGTGGTTCGAAAAAAATAAACCCCTCCTGGTAGCGGTGCGAGGGGATTTATTTTTTTCATCAAAACCACTTCTATGCTTTACTTTTTAATTATGAAAGGAAATGAATTACACGTCCATGAGGTACATCCAAGGGATGAAGAGACCTTTCGATTACTCTACGACGAAAAGATCCTGGAGCAAGGCACTTCCATACAGGACGTCCTACGGCAGTTCGACGAAATGCCGCTTATTGTAAACTATGGGTGGTAGCCCATAGTTTATTTTTGTGATTTTTACTTAAGTCTTACGGCTTAAGGCCCGAAAGGGCTTGTTTGTAAAGCCACTTTACGACTTAGGCATCTGCGTGCCCTCGATGCCGGAAGTTTGGGCACAACCTCGACACCTGGCAGAAACCGATAAATTTTCAGCTCAAAATCTGTTATTGGCAACAATGTGAAGGTTTCGAAAAATATGTCCATTAGTTATGGATGGGCTGAACCGATGAGGTTGTGACGCAAAGCTATTCGAGGAAAACGGAATTGGATGCTTCCTTGCCGTTAGTCTTTTGATGACCAAGCAAAAGGATTTAAGTAGGTTCAATTGCACAGGATATAGGGTAGAGCCGCTTAGCTCACGCATTTGGTGACTTGTCAGGGCCATCGGGCGAGACGCTTAAACACATATACCCACCTAATTTAATGGTGCGTGTTTCTAAATGGGTCCAAAAGGACGTTCAAGCTTTGCTATTCACTCAGCCAGGACATTACTGGGACGGCAGGCGTATTTCACGGAAATGTAAGAAAATTTATGATTTTTAGTATTATTTCAACTAATTAGTTGTTTTTTGTAAAATATCGGTATATTTGTATTATGCCGTTAACTCATAAAATATGGCGATCGTTGATGAGGTTCAGTCCTTTTTGCAGGACTTTAAAGCAAAACTCGGTGTTTGGGGAGTGGTGTTCCGGGATGACAGGGGAAAAAATGTCCAGGCTCTATTGGACCTAGATATTACCCCCATATTCAGAGAAAAGATTTTGCAGGAGCTAGTGGCTGGAGATTACCATGAAGGTCCCCTAAAGGAGACCTTGTACGGCGGAGCGGATATGTGGGTTTTTGGAAAGACAATAAAAGGACAAGAAGTATATATAAAGATTACGCTTGGAATTCCCGGAGCACAGGTAATTTGCATTTCATTTCATGTTGCAGAACATTCTATGAAATCTTCAAAAAAATAGGTTATGAAAAGTCCCTTTACCGGCGGTAATGCAGAATTGAAGATTGAGCCCAGGGTCTTAGAGTACCGGAAAGACCAGTTTGACATATTGTACCATTATTATCAATGTGCAGATTCCGGCGAGCAGTTCACTACGACGGAGATCGATACGCTGAATATTAATCAGGTGCATAATAAATACCGGGCAAAATACGGTATACCCTTTACGGATGAGATTCGGGCAATTAGGGAGAAATATGGCCTAACTGCCACAAAGATGAGTGAGGTGCTTGGATTGGGGGTGAATGTATATCGAACTTATGAAGGAGGGGAAATGCCCAGCGTAGCAACTGGGAGGTTGATCCGGCTGGCGGAGGTACCGGCAGAATTCAGAAAATTGCTTGAGCTAAGTAAGAATGCCTTAGAACCAGCAGAATACGAACGTGTCAAGAAGAAAGTGGATCATGCGGTTCATGGTGAGGTAAATACAGAGGACATCTTAAAGGGGTTTTGGTTTGCCTCCCAACTGCCTAACGTATACAATGGATATCGGGTACCCAGCCTGAAAAGGGTTGGGGCAATGGTGCAATATTTTGCCCGGGAGAATAAGCCCTTTCTTACAGCGCTGAACAAGCTAATGTTCTACGCCGATTTCTGCCATTTCAAGCGTCATGGTTATGCGATCAGCGGGATATATTATAAGGCGTTGCCAAAAGGCCCTGTACCAGATAATTATGGTAGCATTTATAATTATGTGGCGAACGAGGGATGGGTCAGAACGGAAGAGATCAATTTCGGAGATTATGTCGGAGACCGGTTCGTTGTTGGAACGCTTATAGCATCTGATGTGGAGGATGAACTTTTCGTCGATACAGAACTGGCGATATTAAAGATGGTATCCAATAGGTTCAAGGGTTTGTCAACTAAGAAGATCGTGGATATCAGCCATGAAGAACCTGCGTGGATTGACAATGTAGATGACTGTCACCGGATCAGCTTTGAATATGCGTTTTATTTAAAAAATACCGTATGATAGCGTTAAGGCATGATAGGGCGATAGTTCCCCACCAATAAACTATAAAGAAAGAGCAAAGCCCTGATAGGTCTGAAGCTACCAAGGCTTTGAGGAAATGAGATTTGAAGGTATCTCTCTCCGTGGTTAATCGTCTTGCTGTAAAAATAGGGGTTGTTCAGTTAAGAAACAACAGTTGTTCTTACAGATTATCAGGATATTATCTGCAAACATCCTGCCATTACCATCTCTTTAGATCCCTCCTTCCGGCGATACTCTCCTACTCCGATACAAGATTGGAGTCTTATTAACGCCCAAAATCACTTAGGATGGGTAATGGGAATTTTATGTCGTATGCGGAACATTACAATCTTCGGCCTGGTGACGAACTGATCTCACCAATCTTCAAAACCGGTGTGGCTAAGCATCATGTGGTGTATCTCGGACTAGACGAAGATGGGACTGAGGTAATCTCAGAAAATCATGCAAAAGAGGGGGTTAGACTAGTAACAGCTCATGACTACTTCTCTGGAACCAAAAACTTCCGGATCAACCCTTTTAAAGGTACGGAGCAGGAGCGCGAAGCTGCTGTATCAAGGGCATTTAGCCAACTCGGCAAAAGCTATAATCTGATGCGGCATAACTGCGAGCATCACGTATCCTTTGTTCGGACCGGTATTTCTGTCAGCAAACAGGTTGCTTTAGCGTTCGGACTTTCTGCAATTTTTCTGATCACTTGTCTGATCATAGCCGATACAAACAAAAAATACTAATATGGCAAACTATAAAAATAAACTAGCCAGTTTGAAGAGCAGGAGACAGGACAGCCTTACAAAGCTATTCTCGGTAAGTGAAAGTTTTAACAAGAATGTCTATGGCGAATCGACTACCTATGCCATGGAAGCGATGGAACCCATTAGCGAAACGTATACACAGAATACATACAAAGCTTCTGAAAAAGTTCAAAATCAGTTAAGGGCAGGGTTAAAAGAATACGGTATCGAGGTTGAGTTTCGCCATCAAGGGTCCGTTCCTGCCAATATCCATATTAAAAATTATAGCGACATCGACCTGCTCACTATTCATGGAAGCTTTTTTACACTGCAGTCACCACAGGTTCCAATTATTCCATATCTGGGTGACCCGATGGAAGATCTGAAAAACCTCCGCAGAAAAACGTTCCGTATCCTGGACACAGTGTACACTGGTTGCGACATAGACGATTCGGGTGGCAAATGCATAAATATATGCGGAGGAAGCCTAAACCGGAAAATCGATATCATCGCAGCCAATTGGTATAATTCCTTAGATTATGCCCAAAATTCCGTTGAAGTCAATCGAGGCATACAAATCCTGGATGATGATAACGATTCGCGAATCATCAATTTCCCCTTTCTTCACATCCACAATATTAACGTCAAAGACGGCCGGGTAGGCGGCAACGCAAAACGGATGATCAGGCTGTTGAAAACGTTGAAAGCGGATGTTGGCGTCGATAAGCCAGAGGTAAAAATCAACGTGCCGTAGTTGAAATGGGAGGTATAAGAGTCTTCCTTGAATCATTGGAAGAAAGGAACAATGATGCGTCACAAATTCAAAAACTAACCAAGCAAATACTTGAAATTCAAATACAAAATAAAGAAAAGGACGAAGCACTGAAAGATATACAGACTAAGCTCGGATCTCTTCAACTGGAAAACTATCCAGCCACAAAAAAATGGCGGAAGAGGCTGACAGAGTGGGAAAACGGGGTCTTTCTATCTCAAGAATTTCAATGTGGCTTGCCGTTTTTGGAATATTACTGACAATATTACTAGAAATGCTAAAACATTTCAGGCTTTGGTCATCATGAATAAAAAGCCAATATTCGTTTCTTAAATACCGCTAAAGAAATCCATCCTGTCTTTACGTTCATCTAACTTCAAATACTACATTGACAATGTATCTATTGGGAAAAAGAGTAGACACTTTAAATGCAGCCGACATTAATCGCCTAGTTGATAATAAGGTCCAAGAATCCAAGTTATTGGATTACAAAATGGACCTTAGGCTAGGCCAAGATAAAGATAAAAAAGAGTTCTTATATGATATTACCTCAATGGCAAACACCGAGGGTGGTTGCTTGGTATATGGCATTGAAGAAAGTAAAGATGAGAAAGGTCAAAACACAGGAACTCCCGAAGCAATTGTTGGAATTACAATTGACAATTATGACAAATTAGTTCAGCAAGTTGAAGACATAATAAAGGGAAATACAGACCCTGGTATTGCTTCCATTGGGCTAAATCGACTAGTTGTTGGAGGGAAGAACATTCTTATAATTGGCATATCTAAATCTTTGGGATTGCCAGTAATGATAACTTTTAATGAGACTAACAAATTTTACAGAAGGAGAAATAGCGGTAAATATGCCGTGGATGTATACGAACTTAACCAAATGTTTATGCAGAATCTTGTCTTGAAGGAAAATGCTGAAAAATTCAGAAAAGAAAGGATTGACAAAGTAAGATCACTGAAAGTATTTCCCAACCTTTCGGGGACGTCCATTCCTTGTCGATGAAATATATCTTCCACAAATTTTAATACCAGGCTATGAAGCGAACATATATAATCTGCTTAAGCCTACCTTCGATATTATTTGGCAATCAGTCTCAGAGAGTCAGAGTCCGCCCTACAATTTTCAACCCTAACAACTCGTTATCAATTACATACATCAAAAACCGCGAAAACGCCTTTGAAACAATACTCCTTTAACAATCTACTTTCTGTAGGCGTCTTTGGATTGATCTTGACCAGATAAAACGACCCTATCGACTCTCTTTTCAGGTTCGCTCCATTCGTCTCATGATACGTGCGCCCCCTAAAATCATATGTGTAAAAAACTGAAACACCCCTGTTATTACTCCACCCGGTAATCTTTCCTATCACGAATACACCCGATTTCATGATCTGATTTGTCGCTATATTCTGGCGGATACCAATTACTACTATCATTATGATAATTATACCCATCATAATAATACCTCCAGCTTTACTACTGGGGTGGTCATTTATATGCTGACCCATTAATTCGGATTTAATTTCTTCGTCATTATATCATCTTCCTTATCAATTCCCCCAGCACCTTTATCCCCTGCTCCACATCCTCATCCCACGGCCGCGCATAGCTGATACGCAAACAATTCCCAAACTTCCCCTGCATGGAAAAAAGCTGCCCCGGCGCCACCGATATATGATGCTTCAACGCCTCCCGGTACAGCATATACGCATTCAGCTTTTTATCCAATTCTACCCACAGCACAAACCCACCCTGCGGCCGGGACACCTTAACCCCCTCGGGGAAATACTGCATGATACCCTGCAGATAACGCAGACTCTGTGTATGCAGCGCCTTGCGCAACTTCTTCAAATGATACTCATATCTCCCGATGCTTAAAAAATGCGCAATGGCCTGCTGCGTGATCGTAACGCCCGTCACCGTATGCATCATCTTATGCCGCAGCACCTGCTCCGTATACCTTCCAGGTATGGCCCACCCAATACGATAGCCGGGAGCAAGCGACTTCGACAGCGAGCTGCAATGCAACACCCACCCATCCTTGTCAAAGGTCTTGCAGGTCTTGGGGCGGTGCTTGCCGAAATAAAGTTCCCCATAGATGTCGTCCTCGATCAGCGGCACCTGATGTGCGGTCAGCAGCTCCACCAAAGCCTGCTTGTTCTTATCAGGCATACAGGCGCCCAGCGGATTACTGAAATTAGGAACGAGCAGGCAGGCTTTAACAGGGAATTTCTCCATAAGCTTCTCCAGCATGGAAGGAGACACACCGGTCATAGGGTCGGATGGCAGCTCCAGCACCTTCAACCCCAGACTCTCGATTACCTGAAAGATCCCGAAATAAGTCGGATTTTCGATTGCCACCGTATCACCAGGCTGTGTAACAGCCTTCAAACACATAACCAAAGCCTCCATACAGCCCGCCGTGACGACAACATCGTTTTCGGATAATTTACCACCCCAGTTGAAAGCCAGCTTCACCAGCTGACGACGCAGGTCTTTATTACCCTGTATGTGCTCATACTGTATCCCATGATGCCGGGCCGTACGCATGGCATGAACAAGGGATTTATTCAGCCGGGCCGCAGGCAGCAGGCTCATCGGCGGAGCGGCTATGGAAAAATTGATCAGGTCTTCCGCCGTAATGTCGTTGAACACGGTAGCGATCATCTCCTGTACGCTAACCTCGACCGTCACCGGCTCCGGATCGGAGACGCGCGGCAACCCCGGCATCCTCCTGAAATTAAATCTCACATAATATCCTGATTTGGGCCGGGATTCAATCAGTCCCTTTCCCTCCAGATGATAGTAGGCCTGAAAGGCAGTCCCCATGCTGATCCCATACTCCTCGCTCAGCATCCTGACAGAGGGAAGCTTATCCCCTATCTTGAGGGTTTCTTCTCCGATCATCTTCTCCAAACCATCCGCAACCTGCAGATAAAGATGATCCTGGTCGTTGAATTTTCTTTTCATAACATGTCATTTTACTCCTACCGTCGCCGGAAGTGGCTTCCGCCCGTAGCAGTAGCTTGCTCCTGGCAGTGGCTTGCCTCCGGAAGTGGCTTCCGTCCCCGGAAGGGCTTACGCCCCTAGTAGTGGCTTGCTCCTGGCAGTGGCTGGCCTCCGGAAGTGGCTTCCGTCCCGGAAGAGGCTTCCGCCCCCAGTAGTAGCTGGCCCCTGGCAGTGGCTGGCCTCCGTCAGCGGCTCTGGACCTGGCAGTGGCTTCCACACCAGTAGTGGCTTGCTTCCGTCAGTGGCT
>Ga0207674_10006961_pt1 | contig 13237 bp, 13 predicted proteins | sample KBSCornC72_FD_184303 | JGI IMG/M metagenome (GOLD analysis project Ga0207674, IMG submission 184303) | Corn rhizosphere microbial communities from Kellogg Biological Station, Michigan, USA - KBS Corn C7-2 (SPAdes) (version 2) | ecosystem: Host-associated > Plants > Roots > Rhizosphere > Soil ... | reverse complement strand
ATCAGGATCGGTCGGAAGCGCAGCAGGCAGGCCTGGTAGATCGCTTCGCGCGGCGGTTTGCCTTCGATGCGTTCGGCATCGAGCGCGAAATCGACCATCATGATCGCATTCTTCTTGACGATGCCGATGAGCAGAATGATGCCGATGATGCCGACGATGCCGAGGTCGTCGCGCGCGAGCATCAGCGCGAGCAGCGCGCCGACGCCCGCGGACGGCAGTGTCGACAAAATCGTGATCGGATGGATGTAGCTCTCGTAGAGCACGCCGAGCACGATGTACATCGTCGCGATCGCGGCGAGAATCAGCAGCACGGTATTCGTCAGCGAGCCCTGGAACGCGAGCGCCGCACCCTGAAAAGCGGTGTCGATGCTCGTCGGCAGGCCGATGTCCTGCTCGGCTTGCTTGATCGCGGCGACGGCAGGGCCGAGCGAAGCGCCCTGCGCGAGGTTGAACGAGATCGTCGTCGCCGGAAACTGGCCGAGGTGATCGATCAACAGCGGCGCGGTGCGTTCTTCGAGCCTGGTCACCGTCGTGATCGGTACCTGCCCGCTCGACGCCGGCGCCTGGGTCGTGCCGCTCGTCACGCTCGGCGTTGCACCTTGCGGTGCGCCGCCGGTGGCCGATTGCGCACCGCCGGGCGACGACACCGAACCCTGCGGTGTCTGCGACACGCTGTTCGCATTGCTCAGGCCGGGGATGTAGATGCCGCTCAGCGCCTGCGGTCCGTTCTGGAATTCCGGCTTCACTTCGAGCACGACGCGATATTGATTCGCCTCGGTGAAGATCGTCGAGATCAGGCGTTGGCCGAACGCATCGTAGAGGACGTTGTCGATCGCGGCCGGCGTGATGCCGAGACGCCCGGCGGTGTCGCGATCGATGTCGAGATAAGCCTGCAGACCTTGCGCTTGCAGGTCGCTGGCGACATCGGCGAGTTGCGGCAGCTGCTTGAGCTTGTCGACGAGCCTGGGTACCCAGGTGTTGAGTTCGTCGAGGCTCGAACTTTCGAGCGTGAACTGATATTGCGTGCGGCTGACGCGATCTTCGATCGTCAGGTCCTGCACCGGTTGCAGGTACAAAGATATGCCCGGCACCTGCGTCGATGCAGCGACCAACCGACGCATCACGGTTTCCACATCATCGCGCTTACCATGCGGCTTCAGATTGATGAGATACCTGCCGCTGTTGAGCGTCGTGTTCGTGCCATCGACGCCGATGAACGACGACAGCGAAGCGATTGCCGGGTCTTTCAGTATCTGTGCGGCGAGCGCGTTCTGGCGTTGCGCCATCGCCGCAAACGATACCGACTGCGGCGCCTCGGAAATGCCCTGGATCACGCCGGTGTCCTGCACCGGGAAGAAGCCTTTCGGGATCACGATGTACAGAATGATCGTCAGCACGAGCGTGGCGACGGCGACGAGCAACGTCGCGCCCTGGCGATCGAGCACCCAGTTCAGCCAGCGACCGTACACGGCGATCACGCGATCGATGAATTCGTGGCTGCGCCGCGCGAAACCACTCTCCTGTTCGGGCGTGTAGTGCTTGAGGATTTTCGCGCACAGCATCGGCACAAGCGTCAGCGAAACGACGGCGGAGATCAGGATCGTCACCGCGAGTGTGATCGCGAACTCGCGGAACAGGCGGCCGACGACGTCGCCCATGAACAGCAGCGGGATCAACACGGCAATCAGCGAGATCGTCAGCGAGATGATCGTGAAGCCGATCTGCTTCGAACCTTTCAGCGCGGCGTCGAGCGGCTTGTCGCCGGCTTCGAGATAACGCGAGATGTTTTCGATCATCACGATCGCATCGTCGACGACGAAGCCGGTCGAGATCGTCAACGCCATCATCGTCAGATTGTTGAGAGAGAAGCCGGCGAGGTACATCACGGCGAACGTGCCGACCAGCGACAGCGGCACCGAGAAACTCGGAATGATCGTCGCCGGCAGATTGCGCAGGAACACGAAGATCACCATGACCACGAGCACGACGGCGAGCAGCAGTTCGAACTGCACGTCGTGCACCGAGGCGCGCACGGTGACAGTGCGGTCGGTGAGCACGCTGACGTCCACACCGGCGGGCAGCGACGACGTCAGGCTCGGCAGCAGTTGCTTGACGCGATCGACGACATCGATGACGTTCGCGCCGGGCTGGCGCTGGATGTTCATGATGATCGCCGGCGTCGTGTCCTTCCACGCCGCAAGCCGGTTGTTTTCGGCACCATCGACGACATCGGCGACATCGCTCAAGCGAACCGGCGCGCCGTTCTTGTACGCGAGCACGATGTTGCGGTAGTCACCGGCGGACTTGAGCTGGTCGTTCGCGTCGATCGTGTACGAACGTGTCGGCCCGTCGAAACTGCCTTTGGCGGCGTTGACGTTGGCGTTGCCGATCGCGCTGCGCAGGTCTTCCAGACTCATGCCGTACGCGGCGAGCGCAACCGGATTCGCCTGGATGCGCACGGCCGGACGCTGCCCGCCCGACAGCGTGACGAGGCCGACGCCGGTGATTTGTGAAATCTTCTGCGCGAGCCGCGTGTCGGCCAGATCTTCCACTTGTGGTAAAGGCAGCGTTGTGGACATCAGCGCCAGCGTGAGAATCGGCGCGTCGGCCGGATTGACCTTGCTGTAGATCGGTGGCGCCGGCAGGTCGCTCGGCAGGAACGTGCCCGAGGCATTGATCGCGGCCTGCACTTCCTGTTCGGCGACGTCGAGCGTCAGATCGAGGCTGAACTGCAGCGTCACCACCGACGCTCCGGCCGAACTCGTCGACGACATCTGGTTCAAGCCCGGCATCTGCCCGAACTGGCGTTCCAGCGGTGCGGTGACCGAGGACGTCATCACTTCCGGGCTCGCACCCGGATATAACGTCGTGATCTGGATCGTCGGGTAGTCGACTTCGGGCAGAGCGGACAGCGGCAGGAATCGATACGCAAGAAAGCCGACGAGCAGGATCGCCGCCATCAGCAGCGATGTCGCGACCGGGCGAACGATGAACAAGCGCGATGGGTTCATATGCCTGTTTCTCCCTCTCCCCCAACAGCTCCATCGTTGGGGGAGAGGGTTGGGGTGAGAGGGCTGAGCCACGTACTTTCGTTGTGCTGCGCAAATTCGACGCGCTGCCCCGTCAACCTACCCTCTCCCCCAAGCAAGCTTGGGGGAGAGGGATTTTCTTGAGATCGCCGCCCCGCGCTGTTCATCACGACTTCGGTTTCTTCGCGTCGCTGCCACTGGCATCCGCTGGCTTGCCGTCCTGATCGCGCCGTCGTCCCTGGCCACGACCCCACTGCTTCTGACCGTCGGCCGAAGGGCTCGCTGTCGCCGGTGCTTCGCCAGGCAACTCGACCTTGCCGCCTTCGCGCAGCTTGTCGGCGCCATCGGTGACGACGATCTCGCCGACCTGCAATCCGCCGGTGACCGCGACGCGCTCGCCTTCGGTCGGCCCGGTCACGATCTTGCGCTGGCTGACCGTGCGATCCTGCGCGACGACGTATACAAACGAACCTTCGGCACCACGCTGCAAAGCCGAGGTCGGAATCACGATCGCGCCATGCACCACGTCCAGATGCACGCGCACGTTGACGAACTGGTTCGGAAACAGACTTTCCTCGTCGTTGGCGAATTCGGCTTTCGCCCTTACTGTGCCGGTGCTGGTATCGATTTGATTGTCCAGGCTCGCGAGCGTGCCGCCGGCGAGCTTGTTCTGTTTGGCGCGGTCGAACGCGTCGACGTCGAGCTTGTCGCCGGCGTGCAGATGCTTGAGCACCACGGGCAGACTGTCTTCGGGGATCGTGAACAGCACGTCGATCGGTTTGAGTTGCATGATCGTGGCGATGCTTGCCGCGTCGCCGGCCGCTATGAAGTTGCCCTGATCGACCACGCGCAAGCCGACGCGGCCGCTGATCGGCGCGGTGATGCGGCTGTAGTCGAGATTGAGCTTGGCTGCGGCGACCTGGCCCTTGTCCGCCTCGATCGTGCCTTCGTACTGGTGCACGAGCGCCTGCTGCGTATCAACTTGCTGTTTGGACACAGCCAGTTGCGCCGGCATCGTCGTGTAGCGTTCGTAGTCCTTCTTCGCGTTGGCCAGCAGCGCCGTATCGCGCGCAAGGGCGCCCTGCGCCTGCGTGAGCTGCGCCTGGTACGGACGCGGATCGATTTGCGCGAGCAGATCCCCTTCCTTTACCGCCTGCCCTTCATTGAAATTCACGCTGAGCAACGTGCCGGCGACCTGGCTGCGCACCGTCACATTGCGCAGCGGCGTCACCGTGCCGAGGCCATCGAGATAGATGTTGATGTCGCCCGTGGCCACGGTCGCCGTGCCGACCGGCATCGGCATGCCTCCCGCGCCGCCCGGACCACCACGCCCGCCGCGGAATCCGCCCTGCTGCGGCACCGTCGTGTTATGCGCGAGCCAATAGCCACCGCCGGCAAGAATCGCCGCAATGACGAGAATGATTGCAACAGCGCGGATACGTCGAAAACTCTTCTTGTTATTGGTATCCATGACTTTGGTCGCATGTCCCTGTGCAGAGGCTGCGCGGATTAGACTGCGCTAAGCTACTTTAACGCACCTGCAATCGCGTAAAAGCGTGTAAGCAGTTGTAATGGGAATGCGGGACTCTTCCGTTCGCCATGGCAGCCGCGAATTTGAGAACCCGAAGAGTTCAACACTTGCCAGGAATCTCGTGACTTACAGACACTTGTTTAATGCCGTGCTGCTGCTCGTCGGCAGCTTTGCCGCGTCGAATGCGCTGGCCTGTTCCGCTTGTGGCTGCACGCTCAGTTCGGACTGGGCGAGCCAAGGTCTGGCCGCGAGCCGCGGCTGGCGCTTCGACCTGCGCTACGATTTTTTTGAACAGGACCAGCTGCGCGAGGGCACGCACGAAGTTTCGCGCAACGACTTCGAGTTTCCGAACGAGCGCGAAGTGCAGCGCTATACGATCAACCGCAACGCGATGTTTTCGCTCGATTACAGCCCCGGCAAGGATTGGGGCGTGAGTGTCGCACTGCCGTGGTTCGACCGCTCGCACGCGACGATCGCCGAAGGCGACACGGAGATCTCCACCTCGCATGATCGCGGCATTGGCGACCTGCGCGTGCTCGGCCGTTATTCCGGTTTCGACGCGCAGCGCAGTACCGGCATCCTGTTCGGTTTGAAGCTGCCGACCGGCAACAGCAACGACGTCTTCGAAAGCGGACCGCAGCAAGGCGAGATCGTCGATCGCGGTCTGCAACTCGGCAGCGGCACCACCGACGTCATCGCCGGCATCTACAATTTCGGCGCGTTCGCGCCGGATTGGGGTTACTTCGCACAGGCGCTTGTGCAACACGCGCTCGATTCGCACGACGGCTTCCGCGCCGGCGATGGCATCAACGTCAACCTCGGCCTGCGCTATACCGCGAGCAGCACATGGGTGCCGCAATTGCAGCTCAACGTGCGCGCGGAAGAACGCGAACGCGGCGTCAATGCAGACATCGAAAACAGCGGCGCCACGCTGGTCTTCCTCAGCCCCGGCATCACCTGGAACCCGACGCGCCGACTTTCGTTATTCGCTTTCGTGCAGGCGCCGATCTACCAACGCGTCAACGGCCTGCAACTCGAGGCGACGCAGTTTGCATCGCTCGGCCTGCACTATCACTTCTGAGCGCGTTTCTTCCCGGCGCCAGATTTCGAATTGTCTTTCGCCTTGTCGGCGTCCGGCTGATAGTCGCCAATGAGACTTTTCGCCGGACAAACGGCGAATATCGGACACTTCTTGCAGCCCACCGCGAGCGCAACCGGACACAGGACCATTTTCGTTTCCCCTTATTCTGCGAAAATTGCGATGTGAATCTTGCCGTTCTTGTCGATCCAGCCGCGATACATGCCTTCCGTGTTGAATGGCATGGCGAAATTTCCGTCGGCGTCGAGCGCGATAACGCCACCGTCGCCGCCGAGCTTCGGGATTACGTCCATGACGACTTCTTTCGCCGCTTGCGCAAGTGGCTTGCCGCCGTATTCGACGCGCGCGCAGATGTCATGCGCCGCATTCGCGCGGATGTAGTATTCGCCCCAGCCGGTCGCCGATACCGCGCACTTCGCGTTCGCGTAAGTGCCGGCGCCGATGATCGGTGAATCGCCGACGCGCCCATAACGCTTGTTGGTCATGCCGCCCGTGGACGTTCCCGCCGCAAGATGACCTTGAGTATCGAGTGCGACGGCGCCGACGGTACCGTGATGCGGCGCTTTCGCCGGCGCCGCAGTTTTTTCGCGCTCCTCCTTGAGTGCACTTTGCAACTGCCGCCAGCGCTCATCAGTGTGGAAGTATCCCGGCGCGACGAGTTCGATGCCGACCGACTTCGCAAACTGCTCCGCGCCGTCGCCGACCATCATGACGTGAGGCGACTGTTCCATGATCGCGCGTGCGAGCAGGATCGGATTCTTCACGCGATGCACGTTGGCGATACTGCCCGCACGCAGCGTCGATCCGTCCATGATCGCGGCATCGAGTTCGTTTTTGCCGTCATGGTTGAACACCGCGCCTTTGCCGGCGTTGAACAACGGATCGTCCTCGAGGATCGTGATCGCCGCCGTCACCGCGTCCAACGCAGGCTTGCCGGCCTTGAGCTGTGCATAGCCGGATTCGAGCGCACGCTGCAACGCGGCGCGCACGGCTTTTTCACGCTCCGGCGTCACGTCCCTGGCAACGACACCGGCGCCGCCGTGGATCACGAGGACAGGTGTCGCGGCTTGACTCATCGTCACGGTTCCGAAAGCGAACGCGAGAATCGGCAGGACATTCATGTGCTGGATGCTACGCCAACGCGCCCGCGGCGTCTGCCACGCATGCCGGTCCAGGCAAGCAATGACGTCAGCAAGGCCACCGCCCACGCCGGCAACATCGGCACCATCGCGGGCGTGGATACGGCCAAACCCATTTCCACCGCGCCGATATCGGCTACCGCCCCGACTACGCGTGGATGTCCGGCGCCGCGCTGATCGGTCGCCAGACCTGCCGGGTTCGCGCCAGCATCGCGTGCGGGACTCTGCGGCGCAAGCGCGTGCGTGAGCGTCGGGCCGCCGTTGTCCGCAAGCGGCAACAGCTGTGGATCCGCATGCACGGTGTCGGCGGGCGAGGAAACACCGGCTCCCGTCGTCGGCATCAGGTTATTCGTGCCGGAAATCGCGAGAGTGTCCGACGCGGCGAAGTCCGCCGCAGTATTGTTGGCGACGATCGTGCTTTGCATCAACACGGCACGCGACGGCCCACTGACGTAGATGCCGCCGCCCGCAGCCGCGCTGTTGAACGCGATCGTGTTGTTGTTGAACTGCAGCGAAGCGCCTTTGGGGTGCACGAACAGACCGCCGCCGGCCTTGAATTTCGCCGTGTTGCCGGAGATCGTGCTGTCGGTAAGGAACACGCCGCCATGCGCGGCGAAACCGCCGCCAGTGCCGTACGAATAGTTGCCGGAGATCGTGGAGCGCAGCGCGTAGCCGCCGAAGTCGGAAAACACGCCGCCGCCGGTGCAATAGCTGCCGTGGGTATCCGTGAGGTCGTGCGCCGAGCGGTTGCCCGTCACGCTGCTGTCGTACAGCGTGATCGCACCGAGGTAAGCCATCGCGCCACCGCCATAGGCCGCAGTGAAGGTTTTCGGATGCGCGCCGAGCGCGAGATTCCCCGAAAGTGTACTTGTGTACATTGTAACGCTGCGGGCGAGAATGGCGCCGCCGTAGACGCCTTCGCCACTGGCCACGCAGTCGCGCACGACGGCATGATCGAGCGCGACGCTCCCCCCCGAAAGGATGCAGGCGCCACCGGTGACGCGGTAGCCGCTGACGATGCTCGTGCCGTTGCGCACGCCGAGCTGCTGCAGACGCAGCGTGCCGTAGTAGCCATAATGCAGGAACACGCGATCGCTTTGTGCGCCGTCGATTGCCAGCTGCGCCGGGCCCGGACCGACGATAGTCAGGTCGTTGAGCATCACCGGAATCGCGCCCTGCGCGAGCGTGATGGCGCTGCAGGTCAAGGCGCTCAGATCAATCGTGTCGCCTTCGCCGGCCGCGGCAATCACGGCACGTAACGTATCCGCGCCGCCATCATCGAGACAACTGGTGACAGCATTTACTGCCGGCGCATGCGGCAGCGTCGGCCGACTGCGCGCGCGTAACGTCTGGAATATCGCAGCGACGCCGCTGCGATCGCCCGGCGTCCATGTCGCGGGCATTGCCACGTTTGCGTCAAACAAAGCACCCGCGTGGGCGAACTGCGCGCTCAAGGCCAGCGCAAGAGGCGCCAGGCGCAAGCGCTGCGCATTGCCAAAATTCATGTATCCACCCATTCATCCGCCCTGCTCCGAGCCTAGCATGCTTGCGCAGGCTGGCGTGCGCCCACTATCGTAACGGCAGACCGGGGATCAGCCGCACATGTCATCCGTGATCGAAAAACGCCGTCACCCACGCCTGGCGATTTATTCCGCCGCGCTCGCGGTCGCCGACAACGAAGGCTACCTGTCGGACGTGAAGGACCTGTCACAGAGCGGCGCACGCATCGGACGGCCGAAGAACTGGCCGACGCCGCCGCCGGAAACCTGCCGTGTGTTCTTCATTTTCGACCAGGAAACCGTGATCGGCATCGATACGCGCGTGGTGCGCAATGGCACGGACGATCTCGGCCTCGAATTCGAGCCGGGCCAGGAAGAACGCGTCGAGAATCTTTTGTACGAGACGCGCTTCATCGACGACGAAGCGCCTTAGTCACCGATGCTCGCCTACATAACGCCGATCGCGCTGTTGCTCGCCTCGAATGTCTTCATGACGTTCGCCTGGTACGGGCACCTGCGCTTCACGGACCGGCCGCTGTGGCTCGTCATCATCGTCAGCTGGGCCATTGCATTCTTCGAATATTGTCTGCAGGTGCCCGGCAACCGCATCGGCTTTCGCGTCTACAATCCGGCGCAGCTGAAGACGATCCAGGAGATCGTCACGCTCACGGTGTTCGTCGTATTCTCGGTGACTTATCTTGACGCAACGATCAAGTGGAACCATCTCGTCGGTTTCGCCCTGATCGTCGCCGCGGCGTTTTTCATTTTTCTCGACTAGGTCAACAGCGCCTTGACCGCCCCGGCCAGCGCGGCCAGGATCAGAACGAGGATCGGCAGCATGCTGAGCCCGAAGCCAATCGAACGCTGGTTCGGTTCGGCAACGTAGCCGCGCAGATAGATGATGCGGCCGACGAGGTAGACCGCGCCAATGCCGGCGATCCACGCCGGATTCCAGTACATCGCAGCCACCCACAGCGCGGGGATGAACAGGATCAGCAACTCCAGCGTGTTGTAGTGCACGCGGAAATAGCGGTCGAACATATCGTGCCCCGAGGTCGCCGGCGCTTTCACGCCGTACTTTTGCCGCGCACGTCCGACCAGATATCCGAACGCGACGAACTCGACCAGCGCAAGCAGCAAGACCAGATTCACCCAGTGATTCCCCACGATATTCCCCTTGTGCGCGGATTCTAGAATTTGATTCGACCGGTGACGACCTGCCACCACATCACCCAGTCCCCGGCAAAGCTGTACAGCGGGTTCTTGAACGTCGCCGGGCGGTTGTGCTCGAAGAAGAAATGTCCGATCCAGGCGAAGCCGTAGCCGATGAGCGGCAGCGCAAGCAGCAACAGCCAACGCTGCGTGACGCAAGCGGCAACGAGGACGATCAGCACGAACGTGCTGCCGACGATATGCAAACGCCGGCAGGTGCGGTCGACGTGCTCGCTCAAGTAGAACGGATAGAACTCGCGGAAACTGGCAAATGGTTCTGACATGCGGCGATTCTTGCGCGCGCGCACTGCGCGCGCAAGCGCCGCGATCGGTCGATCAATCGTCATCCCGCTGTGGCACGCTGACCTTGCCTTTCACGTCATGATGGTGAATGTCGCCGCTGCCGGCCGCCTTGACGATGAAGTCGCCGCCGACGTTCGACGCCGTGACGTCGCCGGAGCCGATCGAATCGATGACAACATCGCCGCCGGCGCCATTCACGCCGACATCGCCGGAGCCGACAGAATTGACATGCACGCCGCGGCTGACGTCCGCGAATGTCAAATCGCCTGATCCGACGTTGCCGATGCGCACGTCGCCACGCACTTTGCGCGCGCGCACATCGCCGGAACCCGAGCGGCGCAATTCCAGGCTGCCGACGTCATCGGCCTTGATGTCGCCCGAGCCCACCTCTGCGGTGATCGCGCCGCTGACATGATCGGCGAGCAGGTCGCCCGAGTGCGTGGAGAAATCCAGACTCGCGACATCGGCGACATCGGCATCGCCGGAGTTGCTCTGTATCTGCAAGGCGAGGCTGGCCGGAATGCGCACTTCCAGATCGATGTAGGCGTAACTGGAATGAAACGGACCTATCGTGTTCTGGCGATGCTGCTGAGTCGACACGACGACACGGTCGCCATCGCGTTTCTGCTCCACGGTCAGATCCGCCAGCCAGTCTTCCTGCGACGCGCAGGCCTTGCCGCGCACTTCGACTCTGGAAAGACCGGCCACGCCGCGCACGCGCGCGTCGCTGGATTCCAGGCTCAGCACGAGCGCGTGCAAACCGGCCGGATCGATATCGAGCGGACGCTCCGCTTTGAACTTGCATTCGAACGCGTGGCAATTGACGGCCAGCAGGCCGAGCACTGAACCGATCAGGAAACGCATGGGCACTCTCCGCGGTGGAATTGCCGGCTCAGATGCGCCAGTACCGAAAAACGTTTAAGGCCGGCTCGATTTCTCTTCCGCCTTGGCTCGGTCCCAATAGCCATCCTGCTCGGCCAGACTCATGCCCTCGAGCGTGCGCCCATCGGCGGCAGCCAACGTTTCCATGCGGCGGAAACGGCGCTCGAATTTGGCGTTGGCGCCACGCAGCGCCGCGGAATAATCGACGTTGGTCAGCCGCGCGAGATTGACGCCGACGAACAGCACATCGCCGATCTCGTCGACCAGGCGCGCGTGCTCGACTCCGGCCCCGAGTTCCGCGCGGACTTCGTCGATTTCCTCGCGCAACTTGTCGAGCACGGGTTCCGGCGTGGTCCAGTCGAAACCGACCGTCGACGCACGTTTCTGCAGCTTCAGCGCGCGCTGCCATTCGGGCAGGCCGCGCGGCACGCCGGCAAGTACGCTGCTGTCTGCGTCGGCGCGCTGTTCGCGTTCGCGGCGTTTGTGTTCCTCCCACGCCACGGTTTGCGCCTGCGCATCTTCGATCTTGTCGTCGCCGAACACATGAGGATGGCGGCGAACCATTTTCGTGCAGATCGCGTCGACGACGTCGGCGAACGAGAACTTGCCGAGCTCCTGCGCCATCTGCGCGTGGAATGCGACTTGCAACAGCAGATCGCCGAGCTCATCGCGCAAATCCGCGAAGTCTTTGCGATCGATCGCATCGGCGACTTCGTACGCTTCTTCGATCGTGTACGGCGCGATCGAGGCGAAATCCTGCTTCACGTCCCACGGACAGCCGCGCTGCGGATCGCGCAGCGTGGCCATGATGCGCAGCAGATCGTCGACGCTATGGTCAGCCATGCGCGGTTCCGCGCAGCAATGCGGCCCAGTCCACGCGCGCATCTCCGTATGCCAGAAAATCAGGATTGAGCAGCGACGCCTTGGTGTTGTAGCGCAACGCCTGTCCGTCGAGCTCGGTCACACGCCCGCCAGCCTGCTCGAGCACGCACTGTCCGGCGGCGGTATCCCATTCGCTGGTCAGGCCGTAGCGAATGTACAAATCCACTTGCGCGCGCGCGGTGCGGCAAAACTTCAGCGACGATCCGAGCGGAACGAGGGTCAGCGGACCGAGCTTGTCCAGCGCCGTGAGCATGCGTGGATCGGCATGCGAACGGCTGCCGGCAACAAGCAAAGGCGTCGCGCGCGGCCGGGTGCGCAAAATTCCACTTTGCGAACTTGTAGAGAAATTCGCATGACCACCGTGCCACGCCCAGTACAGCTCGTCGAGCGCTGGGGCGTACACGACACCGAGCACGGGCTGGTGAGCGTCGATCAGGGCGATGTTGACGGTAAACTCGCCGTTGCGCTTGATGAACTCGCGCGTGCCATCGAGCGGGTCGACGAGCCAGTAGCGCGACCAGGACTGACGCTCCTGCCAATCCGCCTGCTCGGCGGATTCCTCCGACAGAATCGGAATCTGTGGAGTGAGCGCACGCAAGCCGTTGACGATCACGCGATGCGCGGCGAGATCGGCCGCGGTCAGCGGCGAATCGTCGTCCTTGCGCTCGACGGCAAACTCGCCGGCGTAGATCTGCATGATCGCCGCACCCGCATCGCGGGCAAGCGCGCAACACCTGCCCGCAAGATCGGCCAGATCGAGAGTGCTCATGAGCGGGCCTGGAACCGGCCGGCCAGAAATTCGCGCGCGATGAACAGCGCCGCGATCGAGCGCCCCTCGGTTACTTCCGGATGCGCGAGCAGCTCGTGCAGGCGCGACAGCTTCCATTCGATCACTTCCAGTTCCTCCGGCTCGTCGCCGATCAAACGCTCGGGATACAAATCGCGCGCGAGCACGACGTGCGTCATGCTGGTCATGTACGCCGGCGACAGCGACAACGTGGTCAGGATATGGATGTCGCGCGCGCCAAAACCGATTTCTTCCTTCAATTCGCGGTTCGCGCCCTGCTCCACCGTCTCATCGCGATCCAGCCGCCCTTTCGGCAGTCCGAGTTCGTAGCGATCGATGCCGGCGCCGTATTCGCGCACGAGCAGCACCGTGTCATCGTCGCGCAACGGCACGATGATGACTGCGCCCAATCCGGACCCTTTCAGCCGCTCGTAGATGCGGCGTTCGCCGTTGGAGAACTCGAGATCGAGAACCTCGACGCGCAGAAATTTGCTGTCGCGGGTTTCCTGGGTGGAATGGATGATCGGGGGTTTGCGCATCGGCGTATTGTACCGTGCGGAGAAAAGCTTCCGTGCAGCTGCGGCGCCCAGATCACTTGCGAAGCAGAGCTTCCGTGCGGCTGCGCCGCCCGGGTTACTTTTGCCGCGGCAAAAGTAACCAAAACCGCTTAAAAGCAGCGCCGACCGCGGCGTTCTGATTCGCGTCCCGCGAGGTTGTGCCCAGCAGCCTTCCCTGGAGCGTTTTCCAGCCCGCACATCCCTGTGCGGTCGCTCGCCGGCGCGAGATGCGCTTCAACGCATCTCGCGAAAGCCCGACTCGCCCCCTGCGGGCCATCTTCGCCGAAGCCTGCGATGCTCGGCGCCACGAACGACGC
>Ga0207674_10006960_pt1 | contig 13238 bp, 11 predicted proteins | sample KBSCornC72_FD_184303 | JGI IMG/M metagenome (GOLD analysis project Ga0207674, IMG submission 184303) | Corn rhizosphere microbial communities from Kellogg Biological Station, Michigan, USA - KBS Corn C7-2 (SPAdes) (version 2) | ecosystem: Host-associated > Plants > Roots > Rhizosphere > Soil ... | reverse complement strand
GCGCCCGTAGTTGACGCAGAGGTCCTCGACCTCAAGAAGCATTCTCATCAACTCCCAGGTAGGCGGCGATCACCGCGGGGTTGTCGCGGATCTCGGCGGGCAGGCCCTCGGCGATCTTCTTGCCGAACTCGAGCACCACGATGCGGTCCGTGACACCCATGACCAGGCGCATGTCGTGCTCGATGAGCAGCACGGTGTACCCCTGCTGGCGGATGCTCTGGATGAGCTCCATGAGCTTGACCTTCTCCGCGGGGTTGAACCCCGCGGCGGGCTCGTCGAGGCACAGCAGCTTGGGGTTCGTCGCGAGGGCGCGGGCGATCTCGAGCCGACGCTGGTCGCCGTAGGGGAGGTTGCGGGCCAGCTCGTTGGCGCGCTTCTCCAGGCCCATGAACTTGAGCAGCTCGTGGGCGCGGTCCATGCCCTCCTCCTCCTCGGCCCGGTGCCGGGGGAGGCGCAGCAGCGCCGAGAAGATCCCGCTCGAGTGGTGCGCGTCCGCGCCGACGAGGACGTTCTCCAGGGCGGTCATGTTGTGGAACAGCCGGATGTTCTGGAAGGTCCGGGCGATCCCCAGCTTGGTGATCGCGAACTTCTTGCGTCGGCCGAGGGGCTCGCCGAGGAAGCGCACCCCACCGGAGGTCGGCTGGTAGACGCCCGTCATCACGTTGAAGCAGGTCGTCTTGCCCGCACCGTTGGGACCGATGAGGCCGAGGATCTCCCCGGTGTTGATGTGGAAGGAAACGCCGTCGAGGGCGGTGACGCCCCCGAAGCGCAGGGTCACGTCGTCGACCTCGAGCATCTTGCCTTGCGGCAGGTCGGTGACCTCCTCCACGCTGATGTCCACCGAGGTGTCCGGCGTGGTGTCGACGTCCTCGGGCCGTGCGACGTGGCCCTCGGGGCGTGCGGCGTGGTCCTCGGGCAGCGGGGCCGCGTCGTCGTGCTCGGGGGTCGTGGTGGACTCAGGCACGGGCCACTCCTTCCGCGTCGATGGTGTCTGGTGCTTCCTGATCGGCCTCCTTGGCACGCAGGGTGCGCCGTGGTGGCAGCAGGCCCTGCGGCCGGAAGACCGACAGCACGATGAGCAGCACGCCGAACAGCAGGAACCGTGCGTCGGCGAGGAACCGGAACCGCTCGGGCGCCCAGGTCAGCAGCACGGCGGCGACGATGACACCCCACCGGTTGCCCTGGCCACCGACGACGACCATCGCCACGAAGAGCACCGAGTAGATGATGGTGAAGTTGTCCGGGTTGATGAACTGCTGCTTGGTGGCGAACAACGAGCCGGAGAGGCCACCGATGGCCGCGCCGGTGGCGAAGGCCAGCAGCTTGAACCGGAACGTCGGCACGCCCATGAGCTCGGCGGCGTCCTCGTCCTCCCGGGTGGCTTCCCAGGCCCGGCCGACACGCGAGTTCTGCATCAGCTTGTCGAGGAACAGCACGATGATCACGCAGGTCAGGGCGAGCCAGTAGTACGGGATCGAGTCGGTCACGCTGAAGGTGAGGAAGTCGGTCGTGTTCTCCAGGTCGAGGTACGCGGTGAACCCCTGCCAGGTCACGTGCGGCACGTCGAACAGGTGGAAGCTCGGCGGCGTGGGGATGTTCGAGATGCCACGCGGGCCGCTGAGCCAGTCCGTGTTGACCAGGGCCAGCCGGATGATCTCACCGAACCCGAGCGTGACGATGGCGAGGTAGTCACCGCGCACCCGCAGCGTCGGCGCACCCAGCAGGATGCCGGAGACGAGGGTCGCGACCATCGCCAGCGGGATGCAGAGGAGCAATGGCAGCTTGGCGTGCGAGGACCCGAGCACACCCACGGTGAAGGCGCCCACCGCGAAGAAGCCGATGTAACCCAGGTCGAGCAGCCCGGCGTAGCCGATGACGACGTTGAGGCCGAGGGCGACCAGGGAGTACAGCGCACACAAGAACAGCACCGCCCCGAAGTCCGACCCGGTCGTGGTGATGAGCGGCGGGTTGAGGATCGGCAGCAGGTAGACGAGCAGGGCCAGCAGCACGAGCAGGACGACCCGGACCCACTTGGGCAGGGCGCGGAACCGGTTCGCGATCCCGTGGAAGAAGCCAGAGACAGCCGTCATGCGCGTGCCTTCCCGAGGGACTCACCGAGCAGGCCGGTGGGCCGGAACAGCAGGATGATGATGAGCAGGACGAACGCCACGACGTCCTTCCACTGGTTGCCGAAGAGCGCGCCTCCGTAGTTCTCGGCCACCCCGAGGACGAACCCGCCCACGAGCGCGCCACGCAGGTTGCCGATGCCGCCGAGCACGGCGGCGGTGAACGCCTTGATGCCGAGGATGAACCCGGCGTTGTAGCGGGTCACGCCGATCTTGAGCAGGTACATCATGGCGGCCGCGCCGGCCATGACACCGCCGATGAGGAACGTCAGCCGGATCACGCGGTCGCGGTTCACGCCCATGAGCGCGGCGGCCTCCGCGTCCTGCGCGACGGCGCGGATGCCGCGACCGAGCCGGGAGCGGCGGACGAACTGGTCGAGGATGACCATCATGACGATGGCGGACCCGAGCACGATGAGGTCGATGTTGGTGACCTGGTAGTTGAACACCGGGAAGACCCGCTTGGTGTCCACGTGCAGCGTCAGGGGCAGGTTCTCCCGCGCCCGGCCGAGGTACGGCTGCAGACCCTCGAGACCGAACCACTTGAGCGGCTTGTCGCGCAGGCCCATGAGCTCGGAGAACGTGAACGAGGCGCCGATGGCGGAGATGAGGGCGATGAGCGGTGGCGAGTTGCGCTTTCGCAGCGGGCGGTAGGCCACGAACTCGACGATCAGGGCGACGACACCGGAGGTCGCCATCGCGGCGATGAAGCCGACGACGAGGTAGCCGACCAGCCCCATGCCGGTGGCCTTGCCGGCACCGAGCGCCATCAGCACCCACACGGCGGCGAAGCTGCCGTACATGAAGACCTCGGAGTGGGCGAAGTTGATCAGGCGCAGGACGCCGTAGACCAGGGTGTAGCCGAGGGCGACGAGGGCGTAGACGGCGCCGATGGCCAGTCCCGTGATCGTCAGCTCCCAGAAATGGTGGATCAGCAGGTCCATGCGACCTCCGTGGGGGCACGGTCCCACCGCGGTGGCGGGGGGATCCGGGGGGTGGGCACGTTAGGGGGCTTGAACACGGTAGCGGCCAGGACCCTGCGTGCAAGGGGTCCTGGCCGCCACCGCTGGACTTACTTGATCTCCTGGTCCTTGACGATCTTGCCGTCCTGGACCTTGTAGGCCCACACCGACACGGCCGCCGGCTCACCCTTGGAGTCGAACTTGATGTGCTTGGTCACGCCCTGCTTGTCGTAGGAACCGACGAAGGCGTTCATGTCCGACCAGGTCGTCTTGCCGGCCTTGATCCCGTCGAGGAACACGTTCGCGGCGTCGAAGGCCTCGGCGGAGTAGGTCGCCGGGTCGGTGTTGTACGCCTTCTTGTAGGCAGCCGCGAAGTCAGGTGCCTCGTCCGGCGGGATGCACGGGCAGGTCACGACCGCGCCCTCCGCAGCGGCGCCGGCCGCCTTGATGAAGCCGTCGTCCTTGACGCCGTCAGCGGCGACGAAGGTGCCCTTCCAGCTCGCGGCGCGCAGCTGCTTGACGATCAGCGCGGCCTCGGCGTAGTAGCCACCGAAGAACAGGGCGTCGGCGTTCGAGGCGGTCACCTTGGTCACCGAGCCGGAGAAGTCGGTCTGCTTCTGCTGGATCGCGTCGTCGCCGACCTTCAGGCTGCCGAGGTCCTTGCGGACGATGTCGGCCAGGCCCTTGCCGTACTCGGAGGAGTCGTCCATGACGAAGACCTTCTGGGCCTTGAGGACGTCCTTGATGTACTTCGCGGCGGCCGGTCCCTGGGTGGCGTCGTTGCCGAGGACGCGGTGGAAGGTCTTCCAGCCGTTCTCGGAGAGCGCCGGGTTGGTCGCCGAGGCGGAGATGATCGGCAGGCCCGCCTTGTCGAAGATCGGGTCCGCGGCCTTGGACTCACCGGAGAAGGCCGGGCCGACGACGCCGACCAGCTTCTTGTCGGTGACGGCCTTCTGGGCCAGCCCGGGAGCGATCGAGGGGTCGCCCTGGCTGTCGAAGGACACCAGCTGGACCTTGCAGTTCGCGTTCTTCTCGTTGTACTGGTTGACGGCGAGCTCGACACCGTTCTTGATGTTGATGCCCAGGTTGGCGGCGTCACCGGTCAGGGCTCCGAAGTACGCGATCTTGAGGTCGCAGTTCTTCGATGCTCCATCGGAACCAGTGTTGTCACCCGTGGTGCCACCACAGGCACTCAGGGCGAGGGCGGCGGCCGCGATGGGCGCGCCGATCTTGATCAGGGAACGCAAGACTCCTCCTGGAATCACTCCTTGGTGCCCGTGGATGACGCGCACGCTCGAAATACCCCGAGTGGGGCGAGCACAGACTAGACGCGAGGGGCGGGGAACAGTAAGGACCTGAGCACCTTGGTGACCGTGTCGTTACCCGAAACGGGACCACGTGGGGTGAACCGGACACCCACTCACAGCGTCCTCACAGGTCACACCCCGGACCACCCGGCATACTCGGGCATCCCCCGACCACGGAAGGCGCACCATGACCGACACCCCTGCGGCACCCGTCCCTCACAGCGGGCCCAGTCGCCGCACGATGCTGGCGACCGCGGGCCTCGGCGCCGGGGCGCTCGCGCTGGCCGGCTGCGGGGGTGCGTCCGGTGCGGCGGGCCAGGCCGACGCGAAGGGGGCGGTCCCGGAGGCCGTCGACACGACCACGATCCCCGTTGGCGGCGGCCGGGTTCTCGCCGCCCAGCGGGTCGTGGTCACCCAGCCCACGGCGGGCGAGTTCAAGGCGTTCAGCGCGGTCTGCACGCACATGCAGTGCCTGGTGGACCGGGTGGCCGACGGGACGATCGACTGCCCGTGCCACGGGAGCCGGTTCGACATCGCCACGGGCGCGGTCAAGGACGGCCCCGCACCCTCGAAGCTGCCGGAGAAGTCAGTCACCATCAGCGGCACCACCATCACGGTGACCTGACGGGAGACCGGCGTCGTGCGGGCACAGGCACGGGGTATGCCGCGTGGCCGCCCCTCGGGGTCGGTCGCCGTCGGCGCGGCTCCATAGAGTGGTGGCGTGGCTGACCCGTCGACCTACCGCCCCGCCCCGGGCGAGATCCCGGTCGACGCGGGCGTGTACCGGTTCCGCGACGCGAACGGGCGGGTCGTCTATGTCGGCAAGGCCAAGTCGCTGCGGCCGCGGCTGTCCTCCTACTTCCAGGACATCGCCGCCCTGCACCCCCGGACCGCGACCATGGTCACCACCGCGGCCAGCGTCGAGTGGACCGTCGTCGCCAACGAGGTCGAGGCGCTCCAGCTCGAGTACTCCTGGATCAAGGAGTTCGACCCACGGTTCAACGTCAAGTACCGCGACGACAAGTCCTACCCCTACCTCGCCGTCACGCTCGGGGAGGAGTTCCCCCGCGCCCAGGTGATGCGCGGCGCCAAGCGCAAGGGCACCCGCTACTTCGGGCCCTACGCCCACGCGTGGGCCATCCGCGAGACCCTCGACCTGCTCCTGCGCGTGTTCCCGGTGCGGACCTGCTCCTCGGGGGTGTTCAAGCGGGCCAACCAGGTGGGTCGGCCCTGCCTGCTCGGGTACATCGACAAGTGCTCGGCGCCCTGCGTCGGCCGGGTGAGCGCCGAGGAGCACCGCGCCATCGCCGACGACTTCTGCGACTTCATGGGCGGCAACACCGCGAAGTTCGTCAAGCGGATCGAGCGCCGGATGAAGGAGGCGTCGGACGCGCTGGAGTTCGAGCGGGCGGCCAGGCTGCGTGACGACCTCACCGCGCTGGGCAAGGCGCTCGAGAAGTCGGCGGTCGTGCTGGGCGACGGCACGGACGCCGATGTCTTCGCGCTCGCCGACGACGAGCTCGAGGTGGCGGTCCAGGTGTTCCACGTGCGGGGCGGGCGGGTCCGCGGCCAGCGCGGCTGGGTCGCCGAGAAGGACGCCGAGTCGGTGCCCGAGATCGTCGGCCACCTGCTCCAGCAGGTCTACGGCGGCGAGTCCGGCGAGGGGGTGCCGCGCGAGGTCCTGGTGCCGGTGCGACCCGACGAGGCCGACTCCGTGGCGCAGTGGCTCGGGTCGCTGCGGGGGTCGCACGTCGACCTGCGGGTGCCGAAGCGCGGGGACAAGCGCACCCTCATGGAGACGGTGCGGCGCAATGCCAGCCAGTCGCTCGCCCGGCACAAGCTCGCGAGGGCGGGGGACCTCACGGCGCGCAGCCAGGCGCTGCAGGAGCTCCAGGAGGGGCTCGACCTCCCCGACGCGCCGCTGCGCGTCGAGTGCTACGACATCAGCCACATCCAGGGCACCCAGGTGGTCGGCTCGATGGTCGTCTTCGAGGACGGCCTGGCGCGCAAGTCCGAGTACCGCCGGTTCATCGTCAGGGGTGCGGCGGGTGCGGAGACCGTCGACGACACCGCCGCGATGGACGAGGTGCTGACCCGCAGGTTCTGGCGATACCTCGAGGAGCGCGACCAGGCCTCCGACGTCGAGCTCGGCCCCGACTCCGACCCGGGGCCCGAACGCGTGGACCCCGACACCGGCCGGCCGCGGAAGTTCGCCTACCCGCCCAACCTCGTGGTGGTCGACGGCGGGCTGCCGCAGGTGAACGCCGCGCAGGCCGCCCTGACCCGGCTGGGCATCGACGACGTGGCGGTGGTCGGCCTGGCCAAGCGGCTCGAGGAGGTCTGGGTGCCCGGCCAGGAGCACCCGGTGATCCTGCCGCGCACCAGCGAGGGCCTGTACCTCCTGCAGCGGGTGCGCGACGAGGCGCACCGGTTCGCCATCACCTTCCACCGGCAACGGCGCTCCAAGGCGATGACCGCCAGCGCCCTCGACGGCATCCCCGGGCTGGGTGCGACCCGGCGCAAGGCGCTGCTGCGGCACTTCGGCTCGGTGAAGAGGATCAGGGCGGCAGGGGTGGCCGACCTCGAGGCGGTTTCCGGCATCGGCCCTGCGCTGGCGGCCACGATTGCGGCAGAGTTGGCGCAGGCCGAGCCGACCACGCCGGCCGTCAACCTGATGACCGGCGAGATCGTGGACGAGGAGGGAGCGGCGCAGTGACCGGCACGACGGAGCAGGGCGGGGCGCCGGAGTCCGCGGCGCGCGGTGACCGGGCCGAGCTGGTGATCGTCACCGGGATGAGCGGCGCGGGCCGCACCACCGCGGCCAACGTGCTCGAGGACTCCGGCTGGTACGTCGTCGACAACCTGCCGCCGCACCTGCTCGTCCCGCTCGTGGACCTCGCCAACGAGTCGACGCGGCGCTCCGACCTGCGCAGGCTCGCCGCCGTCGTGGACGTCCGGGCCAGAGGCTTCTTCGCCCACCTGCAGAGCGCGCTCGACGAGCTGCGGCAACGCGGCTGGCACCCCAGCCTGGTCTTCCTCGACGCCACCGACGAGGCGCTCGTGCGGCGGTTCGAGTCGGTTCGGCGGCCACACCCGCTGCAGGGTGACGGGCGGCTCCTCGACGGGATCACCCGTGAGCGCACGCTGCTCGCCGACCTGCGCTCGCAGGCCGACGTGGTGATCGACACCTCCGGGCTCAACGTGCACCAGCTGGCCAAGAAGGTCCACCCGGTCTTCTCGCGCGAGCGGGGTCCCGCCGTGCGGGTCGCGGTGATGTCGTTCGGGTTCAAGTACGGCGTGCCCCTCGACGCCGACTTCGTCTTCGACATGCGGTTCCTGCCCAACCCGTTCTGGATCCCCGAGCTGCGCAACCACACCGGGCTCGAGCCGGCGGTCTCCGACTACGTCCTGGGCCAGCCCGGTGCGGAGGAGTTCGTGCAGCGGGTCGTGGCGCTGATGGAGCCGGTGACTGCCGGGTACGTGCGCGAGGGGCGGCGCTACGTCACCCTCGCCGTGGGCTGCACCGGTGGCAAGCACCGGTCGGTCGCGGTGGCCGAGGCCCTGCGGGCGCGGCTGCGCAGCGACGATGTCGCGACCTTCGTGGTGCACCGCGACCTCGGGCAGGAGTGAGCTGACGGCAATGCGAGCACACGAGCCGAGTCCCCGCGGCGAGCGCGGCGAGCGCGGCAGGCGCGCGGGGCGCGCCCGGCGCGGAAGCGGACCGGGGGAGTAGCGCCGTGGCCATCCGCTCCGTCGTGGCCCTCGGCGGCGGGCACGGGCTCGCCGCCTCCCTGGAGGCCCTCAAGCTGGTCTGCGACGACATCACCGCGGTCGTGACGGTGGCAGACGACGGTGGCTCGTCCGGGCGGCTCCGTGGCGAGTTCGACGTGCTCCCCCCCGGAGACCTGCGCATGGCGCTGAGCGCCCTGTGCGATGACACCGAGTGGGGGCACACCTGGCGCGACGTGCTCCAGCACCGGTTCCCCGGTGACGGGCCGTTGGGCGGTCACGCCCTCGGCAACCTGCTCATCGTCGCGCTGTGGGACCTCAACAAGGACCCGGTGGCGGGTCTCGACCTCGTCGGGCGGCTGCTCGAGGCCCGAGGCCGGGTGCTGCCCATGGCAGCGGTCCCACTCGACATCACCGCCCAGGTGCAGGGGTGCGACCCTGCCCACCCCGACGAGGTCAGCACCCTGAGGGGTCAGTACGCCGTCGCGACGACCCCGGGCACGGTGCGCAGCATCGCGCTCGTGCCCCCCGAGCCTCCGGCGGCGCCGGAGACGGTCGAGGCGGTGCGCGACGCCGACTGGGTCGTCCTCGGCCCGGGCTCGTGGTTCACCTCGGTCATGCCGCACCTCATGGTGCCTGCTCTGCGAAATGCCTTGCACGACACCACCGCCCGCCGGCTGCTGACCCTCAACCTCGAGCACTCGGGCGAGACGGCGGGCATGACCACCGCCCGCCAGGTCGAGGTGCTGGCCGACCACGCACCCCGGCTCAAGCTCGACGTCGTCCTTGCCGACCCGAGCGCGGTGGACGACGAGGACGGGCTGCGGGCCGCTGCCGCGCGCCTCGGGGCCCAAGTGGTCCTTGCGCCGGTGGCCAAACGGGGCGAACCGGGGCAGCATGACACCTTGCGGCTCGCCGCGGCATATCGTGACCTCTTCGGGTGACCACACGCACGGGGGCGTGATGTGGACCGGTGCCCTCGACAGGTGGGCCAGGCCCTCGACCCGAGCAGGGCAGGACGACTTGGATGACAGGATGACGGCATGGCGATGACGGCGCGGGTCAAGGACGAGCTGAGCAGGCTCGACGTCACCAAGACGTGCTGCCGCAAGTCGGAGGTCGCCGCGACCCTGCGGTTCGCCGGGGGGCTGCACATCGTCGGCGGACGGATCGTCGTCGAGGCCGAGCTCGACACCGCCAATGCCGCGCGCCGCCTCCGCAAGCACATCTCCGACCTCTACGGCCACCCGTCCGAGGTGCTGGTGCTGGCCGCCGGCGGGCTGCGCAAGGGCTCGCGCTACGTCGTGCGCGTGGTCCAGGACGGCGAGGCCTTGGCCCGCCAGACCGGACTCATCGACTCCAGGGGCCGGCCGGTCAGGGGCCTGCCGCCCAAGGTCGTGAGCGCCTCGGCGTGCGACTCCGAGGCCGCCTGGCGCGGTGCGTTCCTCGCCCACGGCTCGCTCACCGAGCCGGGACGATCCTCCTCGCTCGAGGTCACCTGTCCCGGACCCGAGGCGGCCCTCGCGCTCGTCGGCGCCGCCCGCCGGCTCGGCATCCCGGCCAAGGCGCGCGAGGTCCGCGGCGTCGACCGGGTCGTCATCCGTGACGGTGACGGGATCGGCGCCATGCTGACCCGGCTCGGCGCCCACGAGGCGGTGCTCGCGTGGGAGGAGCGTCGGATGCGCCGCGAGGTGCGGGCGACCGCGAACCGGCTGGCCAACTTCGACGACGCCAACCTGCGCCGCTCCGCGCGGGCGGCGGTAGCGGCCGGGGCGAGGGTGCACCGCGCCATGGAGATCCTCGGCGACGACATCCCGGACCACCTCCGTGAGGCCGGCACCCTGCGGCTGGAGCACAAGCAGGCCTCGCTCGAGGAGCTCGGGCAGCTGGCGCAGCCGCCGATGACCAAGGATGCGGTCGCGGGCCGGATCCGCCGGCTGCTGGCGATGGCCGACAAGCGGGCGGCCGACCTCGGCATCCCCGGCACCGACGCCAACCTCACCCCCGACATGCTCGAGGCCTAGCAGTGCCGGTGCGCGTCGCCGTCGTCGGCACGGGCTATGTCGGCCTGTCGATGGCGGTGCTGCTCTCCGAGCACAACGACGTGGTGGCTCTCGACATCGACGCCGACCGGGTGGAGCTGCTGCGCTCGGGACGCAGCCCGATCTCCGACCCCGACATCGAGGACCACCTGGCCCACCGCGAGCTGCGGCTGGCGTTCACCACCGACCCCGACGAGGCGTACGCCGGGGCGCGCTTCGTCGTCATCGCGACCCCCACGAACTACGACCCGGTCGCCAACTACTTCGACACCTCGAGCGTCGAGCAGGTCGCCGCCGACGTCGCGGCCCGCAACCCCGATGCGGTGATGGTCGTCAAGAGCACGGTGCCGGTCGGCTTCACCAGCGCCCTGTCCGAGCGGTTCGGCGGCAGGGTGCTGTTCTCCCCGGAGTTCCTGCGTGAAGGAAAGGCGTTGTGGGACAACCTGCACCCGTCACGCATCGTCGTGGGGGAGCGCAGCGACCGCGGCAAGGAGTTCGCCGAGCTGCTGCGCGGGTGCGCAGCCGACACCGACGTGCCCGTGCTGCTCACCGACAGCACCGAGGCGGAGGCGATCAAGCTGTTCGCCAACACCTACCTCGCGATGCGGGTCGCCTTCTTCAACGAGCTCGACACCTTCGCCCTCACCCACGACCTCGACACCCGCCAGATCATCGAGGGCGTCGGGCTCGACCCGCGCATCGGCGGCGGCTACAACAACCCCTCGTTCGGCTACGGCGGGTACTGCCTGCCCAAGGACACCAAGCAGCTGCTGGCCAACTACGCCAACGTGCCGCAGAGCCTGATCGCCGCGATCGTCAACGCCAACACCACCCGCAAGGACTTCATCGCCACCGACGTCCTGCGTCGGCACCCGCGGGTCGTGGGCATCCACCGGCTGATCATGAAGTCGGGGTCGGACAACTTCCGGTCCAGCAGCGTCCAGGGGATCATGAAGCGGATCAAGGCCAAGGGCGTCGAGGTCGTGGTCTACGAGCCGGCCCTCGAGGACGACGCCTTCTTCGGGTCCCGGGTGGTGCGCGACCTCGACGAGTTCACCACGGTGGCGGACGTCATCATCGCCAACCGGATGGTGCCCGAGCTCGAGGGCGTGCGCGACAAGGTCTACACGCGCGACCTGTTCGGCGGCGACGCCTGACCAAACCCGCGACGTGTTGCGGGATGGTGGTCACGGGAGGGCGGAATCGCGGGCCGGTGACGACCATCCGGCAACGCGTGCGGGAGGGCGCTCGGGGCCGCGACGCCCGGACGCGGTTACCCGACCGTAGGCCGGACCGCGCTGCCGCCGCAGCCGCGGCATCCAATAGGGTCGGGGACGAACCCACCGCCGCGGCGGCGCACCGTCGAGCCGCGCGGCACACGTCCCATCTCCTGAAGGGCCCCCATCGTGACTGTTCGCGTAGGCATCAACGGATTCGGCCGGATCGGCCGCAACTTCTACCGCGCCGTCGTGGCGTCCGGCGCCGACATCGAGGTCGTGGCCGTCAACGACCTCACCGACAACGCCACCCTGGCCCACCTGCTCAAGTACGACTCGATCCTGGGCCGGTTCCCGGGCGACGTCAGCTCCACCGACGAGGACATCACCGCCGGAGGCAAGACCTTCAAGGCCTTCGCCGAGCGCGACCCCGCCAACCTCAAGTGGGGCGACCTCGGCGCGGACGTCGTGATCGAGTCGACCGGCATCTTCACCGACGCCACCAAGGCCAAGGTGCACCTCGACAACGGCGCGAAGAAGGTCATCATCTCCGCGCCCGCCAAGAACGAGGACGTCACCATCGTCATGGGCGTCAACGACGGCGACTACGACGCGGCCAACCACCGCATCATCTCCAACGCGTCGTGCACCACGAACTGCCTCGGCCCGATGGCCAAGGTCCTCAACGACGAGTTCGGCATCGTCAAGGGCCTGATGACGACCATCCACGCCTACACCCAGGACCAGAACCTCCAGGACGGCCCGCACAAGGACCTGCGTCGCGCCCGCGCCGCCGCCCTCAACATCGTGCCGACCTCCACGGGGGCCGCGAAGGCGATCGGGCTCGTCCTGCCCGAGCTCAAGGGCAAGCTCGACGGCTACGCGCTGCGCGTCCCGACCCCGACCGGCTCCGCGACCGACCTGACCATCGAGGCCGGCCGCGAGACGACGGTCGAGGAGGTCAACGCTGCGGTGAAGGCCGCCGCGGAGGGCCCGCTCAAGGGCATCCTCGTCTACACCGAGGACCCGATCGTGTCCAAGGACATCGAGACCGACCCCGCCTCGTGCATCTTCGACGCCGGCCTCACCAAGGTGATCGGCAACCAGGTCAAGGTCGTCGGCTGGTACGACAACGAGTGGGGCTACTCCAACCGCCTCGCCGACCTCACCCTGCTCGTCGGCCAGCAGCTCTGAGGCCGCCCTGCTGATGAAGTCGATCGCCGACCTGCTGTCGTCGGGCGAGCTGTCCCGCGGCAAGCGCGTGCTCGTCCGGTCCGACCTCAACGTGCCCCTGGAGTCGGACGCCGCGGGGCAGCCCGTGATCTCCGACGACGGACGCATCCGGGCCTCCGTGCCCACCATCCGACAGCTGTCCGAGGCGGGCGCACGCGTCGTCGTGTGCGCCCACCTGGGTCGCCCCAAGGGTGCGCCGGAGCAGCGGTACTCGCTCGCGCCGGTCGCCGCCCGGCTCGGGGAGCTCCTCGGCCGCGAGGTCGCCTTCGCGACCGACACGGTGGGCGACAGCGCGCAGGCGGCGGTCGCCTCCGCCGGCGCCGGCGACGTGGTCCTGCTCGAGAACCTCCGGTTCAACCCGGGGGAGACGAGCAAGGACGAGGCGGAGCGCCGCGGGTTCGCCGCCCAGCTGGCCGGGCTCGCCGACGCCTTCGTCTCCGACGGGTTCGGCGTGGTCCACCGCAAGCAGGCGTCGGTCTACGACGTGGCCCGGCTGCTGCCCGCCGCCGTCGGTGGGCTCGTCGAGGCCGAGGTGGCTGTGCTGCGGCGCCTGGCCCAGGACCCCGAGCGCCCCTACGCCGTCGTGCTCGGCGGGGCGAAGGTGTCCGACAAGCTGGCGGTC